>Ga0115013_10000319_pt1 | contig 29354 bp, 30 predicted proteins | sample SouAtlMetagenome_2_FD_88686 | JGI IMG/M metagenome (GOLD analysis project Ga0115013, IMG submission 88686) | Marine eukaryotic phytoplankton communities from Atlantic Ocean - South Atlantic ANT15 Metagenome | ecosystem: Environmental > Aquatic > Marine > Oceanic | place: South Atlantic Ocean...
ATTAACATCTTTTCCAATGGTAGACTTGGCTCTCTCAGCAACAATTTTTTCATGTGTCAAAGAAGAGTTTACATAAGGATTTGGAACATGGTTCCTTGCAGCATCAGAGACAGGAAGTGGAGGCTCTGTTGCAGGCCTTGACGGAATATCATCATAGGCGAATTTCTTCCTCGGATAGAGTTTCTCGGGTGTTGGAGCCATGCTGTTCGGTTCGATTCTATTCCGGTTGAGTGACGGATGTATTCTCCCGACTTATTATATGAATGCCAATCGACTTCTAAGTCCTGGTATGCTCTTTCGTCTTCGAATAAAAGGATCTCTTCTGTGGCCGCTTGGTATTGGGGTCGTACGAACAACAGTTGCGTCGTTTGAGGTTGCCGAAAGAGATTTTCTTTGTTGCACTATGAGGGCGGATGTATGTTGGATGGGCGCGAGTTAGGCGAAGCGTGGGAGGAGAACTTTGATCAGCTCAACTTCGAAAATAAACCTTCCGATATCGTGACGTGGATTTCACTAGAAAATGTCACTTCGTAGGTTTATCGTACAAAATATACTGAACGTTCATATTCTTTGTGAACCCCACATTATTTGATATTTCCACGCAAATTGACCAATACGAATCGAATGAATCGGATCAATCGACCATGATCGACCGCATCCAAATCCCCGAGTCAGTCTGTTGATTCTGCCAATGCAGGGCTGGTTGCAGTTGGTATGAATAAAACATCAAGTCATGCAATGCCGAACTGTCAGGTTGTGGCTCGGTTGCTCCCTCAAGTGGCACGAACAGCAGCGCCACCGACGGCGTGCGGCGCAGCACCCTGGGCAAGCGTGGTGGTGGCAGCCCAGAGGCGCCCTTGCTGGCACAGGGTTGTGAGCCACACCATTGTTGGTGGACAGGTTGGGCACGGGGCACTGGCTCTCCGCCCCTTCCGAAGCGCCTGGGTTTTCACTCACTGAGAGGTGAAGCGCTGGCGGAGGCTCTCGAGCGCTGCCAGGGGGGGGGGGGCAGAGAGGCGGCCCCTGGGGCTTTGAGTTTGGCAGCCTCATGCTGGTGGCGGCGCTAGCCACGGCTGGAGCCCGCTGGCTGCAAATGCACAGGTCGATGCTTTCAAGTTTGCTCATGCTCTCTGGAGCCTACCAATTTCTAGCTGCTTCTGTGACCCGACAAACCAGCCTCAAACTGTGCCAACGATTCTTGCTGCCAGAGTGGAAAAAAGATTGCGGTAGGATGAAAGAGGACGAAACACTAAAAACACACTGCGATCGACACTCCAGCTATAAAATGCAAGATCTAGCTTCATCAAATTTCGAAGAAGTGAAGTCAGAGAAATTTCCATTTTCTAAGCAATTTGATAACAACAAAAGTAATATGTTTCATCCGATAGCACTCTTTCGTGTTCATCCAAAACTTCGCTTAAATTCTATAGTCGCTTGAGACTCTTTTTCTTTTTCATCTTCCCGCTTGCCTGCTTCGCTCCTAAAGCTTTTCCGGATTTCCCACCTGTAGAAGATGAGATACTGTTGGAATTTTTGCTTGAAAGTGGATTCGAACCGGGTTCAATTCGAGACTTCCTCCGTTGTGGTGAATTGCTGTGTTCGTCGCCCTTCAAGTCCGACTTCCGTCTCTTTTCGTCCCCTTCGGATGCCACGGACGAATATGGAAGGCCGTGTACATCCGTCATGAGCCGAGCACGTTTCGAATACTCGTCATAGCTTTCCATAAACAATTTTCCAGCCTCGTCGTTTAAGCTACTTTCTGGAAAAGGGTTAATCAGAAGGCACCGGATAACGCTCAAGACATGAGAAAAGGTAGTGTCAGCGGTCCAGTCCTTTTTCAGTGTATTGACACAGATAGCTCCTGTTGAGATATCAACATTTGGATGATAAATCTTCGTCAAGAAAAACCCGCGTGGTGGCGATGCCGGGAAGTCAGCGCCTAACACCAGTTTCAAGCGAAAGTAATGATTCTCGTACGGCGTTCCTTGTGGGCCTTCGACCTCCGCCTGTTGTTTCAAAAGTTTTCAATGAACGCGATGTACCGACAAAAGAGTGAGATTCTAGTTACAGATGTTGCTCGAAACCATGTCTAATCGAAACTCGATACGAAAAGAGCTTGGTGTTGGTTATCGGCATCGCCTTTTCCAACAGGAGATGATCTGTTTACCAATTGATATGAAATAGACTTACCACAACCTCTCCTAAGCTAGAGGGCATTCCAGTTTCGGGATCGACAACAAGACTAATACCACCCGGTGGAGTCTTTATCAGATCACGGACCTCCTTCGAAACTCTAGCGATCGTACGCGGTGGTAAATTTTCGACTGAACTAATACTCCCGGTACTTGACTGCCTACTGTATTGGCGATATAACGAGCCTCTGGCAACACTACTAGATGAGGACATTTTGATATTTAGGCGAAGAATCTATCGTTGAGGTACAAAATGAATTGAAAGCAATCTATAGAATAGTATTTTTCGATTCGTTTCAGTTGCCGCGGTCGTTACACTGTTTCCGATCGACGAATGAGTACTTTGTAAGTAGAACTGCTCGTACAGAACATTCTGGTTTGACGTTATACCTGTCACGAATAAAATTTTTACCAACGGAATTTCTGCGATTTTGTTGGTGCACGCCAGCCGAGCTGAAACTTGATCACAAAAAATTTGCGTGTGAAAAATAGCAGTAGCCGAATCACTTCTTGAAAACATCTAGATCCACAGTTGCGCTCTCGAACAATGAATCACAATGCTGTGCATTGCCTTCGCAAGGGCGTGAATGGGCGTTCGTTCCACTTCACAGTTGCCATTCTCGTTAGCATCATTTTGTGGCACAAACCTGCGGTCGATGCATTTACTGGTAGTGTATACCGAAATAATCACAAGAGTGCATCCCGTCGGACGATTGGCGTAGAATTTAACCAACGAACGCATCAGAATTTTCCTCGGGTGACTAGTGAAAGCAGTTTCTTGCTACAAGGTTTCTTGGACGGACTTTTTGGTGATAGCAGTAATTCCGAAGATGGTTTGTTAGCAACTTACGATATCAATGTTGATTCGAAAGACGTCGACATCAGATTTGAGAGCTTGTCAGACTACATCACCAACAAATGGATCAATTTATTTGAATCTGGAGAAATCAAATTAACGACACCAGTCAAGTTATTGAAAGGAGAGAATGGGATTGGTCAAGATGATAGTAGTCGACCGGGAAACACCGTTCGTAGTTCAAGTTGTAGACTGGTATTTCAAAAAGTTGATAGCGGATACGAAAGCGATGAGGAGGAGGAGTCTGCCGACAGCGAATCAAAGTCATCGGATAAGGAACAAAAACAGGGAGGAGTTGAAATAGAAGTGCAAATGATTTCAGAGAACGATGTTGCAAAATCTCTGAGAGTTGAAGCGAGGAGGTGTGAAATAGACGAAAACACAATGATTAAAGAGATGAGCGAGGAGAAGATTGTCAAAGAGCTGCAGAAGGCAATAGATGTTTGGAAGAAAAATTAAGAGAATTTATTGTGACATTTTTTGAACTTCGGCGACAACATTTGTTAACACTGACAAAGGTTGCTTGGAAATGTTGGTTTTGAAAGGAAGGAGTTTCCGGGGAAGAAAACCTGGGCTATTTGAAAGCCCAACTCATGATTTCTGGTCTCCATCAAAAAACCAACGAAGAAGACGGACTTGCGTCAAATTGCAGAGCCAAGGCGTTATCGATCTCAACCAGGGAAATCTCTTTCACCTCAAGAATTTCACGATCCACAACAAGACGTTGTCAAAAAGCATACCGAAACAAAGTTTCGAGACTTCACGACTCGATAATGCCTATTGCTAAAATTTATTACGTCTCGAAAGTTTGTTGATTTATCTAGTACGAAACCACCTAATGCGATTTCGTGTTCATTGCTTTTTGTCTTTCGTCTTCGTCATAATCTCAAAGGTGTCGAATATTAAATTGATGTTCTTGAATATTTCCTTACCACTGGCACTGTTCGGTTCAACATCACGCTTCAAATTATTGATAAGCAAATGATAATCCGCATTGATTATTTGAAATATTTTCTTCTCACTTGTTGGATGGCTCCACCATTCGTTTGGGATCCTTTAGTGTTGGGCATATGCCATAATGTGTACCAAGCACTTTGGTCGAACTGAGGATGGGAAGTTGCATCTCAATCAGCCCACCCATGCCCTGCTCAGAGGGGTTTTGACCCAACCGTCACTCTCCAAAATATTGCACACCAGAAGAGGCCATGTGCCAGCCCCACCAGCACCCCGGGGCACCACCACTCGTGGGCAGGGGGGCCCCAAGCCAGCACCCATGGGGGCATGGCCAGCACCCCAGGCAAGCCTCGGCCTGGCAAGCCAGGTGTCCGAGTGGCGAGGAGTGACGTGTGTTGGGAAGGCAAAAGGCAAACTGGAGGTGCATGGGAGGGAGTGGGTGGGCAAGACACAGTCTGAGCCAACTCTTCGATCTGGGGAAATCACAAAGATAATGTTTGTCACGAATTGATTAATCACGAATGACGTCACCATGCTAATAAGATCTTTTTTCGGATCGTAGAATTTACGTTCGTTTCTCATCATTTCGAAGTACGTATGAAATCCGACTGTGTCGAGATGAAAACGACCACGGGGGTTTTGTTGTGCTTGTTTATTGGCAGGTAGGTGATAGCCGGTGGTAGTATGGCACATCTATCGACTGAATAGATGTCGGATAACGAATGCTGATAGAATAGATTTGGGCTAACAACAAAAGTAATCATCTATTAACAACAGGATCACGAGATGGTAAGGAAATCATAAATGCGGAACGATAGGAGAAATGTTCCACATCGAACCAGATTGTCCCGGCAAGACGAGTATCGGGATATGTTATCCTTGTGTGAATGATTTTGATGGCATCTGCTCAATTCCTAAAAACGATTTTGAAAGCATGACAGCTGCCTTTTCTGTTAAAGAATATTGTGTTTGAAACACGTACTATGTGGTTGCACTTTCTCACGCTATCTATTTTATCGGAATCTATTTCAATTCCTAACTTTTTGAAGTTATAGATATAAGCCGATCTGCACAGAGAAATAACGGTTGTGACTTCATTATCGAACTAGGCAGACAGGAAGTCGAAGCATTGTCCAGGGAAATATGAGCGTGAGTGCTGGCCTTATGATCTTTTCGATTGATATCAACTACAAAATCATCGGATGTAAATGTCAAGATGTGTTTCGTGATGCTCACCGTGATTATTTTCTAAACATCATCATTTTACTTTTTCTACAGAATGAAGGTATATCAAGCATGGTAGGAAACCAACAGCATAATGATTATGATGCACATAACCTTTCATATTTTGAGAATGAAATTACGAGAGGTGAACCTCACACATCCATAACAGGGATGTCTGACCCGGGAAAGATTGATTCGCAATCGCATCCTACATCATCATCCGAAGGATCACCTCCTCCGATTTCAGCACCTACTTCAAATAGTTCAACTTCAGGAACTTCAGGATCTTCAAGTTTGGGGATTTCAGATCAACATCAAAGCATGAACTCCCCGAATTATTCGGTACCTGTAGTCACAGATAAAGCGGTTGATGTACCAATATCCCGCACTCAAGAAGGGAAAGCGAATCCAACACCTTACCAGTCTGCGATAAAATTAATTGTGTCAAATAATGTAGCCGGATCGATTATTGGGAGAGCGGGACAAACTATATCTGACCTTCAAACTCAATCATCTGCTCGAATAAAACTCAGTCAAACCGGTGATTATTATCCTGGGACCCAAGATAGAGTCTGTCTTGTGCAAGGCCCTCTTGGTACTGTAAAACATGCAGTGAAACTTCTGTTAGAACGATTCTATATGCTACAAGAGCAGCAATATTCTCAGCACTCCTGGCAATCGCGGAAAGGTGCAAATGCCCCGGTGGGATTTGATTTCATCGTTCGATTGCTTGTTCCAAGCTCAAGCTGTGGAATGATTATTGGAAAAGGCGGAACGAACATTAAACATATGGAAGAAACCTCTGGGGTAAGCTCTGTAAGACTTTCTCCGAAAGAAGGTTCGGAAGGATCGCACCCTGCAGCTGCGATCGTAGCCGGAACGCAAGAGAGGGTGGTAACGCTTACCGGGCCTACTTTGGATAGCTGTGTGAATTGCATTTTTATTGTGATTGACTGCATGCACGCAAATCACGAAATCTGTCGTTATGCAAACATGACTACTAGTTATTCAAGGCACGTCGCGCCAGGATCGTATACTCCGGTACAACCAGGCCGTCCACTCCATTTAGTTCAAAACCCAACCGGCGATTGGGAAAATCAAGGTCTGTACGGTTCTTTTGCAATCAAAAGGTCTAGTTCACAGCCTGATTTATCGCACATGTCCATGGAACAGCAACGACGGGAACAGAGTCGTATTCCATCGGAGTCATTTGTTGGAAATATTTCTCAAGGAGAAACAGGTCAGAGAGAGCAATCAGGGCAACAATTTAATCCATCATTCATCGATCCACCCCAGTCGTATAACCAAGAGGTGGCACCAATGATTGGATCGCAAGATCGTGGACAACGATCGAGCACTCAAATTGGTCCGATGTATCTACTTGATGCATCAATACCAAATCAGCTGGAGCATACCCAAATACAAAGCAGTTCTTCGGCGCCTGATCTTCTGGCAATACAATGCCAAGATACTCTGCGTATACCAAATTCTCAAGGCAACTTGGTTGACTATAATCATTTTGCACCTCAGCTACCTCAGCCTACACGGCCTGGATTTACAGCGCAAGTGCTCATTCCGGATAATTTGATAGGTTCAATTCTCGGTCGTGGAGGTAGTACGTTGAACGACTTACAGCATCATTCAAATACAAGAATTCGGATAAGTCAACGTGGAGAGTACGTCCCAGGGACTAGAAATCGAATTGTAACAATTCGGGGGCAAACGGCACATAGCGTAAGCTTAGCCCAATATTTGATGAGCCAGCGGATGGTATTGCCACCGACTACAGGGTTTTCGGGACAATCCGCACAATTAACAGCACCATACGTGCATCCATCACAGCTACAGCAGTCACATGCACAAAGGCTACCGGCACATCAACCGCCGGTGAATCCTTCAACGACATCGACGACATCGTCAACACCACAACAGCAGGCATTGCATGATGCACCTTTTTTACCATCAGAATCTCATTCAACAACTGCACCTACTGCGTCGCTGGCAGCTCTCTCATTGAATAGCTCTGACTAGGATCAATTCTCTCTCTATAAATACAATGGGAATTGTGCGAGGCTTATACAAACAAGTTTGTTAGACCAAACCAACCAAAAAAGTTTTAAAAAAAGTTTTAAAACGCCCATTTTAGTTTTCTAGTGGCCACGATGTTTGATTGTTGTGAGCAATAAATTTTTTTTGAAATTTTTCGTCTGTCCTTCGATCGATGAGCAGAAGCAGGTGTCAATTTTTGGATCTTTTTCGACGTTGGGAGTTGCCCCAAAGTGATGCTTCGGGTATTTTCGATCTACTATTGTTTAAACGAAAATGTTCTTTCAGCAAGTATATCTATTCATCCTGGCATCGCTTAACCTTTCTTCTCTCGCCACAGCTTTTGCTATGAGTAACAAAAACGATTCTAAGGCACCTGCGTGTGGAACTTCGGTTCATCCATCTGAACTTCCTGGCGATCCTTCTCTATTGCTCGTGACAAATTTGGACCTTGGCGACAAGAAGATGGATGTTATGAAAAAATGCTCAAAGGCGATTAGTGAAGCGACCGGCAAGCCAGAGGCATACATCGGCGTTTCGATTACTGATAATGCGAGTGTTATTTTTGGGTGCGTTGAATAAATCACGTCTCGTGGCGACAGAATTCCTCCTGAATAGGAAGCATCAAAATCTCATATGCATTTGTTTGCCTTCTGCTTTCATAATTCGTTTGCAATGTTTTCATTATTCCCTTCCTTTTTAAACCCGTTCTGATCACACGAGAAGAGGATCTGATGCTCCATGCGCTCTTGGAAACTTGTACAGCATCGGCTCCATTTCCATGGAGTCGAATGGTAAGATCCAATCCTCAGTGACAGATTTCTTGGAAGAATTCGGACTCAAAGAGGATCGCATGTACATTAACTTCTTTGATATGGAAAGAAGCAATGTAGGGTGGAGCCGACGCACTTTTGCCGGTTGATGTTGTGCCACTAAAAATGTAGAATATAAAGTGCAATAACAAGGCAAAAATTTGGAACAAGTTTACAAGTGCAAAAACAAGGCAAAAATTTGAAAAAAATTAACTTGAGACTAATTAATCTTCTTTTCTATCGTCATCATCATCTTCTTCATCGTCGTCGTCTTCATCGTCGTCATCATCATCATCCTCGTCTGTTTGGAAAAAAGTGTAGCTCAGCGTCACATCTGTGACGTAAGACACTTGAGGATCATCAAGCATCTCTGGATCAATGAAGAAGAAAACAGGCATGTCGACTGTTTCTCCTGGAAGAAGTCGTTGCTCCTCGAAACAAAAACATTGGATTTTTTGAAAATACAATCCCATTTTTGGTGGATATACATTGTAGGTTGCTACACCAGTAATTGCCTTGTCTGAATGATTCTTAACTCGGAAGAATGACAGAGCAGTTTCCCCCGGTACAACCTTAACATCTAAAGTTATCGGTTGAAAGCTCCAAGGCATGGCGTCGTTGATAGTGGTGTCGAAGCGAATTGTAACGAGATTGGCGTTCTTTACTGGTCGAAGGGACGCTAGCTTTTGTGCGGCTTCTTCATCCGTCCATGTATGGACACGTGCGGAAGACTGAGGAGAGAGTTTTTGAAGTGTTGATCTAATCGTCTTTTCAACAAAATTTGGTTCTTGTCCTTCAAAATTCACCCGTTGGGTTGTTCCACCAAATCCTGTCGCCTGACAAAAAACTTTATACAGCGGAACCGAGGCATACGTTGCTCCTATTGCTCCAACGACTACAGCAGCCATATACCAGGCGACCTGAACGTTGCGTTCCTCCGCAGAAACTTTTGTTCTGCGTTTCCATCGACCCAGCCAATTTCCTTCTCGTTTCTTGCGATAGTATTCATAGGACCGGTTTTGGGCACTCCGTTTTTTCCCCACAACCGACGCTCCATCGGACAAACCACGTCTATAATGTGCAATGAAATTCCCCGTCTCACTTCGTGATCGGAGGACACGAGTACAATATAACCTTGACCACATTGATGTCGCTTCTTAGGATGAAACTGGACAGCTTGATGGAGATTTCAACGTCGGTGACAGAAGTTCATGCTGGTTCGGTTGGAATGGGTTTCACATTGATGATTCATCATTATTTTGCATGTTCTTCGTTCCCAAGTTTATTCTTGCGCGGCAAGTTGAATCACGCTTGACCACTTCGATTATTAAAGACGTTATTTTTAACGGAAAAAATGAAAAAAAATGCGGCGCACTTCACTGAACACGTAAATAATGAAAGAAGAAAAATTCTTCACAAGACCCCACTGCAACTAGCGTATTTTAACGCTACCACCATTTTGGAGAGTAACTAAAAATTTTCGTCGAAGTTACAACTCTGCAATAATAGGAGTAAATTTCGTTAGCGAAGCAAGCAGAGAAAGATCTTACCATGGCGGACGAAGATTGGCTTAAACTTGACAACGTCAATGATACCAACCGTGCGGACCCGAGTCAACACGCTGATTACAATCAAGAAGTCCAAATAGACAGCTACGAAATCGAAGTGAATAAAATTGACCATGGTGTTGTTGGTCCGGTTTCCACGAAGCGTGGTTGCTTCAATCGTCGTAATGTACTCATAGGTCTCATCAGTGTTGTTTTGGTGGTTGGTACCGCAGTAGGTGTTACGCTGGCCGTGCTTCCACCTCCTTCTACCGGTGCACCTGCCAGCAGTGCCCTTTCAAATGGGAAGAACAAATTGGGAAGCGATAGTTCTGGTCACAACGAAGCCCCTGCTCCAACCCCAGCAGTGGCAGGTCAATATGGGGGCAGGCCCACAGTATCACCCGGCCCAACTCCTAGCAACGCTTTCCAAGTTGCTGATATTATCGACAGTATAGCCCGTTTTGGTGGAGACGAATTCAAAAACACCAACAGTTATCAATCCCTTGCCAAAAAATGGGTTCTTACTCAAAACTTTCCTGCTCTAGATGGAAGTAGCATGACCACAGAGCAGCAATCAACCCAACTCTATGCCTTGGCCTGCATCTACTACGCAACGTTTTCCGTCAGGAGTGAATGGACCGATGTCCATTATGGATCTGATGTAGCTCTTCCAGGATGGTATAGTAGCCGTGGTTGGTTGGGATCCGCTGAAGATGTTTGTAACTGGTACGGTCTTACGTGTAATGAAAAAGGCAGAGTCGTTGAGATTCAGTTGGATACTAACGGTTTGACTGGGTCATTTCCACCAGAAACCGCTCTTCTTCATGAAACATTGAAGACGATCGACTTGTACAACAATATGGTACACAATGCAGGTGACGAGGGAAACAACTTTTTGGGAGAACTCACTAATTTGGAATATCTTTTCCTCGGTACTACCTCCTTTGAATACGAGGGAGTTCCCTCTGTTCTTGGAAAACTAACCGCGCTCAAAGAGTTGGATGTTTCTCATAATTTATACTTCGGTGCATTAGATGGCAAGACTTTTTCCAAGCTCTCCAACCTAAGCTATTTGGCGATGGATGGTAACGCCTACAACTCTGAAATTCCAATTGAGCTTGCACAGCTTCCCAGCCTTCAGTATCTATACGCTAGCTTCAGTTTTCTTGAGGGAGGTCTTGATTTCATGTCTTCGATGCAGAACATCGTTGAATTATGGTTGGACGATAATCCCAGTTTGAAAGGATCTATCCCTTCTAGTGTTGGGAACTTAGCAACTCTTTCATCCTTTAGCGTAGCAAATTGCGGTCTCACGGGAACAATTCCTTCCGAGATTGGTGGTGCCGCCAGCATGATCCAAATGTGGTTAAACGACAACAAAATCACAGGAACAATACCTTCTGACATGGCTAATATGGTCACATTGAAAGTCCTTAACCTTCAAAATAATAACTTAGAAGGAGACATGCCCCAATCAATTTGTGACAGAAAAAGGCCCTTCGGTCGTTTGGAGGAATTGGGAGCTGATTGCGATGAGGCAATTTCCTGCGAAGAACAGTGCTGCACATGTTGTGGCGACCAATGTTCTATGCCTTGAGTAAGCAAAACGTTCTTTCCAGGACGAAACAATATCAAAAAGCATAGTATGACAATTATTTGTCGACATAATACACTTGATAGTAGCATATCAGTTCATTCACGTATCTAATCTAATCGATCGATAGGTAGGAGATCTAAATGTGCAGTGTTGCATGCTCTGCTGTCTGTATATTCATTTTAATTGTTATTCTTTTGGCAAGAGAAAGCTGCAGAAAACTAATTATAGGATCATCCCAGCCAACACGGGAAATCCAACTTATGCCTTGCAATTCTCAAAGTGGCAGTGGGTTGTGTAACTAACGGAATTGCCATATGGCCCAAGAGTACGTTGAAAAAAAACGAAGGAAACAAACTGAGATGATTTTTGCATCATACAACAGGATTCACTACTAGCGCTACAGTGCCGTAAAAAGCGTCTGTTGCAACACTTACTGATTTTGAAATTTCTATCCATTCCTTTGCAGCTTTTACTCGGCTGGATTGTTTATCCTTATATTTCAGGGACTGAATATTGTGCTCATGGTGCCACTCGACAATATTGTGTATCGATTCTTTAACCTGAAGTTGATCCTCTTTCAGGGAGAGCAAAAGAGGATGGTTTTGTTTTCGGGTTTCATCTGCGTCGTCACTTTTCACAGCCAGCAGTCCACGTCCTCGAAAGGCACTTGCTAAAACACCTTCTTCAATTAGAACAGGCTTGAAATGAGTATGTGTTTTTGCCATACCTTCATAGCTGATGTTGCATGGCAAAACGTGACAAGTTCCCTCTCCCGATTTTGTAGAGGAAACAACATCCATGTCGATCGATGAGCTATCTCCGGCAATATCTGTCATAGATTCGGGCATTGTCGGATGTTTCTGTCGATCTTGCTTGAGGACTAAAGGAATGTTGCAGATCGACGGATGGCTCCGATTTTCGAATACGACCAGATCCAATGCTGCCAAAAAAAACTTTCCAGTCCTGCGCGATCCACGGTCTTTTTTATTGGACCGAGATGACCAACGGTATTTTCAAACAGACACGAACTTTTTTTTGAAGTACAGTTCCATCTTTCTTCATACATCAACATCGGCAATAACACGAAAACTGATAGCCCACCATAGGTGTAACACCACAGCAATACAGGGAAAAAATCATAGAAAAGACGCAAAATACCAACGCGGGGGAAAACGGTTGTACTTTTCTCTAATCGTTGCGAACTATTGTGTTAAGAAGGATGGTTCGAATGAATATTTTTCGGGACGCATCTGTGTAAGCATAACAATCCTCGTGGTATAGATTTTGTTGCAAACCAGCGAATTCCTAATCTATATTGGTCTTCTCTTTTTACACGCAGCATATGGCTGTTGCTATGGACATGTAATAATGTTGGCGTTACCCTCTTGAACAAAGCCGCTTTTGCGACGGTCGACTTTCACTACCCATACTTCCTTTCTTTCGTCCACATGGTTTGTAATTCGATTGGAAGCCAAATAGTCTTTGCTAACCTTGGAAAAAGTGAGAGTGTTGGCGACACTGGGGTTGTTCAGCGGCTTCTCGGAAGAATCGAGCGAAAATCTTTGGATGGACCTGGAAAACGAAGCATTATTGGATTTTCGTTCATTTTTTCGTTGAACATTGCCATTGGAAATGTCTCCCTGCGTCACGTATCAGTAAATTTTAACCAGGTCATGCGTTCTTTGGTTCCTGCAATCACGATTATCATGGGGTTATGCATGAGGAAGCATTTTTCTAAAAATCGTATCCTAAGTGTTGTGCCAATAATAGGTGGAGTAGCTATGGCTGTGTGGGGAGACATGACCTTCACAGCGTTAGGCTTTTTCTACACTTGTTTGTGTGTTGCACTGGCTGCATCGAAGGTTGTAGCTTCCGGTGAAATTCTAACAGGTGAATTGAAGCTGCACCCAGTTGATCTACTCGGTCACATGGCCCCACTGGCCATGATCCAGTGTCTAATTTTAAGTATTTTGACGGGCGAAGTAAGCTCGATTGCTTCTCGTCCTGAGATTTATTCTAATATGTATCCGATTGGAGTGGTCCTGACTAGTGGTATCTTATCATTTTCACTTAATATTTGCTCGCTTATGGTAAGTTTCCTGCTTCAAAAATTACAATCGATTACCGTGGAGACTTCAATGGATACTCACCGGCATCTTCCTCTCGTTCTCTCCAAAAACAGAGCAATAAGTTGACGTCTCCGCTTACATTATGCATTGCTGCAAACGTAAAACAAGTCTTAATGATCGCAATTTCGACAATCATATTTGCTACACCGATTACAACGATGAACGGATTTGGAATTCTAGTCGTTTTGATAGGATCAGCTCGATATTCATATATTTCAGTCCTTGAAAAGCAGGCCAACGAAAAAAGACTCAAAGAAACCGAATCAACGGATCATGAATCAGAAGAAGACGAAGATGACATTGAAAATCCAAATCGCGAACATGACGAAGAGAATTTAGAACTCAATCTTATTAAAGAAGGGAACTCTCAAGATGTTAGGCATCGATAGGAATATATTTTACGTCCTTAGGGCTTCAGTATTCTGCAAGATGTCTCTGAAATGGGTCTTGAGAGATAGGAATAAGATTCTTGGCTTCACTAAACGAACAATGTCAATGTGTTGGTACTTCGTAAAGCACACTTCTATGCACATGTGCTACTACTGCATTTATTGACAAGGTTCATGATATAAGGTGGAATATCAACATGATCGGACTTCATTCTTCTCAGTACTTTCTCGGCACGACGTTTTCGATCAGGTATCCGCCGCGCTGCAGCAATAGTTTTTAAAACTGCAGCATAGCTCAAGATGTTCGGACGCAAGCCTTTGTCTTCCGAATTTAGCATTTCGTCTAATAAATTTTCTGTTCTATCAACTGATTCCCTCGACTTTTCCTGGTTCTTAGAAACGTATGTTGCATATGCCTGGATTACTGCTGTATACTCCACAACTGTAGGCCCGATCGTTTGCGAGCATTTTAGACGTTGAAAGTAATCCTCTACTTTGCGTATCGAATCTTTTTTATCACTGCGACCCCAAGCTGTAATCAATCCCGCAAATACATACCGATCCGGATCCATCCCTCGATCCAAAATCATTTGAAAGATCCGTTCTGCTTTTTCTGGTGCATTCAGATCCACAGATCGAGCCCAAGCTATCAGAACACAGGTCAATGATGCCATATTCGATTTTGTCTCTCTCTTTTCATCCATTCGATGCAATAGAGCTTCAGCCTTTTGCGCCAAGTCTTGTTTTCGAGAACCAGCGATACATTTTAATACAGCAGTATAACATGCTGTATCTGGTTGTGGGAACGCTTCGTCGTGCTCCATTAAATTGAGGAGTTTCTCTGCTCTACCAGCCCTTCTCGACGACTGCGATTTCGACCATGTTGACAATACAGAAACACACATTTCAATACTTGGTGGTGGCCAATCTGCATTGATTTTAGACTCTTTTGCAAAATCTAGTAGGACCTCTTCCGCACGATGCGCATTTCCAATATTGTGATAGGCTGTCAGTAGACAAGATGAAGCTATTTGTCGGAGTTGTTCCTTCTCTTCGTCAGTGTTGTGGCCTGTATCGTTTGCTAGTTTTTGATTCAATAATTCAATCAGAGCTTCGATTCTTGCTTCAGCTCCTTTCCTCTTAGATTTAGCCCAGCACTCAATCACTCGCAAATAGCAATGTGCATTTGGTTTTGATGTTGAAGAGTTTTCCATACGAAGTAGCATTGCTTCCGCTCGATTTACCGCAAGTGGTGATTTTGAGTTGGACCAAGCCGATAAAACATGATACATCGAATAGAAATCTACTTGGATTTGCTTTCGAATCATTCTATCAAAGACTTTCTGTGTTCTCTCGGCGTTACTCTTTTTCGCCCATGCCTCTAGTAAAAGATTGGACAATTCTGTGTCATGTTGCATACCAACATTTTCTTCCATATAATCAAGAAGTGATTCTGCTCGTTTTGCGCTTGGGGGAGAAAAGCCGAGCCATGATCTCAGTAATATCTGATAGTGAATCTTTTTTGGCCGAAGTAATGTATTGTTTGCCAATTGTTGAAGCGTTTTTAAAAATCTTTCCGATGTTTGCGGATCGTCATGCAAAGCTTCGAGAATAGCAATCAACTCAATATCAGAAGTGTGATGCATCTCTTCCTTGTTGCAATGATGCAAGAAGGCGTGTGCAGCGTCTTCTGCAGATCCTTTTTTCAACTGCTGGAGGATGATTGGTGCCAAAAGTCCATTTCTAGAGCTTTCGATGTCGGGACTAGTGCTCAGTGGATTCATCTTTATGGTTGTAGACGACAAGTGTCGTTGAATTGCCAATTGCAGCATCTTGTTTTTATCGTTTCGACCCGTGTGATCAAACCCATGCTGCGAATTGTGGATGATGGGAACCGTGTGCAAATTCCTAACTCGAAAGCATTGCCGAAACAACGATGAACGTGTGGCGTATTGGCGACTTCGGTCCCAGCCTTTTCCCAGTACGTTCGCGCTCTGACATATGTATCTCTTCATTAAAAAGGTATCCTCAGTTCGAAGACATTGTGAGTGTTTTGTCGCTTTTTCGTGAATGAAATCCACACATCAGAAATTTTTGAGTGATGTCACAAAAGGCACCCGGATATCAACTTCGTTGATGTTTCTTACTTCCACTCGTAAAAAATCTATCATCACTGAACGCTTCAAAAGCACATCTCAAATTTAATTCATGATTTACAAAGCGGAGGGAAAGACATATTCCCGCATATACTGGTATCACACATGACAGAGGTAGGAGTTTCTCTAGCACTGAGGCGTCATAAAAGCCTCATCGGTTCTAAAGATGGGAAAACGAATGAGAAGCGAAAACGACTTCGATCACCTTCTCCTGGATTCTCTCCTCCCAGTGTCGACTGTGATAGAGAAGCGAACAACAAGGATAGCTATCGAAACAAGAAAAGAACAGGAAGGAAGATAAAGGGAGAGGCACCGCCCTCCTATTCCTCGTGGCGAGTTTTGTTCGAAGGTGCCGCACTGTACATATTTTGCATGATACTACCTACTCTTCTCAGGACAGTTGGTCATCTCAACCAAACGATTTGGAGGGAAGGCGCAGCTGTTTTCTACCAGATACAAAAGTATGTTTGTACTCGATCTTGGTTACATGAGTGGCATATCTGTCAGAAGTACCTTGCCCACAACGTTCAAGACATGGGCACTTCGGTCTTAGCACCAGACGCAGGAATATCAGACGTCGCGATTGTTATTTTATTGTCTTTGTCAATGGCTATAACTAGGGTGTCTCTTGTTCATTTTCTTGTTCCGAACTACAAACAACCAAAACGGTTGGAGGCTTTAGTTCGTTGTAAATCAATACACTTGCTATCATCCTCGTATAATGGATCGGTGACACCAACAAAGGCTATGAAAATAAAAAGTTTCGACAGCAGCACCGTTAGCACATTACCCGGATTCCCTTTACCAAAATTAAGCAGCAAAGAAGATTCGAGTGATGAGGGTGACGAAATACCTTCAGATCTTGATCACAAACTAAATGAATTGGTAAACGACATTAGAATATACAAACAAAGTGGAAATCGGCTTTTTCCCGATGAAGACGAAAGTACAAGTAATGAAAATGGATCTTATAAAGAAAATTTCAATTTCAAAGACAGCTACGATGACGACGAGAATCAATGTCCTGCTCCAGCAGTATCATCGGGTCTTTTGACCAACACATCAGCACAAAATCTACAAGCACTGCTTGAGCAGGCAGCCCCAACAGTGTCTTCGCGCTCATTAAAGCGGGAATTTCTCCAAAATTCGACGAAAACAGATACAACAGATAGGATCTTCGCGGCTCCAAAGTATGCTACTGCGGTATTCCGTCTGATTTTTTGTTTCCTCAGTTGTCTAATTGGCTTTCATTACTTTTCAGCTTCTGATTTCTGGCCACCGGCTCTTGGAGGTACGGGGAACACAAAGAATTGTTGGGATCTATCTTCGATAGGTGTTGCCCTCATGCATTCCGAGTTTGATATTGTTGACTCTGATTTCGATAGCTACAACCCTGTATTGCGACGATACTATCTTATCCAGGCTTCCTACCACTTCCACAGCGCAGCCTTCCATATACTCACGTCTATTCTTTTGTGGTTTGTATCCAAATCATCGAAGAAGAAAGAATCATCGACACCAAAATTTCTTGGTTTCTTTCAAATGGGAATGTTTACCCTATACAATGTCCGAACCTTCTTCCAGCACATATTTTCCTTGGTATTGATTTTGGGAACGTACTTATTCTCATCCACTCGACGTTTGGGAGCGATTGCCATGTTCAGCTTTGATGCTAGCAGTCTCTTCTTGCATCTACTGCAGCTTGGTATTAACGCACCACGGCAACAAATCGGTTATTCGCGAAAGTCTATGATTCAGATTTTGTACCGATTTTTTGTCATTCCTGCGTATTGTTACGCGAGATTTTATGTATTTCCTTTCGTTGTAGGGTACTCGGCAATGGAAGAATCGCAAGATTGGTTGCAACAGTTAGAAAACATGTTGATACCAGGAACTGCAAAGTTTATACATGGATTCTTCGTCATCGCCTTCTTATTGTTCATGCTCATGAACTTGGTATACTTTTGGCGTCTCTTGAATCATCCCCATGTGATCGATGCGCTCCAACGGTCAAAAGATGAGAGCGTATATAACTCTCGCTAAAAGAACAGAGTAAAATAAATATTTTAACTTGATATGTTACAGATGTCAACCCTATCGATCGGGCGGAAATCGATGTCAGCTTCAAAAAATAGGTGTAACTTTTGATGCCAGTTTCTTGTCGTATAAAAAATCCTAAACTTAGTATCGTATTAATATCTACATAATACGCAATATTACTGTACCAAATCCCTTATTCATGACGCGTGAAGCTGTCCTTAGTAACATTGTGTGCAACAAGATCTGCCACAAGTCACGAGGCTATTGCAATCACTTGTCAGAGATTTGTACTCGTAATCCGAGTTACTCACGGACGAGCAAACACCATCTGGCATTTTTCCCACCAATTCATTTCCATGCAATTCTACAACTTCTAGCTGGTTTAGATTGTTGAGGGCTGTTGGGATTTCACCTGTAAGCTGATTACCAAACAACCAAAGACGGCGAAGCGAACTCAAATTTCCAATTTCGTTAGGGATCTTCCCCTTGAGCGTAGTATTGGCGACCGAAAATGAAGCAAGATTGGAAATCAAACCAATTTCGGTGGGAATGGTACCAGAAACGTAGTTGCCGTCCATCCACATCGCAACTGGAAAATAAGGGAAAACGGAAGAAATTAAAATGACGGTATGGTGAGAAACGTTTACTCGAAGAGCAGTTGGTAATCTGTGTTTTGATTCACTCGGATATTTCGGAACTTACACATATTATCGTAAAATTTAGCTGACTTCAGGAAGTCTAAATTGAAATCCATGTTGTTTCGGCGAATGTACAGGTAGGTGAGGTCTTTCATGTTTCCGATCGAGCTCGGCAGAGTTCCATTGAAGTAGTTCGATTCCAATTCCAAATGTGTTAACTTTGTCATAGCGCCAAGAACAGGGGCTTCACTGTCGAGTCCTCCTTCGAAAACGTTGTAGCTCAACCTTAATTTTTCCAAGTTCGTAAGCGCAGCAAATTGCGGAGGAAGTCCCTTGTCGTGGAAAAGGAAGTTGTCGTCCATGAGAAGAGTTCTGAGACTTGTCATACCGAGGAAAGCATCGAAATCGTCATCCCTCATGTGCATAATGTTATCAGTGAAATCCAACGTTTCAATTTTGCTGGAAAGAATGCGAATATCAACCGGAATCTTGCCAGACAAACGGTTTTCTTCGAGGTAAATCGCGATGATGTAGTTGTCTTCGTTACATTCCACACCCATCCAGTCGCAACTGACAGCGTCGGTCAACCAGTTGTCTGCATATTTCCACGCTCTGGGGTCTTCCACATGGACAGAAGGAACCATGTTGGTGCTGTAGAACAAGGTAGCTAGTACATATCGTTGTAGCTTTTCGGTATGATCAAGCTCATTTACGTTCTTGTCCGAGGCCATCCAAAGCATGGCTTGCCTCTGAGGTGTGATTTCATCTAGAAGATTATAATCGAGGTTGTGACGCTGGTAGGTGCTTTTAAGAGTAGTCTTGAACACTTTCAACACATCTGCATCCACGTCTCTGACATGCATCTCGACGGGAACAACACCCACGTGGTCATCGTCGCGAGTCTTTCCACTACCGTAAGCGGCGCCACCTTTGGCAACCGCTGCGATAACACATACCAAAACAACTAGCACGATCCCGAATACACCGAAGGCCCACTTGTAGTTTCGAACGATACCGATGATAGCTGAACGGCGGTATTTCGTGGAACTCTGACCGTCTTTCGAAGTACCAGCCGGTGCCATGTTCATTTCTTCGTTTGGGTATCCGCCATCACTTGTCGGATAATCCGCAGAGTAGTCTTCGACATCTTCCAATTGGAGATCAATAGCGTCGTTGTTCATGGTGGATTTCGTTGATTTCAAAGTAAGAGTAAATACAAGTATGCTTGTTTCACGGAGCGAAAATGAGAAGGCGGAGGCAAAGACAGCGTGGAAGCAGTTCTACTTTGAAATAAATTTGGCGTGTGCAAACACGATACTTCGTAGTAAGAAGTCACGCGAGCCCACGAAAACTTTCAAAAATTTGGTATGAAATACGACTTAGCAACGGATATATTTAAAAGCATTGTAACGGATATTTAACGTCCTGCCGATGATTCCCATGTTTGTCCCCAAAATTACACGAACATAGTATTCTATCTACTCAAGATACTTGTAATACTTTTACTCCGTATGAACATCGAGTTCGCAAGCTGGCACGTTAGAAGAGTAGGTTACATGAAGGAGCGATGATTTTCCAGCACAGGCTTCAACGAGAAGCCAACGACTCAACGAAGAATTCCTTCTACTTATGGTCACCTGCTTGACGGCGCCTGGTTTCCAACAACATCAACAAAACCCACAATACCGCGAATGGAACAAAAGCAACAACAAACAGCATCCAGATCGTCAGTAGTTTCTCCAGAAGTTTTGTGTTTGCTTTGATTTTTTATATATAATCAGAACTATGTCACTGTCAACCGCTAGTAGAATGATTGCAGCACGAGCCATCACTCGTCGGGCACCGGTGCAACAGCAAAGGCGTGGAATTGTTGACTACCTCACCAACTACCCCGATAAAGTAAGTTTTCGGACGCAACCACGGTTTTATACTAGTAATAGTTTTACTTGCTTTCGAATCAAAACTAACACGTCTGTGCTTTCTGGTGGATGTTTCCAAATGATTGGAATTGTATGGATGTACTCCAACTCCGTGCTTCGAAAAAACGCGACACATTTTCCAGGTCAACGAAATCAAAAAGATTCAATGCAAAGGGGGAACGCAGCAAGGAGAGGCCAACCCAACGTGGTTGAAGCAATCTTCCGACAAGATGGTAGCTGGATTCGTGTTTGCGGTCGCTGGAATGGGACTTTTCCGTCTGGGAAGTGGATATTATAAATTGGCGACGGGCACGGGAAAGATTGAATAGATAATGGCTTAATGGATGGCACTATGTTCTCTTAAAGCATTCTATACGTGATAGTGACAAAGGTCTAAATTTTATTTTTAAAAACATGAGAAATTGAAAGGTTTCCGATTGTGATGGAAGTTTTCTCGAAGAGATTGTTTTCTCCCGTGGTTTTTGTAGTATTCATATATCAATGGTACTGTGACTAGAATAGCGATCGGCACAATGCTTTGTAATGTTGCAATGAATATGTATAATCTTAATTGCCATCGCTTCTGGTCGATGGAGCACTCGGTTGGTAGGGTGTCGTAGAAATAGAAATAGGAAAGAATAAGTGATGGACAACGACGTTTGATTCATACTCCAAAATGCTTGGAGTGAAACATTATCGAATCTTGGAACTCCCCACGTTGTCGATTCTATTTTTTTCGTTCTTGAAATATCTCGTCGAAGGATGGGTCTTCGGCTTTCTGCCATTCTTTGCGCTCCTTGATCATTCCACGAAATTCTCGATCGTGAATCGTATCCGTACCGGAATCGTTCCAGACATTGTTTTCATCTTTTCGCTCCCAAAAAGGATGGTCTTCCAGTGAGGGTTCTGCTGGTAGGTCTGTAGCATGACCAAATTGGTTGTACTTCATCATCGTTTCGATAACGTGTTCCTGATGTTCTCGTCTTCGATAACAAAAATAATACGATGGAAGCATCACCACCATAAATGTTCCAAAGAAGACGTGCCCGGCCATTACCGGCTTTGTTCCCATACGTATTCGATGCCTATTCGAGACGTCAGAGAGGAATTTACACGAAAAGGGAAATAAATGTTGTTTTAGATTTCAGCGTCAATCCAATCATACGCTGTATGCGATTGTAACTAACTTACAGGCTCATTGCTGTGGCGGTTGCTATTCCCCACATACCACTTTTGAATACCATAAAGGTAGATTTTGAATAATTAGAAAGAACAAATTGAATATTCGGTAGTTTATACATGTATGGAATCGCGTCTCAATCCATAGGTCTGTTGTGATACACTTACCCTTCCCGAACACACCATCTATATGAAGATTCTCGTACAGATTCTCGAATTCCAAAAGCTTCGGGAAGAAAGCGCGTCCACTTTGCAGTCTCGAGTGGGTCGTTACTACTCTTGTTAGTCATTGCTTGACGTTTAGTGGCATCGTCTGCCGGTACACCTATCTCATCATTTGTTAGCGGTTTTTGAGCCGATGATACGACGGATGATTCAGACATGTTCGAAGGTTCCAACTACGATTCAGTTCGACTTTTCTTCTATATGCATCGGCGATCAGAAGTATATTCCTTTGGAATCTAGAATGAAGCACGCTATAATTTACAACAAGTCGTTCTTGTGAGCATGCAAAGGGCAGGTTGTTTCTGTGAAATAAATGCTCACTTGAAATTTCGGATGAAGAGAAAATTCGTAGATTTCGGAAACTGCGCGGTGCTTTAGAAAATATGGATGAGAATTGGGAATTGTTGTGCATGTAAGCACAGCAAACTCAGCAGCAAACTCATTTGTTTTTGAGTCCAGCGGCAGGATCTGGCTAGACTTCCTGCCTTTTTGAATAGGGATAGTGGATGTGGGATGGAAGCTCCAGTGCTAGAGTACACCAATTGGGGTGAGTGCGCCCACCCTGCCAGGCAGGGAGGAGGGAGCTGCAGCAGTGCCCCACCACCCTCTGGCAACCTCAAGGTGTGGAGATTGTCTGGTGTCTCTAGTATGCGATGCATTTGAAACAACATGATCCAGTCAAGACTGACATGTGTCAGGTTACACTAGAAAAGCAACACATGGCTGAATCTATGACTTCATTGTTTTCGATGGAGTATAGGCTGAAAAGAACTCATTTTTAAAACCTTTTTAGGGCATTCCACTTATTCTTATTGAAACTAGCTACGCACGACGATTCTATCTATTCTTCAACCTAAACCTCCAACAAAAGTTTGGATGGGTCGGATACCTTTTCAGCAATACTCTTCAAAAAAGTTACACCCTCCCTTCCATCGATTAATCTGTGGTCGTACGTCAACGCCAAATACATCATAGGCCGGGCGACAACTTCTCCTTTATCGTTCACAACCGCTCTCATTTTAGTTGCATGCATACCCAATACAGCAGATTGGGGTAAGTTGATGATTGGTGTACCCATAAGTGACCCAAATACACCACCGTTCGAGATAGTGAACGTTCCACCCGACATGTCGTCCAAAGACAATGTTCCATTCTTTGCCTTCTCTACGTACCCTGCAATGTTTCGCTCGACATCAGCAAAGGACATCAATTCTGTGTTCCTCAAAATAGGTGTAACTAAGCCTTTTGGCGAGGCAACAGCAACCGAAATATCACAATAGTCTCTGTATACAATTTCCTTCGTATCATCGTCGATATAGGCATTCACCAAAGGCACCTCCTGTAAGGCCGCAGTTGCAGCCAGTACAAACGCAGACATGAAACCAAGCTTTATACCGTGTTTAGCGACAAACGCATCCTGGTATTTCTTTCTCATTTCCATTAGATTCCCCATGTCACATTCTTGGAAGGTGGTTAGCATAGCAGCCGTATTTTGGGCACCTTTTAAGCGCGTTGCAACGGTTTGCCGCATTCTCGACATTTTAGTACGCCGCTCGGTTCGTTGTCCCATAAACACTGGTGTTTCCGCGACTGCAGGTGGTGGGGCTTTGGGGGCGGCAGCGGTAGGTGCCGCCGGTTGAGCCGCAACGGGTGCTGCTGGTGCTGCAGCAGCAGCAGGTGCTGGTTCTTGAGGTGTTTCTGCGCTGGGTGTCAAGGTTTGTTCGGTTTCGGGCATAGGAGCACTAGCACTTTCGGGAGCATCGGCGTCGGTATCGATTCGATACAGGTCGGAACCAACTTCGACGACATCATCAATCTCTCCTAAGATTTCGACCAAGGCTCCTCCTTCCGAGGCACGGACGTCTATCGAGACTTTGTCGGTCTCCAAAATAAGGACAACTTCATCTGACTGAACATAATCACCGGGTGCCACTGGCATATCGACAATTGTCCCTTCGGTGATACTGTCTCCCATTGTTGGGACCTGATTTACCATAAGAAATAGAAACAAATAAGAAGCAACATGAGACTGGAGGTATGAATATCCCATGAAAAACTGGTGCCATTTATGAAAATGCGGAGTTACTGACGAGCTAACCATGGTTTCAAAAAAATTCTTACTTGAATGGTTTTGATGGGCATCGCTCTCATCGAAGAAGGTGATACGAACGTCCGAACATGAGGTCGATGAAATCGATTGATGCCAGCTAGCCGGCGTGACACCGAAGAGAGATTCAACCGGCGAGCAGCAGTGGAAAACATTGTCAAAAGTTCAAACTCTATGTGATTGATAGAATATCAGCTCAATCTCGAAACTACGTTGCTGTGTTGAAAAGCTGCGTATTTGTTGTTGAGTTGTTTCGCAGTGAAGCGCAGAACGAATAATAAGTGAGAATGGAGAAGAAGATCGATGGGGAAGATCCCGTAAGAATAAAATAGAGAGAGATAGCCTTCTGGAAGATTGAACTCTAACAGATGTTCGCCGTTGGTAGGAATGGATCATTTGAATCAAATGTAATTGAGTCGAATCAGTCGAAGAAGGGCTGACTCATAGCCACGTACGATTTCTAAGATACCAACGGTATTGTAAAATAGCGAGATCAAACGTACATTATCGATTTTCACAACATCCTCGTCTCCATCATTAATCCAACATACTGTAGCGACAGCAACCTTGGGTGTCACATACATTGGACTGATGCAAACAATGAGAAATTTTACGACGATATTAAGATTGTCAATTTTTCTGTCGTTGTATCAACGACATAGCATTGATGCCTTTCTTTGCGGAAGTGCGGGACAATGCCAAAGATTTGGAATTGGTAATACTGGAACAGGGACCGCCTTAAAAGTGGAATCGGGCGTAACTGAAAAGAGTTCTCCTCTGGTCGAACAAGTAAAGGAACTGAAGAAAGTTCTACGACGGGAATACATTTCCTTTTTCGACCCTATGCAATGTGAATATTATAGTGACAACGTCTCTTTCGATGATCCCATGACTTCATTAGCAGGAGTTGAGAATTACAAAAAGAACGTGGATATGCTTGCGTCGAGAACCTTGATGGGCAAATTTCTTTTCCAGGATGCAGGAATTGTTTTACATGCCATTGAAGGTGGAGATGTGAACCCAAGCGATAATAGCATCTCAAACATAATTACGCGCTGGACTCTGCGTGTCACTGCCAAAGCAATTCCGTGGAAACCAACCGCAAGGTTTACAGGTATTTCAGTTTATGAAGTGTCGCAAGGCGGTCCGAAGGGTGTACAGGTTGACCACCAGACTGATTACTGGGATTCGATCAATATACAAGAGGGAGGAAATTATGAAAAAGTTGAAAAGTCAATTGCTGTCAACGATTTTCTCAATCAGTTAAAGGGAGACAATGGTAATGCTGCAGCTGCTGGAGTAGAGTTACCATACCAACTACTTCGTCGGGGTAGCGATTACGAACTCCGCCGCTATCCCGCCTATACTGCCGCTAAAATTCCTTACGATCGCCGAGACGAGGGTTACGATGTACTGGCATCGATCACCAAAGGAATCGAGCCTTTAGCCCCATCTTTGATGGTGGTTCCAGGCGATGACTCTCAAAAAACAATGTCTTGGCCTCTTGCTTATGCCCTGCCCGGCGAGTCAACGCCTCGACAGATCTCACAGGCTGTTCTTGAAAGATCGAAAGAATCTATGTGGAGTGACTGCAAAATCGAAACTTTCGATAGTAAGGTGGTTGCTGTTGGGAGTTTTTCGGACGCCAGTGTTGCTCCAATTGTTCGAAAAGCCGATAAGGATCTACGAGCGTCTCTTCAACGGGACGGAATAGCTGTACCAAATGGAAGCGATTCATTTGTTAAATTTGCCCAGTACGACGCAATTTTCAGTTTGGGAAAGCGCCGCGGAGAAGTTTGGATCGAGCTTGACGAAGATTGTCATCCTTATTAAACTGAATTCACTTGTGCAGTGATACAAATTACAGTCGTCCACGAATATCAGAAGCAACTCTAATTTTATAATTCCGCATCAGAACACATCATCGTCTATGCCTCAACACTGTACCGTATTCATCAAAATAAATTAATTCTATTTGAAGTTCATATTTTTAGTAGCTGAGCAATTCTGAATCTATTTCACCATAAAAGTCGGAAATAACATCACTACTATGATGAAGAAATCGATTGTCATTACTCGAAATCGTCAAAATCCGAGAAACCTCCCTTCTTCGCGCCCTTTCGAATACGTATGGTATTGATTCCTCGTTCTCTCAGAAACTCCTCCGACATCTCTTCATCATCCCTGATGTCCGTAACACCGTGAGCACCGAGGACATGGGCCAACATATTTGTCGAGAAATTTTCCGTGCCACCAAGTTCATCGAACCCTCGCATGTGATGAAATGCTTTGCGATCTTTCACTAAAACTAGTGTTGGCATCACCACAATACCTAGTCGCTCAACTAAAAAGGAGGCACCACCTCCTTCGTTATTGTCACAACCCTCAACATTTATCTTCACAAATTTCGTTTCCAAATGCTTCTCTGCGAGTTTCGCCAAGTGAGCGTGGAAAACATCGCAGAAACGAGTGGTGGGGCGATAAAAATGGAACACGATACGATCGCTTTCTTTGCTTGTTTGGAAGAAATCTTTGGCAATGTCCCGACTATCTTGTGTACTTCCCGTCCCCAACTCTGTATATGTGCCGTGGCCCAACTCTCTGTACTTTTGCTGCTGTGTATATTGTTTCTTCATTTGTTGGATGCGTTTTTGTCTGAGGTCCTCAAGAGCGTCCTGTCACAAGAAACATAATTAGAAGGCTAGTTTTCAATAAATACAGATGTGCATTTACGACCTTGTCTCGACTCACCTCATCGTCCAACAAACGATCGTATTGGGCCATTTCACTTTCCAATCCCTTCTCTTGCACCTCGGCACCACGGATGAGGGCTCGAGCAGTCGCCTGACCAATTTCTTGGTTTTTATCTCCAAATCCCAAATCCATCGTTTGTCTTTCTACAGATCTGAGAGCGTTTTCTAGGGTTGATAATACAGTATTGTCCTAGTGGCGGTTGAGGGAATGTCCGTATTGACAAACTGCGTTGGTTTTTAAAAAAGCATTTTTTGAGTTGAGCATTGGTTTGCGGGAGAATTTTTTTGTACGTCGGTGCTGCGCATGCAAGAGATGACAAAAATTGGGAGCCAATGGCAGTGGCTGGGCGTGGTGCAGAGTGGTGGAGCACACTTGCACCCCTGCACCCCCCTGCGGTGATCCCCAGGTGGGGTGCAGCCCTGTTGGCCTCACTGTGGTTGCCCCACCCTGCTGTAGCAGGCAGCGGTGGCCTCTTGCCAGCTCCCCCCTGGGGCACCACCAACAAACCTTGAGCAATCACCACCTCCAATTTGCGTGCCCGGTAGGATCATCAGCAAGTGACATCCAAACAATAAAGAAAATTGTGGCCACAGCAAATGGGCCTTCACTCTGGTCTGACCATTCTTGCCATGGCAACAAAGCCACATTTGCAAAACAGTTGGCATCGGCAATGTGAGTCATGTTTGGACTAATCACAAATTGCAGACGTAGGCTTTTTTAAAATTCAGCATTTTTGAACATGCAAGTCTAATTAATTATCATCATCCTCTTCATCCACTTCAGCAATTGATGGTTCGGTTTGCAGAGAAGAATTAATCGGAGTTTCTTCACCTTTTTTCCATTGGACAGGCGAAGAAAATTCCCGCAAGCTCGCCTGACGACCCTGGAAGCTTTTGATTGATGGTCTTAAATTCACATGTCCATCCTCCTGAATCTTATTTCGTAACCAAGAGCATTCCAATGACTGTGACGCCGTCCATCGTTGCTCAGGATCTGCTACCAAAAGATTTTTAATCAATACCTTTGCATCTGGTGATATATTTTCCCAGTCTTCTGGATAGAACTCCCAATCACATGAACGAATTTTAGTGAAGAGCTCGGCCTGGGTATGTTCCTCAAACGGAGGATATCCAACCAGAAGTAGATAAATGATGACGCCAACACTCCAAAGATCAACTTTGTGATCGTGCGGAATATTTTTCAAGATTTCCGGCGCCTGCGGGTTTGAATATTTTCATTCGTTAAGAACAAGAGATGATTAGTTACTACTCAATTCTTCAATATTTTGTATCGATAAATTCTTCGAGATAATCACAAGCAGCAAACAAAACACCACAGCAGAAAATTCCTTCACACGGAAAACTTACCACAAAGGTTGGTGCACCACATCGACTCGTAAGACAGTTTGGTGTATGTACCCTGCGTGCAAATCCAAAATCTGCTACCTTTATCTGTAAATTGCTATCTTCACACTTTTTGTTTCATTAAGAAGAAATATTTGTAAGTAAAATAATAGAAAATCCTGCAGTCCAAGTACGTTGCCCATCGATGACACCTAATACTTACAAAAATCAAGTTTTGTGGTCTTAGATCACGATGTGCGATCCCATTGTCGTGCATACATTTGACAATAATGAGGAGACTCTTTGTAAGCTCTTTCGCACTTTTTTCGGTGTATTTAGTTTTTGTCGAAAGTTGATCAAAAACATTTCCTGCACTCATGTGTTCTCTCACTAAATAAAAGAAATCTTCTTCTTCGTAAAAGTCAAGAATTTTGACAATGTATTTATTGTATTGGCAAAGAGACTTCATTATCGAAACTTCATTCAGTACGAATTCAACATCACTGATTCGTAGTTTTACACGCTGCACAATTTTGACCTCAACAACGTTTCCAGTCCCTTTATGACGACACAAATGAACAGAAGCGCAAGAACCCTCTCGTAATTTACGGATTTCCTCGTACTCATCATGAAATTTAGTTTTATCCGGACTAAAAAGAGCGGTATTCACAATGTTGTCGTTCATTTTTAGGTTCGTCATCTTTCTCGAGAAAGTTGCTGTCTTCGGATTCCAAAATTTTGCTGAAATTGCGTATCTTACAGCATTCATCGCACTCTTCATACAACAGAACATGTGTGTGAGACGGCAACCAGCTAAAGTTCAACCATACAAGACTTTAAACTTAATGCCCTTCAAAGTCAATTTGATTGGTCTTTACTCACCTTGAGCGTTAAACGTCCATTGAAAGAACTTAATGCAGACAGAGAACCAGATAAATCGTTACATTTTAGTGCCTTTTCATCAACATTTTGGATCCAATCACTCTGCAAGGCTTGTTTTGCAGTATACCTATATTCAGGATCTACCGTGAGAAGACGAGCTATTAAGCTCTTAGCCTCGGGGCTGACATTCTTCCATTGTGACTGGTGAAACGTAAAGTCGCCAGCTCGTATTCTTCGAAACAGAGTTCGAAGATCCTGTGCACCCTCCGAAAACGGACAATATCCTCCTAACATCGCATATAGGATGACACCCATAGACCACATGTCGACGGCCGTTTTATAGCGTCTCCCCAAAACGATTTCTG
>Ga0115013_10000321_pt1 | contig 29209 bp, 15 predicted proteins | sample SouAtlMetagenome_2_FD_88686 | JGI IMG/M metagenome (GOLD analysis project Ga0115013, IMG submission 88686) | Marine eukaryotic phytoplankton communities from Atlantic Ocean - South Atlantic ANT15 Metagenome | ecosystem: Environmental > Aquatic > Marine > Oceanic | place: South Atlantic Ocean...
TCAGCAAATCCGAATTTGAACGATACAAACAGATTTATCTGCAACAGTATCCCGAAGCGGCCAATTCCTTTGCCAGGTTTGAAGAATTTGACAGAGACTCAAGTGGATTGATAACAGTGAATGAGCACGAAGGATACTACAAGGGGCTCGGGCTGTTATAAATGTTATAGCGTATTATTAGTTCCTTTATTGCACCCGCTTCTTCTTTGACCAGAGGCCAATTGCATCCATTTTTCACTGTTGCAATCAATGCCTTATTTGTAGCTTGCACACCACATGAGCCTGCCTGCACCAGCTCTGGGCCCTCTGGCCCAGCCCATGTGCCCCCCCCCCCCACACACACACACACACAAGCAGCCATGGGGCAGGGGAGGGCCACCAGCCACCAATTGGGACCAAGGGCCACCCCCACTTGTGCACACTCCAGCCATGCAGCCCCTCTTGTGTGCGCACCACCTGCCCCCATGCCTGCCCACACTTGTGGGCTTGCAACCCTTGTGCCCACCAGTAGGGGGATTGCAGAGGAGTTGTGGCCCCAGGGGGTGTGGCACTGGCACTGTGCCACCCCCTGGGGGGTGGGCCAGGGTGCACCCTATGGCCAAACCCCCAAAGGTGCCTGCCCACAGGGGGGGCATAGGGGCGTGGGCAGACCTAGTGGCAAAAGTTTGTCAGTTGAGGTGTCAAATCTTCGCTCTTACCCTAGCCGTACCCCGACCATGCCTCACCACAGGGGCCCTGGCAACTGCAGCTAAGAGTGCAGCTGGCATGCTGCGCAGGGCAGCACACTGCACGCAGCAGGCACAACCAGGGGCCACTGCACAGCCGGCACAGGGGTACCAGGGACCCACCAGGGCAGCAGTGCAGCAAAGTGGGCAACAGCGCCAACATAGGCCCCACCCCCCTGCAGTTTGGGGGTGCGGGGTGCCCCAGCATGCCATACTTGCTTGTACACCCCTGCCCATGCACCTGTGCACCTGCTTGTGCACATGCACCCTCCCCTCTGCGCCTACTCATGGGCTTGCATGTTCATGCACCTGCTCACACGGCTCCGCTCATGACCCTCTGCCCCTCCCCAAGCCCCCCTGCCCCTGCACCATGGAGCTTGATCGGGGATCGATACAATTGCCAACAAGAACAAACATAATATAATCAATGATACTAACAAAAACTATAGTATTCGAAACAGTCTATCGATTATCTCAATTAGTACTCTCATGTGTTGTATTGCATAGTTAGGGTTTGTTGGTCGACATCATAATTACACCGATTCATCATTGCAAATAAGTTTTATTTTTGTTTGATACATTGTTGTGGATTATCTACCAAGATGATTTATATTAGATAGCATCTGCAAGTGAGTTCTTGTGTCTAGCATGCCCTCTATCCTTCGAGTATTTATATTTCCCAGTAACCGAGCAACCTGCAAGTATGATAGAAACGGTAACGAAATATCACCGATCGTGTATATTGCTTAGACTTGAAAAGTCAATCTGGCGCACGATTTTTTATGCAAATAATCTCCAACAAGGGACTGCAATATCACTAGATGGTACTTATTTTCGACTTTTTCGTCTTGTTCTTCTTTGGTGGGGTACTACGCCAAGAGTTTCTATGGCACCGCCCACTCGGCTGCGTTTCTATGTATGATTCTGCAACAGTCGCGTCGCCAAATCCTTCTGTCGCTGGAAGTTTACGTTTCAATGGATTCTTGTTGCTGCTTCTACTCACTGTCTTGACAGGATTGTCATCGCTATCAGCATCATAACAATCCTGCAATGTTGAGGCCAAATTGGATAGACCAACTAATGCAGGTCTATTAAGTAATAAGTAGAAAATACCTGTGGGGTTCTTCTTTATGTGTAAGAAAGCTTTTTTGTAAGCTCTTTCCAAAACAGCAGGCCATAATGAAAGCGGAAGATCTCGATCACCTTCGATAATATTCCGACCAGCATGATTGATTAATCTAGCGTAATGTATATCAGAGTCATATTCCATCATAATTCCTAGCGAGTATAAATTCTTGAAGGACTTCAGTATACTTAATACGGCCATTTTCTCCTTGGGCAGCAATTTCTTTTGGTAAAATGAAACAGGATTGTCGCTTAGTTGCAAGCGACGAATCGAATTTGATACAGTACAGTTTGTCTCATTTTCGATTTTTTCGGCAATGGGTTGGAAACTTTTGATGTTATTATTCCAGAGATTCAATTCAAATAGATTTTCAAATTTCGGTAGTACCTCAAGCATGAGTGCTTGGAAGTGATTTTCGTTTACATGGCAACACTTCATTGCCAAACGCTTCAAGTTACTTTTGAAAGAGGCCGAATCGAGACCGCGAAGAAAATCCAAAATGATATCTGTCTGATTTTCTTCCATGTACAGAATTTCTAAATATTCCAAAGATGGAAAGTGGGCTGCCATCCATCGAAGGAATGACACCGTTGATTGGAATTGGCTGTTATGAAGATATAGGAATTTCAAATGCTTGAGTTTCATCTGGACGGGGAAGTCGTTACTCAGAAGATTCGAGCACCCTGTTATAAAAAGTTCTTGAAAACGTTCAAGTTTACAGAGTTCCTTCACGGGAATAGATAGGCAGTTTCCAGCCAATCCAAGTCTCTCTAATCTGTCAAGACGCCCGATATGTGCAGGTAGTTCGTATGGCGCGTCATTAGCAACAGTAAAAAGCGTGATTCTTCCATTTTCGTCAGAATGATACGTCCAAGGTTCGTTCTGCCACAATGCACACACCAATTGGTTGTCCAGCCAATCTTCGTAATCGTCCCAATCTTTCCGATCTTTCCAATTTTCCCATTCTTTGACAAATCTAGTATTATGCTGTTTGAAGTCAATACTTGTATTGTTTTCCTTAGAAAGATTTAGTATCCCAATTTTAGACAAGATTGAAATCAGAATGACACCATCAACGAAATCCATTTCGTTCGGAATATTGTTGATAGACGCTGTCATCAGATTTCCTCTATCTTTCTCTGGAACTTCCGCCATCAGATCTCTTAATACTTGACCTCTTCCGATCACCCCTACTAGGAAATCTTCGGGAGGCTTTCCTAATTTCTTCATGTGTTCGTATACTTTTCGGCGTTTCATCAAAGGATCTGTTTCGAAAACACCAGGGGTTTTCGCTGATTCCATCATTACATCAAAGGCGGTTCTTCTAATAGGAGGGTTTTCTTCATTTCCCCCATCGCTTCCGCGATTGATACGATTGATATTTGCCATTGTCTGAGACTACTAAATCCAGTCGACTGGCAGATGTCGGCCGGGGTTTCGAATTTTAAATAAACCGCTAATGTTACTTTAGCGCACGAACGAAAAGACTCTAATTTGAATTCAGCGGTAGCGAGAGCCAGAAGCCAAATATGGTAGGATCCTATAGGTTGTATTGTGATAATATTCGAGGTTGGAATAGAAACCTGGCCGAGAAATCAGTTTGTCTTTGATCGATACTACTTTCAGAAAATTCAATCACAACTCGCTGATCTCTTTTTCTAGCGGCCGTGCAATTGGATGCGAGATGTTAATAGATTGGCGCGAATGATTTGGTTCTGTTGGGGTTAGGGTTAACTCGTGAACAAAAAAGCAGAAAAGTTCTTCTCAAGCCTCGACCAGCCATCAATCAAGAAAAAACTATTCGATCTGTCAGATAGGGTATCTGTTGTTTGCGGCACTGACCATGGAAGAAGAACACACGATCCGTCGATTCACCTCGGCAAAAGCTTTGGTCTTTACCGCAGCAGAAAAGGCAAGGCTGACAAGACTCCGGGATGCCCTAGAACACATTGTCGTGATTGGATCCAAGGTCCATCGTGATCGTTGGAGACGCCAGGTGTTCGAGGAAAAGGAACAAAAGCGTGCGTCGAAGAAAACATCCGAATCAGAAATAGCAATGGACTGCCCGCCAATGTCTACAGCAGCAACGACGACAACAACAGACACAGAACGCCCGAGATCCAAGAAACGAAAGAGAGTGGTGGTGCGCCATGCCGAAGACCTTCGCATCTACGGACCGCCGCATCCCCTTCCTCTTCCGGAAGGTATTCCACCAGACCAACAAAACGAAACAACAATCGACGATTCGGAGTGGAATTTTGAACACGGCGACTCGATTCCTCCCATTCTCTTTCGAATGGCCCGACTTTCTGGGGAATATCCGAACGAGGAGGAGTGGGCCCGATACGAAGACAACCCAAAACTGAAATCTCTTACGAGCACCAATGTGACCATCGATCGAAGGGATGTTCCCCGTGCCCTGATTGAGAAATGCTGGGAACGAGCCGTTCATATTGCGTCTAATGCCATGGTCGTTTCTATGAATGGTGGTGGCGGTGCTGCTGCTGCAACACAGAATGCCACTCAAAACTCGTCAAAGGCAACACGCAAGCGACCTTGGGTCCAGCCGTTTGATTCTGACACTCTGCTGAGCCAAGAATCGTGTATTCAAAAATGCGAGTCGCTCGGTGTCGATATGGAATCGCTCCGAAAGGCTGAGGGCTCTACATTTGCAACTAGGAAAGATTGTGACAAAACGAATAACGACACTGGCAATAGCTGCCCACGATGCACCCGCTCCTTTTCGACGCATCAAGAATTGCTCGGTCATTATTATGGAACATCCGAAGCCACCGGGTGCTGTAGGGCAGAAATCCGCCCCAAACACCTGGATCTGATCAAAAACCTTCTCCAAAACTACGCTGAATCCCAGCTGGACCAGCTCGCGACGGTGGTCCTGTCGCAAAACAACCAGACAAGCTCGCAAGAAATACGAAAGAAAAACAAGAACGAAAAGGAAGATAGTACCGATGATTCGGATGTTTCGACGGATGGGGAAAGCAAGCCAGGAGCCGTAGACTACGATGACGCAACATTGGAGTACCTACAAAACCTGGGATGGAGAGACGTTAGACGATGCCTGACCACCGCCGTGAAAGAAGCTTCTACCGATGTTCATTCTGACGTAGCATCCCCGAGACACCCCGTCCAAGAGAGCATGCACACAATCACAGGAAAATCTATACCTCCCTTGCCACCCCTGATGCTCAATCCGATGATTTTAGAAGCCGTAAATCGTCGGTTGATTGATCGATACGCCGATGTTCCCTACTGATACCTCAACCAAACCAAACGATTTACGAGCGTGACTACCTACAAAAGAACCAAAAGGTTTGGTTTTCAATAATGGAAATAGAATTGAACGCGCTGCTGCATATAGCTCACTTGATTGCGGCAGCTAGATTGATACCTTCGAAAGATTTTTATCTATTTGCAAGTCACTCGAAGTAGAAAAGGATATTGAAAATTTTGCAGACTTCTACTACTAGACAGAACCGATTGATAAGTATGTTTTTCGCATCCATTCCTATATAGCTGCACTCTACTCATCAAACAAGTAGTCCCATTGGCCAAAGTCCAACGCTACGCGGCAGGATTTTCACCGTTACCCTAGTTTGCGTTTTCACCGATTGGCTTCTGCCTGGGGCACCATTCAAACCCTTTTTTCCTCCTTGAGTTTCCTGTCACTTAGTTGTAGCGACCTGGAACAAAGTATTCCTGACAATTGCGTAAATTTGTTGAGAAAGTCTTTGGCAATCCTTTGCTTTGCGTTCCAAGTTTGGGGGCATTTTCGTTTTCAAATAAAAATGAAGGGGGCGAATGGAACCAGAATTCCCCCTTCGTAGTATTTGTACGTATTTCTGGGTCTATTGGGTGTTTTCAAGGAGTGTTCTAAACGCGATGGATTTTTCAACGAAAGCGACATGAACGTCTTTATCATGAGGTCTCGCATAAATATTAAAAGCAAATAATTCTGCAACAACGACGTCATCTCACATCGATTGACGGACACAAGCAACATCAAATCAAAAGATCACTTCTCACAACACAAAACCACCCTTATTTGTTGTCAGAAACGATATTATTTGCGTTTCGCTAAGGCTCCGATTTGAACATTAAAATACCGATTGAAAAAGAAAGCAATTGCCGAATTTGTTCCAACCCCAAGCTATCCTTCGTCTTGCATCTTGAAACACAAAAGATCCACATCTTGACGATGACAAGGTGCTTATTCTTCGGACTGTGCATAGTTACAGGAATCTCCTGTGGATGGAATGCTGTCTCAGGATTTTCAACGCCCACGACAGTGCCGTCGAAAATGCGGGGGCTGTTGCCGAGCACAAAGCCTCACCGAAGCAACAGCAGAACCCTACCTCTTCGATTTGCGCCCCACGACGACAATGTTAATGACTCGACCTCCACTTCCAAGAAGGCGAACGATGCCATCGAGGGCATCAACATGGCACTGGAGGAAATGAAATCGGAGAGTTTGCAATTTTCCTCGTCTCGGGGCAATGCAAAGCTACCAACAATTACGACGGATCCATACATCGAGGTTGCCACCGAAAACTATTTCGATGGAACCCGTCCCGATTCCTCCTGGAAACTGGCCCTTAACAACTTTCAGAGGCAGGGACTCTCGCTCCTGCAACAGGGACTGGAAGAAATCGGTCTCAAAGAAAGTGATCCCCTCCGGCCCCCGGGGTGTTTGAACCTCAAATTGTCCAACGAGGCCGTCACGCAAGCAGAAGTGAGAAGAGAGGCGGTCTGTGGTGCCGTTGAGGCCCATCCCGTGAGCCGTGGCCTCTATGATCTGGGCTGTCTCATCCTAGATACGCTCTTTGACGGAAGGCCGATTCAGCGCTTTTGGTTTCTAGAGACAATTGCCAGGATTCCGTATTTTTCCTACGTGTCGATGCTCCACCTCTACGAGAGTTTTGGGTAAGTAGTATGGTAGCATCATTGCATGTCAGCGTGTTTTTGTGTGTTTTGTCAGATTGAAAAAGCCGATGCATTTTTTTAAAACGATTTTCTACTGTGGACCTTGTTGCCAACTAATCACAATATTCGTAATCCTTTGTGATTAATTTTCGTACTCCTTTGTGATCAATATGATGATTTATTCATTTCATTCTAGATGGTTTCGTGCGGTAGAGTTGCGCAAGGTTCATGCCGCAGAAGGTAAGAAATTGTATTGCTTTCGAGCCGATTGCAATTTTGAATTCGATGATAATGAAATAATATATACACTCTATCGATTGCGTGTACTCATTCTTGTATGAAAATTTCGTTTTATTCTGTACCTCAACAATATATAGACTGGAATGAACTCCATCACTTGCTCATTATGGAAAGTCTTGGAGGGAACAGCAAGTGGTCGGATCGTTTCCTGGGCTATCACGTGGCCTTTGCCTACTACTGGTTCCTAATTGCGGTCTATCTAGGCTCTCCACGGATCGCTTACCAGTTTATGGAGCTTTTGGAAGCCCATGCGGTCGATACCTACACGACCTTTGTCAAAGAGAATCGCGAAACCCTCCGAAAATTGCCCCCTCCAGAGGTTGCGTCCAGCTATTATAAGACGGGCGACTTGTACCTTTTTGACGATTTCATGACAACCCGAAAACCGGGTACCCGGAGACCTCCCTGCGAGACACTCTTGGATGTGTTTGAAAACATCGCCATTGATGAGGGCGAACACGTTAGGACTATGCAGGCTTGTCAGGACTACGCCCAGTTCGGGAACAAGGTCGTCTCGTCCCATTTGAAGTACGGGACTGGTCCCCTGGGCGAGATCGATGGGCAGCCAGCAGTCATTGACCGGCCCATTGTGGAGAAAGACAAACGGCAACTTTGGAAGGAGTGGAGCGAAATGATCAACGAGGAAACAGAATTGAACGAATTGGATGGGATAGAAGGGGGGAGCGAGTTGAGTGGGTTTTGATGGGAGGATTCCATCCTCGCCAGAGCTAGACTGAAATAGATTCATTTTTACAGCTTCATAAGGCTATCTAGCGGCTACTTAAATTACTCATAAAATGATATTAACGCTGTGAACAGCATCAAAGTCAATTATCTTGATTTTGAAAGTATTATCATCTTCCTTCTTCCACATGATGTTTAGAGTGATCTCAAAGCAGCAGAAATTTGAGATTTCTGACTACGTAGTCACTATAATTAGTGACTGGGGATTGAAAAACATCATCATAGCTCCTGTCTGACTGACGTGCATGTTCTTGACACATCCACAGTTCTCGGATTTCGGAGATCGTTTTACATTTCCACTACGATATCGGTCATTCTGATTTCGTTTTCCATTTTATCAACCAAGCAACCGGCAATTACCCTTGGACCATGGCCTCTGGACTCGCAGCCTCGATTCGGGGCTCTACCGAGAGTGACACCTTTGATCTGGCGGGGCAGAATCAAGCAACGGTCACCACCAACATTACGCAAGCATTCAAAGATCCCTTTCCGATCGATGACATGATTCGGATTACTTTTGTGACGGGGGCCGGAAAGCTCGGGCGTCAAAAATATGATGAGGGATGTGCAAAGGCTGTCACATCGTCCCTGCGAGCCCTGGGTTTTGAGGAGGATCGGGCAGCCTCCTGCGTCAAAGAATGTGCCGGATTGTTCAAGCTCCAGCACGACACTGGAAAAAATCTCAAGACGGTCGTTGTCTTTCCCAGAATTCGAGAAACATCGGGTGCTGATGGCGATGGAGACGGAGATTCTCCGGAAGATGCGATATCTTCGCTGCTACCACGAGGAAGCCCGGAGGAAATGATTGCTTTATCGACCACTGCCATGTTTACGAATCTCGTCAAGAATCGATGTCATTCGTGGAGCCAAAAAAAGGGCTGCACTGCTTCCATCGCTGACATTCAGAAATTGGTTGCCAATCTGGAGGAGAGACTCTTGGAAGGAGTCGTTTTGGATGATAGTGAGCAAGCCCTTTACGATACGGTATCGGTCGATGACCTGAAAGAAAAACACAACATTGTCAAGGAGGCCATGCAGAAACAAGTCGAGGTCGATGGAAATATTACCGCCGAAGAGCGAGAACAACTTTTGTCACAAGTCTCTGACCGGCTAGAGACCATTGATGCGGAATTAGACTCTCTCAAGGACCAAAAAAAGCCCAAACGTGTGGAAAAACTCACAGCGATGAAGACCAAGGCGGAACAACGGAAGGCCATGCTGACCAAGATATCTCCCAAGGCACCTGCACCACTGAAATACCAGAGCGAAATACTCGAGCTGCGCAAGGAGCTTGTTCCTCTCGAAAAGTTGGAAGAGGGTGCCAAGGGGCGGTTGTTGTCCGTGAAGGAAACCAAAACGTTGGCGCGAAAAGACGAAATTTTGGAGGAAATCCTACAGCTAGAAACCGACAGCCGTGGGTGGTTCGAGGACGACGCCTCCTTTGATGTTCGGGTCCAAAAAAGCCGTGTTTCGGGAAAACAACAGGCCAGCAAGGCGGCTAGTAATAAGAAATCGAGTGGCACCAAAAAGAGTACTGGCAGCAGTAGTGCCTGGGTCACTTCATCTTCGGCTATGATGAGGCCCAAAGCCAAGTCATCGTACGGCAAAACCACCAAGAAAAAGAAGGCCTCGGGAGGAGGAGGAGGAGTCTTTGCTGCCATGATGATGGATGACAGCGACAGCGACTAAATATAAACACTCAAAAGAAACTTCTAACAAATGAATGTCACTAAAGAAGAATCCAAGAAATACAATGCTAACATATAATCTATCAACACACGAATTCTATATCTAGCTAGTACTACCATTTGCGCTAGGAGCGAGTCGGCAGAGGCAACTCACCAAGAGCAGCCTTATTGGCGATATTTTGGTAGGGCTCAATTTGTTCCCAAGGTTCCAATCCGTTGCCTTCTTCTAGTTTTGTATGATGCAAAGGAAATTCCTGGAACCAATCCTTTAGAAACAAACGAAAGGCCTCAAAGGTCCCCACCTGTCTCCAGGAAATCTCGTGTTTTCGCAGCTGGTGCCCCCATTGGATCGATCCATCTTGCAGATCTTTTACAGAGGCCTCGCTGAGTTTGATTCGTTGGAGGGAACGCAGTGATTTGGCAGGAAAATACCGCGAGTGAAACTTGCGGGCCTGTGCCCAGGTGCCATCGAGAACAATCAGATCGTATTCTGTATAATTTGTGTTGGCCTTGTCACGTTTTGATGATTCTCCCACAACTTCTTTTAGCGTTTTGGCACTATCATCGGGATAGAGCAGCAATGTTGTTCGATTTGTATCATATATCGTATCCATTAGCTTTTGCATGCTCGCTTGGTGATTGGGTCCGATACCTCCCACCACCAGTTCGCACCGAAATGGAAAGGCCGCCAGAATCAATTTTGCCGTGTCGATTTTCATTCCAATCTCTTTGTGATGGAAGACAACGTATATGGTTTTGAGATTTCTAAGGAGATTCGAAGAATCATTTGGGTCTGCGGGGCCACAGTGCTGGCAAATGCAACGGTGCCTTGGCAGCCAGCAGCGGGGACAATCGTTGTTTTTTCGAAGCAGCCGCAATCGCTTATTGAGGGCTTTGGCAATACCAACGGCCTCTCGCTCTTCTGTTGGTAGATTCGAGATGTCCAAATCTCTGACATTGCCTCCTCGTTGTTGTTGCTGTTGCGAGCCCAAGACGTTGGCAACGGTCGCTTCGACCTGACGCAAAAAATAGTTTTCGTCCAGCGGTGATGGCTCCCAGATTTTTCCTCCCAAAAAACGACCTTGCAACTTTGTAGTGTAGATATTTCGAAATGGAGTTTCCGAAGTATTGTCAACGACTGGAGGAACCGAGTTGACTCTTAAACGGTGGAATGATCTTCTTGAGAAACAAATCGCCGCCCTTGTGGATAACATCCGACGATTCATTGCGACTGTTGCAACAACAATCTCTGTCGTGCTGAGCTGCAATGGACTCTGTGTATCACCAGCATATGTGAAACGATATGATGGAGACTCTTCTAGGCTGTTTTGGAAGAAGGTCTCCTTCAATGCATGCGCCTATGAATCATCAATCATCGCCTCGGCCAAGTGATTTTTGGAATGTTTTGACATCAATTTTTTGACGAGTTGATATTGCTGTGGGGATTTTGAGTCGATCCATTCGACATCAACAGGGATGAAAAATTCGATCCAGAAAAAAAAATCCAACTCAACTAATTCTATTTCAAAAATGAAACGATGGTCTGTTATAAAGTGTTACCTATACCGAAGTGACGGGAATTTTCTCCTCCTCTCATAATACCAAGAGCCGAGCTCTGTCTTTTGAGGTTCTATAAATGGAAAATTCCAATTTTGAGTTATCGACGTTTTAATTTGGTTCCTCCTGCTCCATCCCTCATCATTGCTGAAAAAATTCACTGTTTTATTCGATTGCGATTATTGGTTGCTCTCACTCATCGCCATACCGGGTTATCCTCCAGTTTCTTCATCCTTCTACATCGGAGAAGCTTGGGTCTCTGATTTGATTGTTGGTTGCTTCCGCTTTGCACCTCCGTCAGGATTACTTTCATCATCTCCACCATTGCAGCTGTGATTGGCTGTAGCACAAGTGTTGGGATCTAGAGCAGCTTGGGTTTCTGATTTGATGGTTTGCTTTTCTTGCTTTACAATCACGTCGGTTGCACTATCATCATCTCTATCAGTATGATTGTCGGTGACCCAAACTTCAGACTCTGGAGAAGACCCGATTTCCAATGCGTTGGTCTCAGAATCCGCAGAATTAAACCCCTCAGAGATATTCTCTTTGTCTGATGGAGTTTCGGTTTCATCGGAGGAATTGATAGATTGATCTTCCGAGACATCAACCAAAGGTGGAGTGGTGGTGTGTTCAAGCTCGAGACCAGTAGATGATTCATCACTATCAGAACCTTCATGCTCGTCTTCATTTCCTTCAGTTGACGATTGGTGTCGTTGCTCCTGCTTAATGGTCGATTTGGGCTGGGCTACCTCCCAATTCCATTTCAATACCTCACCAACGGCTCGACCAATGGCCTTTCCCAGTTCCATTGGGACTCCATTTCCAATCTGCCTTTGTTTTGATTTGTTATTTCCTACAAGCTTTGACACAAAGTCGGATCCTTGTCCCATCAGGATGGCGTTCTCATTCAGTGAATAGAGTCGGTTCTTACAGTAATGGGGGGCGGACTTGCTCGCTAGAACGGAACCCGCCGGATGATTTGGATTTGGAGGGTCTCCATCATAAAAGATGGGGGTGTCCTTTTCGGGGTACTTGTCTTCTTCGGGTTTTAACATATCGCGAGCGGACACAAAGCGCAACAACTTACCCGCTACATCCCCTCCCTCAGGCCGGCCATGGGTTCTTTGTGGATAAACAGGAAGACCAATCTCCGATGATGAAGCAATCAGGATCAATCGAGGGCGCAGCTGGGCATCTCCAAAGTCTGCGGCACATAATTTTCCAACTTGAACGTTATACCCATGGTTGACGAGTCCATATACAATCTTCTGAAGATACCTCTGGATGTTCTTCCTCTCCCACAAGCCGAGAACGTTTTCGAGAACTAGAACCTTTGGCTTGATTGTCTCCGCTGCTTCTAGGATTCGCAAAGACTCTCTGTTGTTCTGTTCAACATTACCCTCTTTGAACACATTTTGTTTGGAAAACCCTTGACATGGCGGACACAAGAGACCGAAATCATCACCTAGCGCTTGCTTGAAATCAGGATGGTTTTGGCATTTCAAGAAAAACTCTTCTGCGGTGCCTCGCATGGCAACCTTTCCATCATTTAAGAGCACCAACTTCCATTCATCTGATGACACTTCCATCTTTGTTGCATTGTGAATATTTGCATAACTCTGCACCGCGTCATCGTCTTTGTCCACGCTTGCGATGATTTTGCATTGAATGGCTTCGTTGCAACCAGCTACAAAACCACTCGAGAAAAGTCCAGCACCTGAGAACATGTCAACACCCTTGATGGGCGACTGTCGCAATCCATTTCTCACAGGGGTCTTGGAAGTGTCAACAATTGCAAAAAGGAGGGAGCTGGACCCCTTTTGTCGTTCCACATACATCAAACTTGGTAGAGTGTCAATTTCTTCCACTTCTTCTTCAATATCGGAGAGATTGATTTCGTTTGCAGACCCGGCTCTCTGGATGAATCCTTCGATACCATCGACCCCAAGTTCATCCATTTCGGAAGTGTCTTGGACAGTTTCAAGTACAGTATCTTTGAATTCGATAATCTCAACGCATAGAGCCGAATTGCTATCCCGTAGAAAATGCTTGATTCCATATCTTCTGCTCTTGGATTCGCCATCGATCATCCAGTAGCACTTGTTCTTGTAGTATGTAGTCCCTTCAAATTCAATTGAATCGTCTTCAAGAATGCGATCCTCGTAGTCTACCAAGACCCTTTTCGAGTCGTGTTCGTTGTCTAGGTCATCGGCGGTTCCCAAAGACTGATCTGGCATCTTGCTTTGACGACTACTTTGGCGTCTCGAAGTCACGGTTCTCGCTCTGGTGCCTCTGTGTCTCACTGGCGATTGATCGTCTTCGGCTCCGAGATTTCTTTTGACCACTTTGTCAGTCTTTATGGAGTGTCGTTTCAAGAAATCTTGAATTCTTGGCTTCCCAAGACAATCCTCCAGCATAGATACTCTTTGACAATTCCATTCAATCTTACTGGGGTCTAGATCATTGGTTTCGGTTTCATCGTTGTGTACATCGTCTCCCAATTTTCTCTTTTTATTAGAACCCGCAGATGTATCTATAGATGCTTCTTCGTCAGCCATAGTTGTAGGTACGTGGACTGATTATGTTATCGTTAATGGGTGTATGAAGAGCCTGTGTGAGAATTGTATTCGGAATGCCGCACATCCAAAGCATCTCAGAACAATTCGCTTCATCATTATGCTACTTTTGAAAGAGAAATTGCAAATTTTGATCATTCTCTGAAAGCTTGTGAGCGACGAAACTGACAAGTCCCACGTTCACACGGGACCAAAATTTGAGATTGTCGAGATACAACACGTAGTTAGTACTTTTTAATATGTAGTATTACTATCTAGTTTCGACCAATGCCAAAGAATCGGAAGAAATAGAATTTGAACTAAGAATCCTCCCGTAAAAGACTTTCATCGTCATTGTGATGTTGCCAATCACCGCGACAAGATCTATGTTCACGGTATCACTATCAATTACCAAGATACCATCGAGTAACTCTTGCAACACCAAAACAAAGAACAAAATTACGAGAGTGTATTGAGTACGCCTTGCGTCTAATTGACTATTGTCCAAGAAGACTCGATTGGTCTTTTCAATTCGCAAATCTGCCCAGCTAGAGTACATAAATCAAAACAACAATGCCTCCTCCACGAGATCAGCTTTTTGCAGGAATGGTTGCTTCTATTGACAATTTCAATTCCTCAAAACAACGCGCAATCGAAATGGTTTCTGACGAGGGTGACCGCCAAACTTTTATGGATATTCTATTCCATTTTATAATGGTGACAATCGACAAGCTGAAGAGCTTAGATACAAGCGCCTTCTATGCCGATGACGTAGTAAAAAAGACTGTAAAAGTGGTGGTAGAAAAGGTTGCACTTGGTTCTTCTAGAGAGCACTTCCATTGGGCACCCACACAATCCGGAAAGACTAGTTTCAAGGCGGTGATGATAATCGTGTATCTTACTTTGAATATACCAGTGGTGGTGCTGACAAAGGGTATGAAAGAAAGTCAGGAATTACACACAAAAATCTCCGGTTATCTAAAGGATTCTAGATTTCAGTCCAAAATACTTTCCGTATATGGAAACGAGCGAGAGATCGACGATGCGTGCAAAGACGTCGAAGAGGCTTTTGTGTTGATTATCCCAGACACCTTCCAAAGGATCCAATGTGCAAGAGATTGTGTTTCCTTTCGGATGAAACTCGCAAAGAGAAGCGGACGAGGACATGCTGGCTGTGCCCTTATTCTAGACGAGGCCGATGCTGTCATACGCAGATCCGAAGATGAAAGCCAGAGAAACGAAGTGCAGGTTAAGCAATTCCTAAGAGATCTCAAGCCATCATCGGTAAAGGTCACAGCGACACCTATACCATTATTTTCCAAGTCGTTTGACAAAAAGCCAATACTAACGACGTCCAAAAAATCCATTAAGAACTATGTTGGAATCGAGAGAATGAAACTAATCGAAGATCTTGACGAAGAGTCACTCATGGAGGGATTTGGAAAGGAGGTCAAGAAATTAAACCCAACCTATGTTTATAACAGCCGAAGAAAATGCCAGCTTGCGGCATTGTTCCCAGAAGGAGAGAGAAAATCGGACCAAGTGCAGCTGAAAAATAAATTCCCCAACGTTTGGAACAAGAAGAACCCCAGAATACCGAGAATGAACAAGCAATGCATCAAACTCCTGCGAAAAGAGTTTGATTCTCAGACCAAGGGGGTGCTAGTATTAGTAGATACTTGCCCGTGGGTGAGCAACGATATTAACGACAATATATTCCGCCAGGCATCGGGGACCCAGGACTACTTCTCCCACGTCGGGAGAAAGAAGTTTATTGCAATTGTGGTCCACAGCAACAAGGTCTTCTACCGTCTTCCAGGGCACGCCTATTCACTGGAATGCAAGAGATCCATCTCTGAACTCATCCAAAAGATCGATTCTACCCGGAAATACGGTCTCAAAATGCCCGTGGTGGTCTTTGGATACCACGCCATGAAGCGCTCACGCTCGTTTCGATCGAACCAGCGGGTACCAACCGCTATGATCTTGTGCCTCGGGCGAGGCCAGTCCAACGAAAACCTGCGCCAGGCCGCGGGACGGGTCACCTTCAAGGGCCTTGATATCCTAAAGCGAAACGCAAACACAAGCAAGGTCAAGATGCTGTGTCCCAAATATGATTTTGAAATCATTCGAAAATACGATTCTCTAGTGTTGGAAATCATACATCTGTACCAACAAAAGGGCTGGGAATGGAGGGACATTTATGGATATCTAAAGAAGCATTCCAAGCATTTCTTCCTCCACTCCTCGGAACGAAAAACCGGAAACTTTGTCCCAAAACGCAACAAAGGGGGAAGCTTTGCATTTTCCTCTCGTGTAATAGGCCCTGACCCGGTTACCACCGAACCAATGCTACTGTTCGGAGCCGACAACGACGACAGCGACCTAGAAGACGATCCTGATCTAAACGAGGATACCAGCAGTGAACTGTCTGCAAGTACCAAATCCCTCCCCCTGACGACTGGGAAGAGAAAGAATTCTTCAATCAACCAGAAAGACAACGGCGCGGTATCATCATCCAAGGCGCCTTTGAAAAAGATAAAGAAATGCGAAGATGACGATTTAATCGATCTGGCTGATGGCGAAGAAAGAAATGACGCGATCGAACTGAGCGATGATGACGATGACGAAGATTATGCGATCAACCTGATTGATGGTGATGACGAGGATGAAGCAATCGACCTGACCTTCGATTGATGGGAGTTAGACAACCATTTGTTAACATGTAGAAACTGTAATATCACAACAATACCAATGCTTATCCATACAGTATGTAGATAGTCTTGAGAAGTATTGAATTGCCATTTTGTTTTTCGAAGCTTTTTTTGAATCGAATGCGTGACAAGTTTGTTCCAACCGAGACTCAATTATTTTTAGTCTTGGATCATGACACTTTTTTCTTGTTTCTTCAAAAAGAGAACACAAACCGAAAAGTTGCTCGAGCGACTCTCTACTAAGTACACACATTACCAAGTTGAAGGTAGTGTAACTTCATCGCGGTAAAGTATTACCCCTCTTATTTTCTTCTCCTGAGGATACGATCCAAGGGGGCACTGTATTGATGGACCCCAAGGGCGATACCATCCAACCGAGTTCCACACCGGCGAATACAAGCAACAAGCGCAAGCGCGAAGACGACGACAATATGACACCTATTTCTGCACCGCTGCAGTCGCCCAACACCCTGCTGTACATGGAACCTCCGGTCTTGTCGGTCCTCGGTCTCATGCAGAAATTCGAATGCTTCGAAAGAGAAGACGATTCAATTCCGGACGGGGATATCCTGCACCAGCCCATGGACAAGGCTCCCCCCGATTCCCAAAAGGTGGCTGTGCGCCTGTCTAAAGCCCTCAAGGGCGTGACGCTGTGTGCGGGCGAGGCCGACTGCGAGGGCATCCCCGTGGTCATTACCGCGGCCAACGACGCCACCGTCGGAAAGATGCCCGAGAAGGACACGATTTTCGAGGCCCTGCGCCTCAAGGGGTCTAAATGCGAGAACGGACGGCTGGTAACGGTGGAAGAGATGACCGTGGAATCCAAGGACTATGCGAAGATGACTGCCTTTCAGTTCAGCGAAGACGAAATACAGGGCGAAGTGGACCTCGACGACTTTGACGCGTCTTGCGCCGACTTTATGGACTCGCGCGGGGTCAATCTGAAGGAGCAGCAAAAAATCACCAAGGTACTGGCGGAAGACCTGACCGACCATTTCGAATCGACCTTTGGCTGGCCCCCCGACCCGCGCGACACGGGGGGCGAGTTTGACTTTGAAACCTGCAACCCCTTGTGCTGTGCTCCGATCTTGTATGGAGGCCGCTGCCCGAGCGACGGGACGATCGTGGCCGTTCTGGGATTTCGGGTGTGGACCTGAGAGAGAACGAAACGAACGATGCGAGTGCAAAAATTTGAAAATCTGTGATCAAATGGGTGCAACTGCTCTTTTTCACATTACATATATCACAACAATATTAATGCTTATCCGTACACGCATGTAGATTGTCTTGGAAGTATAAATATTATGTTTCTCAAACTATTAGCTTTCATGATAATTTTTAGATCACGTTGATTGTTGACTCGATTGAGTCGACAAGGCCAGACATTAAGGATTTTCGGTACACTTCTTCGTTTTGAAACCTAGGTGACAGAGACAAACATAAAGTAAGATGAAGCAATAACATCGTCGACACAAGTAATGCCCATACAAAATCAAGTACACAACAAACATCCACAACTTACTATTATTGAATTTAGAGCTTAGAGAGTCAATAAATATCCACGAGCTAGATGGTAATGAACGATCCCTCCTTGCTTTGAAAGACGATCAATCTACGAGTGGATTTTGATACTTTGTACGAACAAGTCATTGAAACAACAACTAGTATACAACTATGGCAAACTCCAGCCACGGAGGCAGTACATCGCACGACGATGTACTGGATTCTTTCCTGACGACCATTGAATCCAAACTAAGGGGTCCCTTTTCTTCTCTGGATTTGTCCAAGGCTGTTTCTACGGCTGCCCTGAGACAGATTGGCGCACACAGCAGCAACAACAATGACAGCAAGGACCCCGCACGAGAATACCTAGAAAACCTCGCTTCGGTCATGGGACGAACGAATAAGGTTATCCAGTGCCGAATGTTGATAGGGTTGCTTGGTCTGAACGACATGCGAACGAGCAAGAAAGAAACCATCGGTTCCGAAAATGACGGCAACAAAACCCAGTATCTGACGCCAGAAATTCTTCGCATCCTGGAACAAACACAAGAGGCACCACTTTACGAAGATTGGGTTCGAACAACCTCGGGGTTGATCGAGGGTGTCATGTTCCGAACGCAAGACGGAAACGAATCCGGCAACACGCGAGAATCCTGTCGTGGCAAAGAGGCCGCAAAAATCATTCGGGAGACCGGCACGGAGGTCTGTGAAACCGTAGAGCGACAGAGTCAAAACGTTGGTCGGCAAGCCCCGAAAACAAAAAAGGAAAAACTTTCCACAGAATCCACCTCCCCAAAACCAACCAGATCTCCCACTTCGGCGGCCGCTGCCAACAAACGAGACCGAGGATTTACAATAGAAAAGGTCAAGGCATCGTCACCTACCAAGGAAAATGAGAAATTGGTGCCTGTCAAGGAAGAACCAAGTGCTCCCGAAGGGACGGGACCAATACCACCCGATTTGAATGCCTGCTTTGCTCCCTATCGGTATCGTTTGATACCAACACCCATTCTAAACACTATCGTGCCAGAATTCAAATCTACCTTTGCGACTTCCATTGGTAGCAGCAGCAGCAACAACAACAATATTGGCGACAGCAACTGCCACTTCCAGATAAATGCTTCCGCGAGTATTCTCCAGGAGGATTTGCGGCTCGAGGCACAGCGTGCCAAGGAACACAGAAGCAGCCCTAGCAAACATAGCGATGCCAGAATGAAGAAGGACCCGGCAGCAGCGGCGGCGGTGGCAACTGGTACTGCAGGAAAAAGATCGTTTCCACCCGGATTTCGCCCCGCCAAGGTGGTTCCTACCAGCAAACCCGGAATGCAAAAGGCAGGTGTTAGGAGTGCCGGTGCAAGCAGCGGGGGCAGCAGCTTGTTTATGCCCAAGAAGAAAAATCCCGCCAGCCTGTTCAACACGACCTCGAAATTTCGACCCCAATCGACCAAAACAATGCTCCGTCGAAAAGGAGGTGGAGCCCAAGCTTTGATGAAGAGCGGTGCATCCGTCAGTGCCGGAAGCGCCGTCCTCAACAAGCTGGGAGGCGGTGGGGGAAGCTCAGGGACTGTAGCACGTACGCGCCCTGGTGGTCGGGCGGGTTTGGGACGAACCAGTCGCATGAAAATGATTGATGCCAACGACGAAGACACACTGACCAAGCTGAAAACATCCACCGCTAATGCCAACATGTCCGCAGCCGAACTCCGGGCTTCGAAACGAAAGCGTATCTTGGAAAAGGGGCGTGGCATTGGAACTATGGGGAGTGGGAGTGCTGCGGTTTCTTCCTTTGCGAACCGCACCAACAAGAAGCAGAAGGTTGCGTCTTCCGCCAAAGAAACCAAGAGCGAGCCTCAAGCCACAACGCAGGCTGATTCAGCGGCTCCAGCACAACAGCAGAAGCAACCTCAACAGAATTCGCAGAATACTCTCGAGTCGTGGCAATCCCTCTTGCGCGATCGATCGAACAAAATGAATGGGGAAGACAAAATGCTGGTCGAACAGTTCTTTACAGCGACCAATGCGGCTGAGCGGGCGGCTTTGACGCGTCCCTCTCATCAGAATGGTTCTGTCTACAAGATGAAGATCCACGAACAACGAGGCAAAGACCCGGCAACGGGACAGGAGATCAAGGAGACCTTTTATCTCGAACTAGATTACGACACTGGAGCCTCAAAGCAATCGAAAAAGGTCAAGAGGTATTGAAAATTTTTTCATCAAGCAGATTGCTATATTTTTTTGAAGTAGCTTTAGATGAAAAGATATGGCAAGTTCATTGTAATAGCTAGGGCATTGACCAATTGCAAATCATTTCTATATTAGAAATAAATACTTGGCATATTTTCAAGAATTTTTTGTTAGATGAAACCTTTCTTGCTTGGTTGAATCCATCATCAGTCGACCGATCCATTGGGAGCAGTAGCTTCTCTTGCAATCGTGTCTGCCACGGAAAAAATATCACTGTCAGTTTGTCCGAATGATCAATAGTAGCACTGATTGCTTTCTTCCTTAACCTACTAGGCATCAACAAACTGCCGATTTTGGATCTGTAGCATGCGAAACTTCGATTTTTAGGGGGAGGGTTTAGGGTTGACGTCATCAGGTTGTCGACCAGCAAGGCATTCCCCAAATAGAGCCTTTCAAAAAAAATTTAATCGTAACTGTGCTAGGCTGATGGCGTACAAACGTTAAACGCACTTTCTTCTCCCTGCGAACCAATCGTTTGCTGTCAACTTGCTTTTTTTGGTCGCACATACCTTCCTTTCTTCCAGAGCTTTGAAAACACGTCTGCCCAATCACCGCTGTTTGATGTCAACACGTACATTCCTAAAAGAATTCGGTTTCCAACTTCTCGAAAGTATCGAGCATTTTGTCCGACATCTACGATTTGATAACCCCGTAAATGCATTCTTCCGACGAAGAATTATCCAAACATCGAAAATCGATCACGATTCCCCAATTTTCTTCGAGGTTTGCCGTTCCACGCCCTCATCTTCAACAAATGATTAGCGAGGAACATAAAATGCAACTTAAATTGTGGAAGAGAAAACAATGCTAATAACAACACCACAACGTTGAATGTTGGGTAGTTTCTCCCATCAGCGAACAACAAATTATGAATCATAATTCGGAAATCTCTCCAGCTCGCAGAAAAAGATCATTACAGTCCACACAAGTTTCTAGCGATCAATTTGTACCGCCTAACATGATTATTCCCACAGAACCCACTATACTACACAATGCAACAACTATGGAGAACCCGCTTCTCGAAAACGGCAAACTTGCCTGGTATCCGTCGCCCGAGGGAAAGAACCACAGGTCTTCCAATCTCAGCGACCGTACTGCCGGAACCTACGTTGACGAGAGCAGCTGTTTTGGATTTGGCGAGGAAGAGCCCACACACGATGTTTCTTCGGACGACAATGACGAACAACCCCAAGGGCCGCTCGTGGCGCCTTCACATCGTTCCATTCTGAAGAAATCAAAGTCTGATGACTCACTTTTCATTCAGGCCAAATCAAAGGCCTGGAACTGTCTTCCACCTCCCGATCTCTCGGAATCCTCGGTTTCGTCGATTTCACAAAGTACTAGCACGAACAGCCTCGCCTGCAGCGACAAGACCTCCTGCAGTGACAAGAGCAAACGCGTATCATTTGACGCCGTGCTCATTCGTAGCTACGAGCAAACAATGGGAGACAACCCGGCCGTAAGCTATGGACCTCCCATCCAGCTCGATTGGGACTACGAACAGCACGAGGGCGTTGATATTGATTGCTACGAATCCGAAAGGTGCTTTTCGCGTCGTCCCTACCGAAGGTTGGTCTTGAGTTATTACCAGCGCAAAGCAGTTCTCTCGCGCAAGGGGTTTAGCGACAAGCAACTCACCAAGGCCAAGAAAGACGCCAATAAGCTCAAGCTCCAAAGGGTTGTAACCAACACGTTTCTCCCAATAATGAAGGTCGAAGACGCCCTCGAGAGTGCAAGCCGCAAGGCAAAGCGATTGATTCGCAAGGGAAAGGAGTGAGCTGATATATAGGCAACCGCTCCGCTTCTGCGTCTCACAATTTTGATACCAATTTTGACAATTTTGAATAATTCATAATATTAGATACAAACGTTATTGTATTGACTTCAATATCATCTTTCTTAGATTTCCTAGTATGCATTCCGAAGACAGCAATATCATGGAATTCCTTTATTGAGTCTCATGGTGCAAAATGTGAGTTCCAATTTCAAAATATGCATAAGATTTGTGATGGTCGCAAGAGAAAAGTAGTCTCTTGAAATTCGTTCCAAATATTACAAATTTATTGCATTGTATAGGAACCTGAACGAGTTTGTCAACACCACATATTTCCATGGATAATAGAAAGAAGCAATATGTAAAGGTATGATGCTGACGACAGACCGAGATAGAGTGTACTACAAGTTATAGATTAAAAAAAAAATTAGCAGTATAAGTCAATTAATATTCTGGTCATTCCAAACAGTTGAGCTTATCTTCGTGAACGCAGCTGTTTATTATGAGATTCATCGTCACCAGTATTCGGGCTGTCGCCTTCTTCGTTAACATCTTGGTCATTTTCGCCAACTCCACCAAATCCAGCTTTATCATCGTTATTTTGAGATTCATCGTCACCATTATTCGGTCCGTCGCCTTCTTTGTTGATATCTTGGTCATTTTCGCCAACAACTCCAGCTTTATCATCGTTATCGTCTGGAGTGTCGGGTGGAGCGTATCGTCCATCTTCGAATCGATCCCCACCGAGAGGTGGTTCGGTTTCCTCTCCTGGACCATCAATCTCTTCTCTCATTCTATAGCGTCCTTCGCCATTACTACCATCATTTTCTTCCTGCATTCCAAAGCGCCCTTCGTCATTCTCTTCTTGTCCACCAGCAGCCTCATCGTCATTTGTCCCATCATTCCTATCTTCTTGAATTCGAGCATCACTCTCTTCATCATCGTTTTCTATATTACGGCGCGGGTTATAAAAGCCTTCCCCATTTGGTCCATCCTCCCTATCCTGTTGATCTAGGCCACCACTTTCTCCATCATCGTTTTCTATATTGGCTCTGTTATCATCATTCTCTTCGGGATCATTCTCCTCCATGTTGTTCAAGTTTTGATATTCTGCTGCTCCTTCTTGATCAGTGTCTCCATCGTCATTGGCGTTTTCGTACGGGTTATAGCGTTCTTGTTCGCCATTATCTTCCCCGTCATCGTTCCCTTGTGGATTATTTTCTTCTTCGTTCGTTGCATTATCATCATCTCCAGCATCATCCTCATCAGGTTCTCCGTATTGTCCTTGTCGATGAAGAATTTCATCCTCCGGATTCATGACCGCACAGCCATTTCGAACTTTGAGATTGTTTTTGTTAATGGCACCATCCCACATCGCATCCAACTGGAAATACTCAGGTTCATCAACTGGTTTGGGAATGAATACATACTCGCAGGACGATTCATAACTCCACTCTCGACGAATTGATGCAAAGAGACCCCAACCCGGTGGTGCCGGTTCATCACTTCCTGCTCTTCTGTGAACCTGAATACTGACCGATTCAACCGTGTTGCTGGGATCTACCGTGATTTCGTTGTACCGACGAGTAATGCCACCCTCGCTATATACTTCTGCTAGGTGGACCGACATGGCTGCCCAAAAGGGAAGATTCTCGGGATCGCCTATTTCTTCCATTAGGTAGAACGAGTATGTGTCGTACCAATAGTCGATTTCTCGTCGAACGAAACTCGATGTAGCCCATTCAGCTTCCTTGTAGAGGATGGGTTCTGTGTCGTCATTGAAGCGGATCACCGCTGTCATTCGTGCTTGCTTGTGTTCGGGTTGTCCTTTGAACAAAATAAAGGGACCTGCATGGATTCCCATGCTGAAGACTAGTTCATTCAGTTTAGTTTTGACAAAAGCAGGAGGATATACAAATGCCCACACTAAATACGCGAATGGGGCCGGCATCAGCTCTTCCATCTCCTCGCGAGGGAAAATATCAAAAATAATTAGATACAAAAGTGATACAGCCACCAGAGCCTCGAACAGTTTGGCGCGACTTGAACCAAAGATATTCTTAGCATTCAACTTGGCCACTTCACTCTTCTTGTTTTTGACCAGACCCTCTGCGTTTGCCTTTCCATCGTCTGGGTACACAAAGAAACAAACCCATCCCAGCACCGAAAGATACTCGAAGATATGCATCACCAGGGACAATTCAATGCCAATGTGCAGCAACACAAGTGCAACAAAGGTTATCTTTCGAGTTTTTAGTGGCCAAATAGTAATGTAACAGAGATTTTCGACCAAAAGGGATATCCATGTTTGTATCTTGATCATGAACAATCGATTGAACAAAAGATCGACCACAAATGCTGGATACAATCGCCCTACGGTTTCGTCATACCATAGATAAGAAATAGCGTTTCCCGATGTCCAAGTCTCGGTATTGAATTTGCCAAGCCCAGCTCCAACGTAAACCATGCAAGTATAAATTTGCCAAAGACGAAACGGCCACATCGGCCACGAAGTCGACAGGTCACGAGATCGTTGGCGTCTTGGTTGAGGTGGTAGCTTTAGATGCTTTCGTACAACAGGAACCAGCCCGTTGAATTCGTCCTCGATAGTAAAATGATCGAGGGGCATGAATATCAAAAAGAAGGCCCACATTTTGTTCATGCGTATTTCGTGGTCCCAAATTTTGTTGTTATGGGCTTGCATGCTGGACAAAAAGTAAAAGGCCCCGAGTGCTCCCAAGCGGGGTTGGATGCCCGCCAACAAAAGAATTCCACTAAAAATACCGAGAAAGAACATTACATAGACCAACAGAGAACTCTCGGGTGCCCACTCAAAGATACTGCTGGCCAAGTCATCAGATGTGTCGCCTGCTATTTCGTAAGATATCAGACCCTTATAAGGATCGAAGAGTAATCGCATCTGAATGGTCAATAAGATTACAGAGTAGAGGTAGAGAACTGCGTAGGAGAATCTAATAATCCCTGCGAGACGGCAACCCTCAACGCCGGTACGATCGTGAAAAAAGCCATGAACAACTTGCGACACCTTGGTGATTACCATATTTCCGATGTCCCAAACGATATCAGGTTCCTTTGATTTCTTTCTTCTCACCTTCCCCCGTGGATCTTTTCTTTGCCAGCCCAACTCGGCATTCGACGCGTCAACGTTTGATGGCGGTGGGTCAAAACCACGGCCATTGTTGCCTCTTGCCGCTGTTCTTCGTTGCATTTCAAAGATACTTTCTTGGATCGAAATCGAATCTCGAGTCGAAGATCAGAGCAGCAGGTATCTTCTTCTACAAGGAAGTGTGTCTAGGGATCGCAGTCAACACAAACTACTCTGGAGCACGTTCTGAATAATTTTAATATCCAATGCTGTACCTTTGAGATGCAAAGAAACGTCAGAGATGCTTCTTTTGGCAGTTTCAGATCGTTTCTATGGACGTTATTCTCACTATCATTGCAGCCAACAGGAGAGATTGATTTTTGTCCGTTACACACAAAATTGTGCACATGTCAAGTGCTAGGAGAGTTAAAGTTATTATTCCATCGAATCGAGTGGGTCGGATAGAAGCGCGCCAAAATTACAGAGATTTCGATCCGTACAAATGACGAGTACTCTGCCCCAATAAAATAATATTCGCATGATTTTCACCATCACTGATCGATATTTACACCAATGGACAGAGGATTAGGTTCCAACGAAGCTACACTGAAAGAGGAACTCCTTCTCTCATCATGAATCCGCGTAAGCGACCACTGCTATCGGTGGGCAAGCCCAATAAATACAGCAGTGGCAACAACAATCTCGGCAGAGGGAGCAAGAAACGGGCCTTGAGCGCTCGCCCGCCACAACCCAAAAGTGTTGTTCAGTTAGAATCTTTCCTGAACGAGGCAACGAAAAAGAAAAAAGAAAAACTCGAAACAAAATCCAATAATAGAACAAACGGAAGCAGTGGAAAAGGTGTCATAATCAGTAGAACAGATACCGGTAGCAAACGCAAGAGCAATGACGAGAATACCAGAAACGAAGCTTCCGGTGGAAATAACCACAACCGATGGTCTCATGCCAATCCAGCTACAAAATCAAAAAATCGGGGAGTTGTAAATCCGTTCTTGGAAGCAAAGCGAAAGCCAAAAGTCCAGCACACAAAAATGGTCACCACACTGGTGTCCAAGGGGAAGAAAGACCGAACGAAAAAGCAAAAATTATCAAAAAGCAAGGGACTTGCCCAGATTGAGAAGAGAGACCTCGAAATTAGTGGAAATGATGAGAATAATCGTGCCACCATAGTATCCAGAAACGCTATGGAAGTGCCTTCCGAAGCTGGCCGGAGCAAACTAGATTTTCCTTCTTTCGATTCGGAAGCAACGAGTACCAATCCCTACGAAAGCCAAATCGACTCTTCGTCAAGACACTATTCTGTGCCAATCGATCAATCAATAGATCCAAAGCCTACTGCACACAACTCAGTGGTTGTTGACAGAAAATTGCCCTTGAGCCAGAATGCGACAATTAATGAATCGATACCTCCAACTATTTCGAAAGTTTCAAATAACAAAAACGAGGGCAAAAGCAACGCTTCGGAGCCTTTGCGTCCAAAATTGGGTCTCAAGCTTTCCTCTAAAAGCATCAAGGGTAAAATTTCTTTGGTATCGACGTCCAAACAACAATTTCATTCTTCGCTTCCTATACCGTCATCGCACAACGAGCATACACCGATTCCAACTACCACTGTAACAGAAAATGAACCGGAACAGTTAAGACAAGACATGCGTGTACTAAGCTCCCCAGGCAAATCTGATAGCGCATCAACATTCCAATCGCGAACAGCAGCAAATTCTGGAAGTGCTGTATGGAAAAATACAAGCTCAACAAATGCTAAGAAACGAAAAAGCACGAGCAAGAACAAGATTAATGACAATTTTGTTAGGCTAAACATGAAAAACAAAGCGGGGGCCTGTCGGGGAGCAAGAAACAAGAGCAGCAAGTTTAGCAAAGAGCGGCGTTCTTGGACCTTTCGGGGCAACGATGAAAGAGATCCAAATGATGGAATAGATTATGGAATGCAAGGAAGTTTTGCTAATCCAACCCTGACCTTTGATGCGGCCGTTCCACCGTCCCACTCCACTAACAGTGAAGAATTCAATGACGACATTGAAGATGAAAGGTTCAATAGGAGATTTCACAAATCAAATGAGCTGAGAAGTAGCAAGAGCAACGCAACTTCGTACGTTTCAAAAATGTCTGGATTGGATCCTCTGGATGAGTTTGTTGATGGAACCTTTGGTTCTTCTACAGAGAAAAAAACAGTGTCGACTGTTGACTCGTCAAAGACTTGCAAACTTACTGCCGCAACCGTGTTCAATGAGATCGTAGCTCCGAAGGCACCTATGTGTGCTAGACATCAACGCCCTTGTAAACTCATCAAGGTAAAAAAGGCAACAACTGGAAATAAGGGACGGGAATTCTATGCCTGTTCCATGCCACGGGGAGAACAATGTGATCATTTCCAATGGGCCGATGACACAGTCGAGGTACGATATCCTTCAATAGATACTGAAAAAGTATTCTGAAAAAATATTCGATTGACACAATAGCTGTGCTCTCTCATTTTGGTTTTGCTCACAATATTTCTCATTATTATTCAATTTTTCCTTACTCTACTATGCATTTTGCAACAGGCGGCTCGAACCATTATAGCCAAAAACTCTTCTTATTCTGCTTTTATCACACGGCAGGTTGCTGCTTACGTCGATCGATTTCGTGCACTTACTGTTCCTGAGTTAACGCAAGAGGCATCTCGGCGGGGATTGAACAAGAATGGAAAGAAGCAACAATTGCTGATGAGACTGGCGATTTGGACGCGAGACGAGCTTGTCAAGTGTTCTCCCGAATTAGCAGACGAAGAAACAGAAAATGACAGCAAAAGCAATGACGAGATTTTATTAGATTCTTCTGACGAGGATGAAGAGGATAGTGGTGATGATACCTGCTCTTCATCAGAGGACGAACTCGAAATTTTCAATGATAATGAAGAGAGTGAGGAAGAAAAGTCATCGGCTTTCGATGATGAAGAAATGGTAAATTCCTCTGGTGATCCTTTTGGTACAGTGGCTGACAGGAAATCCAATATAGACGGATCACTAACTGCATCGCTTCAGGAAATATTTGGACACACATCTTTTCGAGAAGGACAAGAATGGGCGATTCAGAGATGTTTGGATAAGCAGTCTAGTTTGTTGGTGGCTCCAACTGGTTTTGGAAAAAGTCTATGTTACGCATTGCCTGCTGCTTTGATGGATGGTGTGTGCATTGTAGTTTCACCTCTAATATCACTTATTCAGGATCAACTTCGATCGCTCCCTCCGAGAGTTCCAGCTGCGACACTTTCGGGATCGATCTCGACTTCGAAGACGGCAGCGATCCTCGATGACATCGTGCGAAAGCGCTTGAAAATACTATTTGTATCTCCAGAACGGCTGACGAGCCCGGCTTTTCGTCGTCTTTTCAATCTCACCTGGAATCCTGATACTAAAACGAAGGAAAGAAAGTTTCCGGAGATATCTCTTCTATGTATTGACGAGGCCCATTGTATTAGTCAATGGGCACACAACTTTCGTCCGTGCTTTCTCCGTTTCAAAGGTTTCCTGAAAATTATGAAACCAAAAAGTGTTTTAGCGATTACGGCTACAGCAGGACCAAGAGTAATCAAAGATATTGGACAAACGCTGGGCATGGAAATCCCTGAATCGATCATCGAAGAAGCACCAAAGAAACGCACGGATACTGAGCACGAAAGCATTAAAATCATTGACTCAGGACGTGATAACATTGATGTCATGGGTAAATATCTATCTAATCAAGAGGAACGGCTTGCAGTTGTAGCAGGTATACTGACACCTGCTACTGCTAAAGGTAAAGAAAGGAAGCCTTATGCTGGAAGATTAGCGAAGGGTTCTGTTATTGTATATGTATGGCGACAGAAGGATACAGAAGTTGTGGCTGAAAGTCTCACAGCAGCAGGTGTAGCTGGTGGAGTTGTAGTTTATCATGGTGGGATGAATGCTAACGCTAGAGCAAAATCACAAAGCAGGTTTATGAGAGGCAAAGCAAGAATATGCGTCGCGACAGTTGCGTTTGGACTTGGAATAGATAAGGCAGATATTGTGGGAATTGTTCATCTCTATTTGTCCAATTCACCAGAACATTATCTGCAAGAAATTGGTAGAGCTGGAAGAGACGGCCGTTCCGCAACAGCTATCGCTTTGCCCTTACTAGAAGAAGTACCGACTAGACATTCTCTGGCGCACTCCAATTTAGTGAGCAAGAGCCAA
>Ga0115013_10000324_pt1 | contig 29117 bp, 25 predicted proteins | sample SouAtlMetagenome_2_FD_88686 | JGI IMG/M metagenome (GOLD analysis project Ga0115013, IMG submission 88686) | Marine eukaryotic phytoplankton communities from Atlantic Ocean - South Atlantic ANT15 Metagenome | ecosystem: Environmental > Aquatic > Marine > Oceanic | place: South Atlantic Ocean...
CATTTTTGTATTATATGTCATTCTATCACACAATAAATTCATGTGATGTGAATTAATATAAGAACTATCAAATTCAATAACGTCAGATAATTCATTATAAATACTTTGTCTAGCAGCTTCTATACCAAGAACATTATACATTTCAATAATATTATTAGTAACTGTATCAGTAAAGTCAATATAATCTAATGCCAAAACATCCATTAAATTGCTACCTACACTATCTAAGATCCAACCATCTTTTTTATCATTATTAATACCTAACACTTTTCTTAAAATTACTTTATTAATTTTTTTGATACCACGTAAAACTATATTATTTAATAAATTTTCTTGAAAATTTTTGAGAATATAAATATCATCTGATTGATCAAGAGATTCTGGTTTCTTTTTTGCATCTTTTTTATTCATTCTAATTCTAAATACTAAATTATTATAATTATAATCACTAAATGTACAGCTGATTTCATTTGAATAAACACTATTTATTGTATAATAAACATCATCCATTGTAATATTTTTTTCAAGCATAGTTTCTGGATTCATAACAATACGAATAATCCATTTAGATTTGTCATTATCATTGTCATTATTTGTTTTTTCGATTCCTCTACAATTATCAATTAAATTTTCAAAACTATTGTAACGACTAATAAATTCATTATCTTGATCTACAATACTAGATTCTTCATTAGGATCAAAACAAATTTGTGTTTCTTTTACAATATCAATTAATTTGGTATTTTCAATAGAATACATAATTTGTGTTGCTTTTCCTCTATCTAATTCATCTTCAGGGTGTAATTTAATTGTTAATGAAGGATTTTTAATATTTTCTGTTAAACTTAATATTTCTTCAATTCTTGGAACACCACGTGTTACATTAGATTTAGAAGCAACACCTGCAAAATGAAATGTATTTAATGTCATTTGTGTAGTAGGTTCACCAATTGATTGAGCAGCTATCATACCAACCATTTCACCTGGTGCTACAATTGACTTTTTATAACTCATAATAATTGTTTCTAGCAATAGAATTAATGAAGAACGATTAAAACGTTTTATAAATAATAAATTACGTGGTGATAAGTAAAACATATATAACATTTTAAATAATTTTGTTGGTTTACAATAATGAATATTTTCTAAATTATTCATATATTTTTCAAGTAATTGAAAACACTCTAATGGTGAAATATCGACAAGAGAATTACCATTTAGATTACATTGTTGTTGTATATTATTTATTATAAAATGAAATGCTACAGCACAATATACATCTTTTTCATTTTTATTTTTCCAAATATTTTTAATAATGTCAGTTCTATTTTTTATGGTATCATTTACATATTGTTTAATAAATTCATTACATTTTTCTTTTTGCTTATTGAGTTTAGATTGTACACTTTTAATAAATGGTTTTATTCCTTTATTAGATTTATCATCAGCAATATAATAATGATTATATATGTCTTCCTCATTCATTTCATATAATGGTAATAATTGTTTTTCTATTTTAACAGAATCCATCCCATTATCACCATATACAAATTGTACTATTTTACCTTTATTATTACGTACACTCATATCATACTCAACTTTCAAATCTTCCATACCTTTAATCAAACGACGTTGAATATAACCAGTTTGTGAAGTTTTTACAGCAGTATCAATTAAGCCAACCCTACCACCTTGTGCATGAAAGAATAATTCTTCTGGTTTTAATCCACTAATATATGAACTTTCAACAAAACCTCTCGCACCAGGTGTGTCATCGTATTTTGTAAAATGAGGTAATGTTCTATCATCAAAACCATATGGAATACGTTTTCCATTAACATTTTGTTGACCAAGACAACTAATCATTTGTGAAATATTGAGATCACTACCCTTAGAACCAGCATTAACCATGTTAACGAATCTGTTATTCTTATCCAAATTATTTCTACCAATCTTACCTGCTTGTTGTGTTGCTTCATTTAATAAATTATTAACTTGACTTTCAAATTCTTCCATATTAGATTTACCAGAATCATTTTTAAAATTACCAATCTGTAAGCGGTCAATCAATTCTTTTACATCTTTCTTTTTTTTTGTAATAGTATCAATAATTTTATCTTGAGTTTCAGTATTTGAAATTAAATCACTTATACCAACACTATAACTACTTTCTTTCATATAGTCAGTAATAATATTTTGTAAATTATCAATATATTCAGTAGCTGTATCATTACCAAAATCATTACAAATTCGATGTAAAATACCTTTTGAACTAGCACCAAGTAAAGATTTGTCCAATTGACCTCTATTATATTTTCCATTTTTAATAGTTAACATATTATTAGAAGTCTCAATGTCTTCTTCACCATCTTTAAATTGTTTATTTTTTTGATTCAATGACAATGGTGGTGTAATTTGTGTTAGAATATCAAAACTACTAATTTTATCATTTTTTAAAATACTTAAATCAATATTTTTACAATTCATTAATAAATTCATTGCTTCTCTTTTTGTAAAAGTAATATTTTTTCTTGTAAATCTATAACATCCAAGTAAAGAATCCTGAAATATACCAACAATTGTAGAATTACTTGCTGGACTAATTAATTGATGTGGTACAGCTGCTAAATATAATAATTCCAGTTCTGATTCTGTATCTTGTGGCATATGTAAATTCATTTCATCACCATCAAAGTCAGCATTGTAAGGTTTGGTGTCTGCAACATTCATACGAAATGTATCACCAATTTTCATTATTTTAGCACGATGACACATCATAGACATTCTATGTAATGTAGGTTGTCTGTTAAATAATACTGGATCACCATTCAACATATGTCTATGAACTATATCACCATTTTCAAGAGTTATTTTTTTTATATCAGCATAACGTAGTGAAATACATTCTTTATTTTTTTTTTCTAATATTTTTGCTCCAGGCCATCTATTTGGACCATTTTCAATTAATTTCATGAGAAAGTTTCTATTTTTATTATTAACAATGACAGGTTTTGTAATATTTTTTGCTATTTTTTCAGGAACACCTAATTCAGCAATTGATAAATTAGGATCAGCTGTAATAACAGAACGTGCACTATAATCTACACGTTTACCCATTAAATTTCCACGAACACGACCAGTTTTACCATTTAATCTTTCTTTAATAGATTTTAATGGTCTTCCTGAACGTTGTGCTACAGCAGCAACACCCGGAATTTTATTATCTACCTGTGTAGCAATATAATATTGTAATAGTGTAGTCCAATCTTCAATAACATTTTCTGATACATTTCCTGATTCTAATTTTTCCATCAATGTTTTATTAGTTTTAAATATATTACATAAAATATGTGTAATATCATCTTCACTTCTTTGTTGAATATCATGTTTAACAGAAGGTCTAACTGATGGAGGTGGTATTGCAAGTACTTGACATATCATCCAATCTGGACGAGACCATGTTGAACTAAAGCCCATAAAATCAACATCTATGTCAGATATTCTTCTAAGAATTTTTAGTGCCAATTCTGGAGTAACTTTAATTCTTGAATCTTCTTCTTGACTATCTTCCCAATCAGCATATATAGTAGCAAAACCATCTTTTGAATATTTTGGTTGTTTACATCCGCAACCATTTTTAGTTTCTTGGCCACAAATTTTTATTTTACTTGAATTACCATGTTGAAATATATAGTTCCAACGATCTTCACTACTATTATTAATTATATGACAATGTTTTTCTTTATTAATTAACAATTTACTACACTTAAAACAAACACATCGTAAAATTTTCATAACGGTATTTAAATATTGAATGTAAAATACTGGCTTTGCCAATTCTAAATGACCAAAATATCCTGGTGTTTTTATATAATCTAATCCATCTGTAGGGCAAATAAAACCAGGTTCTAATACACCCATCCTAGGATCAAATAATCCATTTATTTTAGGTTTATTATTTTCATATGTATCTCTTGTTGTAATTTCGGCAACAGACATTTTTCGAATTTCGTCTGGAGAAAGTATGCTAAATTGAATACCTATAATTTTTGAGCTTTTTTTATCATTATATTTAACAATTTTATTGGACATTTCCTATAAATATATATATATAATATTTATATACTTTTTCTTTCAATTTTTTTATTAATTAATTATTACGAATTTCAATAATAATTTTTTTTTTAATATATTTTTTTTAATAAATATAAAAATTGATTTAGAATTTAATCCTACAATAAAATATAAAAAAATAAATATGCCAAAAACTGAAAAAGACGAAATTCCAACTTCCCCTAAGGCCAAATCAGCTTCAGGTATTATTAATGTTATTTCTAAAAAATCAATTAGAACTAAGCATAGTGATAAAAAAGTTTCTTCTGATACAGAATATTCTTCAAATAGTGAAGAAGAAGAGGTAAGTGAAGAAGAAACTGAGGAAGACAGTGAAGAACAAGAACAAGAGGAAGATTCTGATGAAGAAACTGAAGAATCTGAGGAGGAAAGTGAAGATAATAACAAAAAGAAAAAATATAAAAAATCATTAAAAAAAAATATTTCAAAAACTATTAAAGCATTTGATGCAGATACTAAAAAAAGAAACATGCGTAAATTATCAAAACCTCCAGCTATGAGTAGATCACGTGGAGGATATGATGAAAAACAATTTAATAAAATTTTACAAAAAATGTTTCCATCAAAATATATTAAACAAAAAGCACAAGAATTAAAAAATGAAATAGTAGAACAAAAGAAAAAAAGTAAAAAAAGTAAAAATAAAAAAAAATCCTCTCGTGAACAAGAATATGTTATTGTTATAAATGATCCATCATATGATGATGACGATAGTGATTATGACCCAGAAGAAGACGAAGATTATGAAACTGAAGAAGAATATGATTCTTATGAAGAATATGATTCTGAAGAAGAAAGTGAAGAAGATAGTGATAGTGATGAAGAAGAAGAAGAGGATGAAGAAGAAGAAGAAGAAGAGGAAGAAGAGGAACAAGAAAAAAAGAAAAAAAAATCAAAAAAAGAAAAGGATTTAGTTACATACGAGAATGAAAAAAAAATGCTAAATGATTGGTTGGATGAAATTAATGAAAGAGAAAAAAATGATATTTATTCAACTAAAGAAAGCAAACGAATTATTAATAAAACACGCAAAAATATTAAAGACGAAATTAAACAATTAGAAAAAAAAGAAGAAAAACAATTTGAAGAAGAAAAACGAAAGAATGCTCAAGAATTTAGAAAACAAATTGGAAATAAATATGGAACTACTGATTCATGGTATTTTGCCGAAAAGCTCAAAGTTAATGAACAGAAAAAAATTCTAGAAGAATTCAAAGAAGTTAATAAAGCTGTACAAATAGAAAAACCATATAGAATTGCTTTAATGGAAACTAATATTCCACAAGAATTTAAAGCATGTGCTCTAAAAAAAATTAATATGTTAAGACAGATGGAACCAGGTGCTGGAGAATATTATAAAGTAAAAAATTGGATTGATACTTTTATGAAAATTCCATTTAATACATATAAAAACTTCGATATTACAATTGATGATGGAATTGATAAATGTGATAGTTATTTGCAGAATGCTAAACAACAATTGGATAAAGTAGTATATGGTTTAGATGATGCTAAAATGCAAATCATGCAAATGATGGGACAACTAATTACAAATCCTAGTGCTGTTGGTACATCAATTGCTATTCATGGTCCAATGGGTACTGGTAAAACAACACTAGTTAAAGAAGGAATTAGTAAAATTCTAGGACGTGATTTTGCGTTTATTGCACTTGGTGGTGCTACAGATAGTAGTTTTTTGGAAGGTCATTCATACACTTATGAAGGAAGTTTATGGGGTCAAATTGTAGATATTCTAATTCGTTGTAAATCAATGAACCCTGTAATATATTTTGATGAATTGGATAAAGTATCTGATACTCCTAAAGGAGAAGAAATCATTGGTATATTGACTCACCTAACAGATACATCTCAAAATAATGAATTTCATGATAAATTCTTTGCTGAAATAAACTTTGATCTAAGTAAATGTTTATTCATATTCAGTTATAATGATGAAACTAAAATTAACCCTATTTTGAGAGACAGAATGTATCGTATTCAAACAAAGGGATATAATATGGATGATAAGAAAAATATCGCAACAAAATATTTGTTACCAAAAATCAATGAACAAGTTAAATTTAAAGATGAAGATATTATTCTTGATGATGATGTAATCGGTTATATGGTTGAAAATTACACAAATAGCGAAAAAGGTATTAGAACATTGAAACGTTGTATTGAAACAATTCATACAAAACTAAATTTGTATAGACTTATTAAACCTGATACAAAATTATTTGAGAATGAAACAACATTAGAAGTAAAATTCCCATTTAAAGTTACAAGGGAAGTCGTACAAAAATTATTGAAAAATGATAATAAAGAAAAAAATTTAATTTTAAGCACAATATATTGTTAGTGTGATGAAAAAAAACATATACATAATATTTTTTTATTTTACATTTATCCAAAAATTCTAGTATAAACATTTTGTACCATATTTAATCCTTGTACAGCGCAATATAATACAAAGTGTTGATTATTTATGAATCTATTTTTGTTAACATTTTTATTGTAATTTTCTGTATTTAACGAATCAACACAAAAGGAACTATTATAATAAGATGGATTTGTAATATTTTTTTCGATATCATCTTCATATTGATCAATATGTTCATTAAAATAGTTTTTTACATTATTATTTTCATTGTTATGATCAAGAATAATGAATTGACCATATCCTTCTTCCATAGTAGTATATGTTAACATTTTTTTGCTCAATAAATATTAATTATTATTATTTTTATATTAATTTATCAATTATTTTTTTTTCAATTTTTTTTTATTATTTATTTTCATTTGAAATAACAGAAGGAGGTATTACTTTATTTTTTTCAATATTTTTGTCTACATTTAATGTTACAATTTTTTGTGCTAAAGAATTAATCATAGATTCCATATTTTGAAATTTTTCTTTCATATTTTTAATATCATTTTTAATTTCATTTATATCATTCAAATTATTATCATAATTGCGTTCTTCTTTTATTTTATTTAAACTATCTTCCATGTTAAAATTATCATTATCTTTAGCATCATTAAAATTAATGTCGGGTGGTTCTGGTTTGTTAATTAAATCATTGAATTCTTTTTCTTTTTCTTTTAATTTATTATCTACAGAATTAACATTATTATTGTTTAAAACATTTAACTTATTTATAATATTTACTATTATATTACGATTACTTTGTAATAAATTAAAATTCACATTATTTACATTATTAAAATATTCAACATTAATTTCTTCATCAAAAACATGTTTAACATCTCCTAGTTGTTCTTGTTTAAAATTAGAAAATGCTCCATTCGTATGTAATGTTTCCCATAATAATTTTTTATTATTGGGCATTATAATATTATCAATATTATTACTAATATTCATTAGTATAAGTAATAATAATAAATTTATATTATTTTTTTATAATTTATTTTTATTAAAATAAATACTTCGATATTTGAAGATTTCATCATCGTTAATTTTATTTTTTTGAAAATAATCCCAGGTTTTTTTTTCTGTTAACATTTGAATTATAAAATAAAGACAATACATTCCACATTCGGTATTTTCTTTTTGATGTTCTTGTCTGTTAAATTTAAATTCAAATACACTATCGTATTTATTCTTAACTTCTTCTTGTATTTTATTAGAAAATTTCAATACTTCGCTTGGTATATCTTCAATACTATCATTTGAATTACTATCAAAATAATATATTGTGTTGTCTTTATAACAAATATATAATGCTACCCAATGACTACCTGGTTCATTGTGTTTATCTAAATTAAAAATAATTCCAGATTTTTTTATACCTTCTTTCATTTTATTTGCAACAGAATAATTAATTAATTCTGGCCATACATATTCATTATCTTCATTAATACTATTGTAATCTATTGGTGAAGGACCTATAAATTCAAAATCATTATATGTTTTTTCATATTGTTTCATTACAATTCTAATATTATTGCTATCTAACCATTGTCTTGGTTTTTCCGTCCATTCATCTGGTTGTTGTGGTGCAAAAGAATTATTCATAATATCTTTTCCTACATTTGATTTAATAAATTCTTGTCTTAACCAACACGATTCTTGTTTACAAACATTTTTAAATCTATTTGAAAGAAAATTCCAAATATCTTTAGGTTTATTACTTTCTATAATGTCATCTTTATGTTTTAAATTCCATTTTTTTTTTAATTTATTTAAATTAGTTGTAGTATAACATGTAAACTCTAATATATCACTATCTTTTTTTGGAGAACATTTAAGATCTTTTTTAGTCATATAAAAATATTATATTTTTTATTTTAAATATATTAATAAAAAATATTAATTTTCAATAAAATTACGTTGTTGTCTAGTATGATTGTTAAACATTTCATCTTCCAAATTAAATTTATTTCTATTGACAGGTGAATGTTCTTGTTCTACAAATAATAAATTATGATTAGTTAAATTAGCATTTTTATTAAATTGTTGATCTCTATACAAATCACTGTTGCTTGATGGAACATATGATTTAACATCACTTTTACTTAATTTATTAAATTGATTTCTTAATTCACTTTCATCTTGTATATTTGACATATATGAATTAAAAGTACCATTTTGAGGATATGATATATAAGATGTTTTACGTGAAGCATCAATTTTTGGAAATTCCTTTACTTCATTTTTAATATCTACCATAGGCATTTTTACATATTTTGTAGGTGTTGGACGAAAAGGTAACTTGTGTTCAATAACATATTCTTGATTAATTAAATTATTATCAAATATTCTATTATTAATAGAATTTTGATTATCAAAGTTTGTCAAGTAATATCCATTTATAACACCATTATTACTAATATTATTATTATTCATGATATATTATAATAATATTATTTATTCCAATAAAAATATATATTTATGCTAAAGATCTTGCACACATTGTGTATAATAATCTATTTACAAAGTAAAATAAACCACTTTGAAGTAAGATCATAACAGAAGTGAAAACTTCTCCTTTCTTTGAAAATAAAGTTTGAACTAAATTAGCAAGTCCTAAAAGTACTAAGAAAAAACCAAAGAACATTAAAAAGTAAAAATAGTTGCAATATTCAACAGGTAGTGGGTCAAAAACACTTTCAAGTTTCATCTATATTATCTAACAATAAAAAAAATGTTATTTTAAATTAATATAAAGTTTATAAGTGTTAATATTGTATGTGTGGAATTTTTACCTTAATATCTAATGCTGGAATTTTTGATAGAGAATTTATTAATGATAAATTTTTAAAAGGACAAAAGAGAGGTCCTGAATTTTCTAAATTAACAGAAGTATTAAATAATAATAATAATAATTTAGATATATATTTTGGTTTTCATAGATTAGCGATTAATGGGTTAAATGAAGAAGGTAATCAACCAATTATAATAGACGATATAATGTTAGTATGTAATGGTGAAATATACAATTATGAACATTTATTTATAACTATGTCTATCGATCCTAAAACAACAAGTGATTGTGAAATAATTGTTCATTTATATAAAAAATATGGAATAGAACAAACATTATCTATATTAGACGGTGTTTTTTCGTTTGTTTTATTTGATATGAATAAAAATGAAATGTTTGTTGCAAGAGATCCTTATGGTGTTCGACCTTTATTTATAAATATTAATAAAAATAGATTCAATAATGAAAATTATATTTTAATTGGTTCTGAAATGAAAATGATTACCGATTTTTCATCAATATCTAATAATAAGTTAATTTGTCAATTTAACCCTAGTACATATAGTCATATTGTTATTGATAATAATGATTTTTCAATAAAACAAAATTATAGATATACTAATAATAGTTTTTCATCCTATTTTACAGATGATCTAATTAAACCAATAAATGTATATAATAACATAGTTGATTATTTAAACAAAGCTGTATATAAAAGAGTTGTAACTACTGATAGACCTGTTGCTTGTTTACTTTCAGGTGGATTAGACAGTTCTTTAATTACATCTTTAGTAGCCAATCAAGTATATAAATTATACAATAAACAGATAGAAACATATTCAATTGGTCTTGAAGGTTCTGAGGATATATTAAATGCAAGAATTGTAGCTAAACATTTAAATACAAAACATAATGAAATTATTTTAACAGAACAAGAATTTTTAGATTCTATTCCAGAAGTAATATATAATATTGAAAGTTATGATACAACAACAGTTAGAGCTAGTGTAGGTAATTATTTAGTATCAAAATATATTAGTGAAAATAGTGAAGCAAAAGTTATTTTTAATGGTGATGGTGCTGATGAATTAATGGGTGGTTATTTATATTTTCATGAATGTAAAGATCCTATAGAATTCGACAAAGAATGTAGAAGGTTATTAAAAAATATACATTATTTTGATGTATTAAGATCAGATAGAACTATTTCTTCATGTGGTTTAGAAGCAAGAACCCCTTTTTTGGATCGTTATTTTGTACAGTATTATTTATCAATTAACATGTTATTACGTTGTCATACGTCACATAAATTACCTGAAAAATATTTAATACGTAAATCATTTGAAAATTTTAATGTTGAAATTATAGACACAAGTAATAATAGAGTTGAAAAGGTATGCTTACCTAATGAAATATTATGGAGAACAAAAGAAGCATTTAGTGATGGTGTAAGTAAACAAACAAGATCATGGTATTTTATAATACAAGAGTATTTGGATAAAATAAATTTTGATTCTACAATACCAATAAATTCATTAATAAATACTCCATTAACAAAAGAACAATTATATTACAGATCAATTTTTGAAAAATATTATTATAATTGTGATCATGTAATACCATATTTTTGGATGCCAAAATATGTGAAAACAAATGATTCAAGTGCTAGAACCTTGAATATTTATAAAAATATCATTAATAAATAAAAACATATAAAATTAAATATATTATAAATTTTATATGTTACCAATTAAAATAGGTAATTACCCTTCAACTATTCCTGTTTTTATAGAAGTTGCACAATGCTCAAGAATGAAATATGAATGGGATTGTAAATATAATACTCTAGTATTAGATAGAGTATTACATTCTGCTGTTTTTTATCCACATAATTATGGTTTTATTCCAGAAACATTATGTGATGATGGTGATCATTTAGATGTATTAGTTCTTAGTGATGGACCAATGATACCAGGTTCAAGTGTAATTGTACGTCCAATATGTTATATGATAATGGAAGATGAAAAGGGAATGGATGAAAAAGTATTAGCAGTAATTCATAATGATCCTCGTTACAAAAATATAAATGATATTAATGATTTACATGAACACACATTAGAAGAAATATCACATTTTTTTGAAACATATAAAGCTCTTGAAAAAGAAAAATGGGTAAAAGTTGGTTCATGGTTAGACGTTAAACAAACACATGAATTAATTAAAAAAACACATAAAAAATATATTGAATCACAAAAAATTTAATATTCTTCTGAGTACATATATCCGCCATCTAATGTACCATGTGATTTTATTCTATTAAAGTCTTGCGTTTTACTTAAAATATCTTCCATTATAATTCTTCTTACATGAATTCCATTTTCAATTTGTTTGAAATATAAACTTCGTGAATCACTATCACACTTTATATCTATTTCTTCATTTCTAGGAAATGGGTGCAGTAAACCACATGTAGGTTTCATCTTCTTCATAACATTTGGTGTAATAATCATTTCCTTTTTATAATCTATTATATCTAAATTTTGTCTTTCTTTTTGACAACGTGTAACATAAACAAAATCCATATCTTTAATACATTCATCATAAGAAAATACTCTAGTTATTTTAATATTATTATTTTTAATAAAATTTTTTATTTTTGGATTAAAATCTTCTTGTATTGAAAATATATAAAAATTAATACTATTTGATATTTTATAAATACATTTTATTAATGAGTTAATTGTTCTACTATTATTAATATCACCTACAAATAAAATATTTTTAAAAGTAGAATTAGTATTTTTATTATGTTCAAACATTGTAGTTATATCTATTAGTGATTGTGTTGGATGTTCATATGAACCATTACCTGCATTAATAATTGGTTTTGATGTATATTTAGTTATTTTTTCAAAGATATCATTATCCGGATGTCTAATAATGAATAAATCACAATATATTTCCATTGTTTTAATTGTATCATATAATGTTTCGCCTTTTTTTGCACTAGATATTTTTTCATTATAATTTAAAACATTACCTTTGGATTTATATATAACTGTTTCAAAAGAAAAACGTGTTCTTGTAGATGGTTCAAAAAATAATAAACCAATTATTTTATTTTCAATATAACTATCCATAGTAACATATAATTTATTACCATTTTTCACAGTAATTGATTTTTCAATAATATTAAAAATTTTTTCTTTAGATAAATCATCAATTGATAACAAATTATTCATTATAAATAATATAATAATATATTTATATTCTTTATAAATTATTAATAAAATCTTCAATGCAAACCAATATTTGTTTAGATACAATAATATCTACATCTTGTTCATGTTTATTTTTTTCTTCTATTATGTTATTTGACATAGATAAATGAATATTTAATTGTTCTTTTAAAGAATTATTTAATTTATCTACATTATCTTGTGTTAAATTATATATATTCTTTCTTTTTATCCTAGATAAGTATAAATTATTACTTATATGATAAGTATAAGGTTTAATATGTATATAAAATACATTATTAGTTTCCATTTCAGGAAAATGAACATCATCTATAAAACATACTTTTACATTTCTTGGCATTTTTGTAGTTTTAATAAAGTCTGAAAATTTTTTAATATGTGATGTTCTATTTGGCTCTATTATTTTTCCGTCAATCTTGAATGCATATATTATTTTGTTAAATTTTAAACCTTGTATTTTCGATTCAAAATATTTAGCTATTAAATTTACCCATTCTTTTCCACCTTGATTATTTGTATAAATCATTATATCAAATTTATGTGTGTTTTTTTCTTTAACTATATATTTTAATATTTTAAATATATTAGGTCTAATTAACTCTGGATATAAATCTAATAATTTTATAAAACATTCAATTTCTTGCGTTTTTTTTATATTTAATATATTTTTAACAGAATACCATAAAACGGAAAATTCACTAAAAAAACCAAGTGTTTCATCCATATCAAATACTATTACGCTTTTATTTTTCATTTATTATATATTATATATTATGTTATATATTATTTTCATATACCTCTTCTTTTCGTAGTTGTTTTTGACTTTGATTAATATAAAACATTTTAATATAATTTTTCAATCTTTGTTTAAAAATTAGTGTCAATGGTGGTAACATTTTACATATTCCTTTAAACGATTTAATTTGTACTGGATTTTTTAAAGCAATTGATAAAGAACCAAATGAACATTCATCATCACTCCATTGTTCTAATGGCTTTTCAGGTTCTTTAAATTCTAATGATTTTGCAAAACAAATTAATTCATCTAATGTCATTCCTTTAAAAAAACTATTTTCAATTGTATTCATTATAAATAAATAATAATTATAATTATAATATTTTACTCATTTAATATTTAAAAAAATATTACAATTAATATTATAATAATTAACTATAATGTTGTTAAAAAATTGTATAAATCATATATTTATTTTATTACATTTTTCTATACAGTTAGGAAGTTGTACTATTGCTACTATTAAATCTGTGTTTTTATTTTTCTTATTAAATATTTACTTTGCTGAAAATTTTAATAATTATTTATCAAAAAAAATTTTTGATAATATTAATGATAATGATGAAAAAAAAGAATTATTGCTTAAGTATAAAGGTATATTAATAAAAGATAAAAATAATGTAGAATTATTATCATATTTCATACTATATTTTAAAGATATTGTAGAATTTTTTAATAAATTTACTAACATTCCATCAGAAGAAAATAATAATAATGAATGTAACTGCGAAGAATGGCCTAATTCTTATAGTGATGACGAAAATAATGAAAATGATGATAAAAGTATAGGAGTAGAAAAAGATGATGATACAAATAATGATATGAATGATGATATGAATGATGATATGAATGACGATGATAAAAGCATTGATACAAATATTTCAGAAGTAAATATTTTTGATAATTGTGAAAAATTAGTACAAATAATTAATCCTCCATTACATGATAATGAATTTAATGAAATTAATAATAATAATAATATTGAATCTCATGTATCTGATGAAAATATTTTTAGTAATTGTGAAAAGTTAATAAATATAATTAATCCTCCATTAGTAGATGAAATAAAAAAAGATCAATAATATCAATTAAAAATTATTAAGTGATTATTTATTTAATAATTTTCTAATCATAATGTATAAAAATGGATTTTTTACAACGTTATAAAAAATTATGTACACCAGCCGCAATATATTTTACTATTTCAGCTTTGTCTTTAATTTTAATAGGATTACAAAATATTTCTAATCCAGGACGTTTATGTCTCGGTACATATGATTGTCCAGCACCAGGATCTAATAATATAATTGTATTCATTGTACAAGCTATATATATTTTGCTGGTAACATACATATTAAATTTAATATGCAAAGATAATAACGAAAAATTATCATGGTTTTTAGTTCTTTTCCCTATTATTCTCATGTTTATATTTTATGGAATCACAATGATGCAAATGAATAGTTCAAAAGAAGGTTTAGAAGGATTAGAAGATGGTCTTATAGAAGAATATAGTGATGATGAAGGTGATGAATCTGGACCAGTAGAAGATTTTGATGATGATGAAGAAATATTAGCCGAAAATTTTGAAGGTCTTACTGTAGAGGGTTTTGAAGGTATGACATCACCTGATAATTCAGAAGCACAAAACGAAGTAGATCAAATGGCAGCTGAATTAAAAGAATTACAAGCTGAAATTCAAGGTTTTGAATCAATAGAAGATTCAAGAATGGAAGAACCAGGAATAGGACATAATGAAGGTTTTATATTAGAAGGTAATGAAGACCTACAAAAAGAAAATGAAAAGCTAAAACAAGAAAATACACAACTTCAAGCAGATGTAGATGTTGCTGAAACAGAAACTGCTGCTGCTGAACTAGAAACTGCTGCTGCTGAACAAGAAACTACTGCTGCTGAAGCAGAAACACTAAAAACAGAAGCAGAATTAGAGACTGCTGAAACAGAAACTGAAGCTGCTGAAATAGGAGAAGAAATAGCTACAGATCAAATGACAGATGCTATAGCTGAAAGTGTTAGTGGTTTTGAACCATTGGGTGCTGATGCTAACATATTTGGTTAAAAAATATTGAATAAATAATAATATAGAATTAATATTAATATTTATTTTTAAATATATAAACTTTGATTGGTAACAACAAATTTCAATAATTTATCTGAAACTAAACTGGTAATATATGCCATTTTTACATTATTGATTAATTCAAATGTTTCATTTAATTCATTACAAATATTATTAATTTTTAAAAGTGCTTTACTGAAATCACCAACAAATATACCAATATTATTTAGATCTTCTAAAATTAGTCTACATGTTTGTTCATTTTCAGCATTAATCCATTTTAATATATATGGAATAAGATCATATGATAATTCAATATTAGCTGTATTTGTATTCATATTGTAATTACATTCCAAATCAATAATATTTTCGATATTTGAATTTAAATTATTAATAATAAATATTAATTCTTGGCTTATTGTTAAATTATTAATATTGTGAATTCTATATTCATCGCTAACTTTAGTATCATTAAAACATGATAAGAATGCTATAAATTCATCTATTTTTATATTTTCTAGTAAATTATTATTTATTAAAGGTGCTATTAAAATACCAGGTACTTCTCTTATATTTGATGCAATAATACCTTTTTGTGTTAATTTATATATTAATTGATCATCTTTTATATGTTCTTCAATATATTCTTGCTTTTCTAATAGTTTGATAATTAATTTTGATTTATTATTAATGAAATTAACACCATCATAATATAATTTTTCTTCATGTAAAAATTCATTTTTTTTTTCATTATAATCTTTAAATTTCAATTTAATTTCATTAAAATTATTTATATTATTTTCTATTTCTAATAGTTTTTTTCTAATTTTCTTTTTTTTATTACCATTTACATTTTGACATTCATTCTCTAGATTTATATATTCATTCATTTTTTCTTCAATAAAATCATCAATATTATTTACTGTTTTAATAGATTCATATTCACTTTTTAATAACTTATAAAATTCGTATTGTTCTCTCAATCTATTTTCAATTTCTAAATTTAACATACTTGATTTTGAATATTCATCAATTGATTGTGCTTCATTTTTAAATAAATTTAATACGAGAGAATAATCTATTGTGAATTTTGATTTTAATGTTTGTGGTACTCCATTCATCATAATTCTATATTCACTTGTCGAAGGAACATTATTTTGAAATAAATTATAACAATGTATTACATGTCCAATTGTGTCTAATCCTCTTCTTCCAGCTCTTCCAGCCATTTGTGTATATTCATGGCTATGTAAAATACGCATTCCTTGTTTTGTATATTTATATAAACTTGTAAATATTACAGTTTTTGTAGGCATATTTATACCAACAGCAAATGTTTCAGTAGCAAATAATATTTTAATATATCCTTTTGCAAATAATAGTTCTGTCATTTCTCTCAAGACAGGAATAACACCACTATGATGAATGGCTATTCCTTTTTCCAATAATTTAATAATTGAATGAAATTCAGGCAAAGAAATTATTTCTTTATAATTGGGAAGTTTTCTTAAAATATTATGACATTCTTTACATATAATTTCTGGAACAGTATCATTATCTTCATCAAACAAATTACATGTTATTTGATTAGCAAATTTTTCAACATTTTTTCTAGAAAATACAAAACAAATAGCAGGTAACATATTATTATTTTTTAAATATTGTAGTAAATTATTAAGAACTAAATCTGGACGAATAAAACATTTTTTATTATTGAATAGTGATTCTAATGTACGTACTTTTTGTAGATTTTTTTCATGAAATTCTGTATCTTTAATAATATGTAAATTTTTTATAATATTTTTAATTTCTTGTTGTTTTTCTTTATCACTAATTAATTTGAATATTGTTTGATTACTATCAATATATAAATAATGCTTTAAAGGAACTACACGTTTATCAGTACTAGCTAAATATACATTTTTTAATGGTTTTTTATTTTCATCAGTGTTTAAATTTTCTATCCAACTAGCGAATTTATTTGGACGATCTATTGTGGCACTTAACATTAGCATTTGTACATTTGATGGTAACATCATTATAGTTTGTTCCCAAACTTTTCCTCTATCAAGATCATTTATATAATGAATTTCATCAAATATAACACAACCAAGATCATTTTCTATATCAATATCAAAATGTAAAACATTTTTAAAAGATTTATTATTTTTAACAAATAATGTATTTTGTAATATTTCAGTAGTCATAATTAAAACATCTGCTTCTGGATTAAATTTTATATCACCAGTTAAAATTCCAAAACTAATGTTAGGAAATTTTTGAGTGAATTCATAAAATTTTTGATTTGATAGTGCTTTAATAGGACTTGTATAAATTATTTTTTTTTTCAAACTATGAAAATATTCTATTGCAAATTCTGCAGGTAGTGTTTTGCCAGAACCAGTATGTGCAGTAATAAGAACATGTTGAGATTTTACTATTCCTTCAATAGCATATTTTTGAAAATCACTTAGTTCAAAAGAGAATTTAGAAAAATGTTCAATCATTTCACTATTTTCGTATTTTTCATTACAATTAACAACCATTTTTATTTAATTAAAAATATAAAAATTTCATTATATCAATTTTATTATTAACTTTCAAATAATATATTTGTTAATATATATATTATTATTATGGAAAATATAGAAGAAGTTACAAAAAGTACAACAAAAAATGCAAAAGGGTTTTTAGAACATGTATTTGAATTTGATGATAATACTAAAAATGAATTAATGAATATTGTACAATATTCTGTATTGTGTTTTATACCAATAGTAGGATTAAACAAAATAATGAAACATTATATACCAGATGTTGATGAAGATAAAAGTAGTTTAGAAATTTCATTTGAAATTTTCGGTCAATTATTAATTTTATTTATAGGTTTATTTTACATTCATCGTTTAGTAACATTTTTACCAACATACAGTAATCAAGATTATGCTGAATTTCATGTTCATTCTGTTATTTTAGTAGCTATTTTAATTATTTCTAGTTTACATACAAAATTAGGAGAAAAATCATCAATTTTAACAGAAAGATTATATGATTTGTGGAATGGTGAAACAAACTTAAAAGAAGCTGCTAAAAAAGAAAAAGCTATGCCACAACAAGCTGTAATGCCAAATCCTCATATGCCAGCACCTCAACCAGTTGTACAAGTACCTAATCATAGTTTAGGTCCTCCTCCTCCACAAATTAATCAAGTAGGTCAAGCACCACCACAACAAAATTTTGTTCAAAATGATTTTATGGCAGCAAATGAAGCACTAGGCGGTGGTTTTGGAAGTGCATGGTAAAAAAAAAAATCGATTTATTAAAACTACATTAATTAATTAACAAAATAAAAATGTTAAATATTCTGTTAATTCTTGCTTTTATTAGTAGTGTATATGCTTATGCATATAAACAAATATCTTATAATGTTAAAAATAATAATTTTAAAAAATATAAAAAAATTCAAGATGAAGTTGTTGAAATAAATATGAATAATTTACCTGATTATAAAATACCAAAATGGGTATATAAAAAAGTATTTAATTTTAATAAGAACACAGTCTTAGAAGACAAAAATTTCTATCATCAAATTAAATAATTAAGAATAATATTTAAAAATAAAACCTTATTATTGAGAAATGTTGAATAATTATTATTTAATTACTTCTTTTTTAATTGTTATGTTACCTCATGCTGTAGGTTTTTTAGTAAAATATACATTACCTAAACGGTATAATTTAAATGCTGATATATCAATGTCAAATACTGATATCCCAACTAATGTATTAAAATATGATATTCATCCAGCTAAAATTATAAATAGATTAATATATGATTCTTATCAATTTGGCGATGAATGGAGCTATAGTGAATTTTTAGATAAAATTGACCATGATAAAATAGCAGGTGTAAGTATATTAGAAAATGGTGAAGGAGCAATTGCTATTGATAATGATATAACTACATTTGTAGAACCACAAAATTTACATTCAGTAAAATTGTTTCCTAGTATATTCGAAAACATAATTCAAACATTAACTGATCATAAAGTAAATTTTGATGTTTTTGTAAAACCAGAAAATGGTGTATCAAAAGCAATTGAATTTGTATTTAGTAATTCATTAAATATTATATTTTTAACAATTTTTCTATCCTTTTTATTAAACACAATTCGTATAGGTCAAAATCCTAATCAATTCAATAATCCAATGTCATATTTAATGGGTGATAAAAAAGAGTTAGTTGATTATACTGCTTTGAATACAACTTTTGCTGATGTTGCCGGTTGTGATGAAGCAAAATATGAGTTAGTCGAAGTAGTTGATTTTTTAAAAAATTCAACTAGATTTGTAGAAGCTGGAGCAAAAATACCAAAGGGTGTTTTATTAGAAGGAAGTCCAGGAACTGGTAAAACTATGTTAGCACGTGCAGTTGCTTCTGAAGCTAATGTTTCATTTGTAAGTGCTAGTGGTTCAGAGTTTATTGAAATGTTTGTTGGTGTTGGAGCTTCAAGAGTACGTAAATTATTTGACACTGCTAAAGAAAATTCTCCTTGTGTTTTATTTATAGATGAAATTGATGCTGTAGGTAGACAAAGAGGAGCAGGTATCGCTGGCGGAAATGATGAAAGAGAACAAACATTAAATCAAATTTTAACAAATATGGATGGTTTTGAAGAAACACAAGGAATTGTTGTAATAGCAGCAACAAATCGAATTGATATATTAGATAATGCTTTAACACGTCCAGGTAGGTTTGATCGTAAAATTACGGTACCATTACCTGATTTTGATGGTAGAAAACAAATTGCAAAAGTTCATTTTAAAAATAAAAATATAGATGAAAGTGTTGATTATGATGAATTATCTTCTTTAACAGGTGGTTTTTCAGGAGCAGATATTGCTAATTTAGCAAATGAAGCTGCTATATTTAGTGTAAGAAATAATAAAACTTCATTGGATAGAGAATCTCTTTTACAAGCATATGAAAAAATAACTATTGGTTTAAGTTCTAATACATTAGAGAGTGATCCAGATATAATAGATTTAGTATCATATCATGAAGCAGGACATGCTCTAATGGCTTCATTGTTTCCAGAATTTTTTAATGTACGTAAAGTTACTATTAATGCTAATAAAGGTGGAGCAGGAGGTTATACATTATTTACTCCTCTTGAAAAATATCAAAAATATGCTTCCAAAAAATTTTTATTGGCAAATTTAATTGTAGCAATGGGAGGAAGAGCAGCTGAAGTATATCATTTTAGAAAGGACAAAACTACTTCTGTTTTAGATAGACATATATTTAGAGATTTTGATGATTTAGAAGTAACAACTGGTGCAACAAATGATATAATGCAAGCAAATAAAATTGCTCGTGATTACATTACTAGATATGGTTTTGGTAAGGAATTTGGTCAATATGACAACTCTTATAGTAGTGATTTGCCATTTGTTGGACGTGAAATGGGTACTAATTCACAAGGTATTAGTGAATCGACTAAAAATAATCTAGATAGTCAAGTACAACAACTAGTTAATTTTGCCTATGAAACCGCAGTTGATTTAATAACTAGATATAGTGATGTAATAGAGAAAATTGTGGTTGATCTTAAAGAAAAAACTGTTATAAGTGGAAGTGATATTGTAATTAAAGAAAAAACAAATGATACTATTAATGAAAATGAAACAAATGAATGATATATATATAAAAAAAAAACATATTAAAGTTAAATAAATTAATTATATTAATTATATAAAATGACAGTAATTACATTTAATAACGCAAAATTTGATTTGAGTAAATTAGCTTGGGATGATTTAATTATATTAGCTAGACATTTACCTTTTAATATACAAGAAAAAGAAGTAGATCAATATACAGATGATGAAATACATATGATTGGCGTTAATAGAACTTTAAATGATCCTTTACTTTATAGATTATGTATGCATTCTATGAAAATAGCACCACCTGTCAAAATGTTAGCAAAAGGTAATATACGATGGTATATTGAAAACTGTTATAAAGAAATGATGAAAAATAAATAAATATTGAAAATTGGCGTTAATAATATATTTTAAAAATGATATAAATATTATTTATAGTTATACATTATAAATAATGTTTAGTGTATTATTATCTACACTTTTATTTAGTTGTGCGAGTGCTTATTTCAATGAAAGTTCACATCATTGGACCTTATTTCAAAATTTTATGAAAAAACATGACAAAAGATATGAAAGTCTTAATGAATTGACAGAACGTTTTGAAATATTTTTAGAAAATTTACATTTTGTTGAAAAGGAAAATTCTAATAATAATCATTATAAATTAGGTATTACTAAGTTTAGTGATTTGACTTCACATGAATTTTCACAATTTTTTAATGAAAGATTAACTTTACCTTTTGGTTCTCCATGTAATTCATTTGTTTCATCAACTTCTAATCTTCCAGATGAAATTGACTGGAGAAGTAAAAATGCTGTAACAGATGTTAAAGATCAAGGTCAATGTGGCTCTTGTTGGAGTTTTTCAACTACAGGTGCTGTTGAAGGTGCTTGGGCAGTAAGTAAAAGTAAATTAGTAAGTTTATCTGAGCAAGAACTTGTTGATTGTGCAGGAGGCCGTCCATATGGAAATCATGGTTGTAATGGTGGTTTAATGGATGGAGCTTTTCAATATATTATTGATAATGATGGCATATGTAGCGAAGATGAATATCCATATGTTTCTGGTGAAACAAAAAGTTCAGGAGATTGTAATAAAGATTGTTCACCTGTTGCTACATTAAGCTCATGTGTTGATGTAACACCAAATAATCAATTACATCTAAAAGAATCTGTTTCAATGAATCCAGTATCTGTTGCTATTCAAGCTGATAGTAGAGTTTTTCAACTTTATAAAGATGGTGTAATTACTAGTGATGCTTGTGGAACACAATTAGATCATGGTGTTTTAGTTGTTGGGTATGGTAGTGAAGATAATGTTGATTTTTGGCTCGTAAAAAATAGTTGGAGTGAAACATGGGGTGATAATGGTTATGTAAAAATTGAACGTACTGATAGTACTAATGATCCAGGAATTTGCGGAATTGCCATGCAACCTTCATATCCTGTTGTTTAATTTTAAAATTGATTTAATAAAATTCTATTAATTTAATATAATAATAAATTATGAATGATTCTTTTGAAGTGACAGATTTACTAAATGCTCTTGAAAATAATGATAATGAATCAATAATATCCAAAAATTTAACAAGTGATAGGATTGAAGATATAAAAAATAATGTATTTAATGATATTGGTATTAACGATGACTTAAAAAATGAATTTAGAACAAAACTAAAAGAATATATATATATTGATGGAATGAGTGAATTATTTGATGGATCTTATATAAGATGGATACCATTATCTAATCCTGAAAGAATTTATTTAACACGTGGTGGAAATGTTTGCGACATAAATATAACAGAAAAAGGTACATCAGTTGTAGTTAAAAATTTAAGAAATAATTATATGCAAATGTCATTAGATAAATGTTTAATATTTAGAAAATTAAAAAAAGAAGAGTTAATTTTGATTAGTGCTATGAATTATTTACAAAATAATTAACTCATTTAAGTTTTTACTTAAAAATTATACATTTGTATAAATATGGATTATGAATGTACTTTAAGATATTTAATAATTATAACATCTGTTGTATTAGTCTTTTTTTTAACTATAATTCTTTTCAAAAAAACTAGTTTTTAAATTATATAATTAAAACAAATTGATAATTATTGTCGCAATAGCTCAGTTGGGAGAGCGCAAGACTGAAGATCTTGAGGTCACTGGTTCGATCCCGGTTTGCGACAGAAATACTATTTTAAAATATTTATTAACTTTAAAATGGTAAATACTAATTCAATAATAGAAGATCTAATAAATAATGATTGTATAAAAATAGGTAGTTTTAAATTAAAAAGTGGTGAAATTTCAAAATATTATTTTGATATGAAAAATATAGTTTCTTATCCTAATATTGTTAAAAATATAGGTGATCTTATGTATGAAATTATAAATAAACAAGAATGTGATATTATTTGTGGTGTTCCTATTGGAGGTCTACCTGTATGTAGTTATATTTCTACAAAATATGATAAACCTATGATTATGGTAAGAAATGAAGTTAAATCTTATGGAACAACAAAACAAATAGAAGGAACTTATAAATCAACAGATAAATGTATAATTATTGAAGATGTAATTACATCAGGACAATCAGCACAAAAAGTAATAGATATTTTAAAAGATAAAGTAAATGTTGTTGGTGTTATCGTTATTATTGATAGACAACAATGTTATGATTGTAGTGTTCCTGTAAATAGTCTTATTACAAAAACTGATATTGTAAAATATAAATTATTTAAAATTATGGAAGAAAAAAAAAGTCGTTTATGTTTTTCTGCAGATGTAGATGATAGTGATAAATTAATAGAAATTGTTAATGATATTGGGAAATATATTGTAATATGTAAAATTCATTATGATTTTTATGAAGAAAATGAAGATTTTAAACAAAAATTAATTGAATCATCAATAAAACATAATTTTTTAATTATGGAAGATAGAAAATTTGTTGATATTTCATATACAGTGCAAAAACAATACAAAAAATTTTATAACTGGGTAGATATGATTACAGTTATGGGAAATGTTAATTCATCAGTAGTTGAAAGTTTATCTGGAGTTTTATTAGTAGCAAATATGTCAAATAATATTTTTGATTTTACACATGAAGCACTTGAATTATCAAAAAAATACAAAAAAAATATTGTTGGATTTATAACACAGAAACGTATTGAAGAACCAGAAATGTTATGTATGACACCAGGTATTAATATTAAAAAGAAAAATGATAATGATCAAAATTATAGAACTGTAGATGATGTCGATACCGATATTATTATTGTAGGTAGGGGCATTTATCAAAATGATAATTATATTGAACAATGTGAAAAATACAGTAAATTATAGATTAAAGTAAATATAATTTAAATAAATAATAATAGTAATATTGTGGCAGCTTGGCGGAGAGGTTAACGCGGTGCCCTGCTAAGGCATTGCCCTATGGGCGCGCAGGTTCGAATCCTGCAGCTGTCGTTAAAAATAAAAAAAAATTGATTTATTTATTATTTAAATTATATGTCTTAAACAATAAATATAAAATATTATATTATAAAGATGTATTCGATCGATACTAATTATAGTAAATATACTAAACACTCAAATACATTTACTTTTATATATTATTATAAATATAACATGAAAAATCACATAATTAATAGATTAAAAAAATCAAAAACAAATAATAATATTACGTTAAGTTAATAATACATACATTTTAGAATTATATGTTTTTTTATTAGATTAAAAATATAATTTAAAAACTTTTTGAATACTTTAATCATATGATAGAAACATTATGGAATATGATTTTTAATATTATGTTTTGTTTTTATCCATTAACAAAATATTTATTGGATGAAAATACTTTTATGCTAGTTGCAAGACCATTCATAACAAATAGTGGTTATCTTTACTATACTATGGATTCAATTTGGGAAATTGTAAATTATAATCGTTATATTTATATTCCACACCATATTTGTTCATTTTATCTGTTTTATATATTTAAAAATCATGATTATAAATATGAAGAATTACAATATATGTTATTTGTATTTTCTATGTTAGAATATACCACTCTTTTTTTAAATATTAGAGATCATTTAAAAAAAATAAATAAATTACATGTAATATTTGATCTTGCTCTATATTTTCAATATATATATATTCGTTGTTATTTATTCATAATTTATTCATTTACTTTAATGAATTATTATCATAATACAATACCAAAAGTAATTAATATATTATTAATTTTAATGTCATATTATTGGGTATTTTTATGGTCAAAATCATTAATTAAACAATTTAATAAAAAAATATGTAAATTATCAGCAATATTGTAATACTTTCAAATGATTTAAAGAAAAAAATAGATTATATTTAGGGCTTAGTGGTCTAGTGGTATGATTCCCGCTTTGGGTGCGGGAGGTCCGGGGTTCAATTCCCCGCTGAGCCCATGTGTAAATTATTTGACGCCGTTGGTGTACTGGTAACATTTATCCCTTCCAAGGATGAGCACTGGGTTCAATTCCCAGACGGCGTATTTTACATGTTTATTTAGAAGGTTATAAAATATACGTACATGGTATATTTTATAATAAAAATATAATAACAATAATATATAATTAATATTTTTATGTCTTTTAATAAATCGAATTCAAATAATATATATGGAACACCTACACCTTCTGGTAAAGAAGCTTTTGTAGCTCTATATGGAAACAATATGCTAAAAAGACAAGATATAGAAGAAAATACAGGATTACAAATGAAATATGCTTATCATTTAAATGATTTATTAAAAAAAGAATTTTCAATGAAATGTCAACCAGAAAATACAAATGATGACGAAAAATTTATATGTAAAATAATAAAAGACAAAAGATGGAGTGATTGTTTTGAAGATACTAAAATGATAGGTGATAAATGGAAGTGTTATATTTGTGGTGGTTTAATTAATAAAGATTCTTATGAAATGGAAATTGAACATTTATTACCATTTTCATTTGCAGCTCAATATGGTATGCTTGTTAAAAAAAATACAACAAGTTCTATTATTAAACATGGTAAATTACAAAGTGATCATACATATGTAGACGATCCAGAATATCCAGAATTAAAAAAAATTAATATTCATCAAGGTTCATTAAAAATGGTAAATAAAAAACCTGGAGAAGATTTAAAAATAACTTACACTACAGAAAGTAAGGAAAAAAAAGAAATTATAATTAAAGATAATGAAATTTTACTAAATCCTTATCAATTATTGTTATCATGTTTAGAAATGAGACCATCTCATAAATGTTGTAATCAAATTAAATCAAATGCTCTTTTTATTGAAAGAGATACAAAAAATAATAATAAATATATTGTGAGAACAGAATATATAAAAAATTATTTAAAAACTATAATAAAAACTGCTAATAAAAGTGGATATAAAGAAGATTGGTTTTGTGATAATGGTAAAGATAGGATTTCATCTTCATTAAATGTAAATGACCGTACAAAACATCTTGAAAAATATTTTGGATTAATGTGTGATATATTAAATGAATATGAAAGAAAACAATTTTACCATTTATTTGGAAAAGATGGTGAATTAAATTCGGATGAATTGCGAAAAGCTGCGTCACTTAATATAATGGTTCAATTAGCTTCATTTGATGCATATTTGAAACCAGATCAATTTGATCAAGTAATGAAAAGTTCTCCAACCCTATTTACACAAGAAGAATTAGAAGAACATGTTTATATTTATTTAAAAGAAAAGAATATAAAATTATGTAAAACTCAACCAAAACGAAAGAATGAAGAAGAACGGGAATATTATTCAAAATCTTTTATGACATGTTTTAGAGAAAACAAATTATTTGATGAATTAGCAAGAAATTTTTTTGATGAAACAAAAATAACAGAATATATTCAAGGTGTTAATCCTGGCAAACGTCTACCACGAAATATAGTTCAAGAATTTGTACAAATTTTTGCTCCTAGTTTATTTAAAAATAATAATTTATGGGAATTAATATTAAAATACTATTGTCGTGTTTTTTCACAAAGAACAACTATTAATGCAGGAACACTTGATTTTCAAGATTCTATTTCAAGTTCAGGTGGTATAGATTTGGTAAAAATATGTATGATCTTTATTATTTATTTTGCTAAAAAAAATAATTTATGTAAAGATAAAATATCTAAAGAAATCGAATTAGTATCGTTAACACCATATTTAACACCTGGAAAAGATAGTAAAGTTAAAGTTAAAGATGTTGGTGACTTTGATAGATTAGAAAATGAATTAAGAGAAATATTTGGTATTGCTTTAGATAAACACATTGAACAAGCCATAATTGAAGAGCAAAGAACAGAAATATTTAAAGTTATTGATGAAGCTTTATCTAAAAATGCATTAGAAGACCTAGTGGAAGCAACTTTAACAGACCCATTAGCAGATTTAAAAGAATTTGTTAAAAATTATAAATTACAAGAAGAACCACAAATATATAATCCTCCAAGAAGTATTATGTCAGGAAGGACATATACACGTGAAAATGAATTACCAGATTATAACAGTGATAATAATAATGATTTTTTTAATCCTCAACCTAGTAGTGTATTTAGAAGAAATTATACGAATACAGAATATAACACTAATAGTTCTACTGGTTCAAAAAGATCCAGAAGAAATTATACGAATACAGAATATAACAGTAATAATAGTTCTACTGGTTCTACTGGTTCAAAAAGATCTAGAAGTAATAGAAATAATAATAATAATAATAATAGAATTACTAAACGTAGAGGCGGATATGGTGGCAAGAAAACAAAAAAACATAATCAAAAAAGAAAAATAAATAAAAAGAAAATTACTAAGAAAAATAAAAAAAACGTGCGAAAAATGACACGAAAAAACAAACAAAAAAAGTAATTTAAATATTATTATTATAATATATTAATATAATGAATCATATTGATATATTAGGATTATTAGGTTCAATATTTGTAGGAATATCATTCATACCTCAAACAATTAAAACTATAAAAAGTGAAGAAATCAAAGATATATCTTTTTTATTTATGTTTTTTAATATATTAGCATCTGCTTTGATGTCAGTATATGGAATATATTATAGAATTTTACCTATTATTATATCAGAAGGAGCTGTATTAATAAATTGTTGTATCATTATTTATTACATGTTAAAACAAGAATATGATTGCTTTCGTAACTTATTTATAAATGGGTTTTCTTAAATTAATAAGAAAAAATTCCTAATAAAGATATTTATATTATTTTATAAATAATATGAATTACATTAAAATAAAAAATTTGACTTACAAATATGATAATGTAAATATATTTGAAAATTTAAATTTAGAATTTAATTCTTCAAAATGTTATTTAATTACTGGTCTAAATGGTTGTGGTAAATCTACATTATTGAAATTAATTGGTGGTAAAATGTTAGCACAACATGATAGTGTAAGTGTTTTAAATAAAGATCCATTTCGTGATACATCATTGAATAAACATATTGCATATTTAAATAATGATTGGGGGACAAGAACTGTTGCATATTGTGGTTATAATATTCCATTACAATCACATATTAAAGTTAAAGAAATGATGATGAAAATTAAAGAAGAATATCCAGAAAGAAATGAAGAATTATTGAATGTTTTAAAAATAAATCCGGAATGGTCATTAAATGCTATTAGTGATGGACAAAGAAAAAGAGTACAAATTTATTTAGCTTTAATAAAACCATTTGATATATGTCTTTTAGATGAAGTGACAATTAATTTAGATATTATAATTAAAAATGAATTAATGAATTATCTTAAAAAAGAAAGTATTGAAAATAAAGCATGCATAATATATGTTACACATATATTTGATGGATTAGATAAGTGGTGTGATAATTTATTATATTTGAGAAA
>Ga0115013_10000325_pt1 | contig 29051 bp, 28 predicted proteins | sample SouAtlMetagenome_2_FD_88686 | JGI IMG/M metagenome (GOLD analysis project Ga0115013, IMG submission 88686) | Marine eukaryotic phytoplankton communities from Atlantic Ocean - South Atlantic ANT15 Metagenome | ecosystem: Environmental > Aquatic > Marine > Oceanic | place: South Atlantic Ocean...
GGCCACCAGCGGGATAACCCTAAGCGTAGGCGTAGCTCTACCAAACACAGCAACAGTACGAACAGCACGGTCCAGTAGGCTGCGCCAATGCCGAGTCGCGCCTGGGGTAACGAGGGGTCGACCAACCAGTGGCCTGCCACCATTAAGCCAAACGGCATCAACAGCAAGATGAGTATGATGATGCCCAGCATCGCCCGGTAGTGCCTTGAGGTAGGCACGGACGACAACGCCGCCATGGCGATAAAGAGCAGTGATACCAGTGCCGCGCCCGGCCAGCTAATGGCGTCTACCATGCCAAAAGCCGTGCCGGAAACAATGCGATTAGGAGCAACACTGACAAAGCTTAACAACCAAGCGGCAGCCAGCATGGCACCGCTTAGGCACAACAGCACAACATTCGGGTGCCATGGGCGTCGTTTAAACGATGGCGAGGGCAAGGCGTCGATTAACGACATTTTCAGCACTGTTCCATACCGGGCTATCGGTCATATCAAAGAAGAAAGCACCGTTGCCGGTGTATTCGGGATACAGACCAACCTCACCCGCCTGCAACGCGCTGCGTACCACGCAGCTACCACCAAGCTGAAGCCGATCTTCCGTTGGAATACCGTTGCGCTCCAGCGTCTGAATAATTAACTCGCCTAGCACCGAGCCTTCGGTATCGATTTTAGAAGAGGCCACGATGGGGTCGTTGGCACTGGCCGTGGAGAGCACCGTTGATAAACAGGCAGCCATGGCAGGTGTGAACAATTAGCGCATGGAGTCGTCCTTTTCAATGAACTTCTGGGGCGTATCGTTTCAGTATAAGAGCCTGCTGCGTTGAAGTCAGACGCCGCAGTAACGACGCCTGACTGTTTACAACGATTAAGGCGCTTCGATCACCCAGGTGGTTCCTTCCCGAGAATCTTTGAGAATAATGCCAAGCGCTGCCAGCTCATCACGAATAGCATCAGCGCGGGCAAAATCCTTACTTCCTTTCGCCGCTTGTCGCTCGGCGATTTTTGCTTCGATCTCTTCTTCGCTCAGCGCTACCTGCTGCTGGGCGCCTTTTAGAAACGTTTGTGGCGTTTGCTGCAGTAGTCCCAGCACACCGGCCAAACGCTTTAATTCACCAGCCAAGCGTGGTGCCTCTGCTGGCTGAGCACTTTTCGCTCGGTTGAGATCGCGGGCCAAATCGAAAAGCGCGGCCAAAGCGATGGGCGTGTTGAAGTCGTCGTCCATTGCCGCGGTAAAGCGCTCCGCAGCATCGCTGGCGGCTGCCTGTTCGTCGGCGTTCACTCCGTCTAACGCCGTATACAGCCGAGTTAACGACTTGCGCGCCTCGACCAGCGAGTCCACGGAGTAGTTGATCGGGCTGCGATAGTGGCTGGCCACCAACAGGTAGCGCACCACTTCTGGATCGTGCTCGGCTAGCACGTCGCGGATGGTGAAGAAGTTGCCCAGCGACTTGGACATCTTCTCTTGGTTGACGCGAACGGCTCCAGCATGCATCCAGGTGTTGACGTAGGTTTTACCTGTCGCCGCTTCCGATTGAGCAATCTCGTTTTCATGATGGGGAAAGGTCAAATCCGGCCCGCCGCCATGTATATCGAAGGTATCGCCCAAGCAGCAGGTGGACATCGCGGAGCATTCAATGTGCCAACCCGGTCGCCCGTCTCCCCAGGGGGAGTGCCAGTGAGCCTCACCGGGCTTGGCCGCTTTCCAGAGCACGAAATCCAGCGGGTCTTCTTTGTGCACATCCACGTCGACCCGTGCACCAGAGCGCATGTCATCCAACTGACGGTTATTCAATTTGCCGTAGTCGGTGAACTTGCGCACTCGGTAGTAGACATCACCATTGGCCGCGGCATAGGCAAAACCTTTGTCGATGAGCGTTTCGATCATCGCGATAATATCGTCGATGTGCCTCGTTGCCCTGGGCTCCTGACTGGGTGGCAGCACGTTCAGGCGAGCTTCGTCCTCATGCATCGCGACAATCATGCGCTCGGTGAGCGCGTCGATGGGCTCGCCGTTCTCCTCGGCCCGCTTGAGGATTTTATCGTCGATATCGGTGATGTTGCGCACGTAGGTCACGTCATAGCCGCGATGGCGCAGGTAGCGGGTAATCACGTCAAAGGCCACCATCACCCGGGCGTGGCCAAGGTGACAGTAGTCATACACCGTCATACCGCAAACGTACATGCTGACCTTGCCATCGACAAGGGGCTTAAAAGGCTCTTTGCGGCGAGTCAGCGTATTGTAAATATGCATATGACGTTTCCTTATCCCTTCTGTTTGATTTTCGCCCAGCTATCTTTCAAGCCCACGGTGCGGTTGAACACCAGGTGGTCGGCAGTGGAGGCGTGACGATCGGCGCAGAAGTAACCGACTCGCTCGAATTGGAAACGATCTTCCGGCGCGGCGCTGGCCAGGCTTGGCTCGCCAATGGCATGGCACACCACCAGCGACTCGGGATTCAAATGCTCGAGGAAGTCTACGTCCTTATCACGATCGGGCTGCTCGACCATGAACAGGTTGTCGTACAGGCGCACTTCCATCGGCACGCCGTGGGCCGCGCTGACCCAGTGAATTACGCCTTTCACCTTGCGGCCTTCCGGGTTTTTACCCAGGGTGTCGAAATCGACGGAGCAGTGCAGCTCAATAATCTCACCTGCATCGTCTTTAATCACGTCATCACAGCGAATTACGTAGCTGTTGCGCAGGCGCACTTCTTTGCCCGGTGCTAGGCGGAAGAATTTCTTCGGCGCGTCTTCCATAAAATCGTCTTGCTCGATGTAGAGCTCACGACCAAAAGGAACTTTACGCATCGGCATGTCTTCACGCGCCGGGTGGCCTGGCACCTCGTACACTTCCTCGTGATCTTCCGGCATGTTGGTCAGCACCACTTTTAGCGGCTTGAGCACGGACATCGCCCGGGGTGCGTTATCTTCCAGGTCCGAACGAATGGCGTGGGTCAGCATGGCGATATCCACCAAACCACCGTCGGAACGGGTCACGCCGATCATTTCACAGAATTTACGAATCGAAGCGGGCGTATAGCCCCGGCGACGCATACCGGAAATGGTCGGCATTCGCGGGTCATCCCAACCATCGACGATCTGCTCATCCACCAACAGCTTCAGCTTACGTTTGGAGGTCAGCGTGTAGTCGAGGTTCAGTCTGGCAAATTCAATCTGGCGCGGCTTGGCGGGCACCGGCAGATTGTTCAAGAACCACTCGTATAGCGGGCGGTGGTCTTCGAACTCCAGCGTACAGATGGAGTGAGTAATACCCTCGATGGCATCCGACTGACCGTGGGTAAAATCGTACGAGGGGTAGATTTTCCACTTGTCACCTGTTTGGTGGTGATGCGCATGACGAATGCGGTACAAGATCGGATCGCGCAAATTGATGTTGGGCGACGCCATATCGATTTTGGCGCGCAGCACTTTTTCCCCTTCACCAAACTCACCGTTACGCATCCGTTCTAGAAGGTCCAAGCTCTCTTCGGCGCTGCGCTCGCGGTAGGGGCTAGGCTTGCCGGGCTCGGTCAGCGTACCCCGATACTCGCGGATTTCATCCGGAGACAGGTCATCCACATAGGCTTTGCCTTCACGAATCAGATGCTGCGCCCAGGCGTAGAGCTGGTCGAAGTAGTCGGAGGCAAAACGTACCGGGCCTGCCCACTCAAAACCCAACCAGCTAACGTCTTCTTTGATGGCGTCAATGTACGCCTGCTCTTCTTTTGCTGGGTTGGTGTCGTCAAAGCGCAGATGACACTCACCACCAAACTGCTCTGCCAACCCGAAGTTCAGACAAATCGACTTGGCGTGGCCGATGTGCAAAAAGCCGTTGGGCTCCGGAGGAAAGCGCGTCACAATTTTGGTGACCTGGCCGCCCGCTATCTCGTCGCGTACTTGGTTGCGAATGAAGTTCGGCGCTGGGGTGGTCTCGTTGGTCATGGTGGTGTTGATAACCTCATGGTGGATGGCGTGCTGGGCAAACGATGCAAAGGCAATCAGGGTTAGCGCTTCGCGGTGCCGAGCAAAACCGCTATTATAACGTGACGCCGATGCACAGCGCCAAGGCGAACGCTTTTATTGAACAGGAATTTATCCATGATCGTATTACAGACGAACTACGGTGACATCACCATCGCGCTCAATCATGAAAAAGCCCCGGTTACGGCAGCCAATTTCGAGCAGTACGTGCGCGACGGTTTTTACGACGGCACGCTGTTCCACCGGGTCATCGATGGTTTCATGATTCAAGGGGGCGGCTTCGACCAGGAGTTCAACCAGAAGCCGACACGCGACCCCATCGAAAACGAAGCCGACAACGGTCTGCAGAACACCATCGGCACGCTGGCCATGGCCCGTACCCAGGATCCCCACTCTGCCACCGCCCAGTTTTTCATCAACGTCGGTAACAACAGCTTCCTGAACCACAGCGGCAAAAGCCTGCAAGGCTGGGGTTACGCGGTATTTGGTGAAGTAGTGGACGGCATGGACGTGGTCAACGCCATCAAGGCCGTGAGCACCACGCGCCGTGGCATGCACGCAGACGTGCCCGCCGAAGACGTGGTCATCGAGCGCGCCTACCTGAAGGATGCGGAATAACCGTCGGGAGTCTTATGCGTACGCTGCTGATCGCTGACATGCATTTGAGTAACGACACCCCTGAGCTCAATCAGGGGTTTTATCGTTACCTGGAGCATACCGCCAAAGGGGCCGAGGATCTTTACATTCTGGGCGACCTGTTCGACGCCTGGATCGGAGACGACTTGCTGGATACGCCTCACCCCCTCAGCGGGGTGGCCCATGAGGTGATCAAGCGCCTGCGGGCACTGAGCGATGCGGGCACGTCCATCTTTTTCATTCACGGCAACCGGGACTTTCTGATCGGCGAACGCTTCATCAACGCCTGTCAGGCCACCCTGCTGCCCGACAGTGAGCAAGTGGAATTGCAGGGCGTAGCCGCCGTCATTCTGCACGGTGACAGCCTGTGCACCAAAGATGAGGCCTACATGGCGTTTCGCGCCCAGTCTCGCCACCCAGAGTGGCAGGCGCAGATCCTGGCCATGCCGCTGGAGCAGCGGCTAGAGTTGGCCAAGAGCCTGCGTATGCAGTCTGGGGATGCCAACGCCAACAAGGCCGAAGCCATCATGGATGTGACCCACGCAGAAGTCGTGACCACAATGCAGCGCCATGGGGTGAACATCATGATCCATGGCCACACCCATCGCCCCAAGGTCCATGACCTCACCGTCGAAGACGTGCCTGCCAAACGCTTTGTGTTAGGCGATTGGGATAGCGAACACGGCTGGGATATTGTCGTGGAGCACTCGAGCGAGCGCCACCCAGAGCCCGTACTGCGCCAGTTCTCGCTGATCCAGCCGCCTGGTAGCGACAGCGAATCGCATTGAGCCATTGAGCACAGGCCCCGTCATGAAAAAGCCGATCACATGGATCGGCTTTTTAGTTTTAGCGCTCTATCCTGGCATCACTGCGCAGGTCATCGATCAATCCTTGAATGATCGCCTGAGCCCGCAGTTGTTCTGCCATTTGTGACACGAAAGCATTCATCTGCTCGTCGGCCTGCCCTTCGTTGACACTGTCCAATGCAACGACAGCAACGCCCTGAGGCAAGGTCACGGCACGGTAAACGCTGTCGCCCTCTTCAGGGTGTGGCATGCGGAACACTTCACGGATCAGCACCTGAGGCAGCGTACTGTCAGACTGGCGAGAGACGTTATTGGCTTCCAGCCACTCCAGCTCAACGGCATCGCCCGCACGGAGCAAGGCGATCAATTCTGCTGCCTGCTCCTGAAGTGCTTCTTGGCGCTGCTGAGCAGCAACAGCCTGCTCTACTTCATCGCGCACTTCATCTAGGGGCAGAACAGTTGCATCACGATGCTCGGCAACACGAAGCACTAAGCGGCGGTCGTTGTCGAGCTCAATCACTTCGCTGTTGTAGCCCTCTTCCAGCACGTCAGCGCTGAACGCCTCATCCAGCACGCCCGGCTCGGAAAGCGCTCCTTCACCTTCCCCACGCGCCAACCAGTCGCTCTCGTTGAGCGTCAGGCCGAGGTCATCCGCAACGGACTGCAGATCGTCTGCCGCGAAGCTCTCATCGATCAGACGCTGCACCTGACGATTGAAGTCATCATTGACCTCACGCAGCGCCACTTCCTGAGCCAAACGGTCACGCTGCTCTTCGAAAGAAGGCGCATCCAGCTCGGTAACCTGCAGAATATGGAAAGCACCGTCCATTTCGACGACCTGGGACGTCTCACCGACCCCAAGGGCAAACGCTGCGTCATCGAAGGCATCACCAAAGAAGCCGCGACTGATCACGCCCAGATCACCACCCTGCTCGGCACTGGCGGTGTCGTCCGAGAAACGCACGGCGGTGTCGGCGAAACTCTCACCACGGTTCAGGTCAGCCAGTGCCTCATTGGCCAGCTGCTGGGCCTCTTCACGGCCACGTTCGGAACCAAAGGTCACCATGATATGGGAAACACGACGGTTGGCATCGCGATTCTGCTCACGCCAGGCAGCGCGGAGTTCGCTCTCGTCCACAGCAATATCTTCAGCCATGGCCTGGCGGTCGATCACCACGTACTCGACGCGCACCTGTTCCGGGCGCTCGAAGCGTTCCTGGTTGGCGTCATAGTAGGCCTGCATCTGCTCCTCGGTGACCTCTACTTCATAAGCAGCATCATTGGCATCCAGCATCACGTAGCGGAAATCTCGCTGCTGGCCTTGCAGGTCTGCCAGACGCTGCTCTTCATTGGCCAAGCTGAAGTCACTGAATGCCAAGCCCTGCTGCAGTTGCTGACGCTTGATATCCATCCGCAGCTCTTCACGGAACGAGAGCGGCGTGTAACCCGCTCCTGCCAGACGATTCCGGAAAATTTCTGCAGAAAAGCGCCCATCCTGATCATGAAACTCAGGCAGTGTCACGATCATCTGGTCAAGCTGAGCGTCGGAGACGTAAAAACCGCCGTCCTCAGCATACTGACGCAGTAAAGACTGAGTGATGAGCTGGTCGAGCATATCGTTGCGCAGTGCCCGCTCCTGCTCAGGAGGCACTTGCCCAGAACGCAGCGCGCGCTGCACTTCTAGCTCAACTTGCTGACGCATAATGGGTTCGCCATTAACGCTCGCCACTTCATTGGGGTCGCTACCAAAGACACTGAACAGCGACTCCACACCAAAAAGCGCCATGGCCGCGACCATGACACCAATGATTATCTTGGCACCCCAGCTTCTGGAGCCATCTCGTATACTTTGCAGCATGCTAGCCTCAGATCATCAAAGCCATCTATTGCCCAAACCATCGGGCCAGAAAAGAACATGGGCGCATCGCGGATGCGATGCGCCCATTAGGTTACAGCAAACGCGAGCCAATTAGTTGACGGCGTCTTTCAGCGCTTTACCGGCTTTAAAGCTGGGCACTTTTGCTGCGCTGATTTCGATTGGCTGACCCGTTTGGGGGTTGCGACCAGTACGCGCAGCACGCTCTTTAATAGCGAAGGTACCAAAACCTACCAGAGAAACACTCTCGCCTTTTTTGAGGCTATCGGTGACAGACTCCACCATGGCATCCAATGCGCGGCTTGCCGCTGCTTTAGGAATATCTGCAGATGCGGCAATAGCTTCAATCAGCTCGGACTTATTCACACTTCACCCCTTAACTGTTTCAAAAAATGGCTCTAAACGGCACGGCCACCAAGTGCATCAACCTCAAAGCATAGCTGCGTTTTATAGCAATGCCTTGAAACACCTGTCAAGCGACCGGACCGTGAAATCCCCGCTGCTCAAGGCATTGGGCAAACTTATTAAGTAAAATTAAAGCAAAACTGCTTTAACGCTTAATGGGTACTTGCAACAGCATTTGCATTGAAAGACTTATCTGCGCCCTTTAATGAAGTGCCTTCGGCAACATTCTCTGCCAGCGCCACGGCCAGCACGTCATCTATCCAGCGTACGGGGCGAATATCAAGCGCTCCTTTGATATTCTCCGGTACTTCCTTGAGATCTCGACGATTTTCCTCAGGGATTAAGACGGTCTTTATACCACCCCGCCTAGCCGCCAGCAATTTCTCCTTTAGACCCCCAATCGGTAACACTTCACCACGCAGGTTTACCTCCCCTGTCATGGCCACATCGCACCTTACTGGCCGCTGAGTATAAGCGGAGACAATCGCCGTTACCATGGCAATACCAGCACTGGGCCCGTCTTTAGGTGTGGCACCTTCGGGCACATGGATGTGCAGGTCTTCGTTTTCGAAGCGCTGGGGGTCAATTCCATAGGCTTGAGCACGCGCCTTCACGACGGTTTGTGCTGCACTTACCGACTCTTTCATGACATCACCAAGCGAACCGGTCTTGTTAATACGACCTTTACCTGGCGTCACTACCGACTCAATGTTGAGCAGCTCCCCACCTACGGACGTCCAAGCCAAGCCGGTTACACGACCGACTTGGTCCTCCTGCTCCGCCAAGCCATAGCTATAGCGGCGCACACCGGCATAAGTCTCAATCTGATCAGCGGAGAGCACTTGCTGCGCCTGCAGCTTGTTGCCTGCCTTATCTTTCGAGGTGCGCTCAGCTTCTAAGCGCTCACGCAGCACTTTACGACACACTTTAGCGATCTGACGCTCAAGCTCGCGCACACCCGCCTCACGAGTGTAGTAGCGCACCAACTCAAGCAACGCGTCGTCATTCAGCGCTAGCTCTTCCTCCTTAAGCCCATTAGCTTCTAGCTGCTTGGGTAGCAGGTAGCGCCTAGCGATGGCGAGCTTCTCGTCTTCGGTGTAGCCCGGTAGACGAATAATCTCCATACGGTCCAGCAGCGGGCCTGGGATATTCATTGAGTTCGCGGTACAAATAAACAGCGTCTCAGAGAGGTCGTAATCCAGCTCAAGGTAGTGATCACTAAAGCTGTTGTTCTGCTCGGGGTCCAATACCTCTAGAAGCGCTGACGCCGGATCACCACGGTGGTCCATGCCTAGTTTATCCACCTCATCCAACAGGAAAAGCGGATTTTTCACCCCGGCACGGCTCATACGCTGCATCAGCTTGCCTGGCAGCGAGCCAATATAGGTGCGGCGATGGCCACGGATTTCCGACTCATCGCGCACACCACCCAGCGCCAGGCGGACGTACTTACGATTTGTCGCGCGGGCGATGGATTGACCAAGAGACGTTTTACCTACCCCAGGCGGTCCTACCAAGCAGAGCACCGGCCCTTTCATTTTCCGTACGCGCTTTTGTACGGCTAGGTACTCAAGAATGCGCGCCTTCACTTCTTCCAGGCCGTAATGATCTTCATCCAGCACCTGCTGGGCTTTTACCAGATCGTGCTTAACGCGCGTGCGCTTTTTCCATGGAACGGCAATTAGCCAGTCCAGATATGAGCGCACTACGGTCGCCTCAGCAGAATTGGCAGCCATCATTTTGAGCTTATTAAGCTCTTGAGTCGCTTTATCAGACGCCTCTTTGGGCATCCCAGACTCTTTGATCGCCTGTTCGTACTTTTCGGCTTCGTTGGGTACATTATCCAGCTCACCCATCTCTTTCTGGATGGCCTTCATCTGCTCATTGAGATAGTACTCGCGCTGCGTTTTTTCCATCTGCTCTTTAACACGCGAGCGGATGCGCTTCTCGACCTGGAGCAGATCAATCTCAGACTCAATCAGCGCCATCAGGTGTTCAATACGGTCGCGTACGCGATCCATTTCGAGCAGCTCTTGCTTGTCACCAATCTTCAGTGACAGGTGGGCGCAGATGGTGTCGACCAAACGGCTAGGGTCTTCGATGCCCGACAGCGAGTTAAGCACTTCGTTGGGCACTTTCTTAGACAGCTTGACGTACTGCTCGAACTGATTGAGCAGGACACGCACTAGCGCTTCTTGCTCACGACTGGTAAGCGGCTCGCTTTCACGTGGGATTAAGTGCGCCTGAGTGTAGCCCGCTTCATTTTCTTCGATATCGATAACATCAGCGCGGAAGCTGCCTTCAATCAACACCTTTACAGTGCCATCAGGCAGCTTAAGCAGCTGCATGATGTCAGCAACGGTCCCCATCGCGTAGAGGTCCGCATTATCAGGATCATCCTGTGAGGCCTCGCGCTGAGCCACCAGCAGTACACGCTTGTCGGCTTCCATCGCTGCCTCTAAGGCTTGAATGGACTTCTCACGGCCAACAAAAAGCGGAATAACCATTTGCGGATACACAACCACATCCCGCAAAGGCAACAGGGGTAGACATTGTGTCTGATCGGCGTTCTGCTGCATCGCAGACGTTCCTCAAATTCGGATGAGTACTTGAAGGGTACTTAGCCAAGTACCTCACAGTATGAAAGGGCATGACACGACACATCACCGTGTGCTGGCCAGCCGTTTCAACAATAACGTAGAACAACAAGGGGCCGCCTAGGCGACCCCTTGGTTTGGCACAAGCGGTGAAAGCTAGGCCGTGGCACGTACCGAAGGGTTAACCGTCAGTACCGTCGACCCGCGCTTCTTCCTGCTGCGAGTAGATCAACAGTGGCTCGCTTTCGCCAGCAATGACGGAACCATCGATGACGACCTTGCTCACCCCTTCCAAGGAAGGAATTTCATACATGGTATCCAGCAGCACAGACTCTAGGATAGAACGCAGCCCACGAGCACCGGTTTTACGTTCCATGGCTTTCACAGCCACAGCCCGTAAGGCGTCGTCTCTAAACTCAAGCGTGACGTCTTCCATCTCGAAGAGCTTGGCATACTGCTTGATCAGCGAGTTTTTCGGCTCAGTCAAAATCTGAATCAGTGCGTCTTCTGTCAGCTCAGTCAGCGTTGCAATCACTGGCAGGCGACCCACAAACTCAGGAATCAAGCCAAACTTGACCAGATCCTCTGGCTCGACATCCGCGAGTAGCTCGCCAACGCCTCGCGAAGACTCTTTGCTTTTCACGCTGGCATTGAAACCAATACCGCCTTTCTCAGCACGGTCGCGAATGACTTTATCCAAGCCAGCAAAAGCACCACCCACAATAAACAGGATATTGGCCGTATTGACCTGAACAAACTCCTGCTGGGGATGCTTACGCCCACCTTGGGGAGGAACGGACGCCGTTGTGCCTTCAATTAGCTTCAGCAGCGCCTGCTGTACGCCTTCGCCAGAAACATCACGGGTAATCGACGGGTTATCCGATTTACGCGAGATTTTGTCGATTTCATCGATATAGACGATGCCGCGCTCGGCTTTCTCAACGTCGTAGTCGCACTTTTGCAGCAGCTTTTGGATGATATTTTCAACATCTTCACCCACATAGCCTGCTTCGGTCAGCGTCGTTGCATCAGCAATAGTAAAAGGTACATTCAATAGCCGCGCCATGGTCTCGGCGAGGAGCGTTTTACCGCTACCCGTCGGGCCAATTAGCAGGATGTTGGACTTACCTAGCTCCACATCGCCTTCACGTACTTCTGACTTCAGACGCTTGTAGTGGTTATAAACCGCTACAGACAGCACCATCTTGGCGCGGTCTTGTCCGATGACGTAGTCGTCCAATGTATGACGTATTTCGCGGGGCGTAGGTAAACGCTCCTCATCGCTCTCGGCATCGGCTTCGAGAACTTCTTCGCGAATGATGTCATTACATAAGTCGACACACTCATCGCAGATATACACGGACGGGCCGGCAATCAGCTTACGAACTTCGTTTTGGTTTTTACCACAAAACGAGCAGTAAAGCAGTTTGCCACCTTCGTCCTTGCCTTTGCCGTCGGCCATTCGCGTACCTCTGTCACTGCGGCGGCTGACGCCGCCTGAAAAGCTCGTTAGAAAAGCAGAATCCTATCACGCTATCAGGATGTAGGTCGCTTATCCAGCACTGCGTCAATCAAGCCATACTCTTTTGCTTTATTGGCGCTCATAAAATTGTCGCGGTCAGTATCCTGAGCCACTTTCTCAACATCCTGGCCAGTGTGGTGAGCCAGAATTTGATTCAGTTTCTCACGAATACCGAGAATTTCACGGGTGTGAATCTCAATATCCGACGCTTGACCTTGGTAGCCACCTAGCGGCTGGTGAATCATCACGCGGGAGTTAGGTAAGCAGTAACGCTTGCCCGCAGCGCCTGCTGTTAGCAGGAGCGCGCCCATGCTGGCAGCCTGACCAATACATACGGTGGAAACATCCGGCTTAATAAACTGCATGGTGTCATAAATTGACATACCCGCCGTTACCGAACCACCGGGTGAATTGATGTAAAGATGAATATCCTTATCGGGGTTTTCAGACTCAAGAAACAACAGTTGCGCCACGACAAGGTTAGCCATGTAATCTTCTACCGGCCCTACCAGGAAAATCACGCGCTCTTTTAAAAGGCGCGAGTAGATGTCGTAGGCTCTTTCCCCTTTGGCGCTCTGCTCAACCACCATGGGCACTAAACCGCCGGCGTTTTGAATATCAAACTCACTCATTCGGGTGATTCCTTGCGTCCGGTAAGGGAAAAGCGCACCCAGATAGGGTGCGCCACGCGATGAGATCAGGCGCCTGCCTGTTCGCCCTCTTCGGCCTTCTCATCTTGCTCAGCCTGCTGCTGAGCAGCAGCCAGCGCTTGCTGGTAAGACATTTCAACGTCTTTGACGTTCGCTTGCTCAAGCAGCTTCTCAACGGCCTTCTCTTCGAGAATGGCAGATTTTACCTGGGTTTTCAGCTGCTCATTACCCATGTAGTACTCAACCACTTCGGATGGATCTTGATACTGCTCAGCCAGCTCTTCTACTTTGGCTTTGATGGCCGCGTCGTCTGCGTCCAGTTCATTGGCTTTGATCACTTCAGCTAGCAATAGACCGACCTGAACACGGCTCTTCGCCTGCTCTTCAAATAGCTCATTCGGCAGCTGGCTAACGTCAAAATCCTCACCCAGGCCAAACTGCTGAGCGGCTTGACGCTTCATGCCGTCCGTTTCTTGCTGAACCAGCGCGGTAGGCACGGGAATGTCGTTCGCTTTTTTCAGCGCATCCAGCACCTGCTGCTTAACACGGTTGTCAACAGCCTGAGCCGCTTCGCGGGTCATGTTCTTTTTAATTTCAGCACGGAATTTGGCTTCATCGCCGTCTTCCACACCGAAACGCTCGATGAACTCAGCATCAACTTCCGGCAGTTTCTGGCTGCTTACTTTGTGAACGGTCACCTTGAAGGTGGCGTCTTGACCGGCCAGATGCTCGGCTTGGTAATCCGCAGGGAAAGTGACGGAGATGGTTTTTTCTTCGCCTGCTTTAGCACCGATCAGTTGCTCTTCAAAACCTGGAATGAAGCTGTTAGAACCGATGACCAACGCGTGGCCTTCTGCACTGCCACCTTCAAACGGCTCGTCGCCCAGGAAGCCTTGGAAATCGATGGTGACTTGGTCACCGTCAGCAGCGGCAGCGTCAACTTCTTCCCATGCGGCGTTTTGCTTACGCAAGGTATCGATCATTTCATCGACATCTGCTTCGCTGACAGACACAACTGGGCGCTCAACGTCTGTACCTTCGATAGAGGTCAGCTCAACCTGCGGGTAAACTTCCATTACCGCAACGAACTCAAGGTCTTTACCCTCTTCATTAACTTTTGGCTCAATCTGCGGGAAACCGGCAGGGTTGAGTTCTTTTTCTGTGATCGCGCGAACGTAGCGTTCACGCATCACTTCGCCTACCACTTCACTGCGCACGCTGTCGCCATAGCGCTGACGCACGACGGCCATTGGCACCCGGCCTTGGCGGAAACCGTTCAAGCGAACGTTTTTCGCGGTGTCTTTCAAGCGAGCGCTGACGGCCTCGTCGATTTCTGCTGCCGGCACTTGAATCGTGATACGGCGTTCGATCTGGGAGGTCGTCTCGACGGAAACTTGCATGAATTGTCCTCTAGCGGCTGGGCGTTGTGTTGATTGCGTAAAATATGTTCAAGGGGGCAATTTTAAGAACCCTGACGCATGGTGGCAAGCGCCATGCTCGCAAGATGGGGGCGCAAGCACCAATTACAAGGGTTTAAAGGTACAAAAATCGTTACTCCCGCGCAGACCACCACAGGGAAACCGCATGCAGCAGCAGACCACACGTCGCCGCGTGAGAGATAAAGACCTGCCAGCTAATCCAATCAGTAAACATGGCGTGCCAAGCCCCCATCACCAGCGCCCCGAGCACTAGCATGATCGCTAGACGCTTTATTAGTGCTGGTAGCGCCTGACGAGCCTCTTGAGACAGCATCCTCCACTGGAACGCGGCTGCGCCAGCCACTAGCACCAAGGCCATCAGCAGAAGGGTTTGGCGCGTCTCATGCCCTCCCACCATATAGCGCGGGAGCGCAGCGAGCATCACGATGCATAAGCCAACCGCTACGCTCACTCGCTTGGGAGAGTAAACCGTTTGCTGCATGGCTATGCTACCTTTAGCTTCTGAGCATCAATCCACTCCTCTACCCACGGCACCGCTGCATCATCCGCCATGAAGGTTTCCATCGCGTCGATTTCAAGGCGCTCACCTAAACGGTGGGCGCCTTGATCCTGCAGCAACTCATCTAAGGCTCTCCCCGCGCCACAGAACGTATCACCGTAGGAACTATCGCCAAGCGCGATCAACCCATAACGCAGTCCCGCCAATGAGGGACTTTGATCTTTTAGACTGCGAACAAAGGGCACAAAGTTACCGGGAAAATCACCGCTCCCCGTGGTAGACACACAGAAAAGCGTTAGATCACTGGCTTGGGAAACATCGTCTACAGAGGGCTGCTCTGAAATATCAACGTCATAGCCCGCCTGCTCAAACAGCGGCTTTACCTGCTCTGCAACGTCTAACGCACCGCCATACATGGTGCCGACCAGAATGGTTAACTTAGGCATTGACCTACTCCTCGGCAAAGTTGTCGTACTGCGCTTTGTTAAGTCCGCAAAGTTCAGTCGACAAATACCTGATGAATTTGCTCAAATATTAACACGACTGACAAAAATGACGCACGCCCCACCATGGGCTACCGACAATCGTCCAACAGGAGCGCTTATGCAGCAGACCTTTGAGACATGGATCACGCCCATTATGATTGGCGGCCTGATCATTTTTATGTGTTTTATTATTTGGGATCTCGCAAAAAAATCGAACGCAGGTAAATTTGGCACGATTATGTTGTTTGTGGTATTAGGTGCCGGAATGTTGGGCTACGTCATTAAAGTGGTGATCACTTGGCTGATTGAGGGTGGAGGTATTTAGCCAGATAGCGCCCTATTTGTAGCCTATAAAAAAGGAGTGCCATTAGGCACTCCTTTTCGTTGGGCAGCTTGATGTGCTCGCTACTGACCACTTGAGTAGCGTTCTACCTGCTGCTTTAGCTTTTGCCCGGGGCGAAAAGTCACCACACGCCGGGCAGAGATAGGGATTTCTTCGCCAGTTTTAGGGTTTCGCCCAGGCCGCTCGCGCTTATCACGCAGATCAAAGTTACCAAACCCCGACAGTTTCACCTGCTCGTTTTCACGCAAACAGGCGCGGATTTCTTCAAAGAACGCCTCCACCATCGCTTTTGCTTCTCGCTTTGACAGCGCCAGCTCAGTATGCAAATGCTCAGCTAGCTCTGCTTTGGTCAACGCACCCATAGGGCTCCTCCATGTAGCATACGCATTGCCAAGAACGTGATAAGCGTCGTGTCATGGCATAGCTTAGTTAGCCGCGAAGTTTGGCATCTAATTCGGCTCGCACGTTAGTGATGATCGAGTCGACCAACTGGTTGATTTCTTCATCATTTAGCGTGCGCGAAGCGTGCTGCCAGGTCAAGCCCAATGCAATGCTCTTATAGCCCTCGGCTACGCCTTTACCAGCATAGACATCAAATAGCTTAATGTCTTTCAAGTAATCGCCTGCCTGAGCTTTTGCACAATCAAGTAGCGCTTGCACAGGCGTTGCTTCTTTGAGCATAAACGCCAAATCGCGTCGCACTTCTGGGTAGCGTGAAAGCGGCTCAAAGGCGGGAATTTCCCCCTGACTCAATACATCTAGGCGAACTTCAAACAGCACCGCATCAACCTTAAGCCCCAGCTTGGCACGCACTTGCGGGTGCAGTGTGCCAATCCAGCCGGCGGATTCGCCATTGTAAAAGAGCTGGGCGGTTTGCCCAGGATGCAGAGAGGGGTGCTCGCCCGGCTCAAAGCGCCAAGCTTCCCGGGCCCCACCCATTGCCAAAAGACTCTCTAGATCTCCTTTCAGGTCATAAAAATCTACCTGAGCCTTAGTGCTGTTCCACCCCTCCCCTTCACGGCCACCGCACACTAAGGCGCCCATCATCGGCTCTTGGGTTAAGTTATCGAGGTGGCCGTTAAATACCAGCCCTGTCTCGAAAATGCGCACACGGGTTTGCTGGCGATTGAGATTATACTCTAGGGCACGCACTAAGCCTGGGAAAAGGCTGGCGCGCATCACCGAGAGGTCCGACGAAATCGGATTCGCAAGCACGGGGGACACAGCATCTGGCAGCATTGCTGCCTGCAGGTCCGGCGCTACGAAGCTGTATGTCACCGCTTCCTGGAAACCGCGAGCAACCATCTGGTTGCGCAACTGAGCCTGAGTGAGGAGTGCCTCGTTAGCTGGGCGAAGTGCTAGTCGAGCGGCTGGGCGACGAACCGGAAGGTTATTGTAGCCATGGATACGCGCCACTTCCTCGATGAGGTCTTCCTCAATGGCAACGTCAAAACGCCAGCTAGGGGCGACCACTGACCAACCTTCCGCCTGTTTATCAACCTCAAGCCCTAAACGCTGAAGGATATCGGTGACATCATCCGGCTGCAGCCGCTTGGAGAGCGCACTCTCAAGGCGAGCCTCGCGAAGCATAATGATGCGCGGTGCCGGCAAATGTTCATCGCTTACCGCCTCAACCACGGGCCCTGCCTGCCCCCCACAAATCTCCATCAGGAGCTTTGTAGCACGCTCAACCGCCATGGCAGGAAGCTCTGGATCGACGCCACGCTCATAACGATGCGATGCGTCAGTATGCAGACCGTAGGAACGCGCCTGCCCAGCAATGCCAAGCGGAGCAAAAAAGGCCGACTCAAGAAAAATCGTGTGCGTTTTTTCGTTTACCCCTGAATTTTCTCCCCCCATGATGCCAGCCATTGCCAGGGGGCCACGCTCATCGGCAATTACCAGTGTTTCAGGGCGAAGTGCTACCTCTTGGCCATCCAGCAGTTTTAAACGCTCCGCCTCTCGTGCCAAACGGACAGTAATGCCACCCTGCAGGTTGTCCCGATCAAACGCATGCAGCGGTTGACCAAGCTCTAGCATGACGTAGTTGGTGACATCCACCACAGGGTCAATCGAGCGTACGCCGCTGCGACGTAGCCGCTCAACCATCCACAGCGGCGTTTCAGCCTCTACATTCACGCCCTTAATAACGCGCCCTAAGTAGCGAGGGCACTGCTCAGCCGCCTCAATAGTGACGGGGAAAGTATCGTCGATACTCGCTTCAACGACTGTGATCTCAGGGCCACTTACCGGCAGACGGTTAAGCACACCTACCTCTCTCGCAAGGCCTTTTATGCTCAGGCAGTCGCCGCGGTTAGGGGTAAGATCCACCTCGATGGTCATATCGTCGAGCTGCATATACTCGCGAAAGCTAGTGCCCACGGGGGCCGACGCCGGTAACACCAGGATACCAGAAGAGGTTTCTTCCTCTAACCCTAGCTCTGATGCCGAGCAGATCATGCCGCGCGACTCAACGCCACGCAGTTTTGCCTTTTTGATTTTAAAATCGCCCGGCAGCACGCCACCCACTTGGGCGAAGGGAATTTTCTGACCCACATCAACGTTGGGCGCACCGCATACTACTTGCACCGGCTCACCAGTACCGTCGTTCACCGTGCATACGTTGAGCTTATCGGCATCAGGATGCTTCTCTTTGGACAGCACTTCAGCCACGACCACACCGCTAAAGGCAGCGGCGACCGCTTCAACGGCATCCACTTCAAGGCCCGCCATGGTGATCTGATCGGCAATGGCCTGAGTATCAAGCTGCGGGGATACCCATTCACGCAGCCACTGTTCTGAAAATTTCATGTTGATTCCCGTCGCTGGCAGCGGTCTTAGGTGAATTGACGAAGAAAGCGCAGGTCGTTCTCAAAGAACAAGCGCAGGTCATTAACGCCGTAGCGCAGCATCGCCAAACGCTCTGCGCCCATACCAAAGGCAAAGCCGGTGTATCGTTCGGTATCAATGCCGGAGTGCCGGAAAACTTCAGGGTGCACCATCCCGCAGCCCATCACTTCCAGCCAGCCGCTATGTGAGCAAACACGACAACCGTTACCACTACACATCACGCACTGAATATCGACCTCAGCAGAGGGTTCAGTGAATGGGAAGTAAGAGGGGCGGAAGCGGACCGATAGATCATCACGCTCAAAAAACGCCTGAAGGAAGTCTTCAATGGTGCCTTTTAGATCAGCAAAGCTCACGCCCTCATCGACCAACAGACCTTCTACCTGATGAAACATCGGCGTATGTGTCAGGTCCGAGTCGCTGCGATAGACGCGCCCCGGGCAGACGATACGGATGGGCGGTTCACTACTCTTCATGGTGCGTACTTGCACAGGAGATGTATGAGTGCGCAGCAAGCGTGTCGCGTCGAAATAAAACGTATCTGCCATCCCCCGCGCCGGGTGATGCGCGGGAATATTGAGCGCCTCGAAGTTATGGTAGTCATCCTCAATCTCAGGACCTACCGCCACATCATAACCAACGCGGGTAAACAAACCCTCTATGCGCTCAAGCGTGCGTGTCACAGGGTGTAAGCCACCACTCTCCTGCCCACGCCCCGGCAATGTTACATCGATCCGCTCAGCTGCCAAGCGGGCATTCAGCGCCTCACTCTCAAGCTGCTGGCGTTTGGCGTCTATCTCGGCTGATAACGTTTGCTTGGCTTGGTTAATTTGCTCACCAGCCGCAGGACGCTCTTCTGCCGATAGCTTGCCCAGCCCTTTCAATAAGGCCGTCACTTCGCCTTTTTTACCCAAGTAACGTACGCGCAACTCATCTAGCGCTGAGACACTCTGCGCAGCTTGAATAGCATCGCGGGCCTCTAACACCAGAGTAGGAAGGTGGTCCATCCGATTTACTCCGAATTAAGCGGTTCCATCTTTCAAGATGGCTGGCATGTTGAAGGTGACAAAAAAACAGGGGAAGAGCGGCTGCTCTTCCCCTGCATGGGTCACACTGAAATGACCTCGACATTTCACACTGAATTTAGCTCAGTGCAAATTGCCTTATTGGGCAGCCTTGGCTTTTTCCACGATAGCAGCAAATGCCGCTTTTTCGTGTACTGCCAGGTCGGCCAACACTTTACGGTCAATTTCAATACCGGCTTTCTTCAGACCGCCAACAAAGCGGCTGTAAGACATGCCGTTGATACGCGCACCAGCATTGATACGCTGAATCCACAGCGCACGGAATTGGCGCTTGCGGTTGCGGCGGTCACGGTACGCATACTGGCCGGCTTTGATGACAGCCTGTTTGGCTACGCGGAAAACACGCGAACGGGCACCGTAGTAACCTTTGGCCTGCTTCAGTACTTTTTTATGGCGACGACGGGCAACTACGCCACGCTTAACACGGGTCATAACACACTCCTGACTTTATGACTGAGGCTAAATGCACTCAGATAAGAAAATTCGACCTTACAGGTTCGGCAGCATGCGCTGGATCAGCGCTTTGTCGGAAGCATGAATCTGCTTCATGCCACGCAGCTGACGCTTACGCTTGGTCGACTTCTTGGTCAAGATGTGGCTACGGAAAGACTGCTTGTGCTTGAAGCCGTTAGCGGTCTTTTTGAAGCGCTTAGCAGCGCCGCTGTTGCTTTTGATTTTCGGCATGAGAGAACTCCGCTCGATATTTTTTAGAAAACCCAGGGCCGACCAGCGCCTTCGCGCTGGCCCGTTAACTTCGCCGTTGGATCACTTCTTTTTCGGGGCAAGAATCATGATCATTTGGCGGCCTTCCATTTTCGGGAAAGACTCCACCACTCCGATCTCTTCCAGGTCTGCTGCGATTCGTTCCATTAGCTTACGGCCAATGTCCTGGTGCGCCATTTCACGACCACGGAAGCGCAATGTGACCTTACCCTTGTCACCACCTTCCAAGAAGCGGATCAGGTTTTTTAGCTTCACCTGATAATCGCCTTCGTCGGTGCCAGGACGGAATTTAACTTCCTTAACCTGGATTTGCTTCTGCTTTTTCTTTTGAGCCGCTTTCTGCTTTTTGGTCTCAAAAACGAATTTGCCATAATCCATGATTTTACAAACAATCGGATCGGCATTCGAAATTTGCACGAGATCTAAACCGGCAGCTTCCGCACGCTCAAGAGCCTCAGTGGTGGGCACAACACCCAACTGCTCACCTTCGGCATCAATTAGACGTACTTCTTCTTCGGTAATACGCTCGTTCATTGGAGGGCGTTTGTCTTGTGGACGCCCGCGCTGATTGCTTCGCTTGATCGCTCCGTCTCCTTAGGCAATTGACGATGTCGCCAGGGCTGCTCGCTCTGCATTAAAACGTTCGATGAATTCATCGACAGTCATGGTGCCGAGGTTTTCGCCGCTACGAGTTCGCACGGCCACTGAGTCAGCTTCGACTTCCTTATCTCCCACCACAAGGAGATAGGGAACTTTCTGTAACGTATGCTCACGGATTTTAAAGCCGATCTTCTCGTTCCTCAAGTCCGCCTTAACCCGTAAGCCATTTTTTTGCAGCCGCTGCTCCAAATCAAGCGCGTAATCACGCTGTGCGTCGGTAATGGTCATAAGCACAGCTTGCTGCGGGGCCAACCATAGTGGCATAGCACCAGCGTAATGCTCAATTAGTATACCCAGGAATCGTTCAAATGAGCCCAGGATAGCACGATGGAGCATTACAGGGGTTTTACGCGTGCCGTCTTCATCGACGTATTGCGCCCCTAAACGCCCTGGCAAATTAAAATCTAGCTGAAGAGTACCACACTGCCAAACACGATTCAGACAATCTCTTAACGCAAACTCAATTTTCGGCCCATAAAACGCACCTTCACCCGGCTGCAGATCCCAAGCCAAGCCAGTAGTGTTCAGCGCGGCCTCAAGGCCCTGCTCTGCCCGATCCCACATTTCGACTTCACCCAGAAAGTCTTCGGGACGGGTGGAGAGCTTGAGCTCAACGTCTTCAAAACCGAGCGTTTTATAGACTTGCAGCGTTAGAGCAATAAACGCCTCAGCCTCAGCCTGAATCTGACTTTCGGTACAGAAAATATGGGCATCATCTTGCGTAAACCCACGAACCCGCATCAGACCATGCAGCGAGCCTGAAGGCTCATTTCGATGACAGCTACCAAATTCAGCCAAACGTAGCGGAAGGTCACGGTAGCTCTTAAGGCCTTGATTAAAGACCTGCACGTGACATGGGCAGTTCATCGGCTTCACCGCATACTCGCGCTTTTCCGACTCTGTGGTGAACATCAATTCACTGTAATGTCCCCAGTGGCCTGATTTCTTCCACAGTGACAAATCCACTACTTGCGGCGTCTTGATTTCCTGGTAGCCATGCTCACGTTGAATTTTACGCATGTACTCTTCTAACGCCTGATACATCGTCCAACCGTTAGGGTGCCAAAAAACCATCCCAGGCGCTTCTTCTTGAAGGTGGAACAAGTCCATCTTCCGCGCTAGCTTACGGTGGTCTCGCTTCTCAGCTTCTTCCAGCCGCTTCAAGTAAGCTTTTAACTGCTTTTTATCGCCCCATGCCGTGCCATAAATGCGCGTCAGCATCGGATTGGAGGAGTCACCACGCCAGTAAGCACCTGCCAGCTTCGTCAGCTTAAATGCCTTTAAGTGTCTTGTGTTAGGCACATGGGGTCCACGGCACATGTCCGTGTACTCTTCGTGGTGGTAAAGGCGGATAGTCGCACCTTCCGGGATATCACGGATGATCTCTTGCTTATACGGCTCATCACGCTTTTCAAACGTTGCCATCGCTTGGTCGCGGCTGACGTACTCACGAATAACATCGTACTCATGATCGATGAGCGACTGCATGCGCTTTTCAATGGCTTCCATATCGTCTGGCGTGACTGATTTGCCAAAGTCAATGTCGTAATAAAAGCCATCATCAATGACCGGACCGATGGCCATTTTGGCATCGGGATATAGCTGTTTCACCGCATGACCAATCAAGTGAGCACACGAGTGACGAATAATTTCCAAACCTTCTTCATCGCGGGCAGTAATAATAGAGACGTCCGCATCCTGCTCAATCATATCGGCAGCATCAACCAGCACCCCGTTAATTTTGCCTGCCACACAGGCCTTGGCCAAACCAGGGCCAATGGACTCTGCTAGCTGCATAATAGAGAGTGGTGCTTCAAACGTTCTTTGGCTGCCATCGGGCAGTGTCACAATAGGCATTCAGGTATTCCTTGAGCGCAGTGGTGATCCATACCAAGGATCACATTTCGCTATCAATGGTCGGGGTATTGGGCACATCTTGAAGGCTGCTCAGCCTACCAGAATTTATGACTGCGTAAAATAAAACGGGAGGCATAAGCCTCCCGCTCTTTGTCAAAGGGTTTAACGAACCAGCATGCTGGCTCTACCCATTGATTAATCAGCTAAGTGGATTACTTCCACTCATCCAGTTCTACACGACGGTTCTGGAAACGACCCTCTTCGGTATCGTTGGTTGCCACGGGACGCTCTTCACCGTAGCCCACAGCACGCATACGGTTAGCTTCGACGCCGCGCTGGTTCAGATAGGTTGCAACGGACTCAGCACGACGCTGAGACAGATCCTTGTTGTACTGGTCAGAACCACGAGAATCGGTGTGACCTTCAATGCTCACACGTACATCTGGGTTGTTAACCAGACGCTCAGCAACGCCGTTAAGAACATTTTGTGCATTCGGTGTTAGCTGGGCGGAATCGAACTCAAAGTTCACATCCTGAAGAACAACGCTTTCCGGGCAACCCAGTGCGTTTACGTCAACGCCTGCCGGGGTATTCGGGCACTGGTCACGGTAATCCGGCACGCCGTCGTTATCGGAGTCCAGCGGGCAACCGTTGGCGTTAACTTCTACACCAGCCGGCGTGCCCGGGCACTGGTCACGGTAGTCCGGCACGCCGTCACCGTCGGAGTCCAGCGGGCAGCCTTCGGCATCAACAGCAACGCCAGCTGGCACTTCGCCGTAGCTCGGGCACTGCGGTGCTACCGGCTCAGGTGTACGATCTGCACACAGCAGACCACCGATAGCTGCGCCAGCCGCTGCGCCGGTTGCGGCACCCGCATCTTCATCTGAGCTGCTGCTGGTGGCATAACCAATGCTACCGCCGATGATACTGCCCGCCAAACCACAAACCGCGGGGTGCTGGTACCAGCTTTGGCCGCTGTTGGCGCCTGCTTGGCCAGAAGACTGAGAGGCTGAGCTAGCGCAACCTGACAGGCCGACGACTAGAGCAGAACCGATTAGCAAGCCAGTCGTTGATTTTTTCATGCAAGACTCCTTCTTGATCCAATGCTGACATGGTCTAGAGACCAAATCTATCCAATGCTTCTTATGGCGAGAGCATCCATTTTTCGCTGTTCTGATCCAGGACGGGGTTCCCCTGCCCGTGAAACTGAACGTGGTGCCTATCATTAACGTTCCAGCGTTAGAAGGCAACAATGCCGAGATATCAACTTCTTGCCAATACCGACCTTACCAGCATAGCAAAGCTCACATCGATGGCATTAAAAATTTTTAATGAAGAGCGGAAGGGCCTTTAGCGCGCCATTTAATTACCTCTGCGGCGGCTGCGAGCACCGCAGGGCGCATCTCATCTTCCACAGCTAGCCTTTCCTTGTCCTCTTGCATTCTTTCCCGTGGGGTCAACTGTTTGCGCGCAGAGTGCGTCTTGAGATGACGCGTACGGCTATAAACCTCGGCGAACGCCTGAAACTCAGGTCGTTCAGAAAGACTTGGATCGACGATTTCAAGCAGCACTTTACAGCGCCAGGAACCCTCGGTGATGTCGACTTGCTCTTGGACGAGAGCGCTCACCACGTAGTCCAGGTTTTCTAGGCTGTTTTGCTGAGCACGCCGCTCTTCTTCCAGTCTAAACGCTTCACGGCGCTTCACTTCGGTTCGCAATTTATGGGCGTAGACGACCAACCCGGCGATGATTAGCACAGCGACAACGAACAGTAAAAGTGCAACCGTTGAACTCATAAAGCCCCAGGAACGTATAAAATGCTTAACGAGAATTGTACACCTAATTGCCTCAAGTAGACCAACCTGATTCATGCGCCTTCAGGTTGCTTGCATTTGACGGGCAAAGAACAGTAACCTGCCCCGCCTTTTGGTACCTCCAGCACCACCACGCCCATCCCATGCTCAGCGCTAGCAATACAGCCCCTGCCGTATGCAACAAGGCTAACCAAAGCGGCAGCCAGAGCAGAACGTTAGCGACCCCAAGCGCCACCTGTAAGCAATAAGCTCCTAATGCGAGACTCAAGGCGGTGCTGACTACTTTGATGCCCCGATAGCGCCACCATAACGCTAGTAAAGCGGCACCCAACAACAGTGCTCCCATACGATGGACCATATGAATAGCGGTGCGAGCATCTGCGTGTAGTTGACCATGGAGATAATTAGGGCCAACGCTTTGGGTTAGGTGGAAGCCTTCGCTTAGGTCCATGCTTGGCCACCATTGTGAATTACAGGTAGGAAATCCCTGGCAAGCAATACCGGCATAGTTGCTTGTGACCCAGCCACCCAGTGCAAGCTGCAACAATAAAACCCCACCTGCCAAGTACCACAGTACGCCACCCTTTTTAGCTTGCCCTATTTGCCCACGCCATGAACGGCGTATGCGAAGATGTAGCCAAAAAAACAGCATTAAAACGCTCAATCCTCCGAGCAAATGCAGCGTGACAACCTGTGGCCACAACTTAAGAGTAACGGTAAACGCACCAAACGCGCCCTGAACGAGAATAACGATCAGTAACGCCAAGCTAAGTCGCCATGGATATTCTGGACGTTTGCGCAGTGACCAGCCCATTGCCACGATGGTGAGCACAATCAAGCCCAATAAACTGGCTACATAGCGGTGAGCCATCTCTACCCAGGCTTTGAAGGGCTCTAAAGGAGCATCAGGATGTCGAAGCGCCGCATGATCACTATCGGGAACAATGAGTTTGCCATAACAGCCAGGCCAATCAGGGCAGCCTAGGCCAGCATCCACTAACCGAGTCCATGCGCCTACCAATATGACGAACGCAGTCAACAGGGTTCCCGCCAGCGTAACCCTCATGAGCCAACGAAGACGGCACTCTCGGTAGGTCTTCATTAAGTTTCCTTACGGCTATTGCTAGCCGAACATAAGCTAAATAGAATTTACTTTGAATAGATGCCGGATGTCATCAAGAATCTCGGCGGTTGCCGCTTCTTGAGTAAACGCGAGTGCTGGCCTTCCCATAGGGTCGAATAACCAAACGCTGTGCGCAATGCTCCAAGAGGGTACGCTTTGCCAAACTGTCACCGTCTCCCCAGGCAGCGTGGCATCGTCACCACCAACTCTTAATCGCTTTAATCGAGTGGCTTCACGCCCTAATGCACGGTGTAACCGCCACAGCTCATCCTGTTGCTGCACACAGTTTGCGCCACAGTCTAATACCAGCGTCCATTGTTCAGAGGCAGTGATGGAAGCCATCAACGGCCAATCCTCAAGCGGCGGCACATCTATGGTTACTTTTCCGTGGGCAGTATGGCCCTGAGGAATTCCCACATTCCAAGTCACCATTCCCCAGGCCGTCACAATAGGAGCGGCAAAAATGGCAAACAAGAGAACCACCTTAAGCCTTGCGTAACGTACTGGACGACGGTGGTGCATGTTAACGCCCTCCTTCATAGCTTTCTCGAAAGTCGCTCACTAGACGATATCCACCCAATAGCATGATCACCAACGCTGCCAGCGCCAGTCCCCACCATTGAAAAGCGTAGCCAAGATGCCGGCTTGGCGGCATCACATTTGCCTCCCACCAAGGGGTAAAAACACCTGCACCCTGCTGGGCATGAAGCCAGCCATTATGGCTGAAGACGCCCAACGCCTCTTCCCAAGGAGCCAAGCTCAGCTGTTGCAGCCTGACGCCTTCTTGGTTGGCTCCATAAAGCGGCCCTTGCGATTGCTCCGCCTGCCACTCGCCAGACACCTCAACCGTGCCATGAGGGGTGAATACCGAAGGAGACGCCCGGCTTGTACCTGTTTCAATAAAACCACGTTGTACTAACCAGAGCTGCCCATGAGAGTCTTTCATCGGTGTCAACACCGCGACGCCTAGGCGACCGTTAACGATACGGTTATCTAAGTAAAGCGTGTGCTGCTCAAGATAGTCGCCACGTAGATGCACCTGCGCCCCTCCTTCCGGTGTTTGGATTGGCTCAACCACTGTTGGCGCTGCATCACGAATGGCTAGCAGTTCACGCTTGTCAGCGGCCCTTTCCCACTGCCATAGTCCTAGGAGCAACCCTAAAACCACTACAACACTCCAAAACACACACCATCCGTATAGTCGCGCTGGAAAATAAGAGGGCTTCATCATGTGGTTAAAACTGCTCATTGCATTAGTGTTTATAGGAATAGTGGTCAGCTTAGCCGCAGGTGCAGGCTTTTTACTACATGACGAAAGCACCTCCAGGCGGTTACTCACATCACTTAAATGGCGCATTGCGTTAGCCTGCGTATTGATGGCCCTGCTTCTCTTTGGTTTCTTATCTGGCGAGCTTTGATAACTCACTAAAATACATAAACAAAGATAAAAAGCCCTACCCACACTACATCAACGAAATGCCAATACCAGCAGGATGCCTCAAAACCAAAGTGATGATCGTTAGTAAAGTGACCTTTGATAATTCTTACCAGCATGCTCGCCAAAATGAGCGTACCAATAATGACGTGGAGACCATGAAAGCCTGTCAATATAAAAAAAGTAGCCCCAAAAATACCGGCCTCTAGGGTAATGCCGTAATGATGATAGGCTTCATAATATTCGACGCCTTGGATAAGGATAAAGCAAATGCCCAGCAGTACTGTGCCTGCTAACCAGTTACGACAGGTCTGACGATAGCCAAGCTTCAGAGCTTCATGGGCAACCGTTAGTGTGATACTTGATGTCACCAAAATCAGCGTGTTCACTAAGGGTAATTGCCAGGGGCTAAGTACGCTGGAGGGCCCTGCAACAGAGGCATCAGGGGGATTGAGTAGCGGCCATTGAGGAACAAATTCGGGCCATAGCAAAGCAGATACGCCTTTTGCCCCCTCCCCTCCTAGCCATGGAATTGTGAAGGTCCTTACATAAAACAGTGCGCCAAAAAAAGCGGCAAAAAACATGACTTCTGAAAAAATAAACCAGCCCATTCCCCATCGAAACGAGCGATCCATTTGTGCGTCGTATAAACCGCCCATCGACTCGTGAATGACGTCTCGAAACCAAAACCCCATGACACAAATAACGCATAGTAAGCCAATAACTAACAATGGCGCCCCGGTGTTGTAAACTAACTTGATACCAATACCGGCCATCATGGCACCTAGCGCAAGCGACCCTAAAATAGGCCACCGGCTGTTCGCAGGAACGTAATAGCTGCCGCCGCTCATATTTTATCCCCCGCCGCGTTATTGTTATTGAGTGGATTAAGCGCAATGCGCTGTACCGGGTATAGGGTATACACCAAGGTAATGGTGCTGATTTCTTCAGGTAAGTCTTTAGCTAACTGAAACACCAGCGGAATGGTTAAACGCTCCCCCCCCTGTAGCTGCTGCTCTTGGAAACAGAAACAGCTAACTTTTCGTAAGTGGGTAGTCGCATTTGAGGGTGAGACACTTGGAATGGCTCTTCCCCAGCTTTCTTCAGCGCTATTATTAGAAAAAGTAAAGTCTACTTCAGCGGTTTGCCCAGGATGTACGCGCATTTGACGCGTTGCGACGCTCATTTGCCAGGGTAAGCCAGCACTGCCCCGAGTAATAAACTGCACCGTGATATAGCGCGACTGATCAACCTCCTCGTGGATGATAGCTTGAGCGGTGGTATCTACCTTGCCGTTAATCCCTGTAACACGACAAAACACGTCATAAAGAGGTACAAGTGCAAACGCAAATGCAAACATACCCATTAACACCGCAAGCGATCGAATGACGGTGCGCCGCACACCCGCGTCCCTAACGGCTTCATATTCAGACATATCACTCCCCTTGCCTTATATGAGGCATTATTCGCCGTGTTGAGCACGGTGAAACACGGGAGGCGTTTCGAAGGTATGCAATGGCGCCGGACTAGGGACACTCCACTCAAGATCTTCTGCGCCCTCCCATGCCTTAGCAGGCGCTTTTTTACCCCCTCGGACACACAGCACCACCACCAGCACAAAAATGAGCTGCGAAACCCCGAAGAAAAAGGCACCAATGCTTGAAACGAGGTTAAAGTCTGCGAACTGGAGCGCATAATCGGGAATACGACGTGGCATTCCGGCAAGACCAGCAAAATGCATAGGGAAAAACGTCAGGTTCACGCCCACGATCGAACACCAGAAATGACACTGCGCTAACCGCTCGTGAGGGTAATGCCCCGTCCATTTGGGTAACCAGTAATAAACCCCGGCCATAATGGCAAAGATGGCTCCTGGCACTAGCACATAGTGGAAATGAGCTACCACAAAGTAAGTATCGTGGTATTGAAAGTCGGCAGGGGCAATCGCCAACATAAGCCCCGAGAAGCCACCGATAGTGAATAGAACGACAAAGGCCAGTGCAAACAGCATGGGCGGCTCAAAACTGATTGAGCCTCGAAACAGTGTGGTGATCCAATTAAAGACTTTGACCCCTGTTGGCACTGCAATCAGCATTGTGGAGTACATGCAAAACAGCTCAGCGGCTAATGGCAAGCCAACCACAAACATATGGTGCGCCCACACTAAAAACGACAGTAGCGCAATGGCAGCCGTGGCATAGACCATGGAGGCATAGCCAAACAGGCGTTTACGAGCAAACGTCGGAATGATGGTAGACACAATCCC
>Ga0115013_10000328_pt1 | contig 28963 bp, 19 predicted proteins | sample SouAtlMetagenome_2_FD_88686 | JGI IMG/M metagenome (GOLD analysis project Ga0115013, IMG submission 88686) | Marine eukaryotic phytoplankton communities from Atlantic Ocean - South Atlantic ANT15 Metagenome | ecosystem: Environmental > Aquatic > Marine > Oceanic | place: South Atlantic Ocean...
CTTAACTTGAGCGGAGTGCGATTTAATACCATTACGCAAGCCCAAACTTCTGCGGAGGTTCAAACGGCTATAAACGGTAGTGGTGACGGACAAAATATTTACCTTAAGGGAGGACTTGGAGTCGTTTCTTATATTGATTTATTTGTAGCAGACGCAGGTCAAGATCAATTGCAGACCCTTCAAGACAACCCGTGGTTAATCAATGAAGCCAATCTGACCTTGTATGTTGACCGTCAAAAAATCAACGATTTAGGGTTGAACGATCTACCAAGCCGTTTGTATTTATTTGACGCGAGTGAATCCATTCCCCTTGTAGATTTTAATACTGATCCAACTTCAGGCCCAAACCCAGCTGACAACAAATCAACCTTTGGTGGTCTTGCACAGGTTGATGATAATGGGGACGTCACTTCCTATAAGTTTGTGATTACGAATCACTTGAGCAATCTACTTCGAAATCCCGACGACTTCGACAATGTGCGCCTTGGTCTAACGGTGAGTTCGGACTTTCTGAACACCCAAAACACAAGTGTAACGGCTCCAACAGCATTTGAGATTCCACAATCTTCGATCAATACTCCTTTGAGTGTGATTTTGGCAGGACCAAATCACAGCAACCCCGACTTGCGTTTGCAGTTAGAGATCTTTTATACATTATACGAATAAGCACGCCTTAAATTCGAAAGGGTTTTATCTTAGAGTTTTTTGCGCAAACGCGCTACCGGCTCGCCGATGATATCCCGGTATTTGGCAACGGTACGGCGGGCAACAGGGTAGCCCTTTTGGTTTAGCGCTTTTTTGAGTTCCTCATCTGTGAGGGGCTTAGCTTTGTCTTCAGAGTCGATAATCGTTTCCAAAGCTTTTCGAATTTCAATCGAAGAAACATCTTCTCCTTCGCTATTTGTCATTCCCTCGGAAAAGAAGGATTTAATCAATCGAGTACCGTATGGGGTATCCACATATTTGCTATTGGCCACTCGTGACACCGTAGAGATGTCCATCTGAATAATAGAGGCAATGTCACGCAAAACCATCGGCTTAATTTTCTGCTCATCACCAGTCAAAAAATACTCTTTTTGGTAATCCATAATGGCATTCATGGTAATGAACAAGGTGTGATTTCTTTGCTTTACTGCATCGATAAACCATTTGGCCGCATCGAGCTTTTGTTTGATAAACAATACCGCCTCTTGTTGGGCTTTACTTTTGACAGCGGACTCTTTATAGCCTTCCATCATATTTCTATACGAAGCCGAAACATGGAGTTCAGGAGCATTTCGTCCGTTTAAGCTAAGCTGCAATTCCCCATCCAAGATCCGAATCGTAAAATCGGGCGTAATTTGACTATTGATTTTGGTTGAAGAGGCATAGGAAGCTCCAGGTTTGGGATTGAGTTTTTCGATTTCAGCAATGGCCTCTTTGAGCTGGTTTTCATCAATATGGAGGGTACTCATCAGCTTGTCAAAGTGCTTTTTAGAAAAAGCTGAAAAGTGCGCTACAATAATTTCATAAGCAAGTGCAATTGAAGGAGTTTGTGACTTGCGTCGCAATTGAATGGCTAGACAATCTTGCAAGTCCAAAGCGCCAACTCCAGCTGGATCGAGTTGTTGTACTTTTTCGAGGACGTCTTTTACCTGATCTTCCTCTACATGTAGATTTTCAGTAAAGGCAAGGTCGTCTACAATATCTAGTAGACTTCTTCGTATATACCCTGTTTCATCGATGCTGCCAACCAAAAACCGTGAGATTTGACTCTCGCTTTCACTCATGCTAAAGGTTCCCATTTGATCCATTAAAAACTGTGTAAAGCTAATCCCTGCAGCGTACGGGACTTGCTTCTCGTCATCGTCTGGACTGTAATTGTTTGCATGGAGACGGTAAGCGGGAATTTCATCATCACTCAAATACTCATCGATATTGATATCGTCGGTTTCTATAAGCTCGCGATCTTCTTCTTGGGGATTGTCCAGATCTTCATTTTCAAGAGTCTCTTTTCCCGCTTCAAGCGCGGGATTTTCCTCTAATTCCCGATGAAGTTTTTGCTCAAAAGAAAGCGTAGGCAACTGAATCAGTTTCATCAACTGAATCTGCTGCGGAGATAGCTTTTGTGATAGCTTGAGGTTGAGCTGTTGTTTGAGCATGACAACTATTTACGTTACTAATCGAAAGGTACAAAAACCTTGGAAGATGGGCGTTTTCTAAAATGATGCATTTTGAGGAGTGCGTGGATAAGGAATCACATCACGAATATTTGACATACCTGTGGCAAACTGAACCAAGCGTTCAAAGCCCAATCCAAATCCAGCATGAGGAGCGGTTCCAAATCGACGTAAATCCAAGTACCAATCGAGTTCTTTTTCGTCGATGCCCATCTCTGCCATACGTTTTTGGAGAACGTCCAAACGCTCTTCACGCTGGGCACCACCCACCATTTCGCCGATTCCTGGAAACAGTACATCCATTGCGCGTACCGTTTTTTCATCTTCATTGAGACGCATATAAAACGCTTTAATATTGGCAGGATAGTCAAACAAAATCACAGGGCTGCTAAAGTGTTTTTCCACCAAGTAGCGTTCATGTTCACTTTGCAAATCAACTCCCCACTGATCGACAGGAAATTTAAATTTCTTCTTTTTATTGGGCTTAGAGTTTCGCAAAATATCGATCGCCTGGGTATAGGACAAACGAACAAATTGGTTGTCGACAATAAAATGCATCTGTTCGAGCAATCCCATTGGTCGCCGTTCGATTTGTGGTTTTGTCTTTTCTTCATTTGCCAAACGCTGATCCAAAAAGGCTAGGTCGTCTTGGCAGTGATCCAATACATAGCGAAGTATATTTTTGATAAAATCTTCTGCCAAATCCATGTTCTGGTCAAGATTATAGAATGCAACTTCTGGTTCAATCATCCAAAATTCCGATAAATGCCGTGAGGTGTTTGAGTTTTCTGCTCGAAACGTAGGTCCAAAAGTATATACCTTACCCAAACCCATTGCATAGGTCTCTGCTTCGAGTTGCCCAGAGACCGTAAGATTGGTTTCCTTACCAAAAAAGTCCTTTGTAAAATCTACTTCACCAGACTCGTTTAGGGGTGCTTGCTTGGGGTCGAGGGTACTCACACGAAACATCTCTCCTGCTCCCTCAGCATCAATGCCCGTAATAATCGGGGTATGCACATAATAAAACCCTTCTTTCCTGAAATATTCATGAACGGCATAGGATAGGGCAGAGCGAACTCGCATCACAGCAGAAAACGTGGAGGTCCGAACACGAAGCTGTGCATGCTCTCTCAAAAATTCAAAGCTGTGTTTTTTCGGTTGAATAGGGTATTGGTCGGGATCGGAGTCCCCAAGAATTTCAATACGGCTCACTTGCACTTCGTATTGTTGTCCTTCACCCTGACTCTCAACAAGCGTTCCTTCGATCTGCACTGCCGCACCAGTAGTAATTCTTTTGAGAAGCTCTTCATTGGTTTGTTCAAAATCAACCACACACTGCAGGTTGTTGAGCGTTGACCCGTCATTGATGGCGATAAAACGATTGGCGCGGAAGGTGCGAACCCATCCTTGAAGAGTTAGCTGTTGTCCCACGTGAGCACCAGAAAAAAGGGAATGAATACGCTGTGTGTTCATGAAATCGATTTTCGGTTACAAATATACTTCATTTTATAAGCCCCCAACTTAGCTTTCTTCATCCTCAGCGAGAATATCAATTCGGGGTTCTTTTAGGGTTCGTTCATTGGCAATACTTTCCTCTAGCGAGAGCAAGAGAGACGGCAAAAGGATCAGGTTGGCTAGCATCGCAAAGAGCAAGGTTGCGGACACCAATCCTCCCAAAGCAACCGTACCGCCATAGCTTGAAATCATAAAGACCGAGAACCCAAAAAACAAAACGATAGAGGTGTAAAACATACTCACGCCTGTTTCACGAAGTGCCAAATACACAGACTTTTTGATTTTCCATTTGTTGGCTTTGAGTTCTTGTCGGTATTTCACCAAAAAATGAATGGTGTCATCAACAGAAATTCCAAAGGCAACGCTAAAGACCAAAATGGTGGAAGGTTTGATCGGGATTCCCAAAAACCCCATCATTCCCGCAGTGAGAATAAGCGGGATAATATTGGGGATCAAAGAAATGAGAATCATGCGGAAGGAACCGAACAAATAGGCCATAAAGAGCGCAATCAGCAAAATTGCTAAAGAGAGAGACAAAACCAAATTGCGCACCAAAAAGCGAGTCCCTTTCAAATAGCCAAGTGCCTTACCCGTGACTTGGGTATCAAATCGATCTGCAGGGAAGATTTGACCGACAGCCACCAATAAATCACTTTCGATTTCTTCCATTCGTTCAGTGTTGACGTCTTTGAGCATGGTGGTCAAACGGAGATATTGACCAGTACTGTCAATCAAACTTTCAGCCATTCCCTCGGCAGATAAACTATTGTTGACATAAGATCCTACAAACGAATACTCTTGCCTTGTTGGTATGCTAAAGTATCGTGGATTGCCATTGTAATAGGTCTGCTTGGCATACTTGGCGATATGGGCAATGGATAAGGGTTCAGAAAGTTCTGGCACACTTCTGATGTGTGCGGCCAATCTCTCAACTCGATTCAGTGTTGATAGTTGGGTAGCGCCATTTCTTCGTTTGGTATCGACCATGACCTCAATGGGCATCACCCCACTCATTTGGCTTTCAAAAAACCGAATGTCTTCAAAGAAATTTGCTTTTTTAGGTAGATCATCGATGATGGTTCCAGACAGTTTGATTTGGTAAATCCCAATAATACTCATCATCAGCGCGATAACAGATGCAAAATACACAACGATACGCTGTTGGTCTACAACCTTTTCCATCCAGTCGATAAAACCATTCATCCAGTTGCGGTTCAGGTGTGCAAGATGCTTTTGCTTTGGGAGACTCATATAGCTGTAAAGAATCGGGATCACAAAGAGCGATAATATAAAGAGCAGCATAATATTGACTGCGGCGACCAGACCAAACTCGATAAGCAGCTTGCTATTGGTCAGTGTGAATGTGGCAAAACCCAAAGCCGTTGTCATATTGGTCATTAGGGTAGCATTTCCAATTTTTGTAATTACACGTTGTAGAGATCTTGCTTGGTTGCCATGTTTTTTGACTTCGTGTTGGTATTTGTTGATCAGGAAAATGCAATTGGGTACACCAATCACAATCACAATGGGCGGAATGAGCGCAGTGAGTACGGTAATTTCAAATCCGAAAAGACCTAAAATTCCAAAGGCCCACATCACCCCGATGACCACCACCACCATAGAGATAAAAGTGGCACGATAGGATTTGAAAAAGAAAAAGAAGATCAAGGCCGTGACCAATGCGGCCACGATAACAAACATGCGAATCTCGCTCAGGATGGTACCGGCGTTAATCGTTCGGATATAGGGCATACCCGAAACATGGATATCAAAACCAGTATTGGTCTCAAAGGCAAGTATCTTGGGCAAGAGTTCGTTATTGACAAAAAGCTCTCGTTCTTTGGCGTTGATGACTTCTTTTTTAAGGGTGAGGATGGTCAGATAAACCTCGGTTTCTGGATTGAGGAGGACACCGTGAAAAAAGGGTGATTTTTCAAGTAGTTGTTTTTCCAGCCGACCCACTTCTTTTTGGTTACGTGCCAGCTGATAGGGGACATCCTCTACAACAAAATTTTGTTGCCTTGCATTTTTCTTGAGTTGTTTTAGATTCCCGATTCCAGAAACATTGGCAATCGCATCATGATCTTCAAACGACTTGGTCAGTGCGCTCCATTGTTGGATGTTTTCTGGACGAAAGAAAGTTGAGTCTTGGATTGCCAAAACGATCAGGTTGCCTTCATCGCCAAAGCGATCGACAAAAGATTGATATTTAAGGTTAAACGGATGATCGTCCGGGAGGAGACTGGCTTCATTGAAGCTAAAGCGCATATTTTTCCACTGCATTCCCAGAAACACAGTCGTTGCGATAATCAACAAGATGCAAACAATTCGATTGCGGAGAATGAGCGAGGCAACAGTACTCCAAAATTGAGTGGTAACCCATTTTATCATAGCAATATGAGAAGTATATTTTTGATTAGACCGTCATGATTTCGTCTTCTTTCGAAGCGTATTTATCGTCAATTTTTTTGATGTAATCATCGGTAAGGGTTTGCACATCAACTTCTGCATTTCCCAATTGATCCTCGGAAAGGTCTATATTTTTTAGTTCGTTGTTCGCGTCTTTACGTGCATTTCGAACACCTACCTTTGCGTTTTCTGCTTCAGATTTGGCGAGTTTAACCAACTCTCTTCTTCGTTCTTCGGTCAGCGGTGGGATATTGATAATCACCGACTCCCCATTGTTTGAAGGGTTAAAACCGAGATTCTCAACAAGAATCGCTTTTTCAATTTCGGGGATCATCGTTTTATCCCAAGGCTGTACAGAAAGCGTTTGCGCATCAGGGGTATTGATATTTGCCACTTGACTCAAGGGCGTTTGGGCGCCATAGTACTCCATTTTTACAGTAGATAGCATGGCGGGATTTGCCTTTCCAGCACGGATATTGACAAATGCTTTTTCGAGATGGTCAAGTGATTTTTCCATTGCCTCTTTGGCAACATCCATGATAAAACTAATTTCTTCCATCGTGTTTAATTTACCGTTGTTCCAATATGTTTTCCAGCAACGACTTGCTCAAGGTTGCCGGGTGTATTCATGTCAAAAACAACGATGGGTAAATCATTTTCTTGGCTGAGAGTAAAGGCCGTGCTGTCCATTACTTTAAGCCCTTTTCGAAGGACATCATGAAAGCTAATGGATTCAAACTTGACCGCATCTTTATTTTTTTCGGGGTCAGCATCATAGATGCCATCCACACGGGTACCCTTTAAAATCACATCGGCATCTACTTCAATGGCGCGAAGTACAGCTGCGGAGTCAGTTGTAAAAAAGGGATTTCCCGTACCAGCTCCAAAGATCACCACGCGTCCTTTTTCCAAATGGCGAACTGCACGGCGTTTGATATAGGGTTCTGCAATCGCTTCGATTTTAAGAGCCGTTTGCAGTCGGGTTTGTACATCTGCATCTTCCAAAGCACTCTGCAGGGCAAGACCATTGATAATGGTTGCCAACATACCCATATAGTCGCCTTGCACACGATCCATTCCATTACTGGCTCCAGCAACCCCTCGAAAGATGTTCCCACCGCCAATGACAATGGCAACTTCAACCCCTTGTTCGACGACGTTTTTGATTTCGCTGGCATAGCTGGCCAAACGCTGGGGGTCAATCCCATGAGAGCGATCACCCATAAGTGCCTCTCCACTGAGTTTTAAAAGAATCCGTTTGTATGGCATGGGTTGTGTTTGTGCAAATATAACCAAAAACCCTCTTGAAATCAGTCCAAAAAAAAACCTCGAGTAATCGAGGTTTTTTTAATTCATATTATATGTAAATGTTTATACCAAAGCTACTCGTTTAAAGCCGGTAACGGTGAGCCCCGCATCTACAGACTTTACATAGTCACTCACGCTTTGCTTAGCATCCTTGATGTAGGCCTGATTGACCAAGGTATTGTCTTTAAAGAATCGCTTGAGTTTCCCTTTGGCAATATTGTCGAGCATGGCCTCTGGCTTTCCTTCCTGACGGAGTTGGTCTTTGGCAATCTCAATCTCTTTTTCAACCGTTGCGGCATCCACACCCTCTTCATTTAGGGCAATGGGATTCATCGCAGCAGCTTGCATCGCTACGTTTTTGGCGGCTTCTGCAGCTCCATCTATTCCAGCAGACAAGCTGGTGAGGGTTGCAATTTTGTTTCCAGCATGGATATACGAACCGACAAACGCACCTTCGAGGCGTTCAAACCCCCCGATTTCGATTTTTTCTCCGATGACACCTGTTTGCTCTGTGAGCTTGTCAGCAACAGACATCCCGTTGAAATCCGCAGCTAAAAAACTGTCCAAACTATCATGTGTCAGTGCCACGTCAGCCAATTGGTTGGCAAGGGTCACATAGCTTTCGTTTTTGGCAACAAAGTCCGTCTCACAGTTCACCGATACAATGACACCAACAGTAGCATCATCATTTACTCTGGCGATAACAGCCCCTTCAGAAGAGTCGCGATCTGCGCGATTCGCAGCCACTTTTTGACCCTTTTTACGAAGAACTTCTACGGCAGTATCAAAATCACCCTCGGCTTCTACCAGAGCTTTTTTACAATCCATCATTCCTGCTCCAGTTGCTTTGCGGAGCTTATTTACATCAGCTGCACTTATTTTTGACATACGATCAATGATTTAGGCGGATAAAGCCGCAATTAATTCTGCTTTTTTCATTTTGCTGTATCCAGAAACTCCAGCTTCTTTGGCCAGTGCCTTTAAGTCGGCTACCGTCTTTCCGCTCAAGTCTTCTGCAGCTGTTTCGACAACCTCTTCAGCAGATGCTGCTTCAGCTTCTGCCGTTTCGGTTTCTTCTACAACGGGTGCTGTTTCATCGACAGCTGTCTCAGCAACAACTTCTTCAGTTGCTTCCGGTGCTTCAGCCGTTTCTGGAACGACCTCACCTTCGCTACTCGCTGCATTGGCTTCATCCCGTTCTTTTTTGCGCTCGCTTGTTCCAGCGGCTACAGCTTCTGTGACCAGTCCTAAAATCTTATCAATCGATTTTGAGGCATCGTCATTGGCAGGAATGGCAAAATCAACATCGCGAGGATCGGCGTTGGTATCTATCATCGCAAAAATTGGAATATTGAGTTTTTGTGCCTCGCGAACAGCAATGTGTTCCCGGCGCGTATCGACAATAAACAAAGCACCTGGCAAACGAGTCATGTCCGAAATTGAACCGAGGTTCTTTTCGAGTTTGGCACGCATACGCTCGACTTGTAATCTTTCTTTTTTGGAGAGGGTGTTAAAGGTGCCATCTGTTTTCATCCGATCACTCGCAGTCATTTTTTTAACCGCTTTTCGAATGGTGACAAAGTTGGTCAACATACCCCCAGGCCAGCGCTCGGTGATATAAGGCATATTCACTTCACTCGCTTTTTTGGATACGATATCCTTCGCTTGTTTTTTTGTCGCCACAAACAATATTTTTCGACCAGACGAAGCAATTTTGTGAAGTGCTTGCTGAGCTTCCTCGATTTTTGTGACGGTTTTATAAAGGTTGATGATGTGAATCCCGTTGCGCTCCATGTGAATGAAGGGCGCCATATTGGGGTTCCATTTTCTTGTAAGGTGACCAAAGTGGACACCAGCTTCTAGTAAGTCTTTGACTTCTATTTTTGACATTGTTGTTTTCGTTTACGTTCCCTGAATAGCAATGAACAAGTGGCGAATTTCGACCTTCCTCATTTAGATGCTAAACTAATGGCAACAAATTATACACTATTTAATGAACTTATTGTTATGCCAATCCAAACAAACGGTTATCGTTTGGAGAATTGGAATTTTTTACGGGCTTTTTTCTGCCCAAACTTTTTACGCTCAACCATACGAGGGTCTCTAGTGAGTAATCCTTCGGGTTTTAATGCAGAGCGGTGCTCTTCATCAATGGTACACAAGGCACGTGAAATCCCAAGACGAATCGCCTCTACTTGACCGGTTGGCCCACCACCTGTTACCATCACATTGAGGTTGTATTTTCCCAAGGTGTCCGTTAGCGAGAATGGCTGATTGATTTTGTACTGGTGTGTTGCAGTTGGAAAATAAGAATCTAATGTCTTTTTATTAATTGTAACTTCCCCTTTACCTTGAGACATATAAACGCGAGCAACTGCGCTTTTACGACGACCAATGGTATGAATCTCTTCCATATTAATTTAATTCGTTGATGTTAACAGCTGTTGGTTTTTGACCATCATAAGGGTGCTCTGCTCCAGCAACAACATAAAGGTTGCGAAACAATTCAGCTCCCAATTTGTTTTTGGGTAGCATTCCTTTAATGGACTTTTCAACCAAACGCGTTGGATTTTTTTCATGGATTTCACCAGCTGTCAAACTGCGCTGACCACCGGGATAACCTGTATGGCGGATATAGGTTTTGTTGTTCCACTTATTGCCAGTGAGTTTGATTTTGTCAGCATTTAGTACGATGACGTTATCACCACAATCTGCATTAGGCGTAAAGCTGGGCTTGTACTTTCCTCTCAAAAGCTTGGCAACCTTAGACGAAAAACGCCCCAAAACTTGATCCGCAGCATCAACTACAACCCACTGTTTATCAGCGTTTTTCTTGTTGATTGAGACGGTTTTGTAACTTAATGAATCCACTACTATTTCTTTAATACTTTGTTTAGTTTCGTTTCAGTTGACTGAAAACGGGCTGCAAATGTACAATTAATAGAGTAAAAAGCAAACCAAAAAAAGAAAATCAATGCGCTTCGAGCCAATTCGTGCCTCTTCCCACATCTACTACGAGAGGGACTTGAAGTATGTAGGCCTGTTCCATTTCGGTTTTGATCATGCTTGTCAGCGTGTCGAGTTCGGATTTCTTGGCATCAAATACCAGCTCATCATGCACTTGTAAGAGCATTTTGGATTCAAAATCGTTTAGTTTTTCATGGATCCGCAACATGGCAATTTTTATGATATCTGCAGCACTCCCTTGAATGGGCGCATTGACGGCATTTCGTTCTGACGCTCCACGAACAATACTGTTTTGAGAATTGATATCCTTGAGGTAGCGACGACGACCCAAAACGGTTTCGACATAGCCATTCTCACGTGCAAAATGGACTTGCTGACGCATATAGTTTTTTAACTGTGGATAGGTTTCATAATAGGCATCAATCAAGGCCTTGGCTTCGGATCGGTTCAAGCTGGTTTGGTTGCTCAACCCAAAAGCCGATACGCCATATACAATCCCAAAGTTGACCGTTTTGGCTTGACTTCGTTGCTCTCGGCTCACGTCTGCCAATGCCACGCCAAACACCTTGGCAGCGGTACTGGCATGAATATCTTCGCCCTTTTGAAAGGCCTCTTGCATTTCTGTATCTCCACTCAAGGAGGCAATCACACGCAATTCGATTTGCGAATAATCCGCTGCGAGTAAGACATGGTTGTCATCGCGCGGGACAAAGGCCTTGCGAACCAACTGGCCTCGTTCGGTTCGAATCGGGATATTTTGCAGGTTGGGGTGGTTGCTACTCAGTCGTCCTGTGGCTGCCACCGCCTGATTGAAAATCGTATGGACACGATCTGTTTTGGGATTCACCTGTTCGGGAAGGGCCTCGATATAGGTATTGCTCAGCTTTTTGACCGACCTCCACTCCAAAACATCAGCAACAATCGCATGATCTTTTGCCAAATAAGAAAGCACATCTTCAGCAGTGGAATACTGCCCAGTTTTGGTTTTTTTGGGTTTGTCAACAAGCTTGAGTTTGTCAAACAAGATGGGACCCAATTGTTTGGGCGAAGCCAAGTTAAAGCGTTCCCCGGCTTGCTCATAGATTCGCTCCTCTAGCAGTGCGGTTTCTTCTCGAAACTGAACCGCCAATTTGTCCAGATAGCCCACGTCGATACAAATACCTGCGCTTTCCATGGCTGCCAAAACATTGACCAAAGGCAATTCGATATTGGTAAACAAATCGACAACTTCCTCGGACGCGAGTTCCGAAACAAAATGATTTTTGAGTTGAAGGGTAATATCGGCATCTTCAACAGCATATTTGGTTTGTTTGTCGATCGGTACATTGCGCATCGACCCTTGATTGGGACCTTTTTTTCCGATCAATTCGGTAATGGGTTGTGGTTTGTAACCCAAATAAGTCTCAGCCAAGATATCCATATTATGACGCATATCGGGATTGATCAGATAGTGTGCAATCATGGTGTCAAAGATGGGGGCATGAACCGCCATACCGTATTGCTGCAACACCTTGATATCGTATTTGAGATTGTGTCCTACTTTTTCGATAGTTGCACTATGAAAAAAAAGCGTAAAATAGGCGAGTTTGGTTTCACAGGCTGTGCGATCTTTAGGGAAAGGAAGGTAATAACCCGTTCCTTTTTCCCAACTAAAAGCAATGCCAACGAGTTCGGCAGAGAGTTCGTCAAGCCCAGTGGTTTCAGTATCAAAGCAAACCGATTTTTGTTGCAACAAGCACTCCAGTAACATTTCTTGTTCTGTTTCGGTTTGTATACTTTGGTACAGGTGTTCGCTAGTCGATAAGCTTGCATACGTATCATCAACGCTGACTTCTCCTGCTCCAGGTTGATTGAACAAATCAAATGTGGGTGGGGCGCTCTTGTTGGGTTCAGTAGAAGAACTTTCTGTTTGCTCCTCCTTGGAAAACAACTTGAGAAAACGTTCTCCTAGGCGTCGAAATTCCAATTCACGAAAAATGTCTTGTACTTCTTCTGTGTTAGGTTTGGTGAGCTCATAGCTTTTTTCGTCAAAGGATACGGGTACATTCAACAAGATGCGAGCAAGTTTTTTGGACAGCACTCCGAGGGCTTTATTTTCTTCGATTTTTTCTTTGAGTTTTCCTTTGAGTTCATGCGTATTGGCCAGCAGATTTTCCATTGAACCGTATTGCGCCAAAAACTTTTTTGCGGTTTTATCTCCCACGCCTGGCAAGCCCGGTATGTTGTCAACAGAGTCTCCCATCATGCCCAAGTAGTCGATGACTTTCTCTGGATGGTCGATTTCAAATTTTTCTTTAACTTCATCTACCCCCCAAATTTCGATTCCATTTCCCTGACGAGATGGGCGATACATAAAAATATTTGTAGAGACCAGTTGAGCAAAATCTTTATCGGGGGTCATCATATACACATCAAAACCCTCTTTTTCAGCTTGTTTTGCAAGGGTTCCGATGATATCATCGGCTTCATACCCTTCCTTTTCAATCACGGGGATTTGCATGGCTTTGAGCAGGTTTTGGATATAGGGAACAGCAATTCGAATGGCTTCAGGCGTTTCGGGACGATTCGCTTTGTATTCGGTAAACATCTCTTTCCGATCGACCGATCCACCCTTGTCAAAAGCAACAGCCAGATAGTCGGGTTTTTCCCGATTGATCAGGTCAAACAAAGAGTTGGTAAAACCCATGATGGCACTCGTGTCCATCCCTTTGGAATTGATTCTTGGATTTTTGATAAACGCATAATACCCTCTAAAAATCAAGGCGTAAGCGTCAAGTAGGAATAGTTTTTTGTCGTTTGCCATGGTGGAACCCAAAAATAGGAATTATTATGCGAACGATTTAACGAAAATGCCTTGGATTACATTGACACCCATATTGGTATTTTATGTCAATTCAGTACATTTTAGAACAAAATACTATTTTAGCAAGTACTCATGGTGTAAAAAAAGTCTTGTTATGTCAAAATTTGGTGACATCATTGATGCGAAAATTCCGATTCTCCTCAACTTTTATTCTGATTTGGATGAGTCTTCTGCGGAGATGCATGCGGTATTACGTGACGTTGCTGCTGCCATGGGGGATCACGGTAAAGTCATCAAAATAGATGTGGAAAAAAATTCCAAACTTTCAGAAGCACTTCGCGTGCGGGGGTTGCCAACTCTAATGATTTATAAAGGTGGTGAGATGGTCTGGCGACAAAGTGGAGGTCAAGATGCCAATACCATTATTTCGTTGATGAAAGACTTTGTTTAGTCGAGAAAAGTAAACTGACCAACCGTTTCCACATAGGTGTTTTGCAACTTCTCAACGACTTCTGGATCTGTTTCGTTTCGCTTGATGGTAGACACCAAGCTTTTATAGGCCTCGACTTCAATGCCAATTTTCATTTCGAAATACGTAAATTGTTCCTTCTCTAGGGTCAAAAAACGATTGAGCAGGTCGATGTATTGCTGGGCGATATGTCCACTGAGCTCTCGCGCCAATTCCAGTTGATTAGCCGCATATAAGCCAGCGACAAAAGGGGTGAGCTCGGTGTAGAAATCATATTTTCCATAAATATAGCTAAACGGCAATATCGACTCGTAGAACGAATCGTATATGGCAGCTAGCGTTTCGTAATCTCTGGCTTGGACAACCTCGGTCAGCAAGCTTTTGTATCGCTCCACATTCCCGACAAGGTCTTCCATATGCGCCAATTGGTCGTCATTGTCCCACTGGGCATAGTAGCGCATATATTCTTGATAGCCAGTTGCAATCTTTTGCACAATCTGTTGGGCTTTTTCTGTAGCCCCTGCACGATAATAGGCACTCGCTATGGGGGTGACCAAGCTGTAATAGCCAAAAGTCTCAATCGGCATTTTTTCCATGGCGAGGTCGAGAACAGCGATTGCTTTTTCAGCTTGTTCTTCATCAAGTAAGGTATTGGCCAATCGTGTGATATTAGATCGGAATGAGATGCTGTTTTTTCTTGTTTCGGGATCGTGGTAAATGTCTGGGCTATCCGAATTTCCCCAGTCCCACTTCATCACGATATCATACATGAGATTGGCATCTATTCGACCCATTGATTGGTAGGGATTGTTCGGATCAAGAGGGGTCTTGATCGGTACGAGTTTGTAGACCAAACCATCGAGTTGTAAATAGTCTTTCATCCAAAAATACTCGCTAGCGTCATAGCTACCGCCTGTAAAATAAATCGGTCGTTCCCAGTCGTTGTTGTGCAGAATGTCAAGCATCATCAATCGATTTTTATATAGTCCTGATGTGGGAAGATCGATATCGATATAATCGACAATGAGTTCTGCGTCTTCGGGCTTGACCACTCCACTTTTCAATACGTTTTCTTTATTGACAGGCACTCGAATTTGGTTGGTCGGGTAATAAATCATTTGTTGGGTTGACTTGGGGATATTGGTTGTTGAAACCTCATATTGTTCGAGAAGAAACTTATACTGCGTCCGCGGTTGGTCGCTACTCACCCACCTCATAAAGTCGTTCAATGACCAACGAACCGAGTCGAGCAGTGCCTCGTGCTTGATATAATCCCGTACACCATAGGCATATTGGCGATGCTCGAGTTGGGAGGGGATCGGTGAGCTGGTGTAGGTACGTCGTTTGAGCTGATCAATATACCAGTCAGTTGCTAGAAGTTGGGTGTTGATGCTACGCACATCCGTTCGATAGCCTTCAATTTCTTGTGCATACCAAATGGCGAAGGTGTCGTTATCTCCAATGGTGAAAATCATGGCATCAACATCTTCCTCCACAGAGTCCAGATAGGCCTTTGCGGTTGACTGTGCGGTATATCGACCCGAGCGGTCGTGATCGTCCCAGTTTTCGGAGGCTAAAAGTACGGGTACGCAAAGCAAACTCAGTACTCCGACAATCGGAACGGCGATACGAGGACGAAGAAAAGACTGGATTCGTTCGGAAAGGGCAAGTACCCCCAAACCAACGTAAATACTAAAGGCATAAAACGAACCAACCAATGCATAGTCACGCTCACGTGGTTCAAAAACCCGTTCGTTAAGATAAACTTTGAGCGCCAGTCCCGTAAACAAAAACAGCAATAGCATCACCCAAAACCGTTTGGGGTCTTTGCGGTATAAAAAGGCAAATCCCAAAATCCCCATCAGCAGGGGCAACATATAGTATTTGTTTTTCCCTTTATTGTTGGCCAGTTCGCTAGGCAGCATATCTTGCGGACTCAAACGCCAGTTGTCAATCAATGGGATCCCACTGATCCAGTTGCCATTGACGGGGTCTAGCTTTCCTTGGAGATCGTTTTGTCGACCAGAGAAATTCCACATAAAATACCGCCAATACATATACCCCATTTGGAAGTCAAACATATAGCGGAGGTTGTCAAAAAACGAGGGCTTTTCGATATCGAGATAGGCAGCATAGGACGTTAGGAAATTGTGATACTCATCTACATCTGCTCGACCTTCGTTCCACTCGCTGATAAACGAGTTCACTGCCTCCACAAGACCTTCTTCGTTCTGGTACTCGGGCTTGACATCAAAGTCAACCGTAGCGTAGTAAGTCATATAGTTCGTTGCATTCCCACTACTCCACATTCTCGGCAATATGCCTTCGTGTTTGCTGTTGCTATTGATTCGCGCATTTTCCCACGCATTGACAATAATATAACGATCTGTTTTCTCGTCTTTTTCGTACTTGGGCTTATCGTCAACATAGGGCGTGTTTTCGTCCTGTCCAGCATACATATCGGTAAACATCGGTCCATAAAACAAATGGGTATCGGGATATTGTTCGAGGTTGTAATAGGCCAGTAATGCACGCGCATCTGCGGGTGCGTTTTCATTGATCACTGTGTTCGCATTGGCACGAATCGGAAGCATTAGCCATGACGAAAACCCAACGAGAATAAATAAGATGCAAAGAAGTCCGGTATTGAGTTGTACCCAGCTTTTGCGGTGCGTCAGTTGGAGGGTGTACATAAAAAACGCAACGAGTGAAAGTGCAGCGGCAATGGTTCCCGAGTGAAAAGGCAATCCAATTTGATTGACAAAAAACACTTCGGCATAGCCAAAATAGGCAAGTGTGCTCGGCAGGAGGAGTTTAAATATAAAAAGCAAAACCGCTACGGATAGGACATTGGCCAACACAAACCCTTTTATCGTCACGGTCTCTGTGGTTTTAAAATAGTACAACATTCCAATGGCAGGGATGGTCAAAAGCCCCATAAAATGAACACCAAAGGAAAGACCAACAACAAAAGCAATCATCACCAACCAGCGATCGCCACGCGGTTTGTCCATATCGGCTTCCCAGCGTAGTCCTAGCCAAAAGAGGATAGATAGGATACAAGTCGCCATGGCATAAACTTCTGCCTCAACGGCATTGAACCAAAAACTATCGGTATATGCAAAACCGAGCGCACCGACAAGTCCAGCGACTAAAACCAGGATTTGGGTGTGATTATCATCGGCTTGTTCGCGCACCAAACGACGTGCAATCCCTGTAATCGTCCAGAACAAAAACAAGACCGTAAAGCTACTCGCTAATACCGACATCATATTGACCGATAGGGCGATATATTCCGCATTGGGAGCGAGGATGGCAAACACCGCTCCGACCATTTGAAAAAATGGAGCACCCGGGGGGTGACCAACCTGCAACTTGGCAGCAGTAGCGATATATTCGCCACAGTCCCAATAGCTTGCAGTGGGTTCCACAGTGAGCAAGTAGGAGAGGAGTGAAATCGCAAAAGCAAACCATCCCAATCTCAGATTCCAAACGCGAAAATTCATTTGTGGTTTTTGGAGTTACGAATGTACAACATTCTCATTGTGTTAAGAAATCAAAATAGAAGTATTGGCGTTATCAAACTTTGTTTTATTTTTGCAGCGCTATTGGACTAAGGTGGTTCTTGCAACCTGCTTAAGGAAGGCAGGCACGCCAAGCCAAGAAATAGCAGTTTACTGGCCTATGGTGTAACTGGCAACACGTCTGATTTTGGTTCAGAAGAGTCTAGGTTCGATCCCTAGTAGGCCAACATAAAGAATCCCGCCTAAACAGGTGGGATTTTTTTATCCCTTTGCTTTGTCACTCCTACCTAAGATAGGTAAGCCTGCCTATTGAAGGTAGGTATGAAAAAAAATCTCGATTCACTGTTCACGATTCACAAACAACGCTTATACCAATTTAAGATTCGGTCTGTATCAGTATGCATTCTCGCCACAGTATGGAGACTAAGGCCAGACTGGAAACGACCAAATAGCTCATCCAAGCCCAGTAAAGAATAGGCGAAATGGTTGATAACACCCATTGAAGTACAACAAATGAGATGGCGATTCGAAACCACTCAAATCCGATACTCCACTTGTATTGATCCATCACACTGGTGTATCCAAAAATGGCAGCAAACAAGGCCACGCCAATGGCAGTGGCATGAAAAGGGGACAAGTCCCCAAAATGGTAGAGCAGCAGCAGCAGCAGCCCCATGGTCGCGCAAAAGTGAAACAATGCCCAGTATGCTAGGGAGCGATTGTAGTGGGGTGCATATTTTTGTTGTTGGGTTACGTCTGCAATCACCGTCTTTGGGTGCGATTGTTTGACATCTTCGGGTCGCCAACCAGTTGGCATCAACCACAAGCGGAATTTGTCCCTCCACCGTTTGGTGTGCCAAGCATCGAGGGCTAGTCCCCATAGGTGCTGAAAGTTGATCCATAGCGGATTCCAGGACTGCACGGGCTTGAGCACGCCATAGACAGGTGGTTCGTCATCGAGCTCTTCCTGAAAGGTGCCAAACATGCGGTCCCAAACACAAAAAACGGCACTGAGGTTTTTGTCGATATAAATGGGGTTGATGGCATGATGAACGCGGTGCTGAGATGGGGTCACAATAATATACTCCAACCACCCTAGTTTACCAATGTGTTGGGTGTGATACCAAAACTGCCCAAAGAGATGAAGGGGCGCCAAAATGGCAATGACCTCTTGCGGAATTCCAAGAACAGCAGCTGGAATCATAAACAAGGCACCATAACCAAGAATATTGGAAATGCTTTGGCGTAGGGCACAGGCCATATTGAACTCTTCACTACTGTGGTGAATGATGTGTTGGTTCCAGAAAAAATTGATTTTGTGATTGAGACGATGTGACCAGTAAGACGCAAAATCGATACAGATAAAGGCAGTGAGGTAAAGCCAAAGATCCGCTTCGATCTGGGTGATGGCAAGTTGTTGACTCAACCAAGGATAGGAAATCAAAATCACAACCAAACCAAGCGTGTCTTTAAGGATATTGGTCAGTCCCGAGCTCAAACTCGAAATGGTATCCATAAACACATAGGTTTGTTTGCCCGTCGCATAGCCATAAATCAGTTCCGTCAGCATCAACACCATAAAGGCGGGAATGGCAATCAACAAGGCATTGGCATAAGCTTCCATAGTTGCGAATGTATGAATTTCAATGAGTTAGAAAAAGTTTGTGTAGAAATACAGGAAGAAACAATCTGACAATATGATTTGGGTAAGAATTTTAAAACAATTATATTTGCAAAACATTCTAATCAACCATTGGGAGACTCAAAAGGTCCCCTTTTTTTTTAGATGAAGTTTAAAGAAAACATACAGAAATTGTTAGCGGATGCCTTGTCTTTACAACCCGATTTGTTTTTGATTGATCTACACATTGACAATCAATTGAGAGTTCAGGTGGTGCTCGACGGGGACAATGGGGTTTCTTTGGAGCAATGCATCAAAGTGAGCCATCACATCGAACATCAACTCGACAGGGAAGTACATGACTTTTCGTTGGAGGTGAGCTCGGCAGGTGCGACCCATCCGTTGCAAATGGTACGCCAATACAAAAAAAATATCGGTAGAAAACTGGCGGTACACACCATAGATAATGACAATTTTAAGGCCACACTCACGCAGGCAGATGATGATCAAATCACTTTGGAGTGGAAAGCCCGTGAACCCAAACCAATCGGCAAGGGAAAACACACCGTGGTCAAACAATTGCAAGTCCCCTATAATCAAATCGAAAAAGCAACCGTTCAAATCCAATTTAAGTAATACACAATGGAAAATCTCGCATTAATCGAATCGTTCTCGCAGTTTAAAGATGACAAACTGATCGACCGAGTTACCCTTATGTCCATTTTGGAGGAGGTGTTTCGCAATACGCTTAAGCGTAAGTTTGGCACCGACGACAATTTTGACATTATCATCAACCCTGACAAAGGAGATTTGGAAATCTGGCGCAATCGCGTCGTGGTCGAAGACGGACAAGTCGAAGACGAAAATGAAGAAATCGAACTGAAAGAAGCGCGAAAAATTGAGCCCGACTTTGAAGTTGGTGAAGATGTGTCTGAAGAAGTAAAACTTTCGGATTTGGGTCGTCGATCGATCCTCTCCCTTCGTCAAAACCTTATCGCACGAATCAGCGAGCATGACAATACGATTATATACAAACAATTTATCGAACTCGTCGGGGAGATTTATACCGCCGAGGTGCACCACGTGCGTAGTCGTGTTGTAATTTTGATCGATGACGATGGAAACGAAATCATCTTGCCAAAAGACCGTCAAATCCCGTCAGACTTTTTCCGTAAAGGCGATAGCGTTCGGGGTGTGATTGAAAGTGTAGAGCTCAAGGGCGCCAAGCCGAGTATTGTGATGTCGCGTACCGCGCCAAAGTTTTTGGAAAAACTATTTGAACAAGAAATTCCAGAGGTATTTGATGGCTTGATCACCGTTAAAAAAGTGGTTCGCATTGCTGGAGAAAAAGCAAAAGTTGCCGTGGATTCTTACGATGATCGTATCGATCCTGTCGGCGCTTGTGTAGGGATGAAAGGGTCTCGAATTCATGGAATTGTCCGTGAGCTTGGGAATGAAAATATCGATGTGATAAATTATACCAACAACAACCAGTTGATGATAACGCGTGCATTGAGTCCTGCTAAAATCACCAATATGACAATCGATGAAGAAAAGAAGGCCGTAGAAGTGTATATGGATCCTTCAGAAGTTTCAAAAGCGATTGGTCGTGGTGGATTCAATATTCGTTTAGCAGGTCAACTTACGGGTTATGAGATCGATGTGTACCGTGAAGGGGCAGAGGAAGATGTTGAGCTTACGGAGTTTTCTGATGAAATCGAAGGATGGATTATCGAAGAGTTTCGCAAGGTTGGACTTGATACTGCCAAGAGTGTTTTGGAGCAAGAGGTCGAGGATTTGGTCAAACGAACGGACTTAGAAGAGGAAACCGTTGTCGAAGTCCGTAACATATTAAACGCAGAATTTTCGAGTTAACGGATTGAAATCCCTATTTTTGAACACCAATATAGAATATGTCTGAAGTCAAAACCATACGAATCAATAAGGTTCTCCGCGAGTTAAACGTTTCCTTAGACCGCGCAGTAGAGCAGTTGGGAGAACATGGTTTTGAGATAGAGGCACGCCCTACTTCCAAAATTTCACAGGTGGAATACCAACTCTTGGTCGATGCTTTTCAGACCGATCGAAACAAAAAAGAAGCTTCAGAAGAGGTCAGCGAAGAAAAACGCAAAGAAAAAGAAGCCATTCGCCAGCGAATCGAAGAAGAGCAAGAGGCAAAAACCCAAGTCGTTCAAGCGCGCACCGAACTCAAGGGTCTCAGCCAGGTTGGAAAAATTGATTTAGATCCGAAACCAAAACCCAAAGAGGAAGACAAGGTTGAAAAAAGCACGGAAACCCCCAAAGCTGAACCGATAAAAACTGAAGATCCAGCCGCAGAGACCGTAGTAAAACCCACTCCAGAAAAGCCGACTGAGCAAAAGCAAGCTGAACCAGAAAAAACAGCCACAGCCGATACAGAAAAGGTCACTACGAAGTACAAAAAGCTGACTGGACTAAAAATAGCAGGGGACAAAATTGATCTCAAAAAGTTTGAGAAAAAAGAAACAAAGCCGAGTGCCGATAACAACGATCGCAAACGACGTCGCAAACGAATCACAAAGAATACGAGCCCTGGTGGAGGACAACAAAACAAACCAAAACCAAAACGGCAAAACCAGCCCACGCACGAAGAGCCAAGCGATGAAGAAATCCAAAAACAGATTCGGGAGACTCTAGAAAAGTTACAAGGTAAAACCACCAAATCAAAAGGCGCAAAATACCGACGCGAAAAGAGAGACTCGCACCGTCAAAAATCCGAAGAGGATGCAGCTCAAGTTGAGGCGGATAGCAAGTTGCTCAAGGTTACAGAGTTTGTGACTGTCGGTGAGATTGCGACGATGATGGATATCAGCTCAACAGAAATTATTTCTGCCTGTATGACGCTGGGGATCATGGTGACCATGAACCAGAGACTGGACGCAGAAACCTTGTCAATTGTGGCGGATGAATTCGGATATGCCGTTGAGTTTGTCACTGCAGACATCGAAGAAACAATCGACGAGCCAGAGGACAACCCCGATGATTTGGTGACTCGTGCGCCAATTGTGACTGTGATGGGTCATGTTGATCACGGAAAAACTTCTTTACTTGACTATATCCGAAAAACAAATGTAACCGCTGATGAATCAGGGGGGATTACCCAGCACATTGGTGCATACAGTGTAAATTTGGAAAGCGGGCAAAAAATCACTTTTTTGGATACCCCGGGTCACGAGGCATTTACCGCCATGCGTGCACGCGGAACTCAGGTAACCGACTTGGTCATCATCGTTATCGCTGCAGATGACAACATCATGCCACAGACCAAAGAAGCGATTAGCCATGCGCAAGCGGCTTCTGTTCCGATTGTATTTGCGATCAATAAAATTGATAGCCCAAACGCGAATCCAGACAAAATCAAAGAGGGTCTATCAGCGATGAATTTACTGGTTGAAGATTGGGGCGGTAAAATTCAATCGCATGAAGTTTCCGCAAAACAAGGAACAGGAATATCTGAACTTCTCGAAAAAGTAATGCTTGAAGCAGAGCTATTAGAACTTAAGGCAAACCCTTCAAAAGCTGCGCAAGGAACAGTCGTCGAGGCCTTTTTGGACAAGGGTCGCGGATATGTGTCAACCATACTCGTGCAAGCGGGTACGATGCGAATTGGAGACTATATTCTTGCGGGTCAACACAGCGGTAAAGTACGTGCAATGCAAGACGAGCGCGGTAAAGAACTGTCTGAAGCAGGACCATCAACACCCGTATCCCTTCTTGGGCTAGACGGAGCACCCACTGCAGGCGACCGTTTCAATGTATTTGTTGAAGAAAAAGAAGCCAAACAAATTGCTGCCAAGCGCACCCAACTGGTGCGAGAGCAATCGGTTCGTACCCAACGCCATATCACTTTGGATGAAATCGGCAGACGAATTGCCCTAGGCGACTTTAAAGAACTCAATATCATCTTAAAAGGAGATGTTGACGGCTCGGTTGAGGCATTGACAGATTCCTTCCAAAAATTATCTACTGAAGAAATTCAGGTCAATATTATCCATAAAGGAGTTGGTGCCATCACGGAGTCCGATGTGCTTTTGGCTTCTGCCTCCGACGCTATTATCGTTGGCTTTAATGTGCGACCTGTTGGTACCGCCAGACAATTGGCAGAAAAAGAAGAAATTGATGTGCGTAGTTACTCCATCATCTACGATGCGATCAATGATCTCAAAGACGCCATGGAAGGACTCTTATCTCCAGACATGAAAGAAGAGATTCAAGGAAACGTTGAAATCCGTGAAACCTATAAAATTTCTCGTGTGGGTACCATCGCTGGTTGTATGGTAATGGACGGCAAAATCACACGTAATTCAATGGTGCGGATTGTGCGCGAAGGCGTTGTCGTTTACACGGGCGCCCTTGCATCCCTTAAGCGATTTAAGGATGATGTGAAAGAGGTTACAAAAGGATACGATTGTGGGTTGCAAATCAAAGACTACAATGACATCAAAATTGGAGACATCATCGAGGCCTATATTGAGGTAGCTGTCAAGAAAAAACTCAAGTAAACTTAGGGCTTAAGCAGAAAGGCCTCAGAAAATTTCACCCGCAGTGTATCAAGCGTTTGGATTCCTTCCAGACGTGTCGCGAATTTACCAACACGGATTTTGTAGTTCGGAGTTTCAAAAGTGAGCTTGGCATAGCGACTTGGAAAGGCATTCGAAAAAGAGTCCAAATAGACTTTTGCGGTCTCATAATTTCCAGAAAAAATTTGAATGGTGTACTGGTTTTTTGCCAATCGCTTTTTGTCCAGAGACAACTTGCGCTCGAGTACGTCGTCAAGATTTTGAGGGGTTTTAACAACCAATTCGTTGTCTTGTGCGTGAAGTGAAGACGCAAACACAAACAAAATCACAAAACAAATGGGCTTCAAATACAACATATTTTGCAAATAAAAGATTGCTGGGAAATTCCTGCAATTTTTTCTCGAAATTTGTTTAATTATCTCAAAACAAAAAGACTATAATATATTGAATATCAGTATTTTAAATTAGTAATTTAGAATAAATATAAATTTATAATTCAAGTAGTTCTAAAGTTTTTAAAATGGGGTTTGTAACGTAATTTTGTAGATGTAAAAAATAAGGTATTTTCCTTGACTACCAAAACCAAAACATGACCAGGTTTTTTCGCCTAAATGTTCCCCAAGTCCGCGTTCTACTTTCCTTCGTGTTGGCTATTGCCTTCACCCTTCCAACTCACGCGCAAGAACCAGATATTGACAAAGGTAAATCCCTTTTCAATATGAACTGTGCGGCATGTCACAAGCTCAACAAACGCGCTGTCGGACCTGCTCTAGCGGGGGTTTCCCAGAAATACGAAAAAGAATGGCTGTATTCTTGGATCAAGAATTCCATGGCGATGGTCAAGTCTGGCGATCCACAAGCCGTTGCGATTTATGAGGAGTACAACAAGTCAGTGATGACTGCCTTCCCGCAGTTGAGTAACGAAGACATTGACAATATTCTCGCTTATACCGACTACACACCACCTGCACCTGCCATACCAGCTGCAGTAGCAACCACAGCCGCTAGCGGTGGAGACAATACCACCTCAACCTTGCTTTTGGGAGTGTTGGTGTTGGTGCTTGTCATCCTTGTGGTGATGCTCTTTTTGGTGACCAAAACGCTCCGAAAAATTGCGATTGCAAACGGGATAGAAGTCGAAAAAACCAGACCTATACGCAAACCACTTTGGGAAGTCTATATCAACAATTCCTTTTTGGTGTTTAGCACGGTGATTATCTTGCTCTTTTCGAGTGCTTTCTTTGCCTATGGATATCTGATGCAAGTTGGTATCGATCAAGGATATATGCCTGTACAGCCGATCCATTACTCTCACAAAATCCACTCTGGAGACAACGAAATCGAGTGTAAGTATTGCCACTCCTCTGCCCGTGTCTCTAAGCATTCAGGAATTCCTTCTCTCAACGTGTGTATGAACTGTCATATGAATATTGCAGAGTACAATGGGGAAGAAGATTTGGAAAAAGGATATACAAAAGAATTCTACACAAACGAAATCAAAAAGTTGTACAAAGCCGTTGGTTGGGATGAAGAAAATCAGCGTTACACAGGCGATACCCAACCTGTGAAATGGGTACGTATCCACAACCTGCCCGACTTTGTGTACTTCAACCACGCTCAGCACGTTGATGTTGCTGGCATTGACTGTCAAAAGTGTCATGGGCCAGTGGAAGAAATGGAGATCATGTATCAGCACTCCCCACTCACAATGGGATGGTGTATCGACTGTCACAGAGAGTCGAATGTCGATTTGGAAAACAATGAGTACTATGAGAAAATCCATGCGGAACTCTCAAAAAAATATGGTGTCGAAAAACTCACAATCGCCCAAATGGGTGGTTTGGAGTGTGGAAAGTGTCACTACTAATCTAAAGCAACGATGGCAAACCAAAAGAACTATTGGAAAAGCACAGCGGAGTTAGACAACAACAATGCGTTTGTCGAGGATCTCAAGGGGCGTGAGTTTGTTGAAAAACTTCCTGAAGATGCCTTTTTGGGTGATGATCAGGTGATGAATGATTCCAAAACAAACAGACGAGATTTTCTCAAATATGTTGGTTTTAGTACTGCCGCCGCCTCGTTAGCTGCTTGTGAGGGTCCTGTTCACAAGTCCATTCCCTATGTCGTGCAACCTGAAGAGATTCGCCCGGGGGTTTCAAATTTTTACGCAACCTCCATTGCGGATGGCTTTGATATGGCAAGCATTCTCGTAAAAACTCGGGAAGGAAGACCAATCAAAGTTGAAAACAATACAGATGCTCCTACCAGCTACCGCGCGAATGCTCGTATACAAGCTTCTATTCTGTCGCTATATGATACTTTCCGATTACAAGGCCCTACCCAGTCGGGAAGTCCTGTCAGTTGGGCAACACTTCTCGGACAAAGCCGTCAACAACTCGACAATTTACAAGCCGAAGGCGCACAAGTGGTCTTACTGACCCAGTCGTTTGCCAGCCCTTCAACGCAGGCGTTGATCGACCTACTTACCGCCAAGTACGACAACATCAAGCACATTGTCTATGATGCAGTTTCATCATCCCACGCTTTAGATGCCTTTGAAAAGGCCTATGGTCAGCGTGCACTGCCCACCTATGACTTTTCAAAAGCGGAAACAATCGTTTCCTTTGACGCGGATCTCATTGGAGATTGGCAAGGCGGAGGAAATGCACCTAGGTATGTCAAAACCCGCGTTCCTGTCAAAAAGAACGGAAAGGCAAAAATGTCAACCCATTTCCAGTTTGAAGCAAACATGACGCTTTCTGGAGCCGCTGCTGACAAGCGCGTGCCCATGTCTGCTGCCCAACAAAAACAAGTACTTGCAGCGCTTTATTCCGAGCTGACAAACGGACAAGCAAGTGGAGAGCAAGCCATTCAAGATATGGCTAAAGTATCCGCTAAGCATTTGCGTAAAGCAGGTAAAAAAGCAGTTGTAATCACGGGTTTACCAAGTGTGGAAGCCCAACGCATTGCACTTGCAATCAATCAAAAATTAGGGTCTGTTGTGATCGATACCCAACACACAACGACCATCCGCCAAGGCAGCGCAAACCAACTCACCCAGCTTGTTGATGATCTCAACAGCGGAGCGGTTCAAGGGATTATCACTGCTGGTGTAAATCCAGTATATACCCTTGCCAATGGCGAGCAGTTTGCTGCGGGTCTAAACAAAGCCAAATTCTCCTTGTCTTTCAGTATGAAAAACGATGAGACGGCATCCAAAGCACAATGGGTTGCAGCAACGCCTCATTACCTCGAATCTTGGGGTGATGTGGAATTCAAAACCAACCACTTCGGACTCACACAACCGACAATTCGTCCTTTGTTTGACACCAAGCAGTTTCAGGATGTATTGCTCACTTGGATCGATAAAGACACAAGCTATAGAGACGAGTTGCGATCCTATTGGGAGCAAAATATCCTCAATGGCAAGTCGTGGAATAAGACCTTACACGACGGATTTTACCTTGGGAACTCCTCATCAAAACAAAAGCAGTACCGTGATGCAGTTGCCGATGCAGTGCGTTTACTCTCTGCGGCGACACAAGATGGATATACCCTTAACCTCTACACCAAAACAGGAATTGGAGACGGTCAACAAGCCAATAACCCTTGGCTTCATGAGCTTCCCGATCCGATCACTCGTGTGACTTGGGACAATTATCTCACCGTATCCAAGTCGGATGCTGATGCACTCGGTCTATGGAATGAAACCCAATCAGATGGTTCGCTAAATGGGGGTCTTGCAAAAATTACGGTTGGGTCCTCTTCACTAACAGTGCCTGTGCTCATTCAGCCCGGTCAAGCCAAAGGAACCGTTGGATTGGCATTTGGCTATGGCAAACAATCTGGGGTGAAGTCTGAAATGCAAATAGGAGCCAATGCCTATACATTATATAATGACTTCTCAAGCGTTCAGCCAGTAAGCATAGAAGCGGTAGATGGTACACATGAGTTTGCTTGTACCCAGTTGCAAAATACCTTGATGGGTCGCGAAGACATCGTCAAGGAAACCACACTCGAAATTTTTAACACCAAGGACAGAAATGACTACAACGCAGTTCCTGTGGTGAGCAAAAATCATATTGAAACCGTAGTCACCTCTCCAGAGGTTGATATTTGGGATCAGTTTGACCGTTCAGTTGGACATCACTTCAACTTATCGATTGACCTGAATGCCTGTACGGGTTGTGGCGCATGTGTTGTGGCCTGTCATGCCGAAAACAATGTGCCAGTTGTTGGAAAACGAGAGATTCGCAAGTCGCGCGATATGCACTGGCTGCGGATTGACCGATACTATTCTTCGGAAGACACTTTTGAGGGTGACAACAATACGGTAAACGAAATCAGTGGATTGGGAGAGTCCCTGACGACCTTTAGTTCTTTGGAAGAGCCATCGGCAAATCCACAGGTAACCTTCCAACCGATTATGTGTCAGCATTGTAACCATGCACCTTGTGAAACGGTTTGCCCAGTGGCAGCGACTTCGCATGGTCGCCAAGGTCAAAACCACATGGCATACAACCGTTGCGTAGGGACCCGTTATTGTGCCAATAACTGTCCGTATAAAGTCAGACGTTTCAACTGGTTCTTATACAACCATAACGACGAGTTTGATTTCCACATGAATAACGATTTGGGCCGTATGGTCCTCAACCCAGATGTGGTTGTTCGTTCGCGTGGGGTGATGGAAAAATGTTCGTTGTGTATTCAGAAAACACAAAAAACGATTTTGGATGCCAAGCTAGAAGGACGTGATATTGCTGATGGGGAATTCCAAACTGCATGCTCAAGCGCATGTGCAACAAGTGCCATTACCTTTGGTGACATCAACGACAAAACAAGTCGGGTTGCCAAGTCTTTGGAAAGTGATCGAATGTATCACCTTTTGGAAAGCGTGGGGACAAAACCCAATGTGCAGTACCAAGTAAAAGTTAGAAATACAGAGACATCATAAAGAAAAAACTATGGCCTCGCATTACGAAGCACCAATACGAAAACCGCTAGTTACAGGGAATAAATCCTACCACGATGTGACGGTTGATATCGTTGCACCCGTTGAGGGGAAAGCCAATAAGCAATGGTGGATTGTTTTCAGCATCGCTTTGGTTGCCTTTTTGTGGGGAATCGGCTGTATTATTTACACCATCTCAACAGGAATCGGCGTTTGGGGACTCAACAAAACCGTCGGTTGGGCTTGGGATATTACCAACTTTGTATGGTGGGTTGGAATCGGACACGCAGGAACCTTAATCTCTGCTGTACTTCTGCTATTTCGTCAAAAATGGCGTATGGCAATCAACCGATCCGCGGAGGCAATGACCATTTTTTCCGTGATCCAAGCGGGACTGTTTCCCATTATTCACATGGGGCGTCCTTGGTTGGCGTATTGGGTATTGCCCATTCCAAATCAATTTGGATCATTATGGGTCAACTTTAACTCTCCACTGCTTTGGGATGTATTTGCGATTTCGACTTATTTGTCGGTATCGCTCGTATTCTGGTGGACGGGACTTTTGCCTGACTTTGCCATGATTCGAGATCGTGCGGTCAAGCCATTTCAAAAGAAAATCTACGGGCTACTGAGCTTTGGCTGGAGTGGACGTGCCAAAGATTGGCAACGCTTTGAAGA
>Ga0115013_10000329_pt1 | contig 28949 bp, 22 predicted proteins | sample SouAtlMetagenome_2_FD_88686 | JGI IMG/M metagenome (GOLD analysis project Ga0115013, IMG submission 88686) | Marine eukaryotic phytoplankton communities from Atlantic Ocean - South Atlantic ANT15 Metagenome | ecosystem: Environmental > Aquatic > Marine > Oceanic | place: South Atlantic Ocean...
GGTGGCCTTTTTGGCGGCGCCTCTGCGCCAGCGGCATCTCAACCCGCGGCAGCTCCGGCCTCTGCCGGTGGTTGCCTTTTTGGTGGTACTCCTGCACCAGCGGCATCCAAAACTGCAGCAGCTCCGGCCCCTGCTGCTGGCGGCTTTAGCTTTGGTAGTGCCCCTGCACCAGCGGCAGCCAAGACTGCAGAAGCTCCGGCCCCTGCTGCTGGTGGCTTTAGCTTTGGTGGTACCTCTGCACCGGCAGCTTCAAAGCCAGATGCAAAGGCTCCAGCGGCTCCTCTGTTTGGCGCTCCAGCAGCAGCACCTGCTGACGAGAAGAAGGATAAATCGACAGCATCGAAACCACCTGCTGCGCCAGCCTTCGGGAAATCCGCCACGACAACTCCCACAGGTGCACCTACGACTGGTGGATTTTCCTTTGGTGGTGCTTCCTCTACGCCAGCTCCAGCAACTCCTGCGGGGGTTGCTACCCCGGGTGCGCCTGCGCCTGTTGCGACGCCCAATACAAATCCGGCTGCCGGCACGCCTGCGACGGCAGCAAACGTCACAGCTCCTGTGGTAGAACCGTCTCCCCTGCAATATCAGACACTAACTGTGGAAGAAATTTTGAATAAATTCCAGAAAGAGCTCGAAGAAGATGCTTTGGCCTTCACCGAGGAAGCAAAACGTGTGTGTGAATATGACGCTATCCTCCGAGATAACAGTCGGGATCTGGCAAAGCTTACGTCAGCAGCTCAACGAATGATGATTGAGCAGGAACAAATTGAAAGGGGAATCGAAGGTATCGGGGCTTTCCAGAATCAGCTCGAAACTACGCTAACGGAGGTTGAGGAGCAGGTTGACGCAATTTTCCGGAATCAGGGCCACCTGAATCCACTAGACGCCGACAAAGAACGCGAAAAGGCGTATGAAATGGCGAAGGGCGTTGAATACCGCCTCGATAACGTAACAGAATCACTCCACGAGACATTCGAGACTCTCAATCAGGCTAACGCCCGCGCTTTTGGACAGCCTACGAGTGGTGCTGCCAATGGGGATCTATCCTCTCTTGGTACGATTGGGGATGTCGTCAACATTTTGAATCGTCATCAGGACGGTCTTGCTGAGCTTGAAGCGGCAGCCGAAAAACTCGAGCTGGACTGCGGTGAGGTCAACGCAATGCTTGCAACCCATCGGCGCTAGAAAGATGAAGGTTCTGGTATTAGCTGATCGAAATGTACTATCTATTGCGGTTCAATTTGGGTATTGCGCAACGGGAGAAGAACAGATTAACAGTTTGTCAAGTACAAGTACAAATCACCAACAATACCGATAGGAATATCACTTAAATGTAGCTCGAAAGTGTGATAAATAATTACTGATTTCGTATGAGATTATTATTAGATTTGTACACGTTTCAGCATGTGAAGCGAATTAGCATTAGTTTTTCGGGTTCATCGTATCTGAGAATCAATGTTACAGTTTGTTTCAACCGTTTGAGAAATCGCATTCAGACACCATTACAGGCAAAATAGCAAGACTGATAAGCGATTTTCAAGTTTGCAAGACTATTTTAAAATTCCCACCCACGAAAATTTTCATCAGAGACAGGGCTGATTGTAACTGATATGGAACAATCCAATCGTTCGGATTGATCTATGTTTCATTTTTGTCAATTCTCTTGGATTCAAGACTGTTTCAGTGAATATTATACATCATTGTTACGCGTCATTCCTGTATTCACTTGTGGCTCAACGAAGGTTTAAACTCATTTGGATTCCAGAAGGACCTTCCACCCTTGTCAATTGGGGGACTGTCAAAGCAGGGAAATTTGCTAGGCTTATCAACGTAGTGGCATTTGACCACCGGTTTGTCGAGACAACACTCAGAAATCAATGTGTTATCTGTGGCTGAGAGTTCCTCAGGTTTTTTGTGGAGGCATTGGTCGTTATTAACGTACCATTCACCGAGCTGTTCTAGGAATAGTAACTTGTTATCCTTGTTTTTCGTCCAGCTCATGTGAAAGATGTACGGTGAGACCTCGCCTTTTACTAAGCGTTTCATATATTTCCTGCTTTTCTGATGGAAGTGAAACCCACCAGGAAATTCGTCCGTGTCCTTAGAAAAAATCTTAACTTTCAACCCAAAAAGCGAAACATGTTCTGATAGAAGGGCGATGAGCACCTGCTGGTGGGAGCCGGATTCAAGAATCAAATCACTGGACGTTAGAAGATTGGAAAAGAAATAGGCCGTCTTAGGATTATAGCGAACATAATAGAAGCCACTGTTTGCCGAGTATGGAGCGTATCGTACGGAATGGCCGCCATCTTCCTGAAATAGCATGTCGAAGTCGTCGAGCTCAGGGTTGTTAGCTTCAAAAAAAGGAATTGGATTTTTGTACCAGACGATGTCAACATCCTGGAACAAAACATTATACCCAAGGGAGTTAATCATTTGGACACACATAACTTTGGCCATCATCATAGCAGTGAACTTTTTGTCACCATATACATTCGCTGCTTCAGCAGGAATTTCACCATAATTCTATGATAATTCCGAGAGAAATTTTTGAATGAAAAATAATAAATGAGGGAGAGCTGGCAAAGGTATTTGGGGATGGCAAATATGAGCTCAGAGAGACCGTCTAGTGATCCTGGCCTGTGGAGCTCTGAACTTACCCGTTTGTCGTAAAAGGCCTTTAGGCCCAAACCCTCTGCCAATTCCTTCGTTTCGGTATCTGTCGCAAAGACAATTATGGACGAAATATCCAGTGAGCGAGATTTCGCGGCACAGACAAAATTCATCAGCAGCTCACTCTGTCCAAAATTCGAGACCATGACGGTGACTGTCTTTTTCGCGGTGGCTGCGTTTTCCACGAGCGGCTTTAATTCGTCGACGGTCGCCTGATACGAATCAAAATAATTTTTTAGGATATCCCAGTGCCTTTGAATGTGTTTTGTTTTGGGAGGTTTAAAATTTTGTCTTCCATTTGTTTCGATCCCTCGCGATACAAGTGAAAAACCTTTGCTGGTATCCAGGCCTTTCCCCCCAAGGCGCATCCATTTCTGGATATGGTATGACTCGTAGTTCGGAACAATAGCTGTACATTGATTTTTGTTTCTCCCATGATTCGCAAGAATTACATGAAGATAATCACAATTCTTTACGGCATCATCCATTGCCACTTCTGGGATGGATGAACTATCCGTTAACATAGAGGGATTCTTGTACGTGTCCGGAAAGGCCTTTTCGCGATTGTACAATAACAAAACATCAGAGTCCTTGGCTGTCGGAAGATCCATCGGAACGCCAAGGTCAAAGTGGCTAAAGAAATCGGTCTTTGATGTCCGGGCTAATCCCTGAGCGAAGTTTTGAGTGGTATCGGGAAATTTCACCAAAGATGATTTTTGTTCTTTTGACGCCGACAGTGCCTGCAATTCCGCCACCCGTCGCTGCGCCAATTCTTCCACTTTCGCATTCATAAAATGGTGGCTACTGTTCTCACGAGCGCTCCCACTAATGCACTCCATGTTCATGTGCGCTGAAAAAATCGTTCCGAAGAAAAAGCTGAGCATCGACACGGCAATCATTAGCAAGATCGGCGAATCTGCAACCGCGGATCGCGACCGCGGTCTTCCATTATTCTTCATCAGCTCAACGTGACGGGAAGAGTGGCCTGCAAGTATATAAATATTCGTTGTCGTTTCAAAGCAAGTCTCTGCTTTCCTGATTTTATTTTATGCCAATTGTAAATACCATAAAGCTGATTGCGCCAACCTCGAGTTTTTGTTGAAAGTGATGATGGAAAATGACTTGTGACTAAATGAGTTTAAAAGTCGAATGAGTCGATAATAATATGACCATAACGAAAAGGAAACCAAAAAATCCTAGCACAGAAAAAATTAGTTTAGATAGTCACTAAAAGGTTTTTCCCACGATGCAATTAAATTATAAAGAGCACATATCCCCTAAACACTTGAAATACAATCCTTCCGATTTGTATCTTTCTAGACCCCTCCTAACATCAATTCCTGCAAAACATATCTATCCAGGAAGGGTGATGATGGATAGAGTTTGTCTAGAATTTTTGCCATGTCTTTGCCGAGGGATTTGGCTTCGAAGAGAAGATTTTTCTTAAGGAGATTTTCCAATATCTTTGCACCTTCTTTTTCGTTTTCGTAATCTTGCGGAGAAACACCTCTGGAAGTACCAAGGCGATCCGCATCGAATAGTTTCCGTCTGAATTCAAAGCTTTTGGATTGGATCCTCGCCTTTTCTTCATATTCCTCACTTTCAGCTTGCTTAAAACAATAGATTGCCTTTTCCATCAAAGCATAGGCGTTTTTATAGTCGCTGCCAAGCTCGACCTCTGCAGCTTCGGCATTTGTCATTCCGGAAGCTAGCCACTAAAAATAGGGGGAAAATCAACGGCAAAGGCATAATGCGATGAGACGAAGATAAACATCAATCATCGTGATTTTATTTTTGAATACAAAGGCAACAATTATCAAGTTTTACGAACCTCGTCTTTTGTCATGGTTAAGTTGTCGATGTTCTCGATGTTATTCTTTGTAGCGATTGACAATGAATCATTACTATTTTTCTTGACGTAATTTGTCTGGATAGATGTGGTATTCGTCATGAATCGCAAAAATGCGTCTCCAGATAGTGAACTTGTGGTTTCGGCAAAAAATAAACGGTCGATGCATCGGGTCACGCCCGTGTACAAAAGCTTCAGCTGTCCTTCCACCTCAGGGTGGTCGTTCTTGAAGTTATGGACACTGCGATTTAGGAGCAATTCCCTTCATGGTGATGTAGCAATGAGAGAAATAGACCAAAGAAAAAAGAAGTTAACATAGATATCGACAATAACTCTTGAGAAGCAGAACGATTTTCTTGAGTTTCTTACCGCCAGGGTTTCTGCGATATCTTTGGAAGAGATGAAAAGAAATCTACGATGATGATATTCTTGAACTCCAGACCTTTCGCCCTTCGGATGCCATAAACTAGTTCGTATCCCCCAAGTTTATCTTTGACCTCTTTGACACATTCATCATGGGTCAAAACAACAGTACCGCTGAGCCTTTCGCTCAACAGTTCTGCCATAGTTTCGAACTTGACTTTATGAAAGATCCCAGGCCGGGGTCCTTTGAATAAACCGTCGTCTCGTCCCAGCTGCTTAGCGCTGTCTGGAAAATAGGTAAACATTTGTGACAGAATCGAGGCTGCGGCATTTAGAATCCCAGCGTGGCTTCGAAAGTTCACGTTGACAATTTGAGGTTTTTGTGGGATCATCTTCCGGTTTTCTCCCGCCACGTGATAACCTACTGAACGTATGTCGTCGAACCGAAATTCGACGCCCTTGGTAACATTCTGGGCAGGATCTCCAGCCAAAAATAAATTTCCAGCTCCGCTCAGATGGAAGAACAACAAGATTTCCGCTTGCGTATAATCCTGTACTTCGTCGACGTATATCTTACTCCACTTGCACCAAGATTGTATCCCCTCGAAAATATCTGGATGGGACTTTTTGGCGGCCAGTAGACGTTGGATAAGTGCTACGATGCGATCACAATTGTCCCAGGCATTAGTCTCAGCTAACTGCTCTTTGTAGCGGAGGAAAACTTCGTACACGAGTTCTCTTTGCCCCGTTTCAAGTCGGCATCGTCTCTTTCCAAAATTGTTTTCCGAAAGGAACTCCTCTTTAGAAACAAAAAAATCTTTGTTGTTAGAAGTGCTTTGTAATGCCTCGATCGAACCCTTGAGAAAGGAACGAATATTAGTCCAAACAATTAGTGCATCAACATTATTGCTATCGCTGCCGTCATAAACGTCTCGCTTGAAAGTCGAGAATTTCATGAACAAATCCTCTGGAAAGGAATCTCGAATCCCATCAACCTTAGGAAGGACCTTCTCCAATTCCAAGAGCAACTTGTCAAAAGTCACGAATATACTCCCATCCCTTGCCCCAATCGTTTTCTCCACGTAAGTGCAAAGACGGGGAGACCGGGCGATGAATAGCTGCGAAAACAAGGGATCCGTAGAGAATTTCTGGCGATCAAACTCCATGCGGTTGCAGATACAAATCGTCTTGCCTGTTCCAGAACGTCCCAGAAGCAGTACGGTCCCCTCTGTTTCGACGACTTGCCGTTCTTCGTCAGTAAGGTGCAAAGCGGGGGTCCAGTCCTGTTTTTTAATACTCTCTATTTCGTCAATATCTACATCATAGACCTTGAGTGGAACGTTTCCAAGAGGATCCAAAAAAATCTCGTGATTTTCATCCATGATTGTAGCATCATTGGTATCGGACTTCATCTGGTCCACATCGTTAATAGAAACTCGTTGACGCTCGCTCCGGTTTTTGGAATCATCAATCAGTCGCATGAGCCGAGAGACTCGATCGTGTTTAGCAATATACCAAATAAGCATGTAGTCACCTTTTTCGGTCCAAAGGATCCGAAAGCCTGACTTTTGTTCCAAATAAGTCTCGTAAATGGGGACCTTATTGGTAGTAGTCCCATTTAAACGTTTGGCTAAGATTCGGCTTCGGTCTCCACACGCCAATTGCTGCATCCGACGTACAAAAAACTCCACGTACTTTGGATCACCATTCTTCAGCCACTTGACAACATCTCCGCTTAGATGGATATCTTTGAAGGCAGCCGTATCTGTACCGAGGCCCGACGGCGATGATGGTGTTGACATTTTGACGCCCGATCTCTTCTGAGGTTTCACTGGTGGTAAGCCCTCCACTTCCTCAATATCATCGTCACCAAAGTGTCTTTCCTTGACTTTCATGGCATCTTCCATAGAATTCGTGAGCTTTTCATCAGTCTCCTTTCGGTCTTCGTCATCGTCATCCACCTCTAAATCTAGCTGCCGAACGAAAGCCTGTTTGTCCCGCAACGACGCCCAGTCAGGAAGCTCTTGCTGTACTTCTTTAGTATATTTACTGCAATCCCCCCAGACGCTGTAGAATCGAACAAAATCTTTTAGCTTGTGGATAACACTAGAGTTTGTTTGACGAGTGTGGTTTCCTCGCCACAGAGCCTGGAAACGAATAATTCGATATCTTGTTCGCTTGAACTTCTTCGATAGACTTGCGCCCCTGATAAAATGGGCGATTTTTGACGCTGCCTTGTTCTCGATTTTCTTTTGTTTTTCCTTTTCTCGCCTTTGTTTGTTTTTCCTTTTCTTCCTCTCGCGTTCGCGTTCAGCTTGTCGTTGTTCCGTGTTCGTTTGGTAGGGGTACTGGCCGTTGACATGATTGGCAAAGGCCTGGTTATCTCCCGCCAGTGTTCTTCTCGTGGGCATGGGCATGGGCATGGTTAATTCTGGTTCTGAATCCGAATCGTCGTCGGAGGAAGACGCGTTTTCGTGCCGGTTAATCAATGATGGGGGTTCTTCGTCATCCGAAGACGTATCGTATTCGAATTGTCTTAAAGTCAATGGCGGAGGCCCATCATCGGATGATGACGAAGAATCGTCATAGATTCCATTATCACCTGTCATGGGTGATCACGCTAATACCTTCTATGGGTTCTACTGATTGTATGGCGTCGATGTTGACTCGCAAAAGACGGTCTTCAAATTATATCCTCAGCAGATTTGTAAGTTGGCGCCGTCGGCCTTCGTTTACTTGTTTGATACAGTACCGTTTTATGAAAAACACAGGGGCAGATATAGTTTTTGTTGTCGGAGCAGCAATGAGAATTTTCAGATGAACCCCCCAATTTAGTCATTCGGCAAATTTTGGGTGATCATTGCTGCTCTCTAGGAGAAATTGCAATCCCAATTGCACAGGATGAGGTGCAAGTGGCACTGTGTGGCAGATAGACCCCCCACACTTGCTCCTCCCCAGCAAGCAAGGGCCTCTGTTGCAAGCCTCTGCCAAGCCCTGCGCCCCCACCACTGGGTGGTGGTGCTTGCTCTGTGGGGGCAAGGCAGCCATATTATGTGGTGCTGGGTGCCCTATGTGGGCCATGTGGTGCTGGGCCACACCTCGTGCTTTGAGGAGGCAATGCACAATGGGAGCCTGCTCAGTGGCCCACTGGCATGGCCCCACCAGCAGGCTGGCCAGCTGGCGGGCTGTGCTGCCGGCTTGGCAAGCACAGCAGCATTGTTGGGGCTGTGGTGGGCAGGGGAGCCAGAGGGGGTCTTGCAACATCCCCCAATGGTCAATGGATCCAGAGCATTGCATCACCCCTTGCGGTGCACAAGAGGGCAATGGTGGAGATGCCACTCCCTGCAGCTCCTTGGGTGAGGGCTTGAGTGCATGTTTGCAACCATTGGTGTTAGATTGGCAGCTCTCTCCCAACGATGCCTGCAATCTTACTAGCTTTGTGGTTGTGTTCGATGAGCGCCAAATCGACACGTTACAGAATTGATAGGTCGTGTTCGATGAGCGCCAAATCGACACGTTGCAGATGATAGGTCGTGTTCGATGACAGCCAAATTGACACGTTACAGAATTGATAGGTCGTGTTCGATGAGCGCCAATTTGATACGTTCGCTGATGCATTTGGCAAGACTTTCCATCGCTCACACAAGATTGAGAATTCTTGAGAGGTCCGCGATAGGCTTTATCCTGCTTTCATTCGGCGATGTGATAGGCTGTATCGTGCATACCTTCGAGCGAACGAATTCTGGTATTCAAAGAGCGAAGACGCTCACGAATAAGAGAGAAGTCGAAAGAGATATTATTTCCCACTTGAACTCGGTTCCAAACCCGCGGCACGACAAAGTTCCGTGCGTTGTGTAGTAGTCAAAAACTTATCACATTCTCATTCGTGTTCTCTTGTTCTCCCCACCTTCACTTAAGGGCAATGCCCCCACAGACGTGGTGAAATTCGGTGACACTCTCTCCGCTCAATACCAGTATCGATAAGTGTTGTACCACGATCAACCAAGAACGAAGCGAACTGATCGCGCGATGCGAATTTGGAAACGAGCGGAAAAGTGGCTCTTAGAGCATCACCACTCGCACACAATTTTTGAAACACACAAAACGTTGAGAAACAACACTCGAAACGTCCTCGTTACAGTAATCATGCTAAGACCAATTGAAATGAACCCCATGAATAACACAATAACAATGAACTTACTATATGGTAATAACGATGAGCAGCGAAAGCCATTTTTGTTGAACAAAAACGATACAAAAAAGGCTACGCGTTCGAAACGAATAGGGCTGGGCAAATACTCGCGAGGGGATGCAACGAATGACGACAGTACAAACAATTCCGAGGATGATGATTTGTCATACAGCAATGTCATGACAATGACAGGTCTCAATACCACTGAAGAAGAATCATTTTCCTCCACTCCCCGTAGAATATCGTTCACCAAACAAGACGAAGTCGATGGCATCGAACAAAGCCTCCTTCCACCTCTCGACACCACGAATGAAAAACCAAAGAAGACAGTCCGCTTTGCACCAGAACTGATGAAAGCAACAGAATCCGTAGGAGTCAACAGCACTATTAGAGCTACTAAACCATGGGAAGGAACTCTGACGGAAGACCACTGCCGAGAGCTGTGGTACCAGAAGGACGAACTCGTTGCGATCAAACACGCGGCCAAAGTCATCATTGCCAATAGCGTGTTCCTTGAGAATAATCCAGACACATCGTCCGAAGACCAAGATGGTTTGATTGGACTGGAGCGCTTCAGCAAGAAACGTGCTGTATGGAAAAGGACCGCCATTCGCTGCGTGCTCGAGGCACAACGACAGATGACAGAACTCGCGAAGACCATCCACAATGATTATTTCCATGACATTAGTAAAGAAGACTACATCCACAGTATCTCAATGAGATGCACGGCATGGTCACGAGACGCCGCAAAGAAGCAGGGCTTCCGTGACTACTGTGCTGCCCACGACCCTTTGGCCTCGCTCTTTAGCGACGGCGGCCACGGCGAAATGACGTTGGAAGACTACGGTAAAGAAAACGAGCAGAACTACGACGAAATGATATTTGGAGAAAGGGACACTTCCAGAATAGGTGAAAAGCGTACCTGCGAACAGGTGAATGACGACTTTCAACAGCAACAAGAATCCCGCAATGTACGACAACGGGTATAGCCACCACTTTCTGGTCTTTGACAAACTACGAAATAGAGTTAGGGAATGAATTGTCATCCTAGAATCATAGAACACGAAAATAAAAATATAGATCATAGAGACACACTCTCAATCATAAAATAAGTATTACGCTTAGCGAAGTCTATAGTCCAAAGTTTTAATTTCATTGCATCAATCGTAAGGTCGTTAGACCAAGCTATAGAAGAACTGAGTTTCGAGATGAAGGCCCTTGATGGTATCAATGAGAATACGAAATGCTATATATTGAAAAGGATGTAATGAGAAAGCGTCGAGATAAGTAGGTTGTTGAGGTTTAAAGGGCGTTGGGGATCAATTGTCCCCAACAACCAAAAGACCAAAATGATGTGTCGAACAATTCGAACCATCCCCAGATCTCTCCCCAGAAGAGATTTTAAAACGCTGAATTCAGTACCGTTTCTAGTAGCGCTTCAAGTGCGAAGCAACGTGCTAGCGCATCGGTTCTCATAATACCAAACGTGATGCAAACTTGCGTCACAAGTTCTTCGAGCGCATTTAACAAAACCGAGAAAGTTCAATCGTGGGTGTCTATGTCTCGGAGAGCATTATTTTGGTTTGTTAACCTCCAACTTGAACTGAGTCAACTTGCCATCCTAGCCATGTGGCAGTGCACCCACATGTACCCATGTGGCAGTGCACCCACATATGCCAGAAACGACTTGTGGGAACAAGGTTTCATTGATTGATGCTGGCTAGGACCTCATATTGGGACTCAATATCTAGAGCACAAAGCTTTTGGGAGGAGGTGGCGGTGGGGCAGTGTGTGTGTGTGTGGGGGGGGGGGGGGGGGGGGGGGGGGGGTGGGTGGGTGGGGGGGGGGGGGGTGCAGGATTGGCTCCTCCTAACTTTCTGGGGAACCAGTGGTGTTGCAGGGCCAATGCAACCCCAGGGAGCCAAGGCATTGGCCCAGGTGCCACATTGGCGCCAGCAGGGTGGCACCAAAGGGGGATCTTTATGATTGGATCCCAAAAGTCTTGTTGTGTGGCTCAAGGGTGGCTGATGGCATTGTTGCTTGGCATTGTTTGTTGGGGTGGAGCAGTTTTTTTGATTGGGTAAGCAATACCAGCAAACAAGAGCATAAGATGCAACGACCCTCCCCTCACTTTGTACTGATAATCTTCGATGCTTCTTTGGTCTCGTTGAGATCATCATCATCAACAGCGACAAAATTAAAATCGTGACTTGCCACTATCTTCAAACAAAAAAATGCGTAGTTGAAAAAGACTACATTTACTATTTGTTTTGCAAACGTTTTGATCTAATAATCATTGATTAAAAGGCAACATAGCCTGTTTGTCAGACCTGCTGCATCTCCTTTTCGTACTTTTTTAATTAAATAAACATATAAAACATATATATGGCGCTGGTTACCGCAGCCTAGTTGCGTGTGAGAAAGATACCAAAGTGGCGTAAGCTTCTTGAACGGACTCAAGATGGTATACTTTCAGCTCAGTATGCGTCGTTTTACATCGATCGATTCTTTTTTCCAGGTGAGAAAACTCGCTTGAGCAAACTTTTCACATCCTTGTTGCTACGTGTACTGTCGTTACAAGGTTGTTCGGGAATGGATTCCATCAGGAAGGTCTTGTTTCCTTCCATGGTGGTCGAGCGCAATGAATCGAATGTTTCATTCGAAGCCACCGAAGCCACGGTCAATGAGTCCTCCGAGAGAGGAGTTCTGGCGTCATTCTTGGTGGGAGACACCACAACACTGTGTTCTTGATTGATTCTAGAGCGCTGGGGTGGCGGCTGGCCACAGTGTTTGACAATCCACGGATGACTCATTGCCTCTCGTGCCGTTGGACGCTTCGAGGGATCGGGCTGCAGGAGCTTGCGACAGAAATCAACAGCAAGCGGATCCATGGTTATCCATCTCATGGAATCGAATTTTGGTGGATGTTTTTCGGCATTCCGTACCATGTCCAACGTAGCTTCTTCCGTCTTCCCAAGAAAGGGCAATTGTTTGGATAGTATCAGGTAGGTAATGACTCCAACAGACCAAACATCACACTTACTGTCGTAAAACTCCTCGGATAGAACTTCCGGTGCTACATAATAGGGCGTTCCCAAGCATCCCTCTACCTTGTTTGTCTCCGGATCGATTTTGGTGGACAATCCGAAATCAATAATCTTGATTTCACGGAGCTTCTCGCTGTTGCGTCTTTTGACATCTTCAATGTTTCTGCTCTTGGCGGACAAGTCCAATTTTCGCTTGAACATGAAGTTGGAAGCCTTGAGATCTCGGTGAACGATTCCTATCACATCGTGACAGTAGGACAGTGCATCCAGAATGTTCCGGACCATCCATGCCGCGTCGTCATCTGGAATGTAGGCCTGGCGCTTACTGAGCTCAACTATGGCTCCGTGTAGCTCACCTCCTTCGAGAAGCTCGGAAATAATGTGTATCGCCTCGTCGCCTTCGAAGGTTTCCTCGAAATCTAACAAATGGGGGTGGCCCTTGGCATCTTCGAGGTTGGAGCACTCCTCTTTCAGCATTCGGATGTCTTCAACCTTTGCCCTGGGGATTGTTTTGCAGGCAAACGCGTTGTTCCCTTGGTTGCGATTAAAGAATCCCCCTTTCGATCTATTCCTTATGCGGGATCGTACTTTGTGTACCGTCCCGAAGCACCCCTCGCCCATGAACTCCTTGACGTCGTACATGCTCTTCAACTCATCGAAGGCCCACCGAGAGATGTCGTTCGGCTTTTTCGAGTTGCTACGAATGTTCGAATTTCGTACGAGGAGAGTCATCTTGATTTTGTATACCTTCAGAATCGGAATGCGACTGAGCGGATTCCGTCTGTAAAGGATCTATTGGCCTGCAGGTTGGTTTTTGTTCCGGAGGATTTGCGGCACCTGTAGCAAGGGATTACTCTGTTCGTGAAACCCGGCACAGCTTTCTTTTCAATCTGTGATTATAAGATCGGTATTGAAACTGCATTCAACCCCGGAATGCAATTGTCACAGATCCTAGGCAAGAATATAGAAAGCAATATTGTGATGCAAGTTTGAATTTGGATGTCTTTCTTACACCGATGAAATGCCTTGTAAATCAATGGAGGAAAATATTCGCTGCTTGTTTGTGGTGTGAACTTGGTACAAATTTGATTCGCCAAAGTCACAGCGATTATAACGATGTACTAAAACCGTTGTAGTGGTGTCAACGCCACGTGTGGCGACTTTTTGGCTCCTATCAGGAAAATCTATTCTCTCGTGAAAATGCGTGCCTACGGAACGGTTCTTCAGTGATGAGTTTTTAACCAAATCATTCACTGAATAGATGGCGAACAGAAACAACTCATTGTCAAAAATTTGGCGGCTTTCGGGATTCAACGATCGAGATCTTTTCATTTCAATAACTTGATGTATATTGTGGAAAAGGATCGAGTTAATAATGTTTGGACGGATTGTAAGACACGATCATCGGTGTGATAGCAATTATTGGCATAGAGAGAGCTGATTTACCCTTTACAGTTCTAGTAGCAGCAGGAGGAGGAGCATGCGAGGTCGATGCCGTAGTGCCAATGAGAACAATCGGCCTTGCCCCCGACATTGGCAATGTCGAGTTCCAAGAAATATGTGGACCACGATTATAGGGATGATATCAACAACTCTATTGCTTCTACAGAATGATTGCGATGGATTTGCGCCAATGCGACTGATAAAGATAGCACCACTTCCGCCTACCCCTTTGCCACAAGAATCACGACAGGGCTGTTTTGTGCTATCTAAAGCTCTATCTGCCTCCATTAGCAGTATTCCTGTCAGCGACAATGACAAAAACCCAACCTATGGTTCGGTTGATACCAAGTATTTCACTAATTCCACGTCATTTTCACTACAAGTTGCGACCCCCTCAACATCGAGGCGACGAAGAGCATGGAATTTCCTCAAGAGAAAGACACTGTTTTGGAGAAATCGCAGCAGTGCCAGCCGGCTTGAAACGTGTGCAACACCCTTGAATTTCGAATATGACTACGATGTCATTGGCATCCCAGCAGGAGTAAATAATCCGTCTACGGCCAAGACTACAGGAGTCATGCTCATCCATCCAATAGGCGTCGGTATCGCCCGATGGTACTACCAACGGCTGATAACCTCGCTTATTGCAAGACAGGCAAAGATCGGAGAACGCTTGGTGGTCGTTGTCCCAGATTTGCTCGGTAGTGGAAGTGCCTGCAATGCCACGGCAGGATCGGAGGTGGTTCAGAAATTCCCTTTGTTCAATATTTCCGACTGGACGGACCAGCTCGAAGACCTCATGTCATCGGTGGAAATAGCTTCGGAATCTTCGAATGGTATTGACCGTTGGTGTGTGGTCACCAATGGTGGGTGTTCACCAATCGCCTTGCAGTTGGCTGCCTGCAGAAATTGTGACACAGAGACAACAAAAGTCCCCGTTTCGAATCTTGTTCTGTCCTCGGTGCCTCGGTTGCCGTTCTTTTTGAAGAATGAGACATCGAATGATGCCGCCAAGGTGAAAAAGTCCTACCGGACGCTCTCGGGCACAGTCGGAAAGCTCTTTTGGTGGTATTCCTGTCGCAACAATGGGGCTTTCATCCAGACCTTTAGCGAAAAGAATCTAATCGCTGATCCAAAAAACCTCGGTCCAACCTGGCGGTCAAACTGTTACGAGACGGCTATTTCTTTCGATGGACGGGGTAAGTATTCGACCTTTTCGTTTCTTGCTGGAACGCTTCAGGATGGATGCGCATCGAGCCTCGAAGCAATTAAGAACACTCCTCTTGCGATTGATCTTATCAAGGGGATTGATGTCCGGAGGAATCGTGCCAGGAGTTGGTTTTGGCAAAAGCCCAAGAAGACAAAGAACAAGGAGATTCTCCAAAATACAGAACAAAAAGTAGATGCTACGTCTACTGATACCACAGTGACGGTAGTTTCTAATACAAGTAGAAGTAATACTGTTGCGAACACCGAAACCAACACCAACAAACCCCACGAGACATTTCGGGACTACGTCGAGAAAAATGGAAATGGTGGGAGGGAGCTGGTCATTGATGGACGGATCAGTCTAGCCCACGAAGATCCAGAGGGATATGCGGATGCTATGCTACAATTCTTATTTGAATCCTAAATCAGATAATTATTAAAACAATTCATTTTTACTCTTCAAGCATACATGTAGAATCTATCAACACTGGCGAAAACATTATACAAGAAGTAGTGTACCTCAGCAAGCGTGCTAAATTTGGATGAATGGGATTTGTGAAGCTGGAATATCAGCAAAATACAGCAGTTGCGTATTCACGAGGACATTTCTGATTTCGGTCACTCTCGTAAAGCATTTGCTTTACCTCTTTTTGACACATGACATTAATAAGCATTAGTAAATGTGACAAGTTTTTGTTCCAATAAATATTAATCACGATCTGTTAGATCTTGTTCGTGTTTGTCTTGTATAAGAGCATTTTTGGTGAGCTGTAGAAGTCATTAAAGCTAGCACATTTAACCCAAGAAAAATTTAATAACGTTTTTTGGTGCTACTTCTCGTAGTGATAAATAACCGCAAAACAGAATTGAAGAAATTGGTGTTAATTAAACTGACTTTTTGACAATAATTGATTCAGATTTCATCGACAAATATAACCGTGATTCAACGAGCGAATTTTGGCTTGTTTCAGATTTTCAAAAGAACACAAACAATCGAAAGCTTCAGTTTCTTTCATAAATCCGTTTCCACTCAAAACTGAAATTGATTCAAGGACTTTTACTTTAAACATCACAATTATAATTTCCGACAACGAAAAATGATGTATTTTCCACAGAAGAAAGCGGTAGCCTATACGCTGCTGATTGTACTAATTACCTCAGCTGTGTCAACTTCATACGCCAAGCCAGAAAGATCGGCTTGTAAAGAGCACGATCGTAAAAGAGGAAACTGCAAAAGGGCAGGATGTGTTTTCCGACCGAACCACAGAGGTAGGTGTATTTCGAAAGAAGAAAGGTGCTTGAAAAAGAAGAAAGAGGTCGGTTGCGGAAGGCTTCACTATTGCCAATGGGAGGGAGAAAAATGCATACTGAATCCCAATGAAGACACTTCAGAAGAACCTCTTATTAAGGATCTCGAAGACTTTGACGAAGAGCCTTCGCCAGATAATGTTGATACGATCGACGTCAGTTTGGAAGATTCTGACGAAGGTGAGGAATCCGAAGCTTCCAATGAAGAGCCTGCGCCTGAGCCTGATGAAGACACGAGTCGTGATTTTCCAGAAAAACCTGGTGTTATTACATTGCCCGAACATTCTGATGACAGACCCGAAAAAATCAAGCAAGTCCAAGGCGACGTGGAATTCATTATGTCCTTCGTAGGGCATGACGCAAATGAGGCCAAATCAGAAATCGAGACGAATATGGGAAAATATCACGTTCATATCTGTCCTAAGGGCAGCACTGCTGACATGGAATGTATCATGCGAAATTTTGATGACACTCGCGTGAAACTAATAACCGGAGATGATAATGCAGTGGAAAAGGTTACCATCGGATAACATTTCGAGTTCCAGAGTTCACCCACATGAGTCGTATCATCTTCCGTCATACGAGAGCCACATTTCCAATGCTTAATGTACAAAATAGAAGGATCAAATAGAAACTTTCATACATATCCAAATACAGTAATAATTTCATAAAAAAAGTTAGACAATTTCAAAATGCTTTCTAGCAATCGTTCACTTAATGCTTGCAAAAATAAAACGCTATTATAGAAACTGCGATCACTGGAAATGTCACATGAAAAGAAATAATGCCAATGAAGTAATTTAAATTATGTAATATGTAGTGGTCATCTCTCGGGCTCTTATTTATCATTGTTCAGGTGTTCCAAACTAAAAAGTAGTCGCGAGACAAAGATGCAATAAATATGTAATATGTAGTGGGCATCGATCCGAGTATTGTAGGTCATGATTCGTGCCCCGAGCAATCGCTGCTTATTCGTATGTGGAAGATAGGGGCAACCCGGTGTTTTTGTTGGCGTCCACAATCGCCTTGTATTGGGTTGCGGAGACGGGTGCAAGACGACAATCGATGACGTTCTGGAACTTTTCTCTACCCCCGAATTGAATGAGATCGTCACAAAAAGCGTCACTAATATCATCCAGGGCAGCATTGTCCAAGAGGTTTCCTTCGAGATCCAACTTGGCGTAGACATCATAGTGGCACTTCCAGGTGTAGTGACGCTCGGATTGTGGATGTTTCCGTCCTCCCACAATCTTGTCGATGACATGTCCCTTGTCCGTAAAGCCCATTGCGTTGATGGAGTCGTGTAGCCCCGAGTTCATGTCGAGCAAATCCTCGTTGACCCAGGCTCCACAATCAACGCCAGATAATCCAATCCGAAACAATCTGTTGGTAGTGGCAGCGGCAGCAAAAGTCGAGGGCGAGTATCCTCCGTAATAGAACGGGAGTAATGCAGGTGCATCGAGTGAGGTGGTCAAATCGTTGGGGGTATCGGCTACAGAATGGGTGTTGGCAACGTCCTTGGCCTCCCTGTTCGCCATGATATTGGCAACAGATTCTTCAAAGTCGCTCTTGCTGAGAACAAAGATGTCGACATCTCGTACGAATTCAAACGAATCTTCGTCGTTTCCCTTGACGTTACAGGATTTGTCGATGAGGTTTGCACGCACGGCGTCGGCAATATCGTTCACACTGGCTTCGCTCAAGACAACTTGAGAGGCGATGATTTGATCTTGGTTTTTCCTGTCGGACAAGGCGAGACGTTCGTTTTTGTTGAGAAGCAGGTTTTGAGAATCGCCTTGCAGAGAATCATCATCAGGGCCTATAGTTGAGTAACGGGAGAGGAGTATATGCGTGAGAAAATCGAAGAGAAGCAATCTAATACGCCATATAGCTTATACTTACACATGCCGCAATATCCTGACGTATCAAGATGCGAGTACATGTTCCACTTTTGGTTGTTGGAGTATTCTCGGGGCGGGAGGCGGGGAGGAGGATACCTGGGGCGAGGTCGTGGTTTGGAGGGAAACTTGCGTGGCCGGGAGGGACGCTTCAAGACGACACCACTCTCTGAAGAAGTCCCTGCTGCTTCGAAAGTGTCATTCTCTTCATCCGTGGCGAGAATTTGTTGGCCCGACATGTAAAGGCCATCGTGATCTCCGTGAACCTTGTCGAAAGCCTTGTGGAGGGCACAATCGAGAATCGCTTGTTTCGCGAGGGAGAGGTCTTCGAGATCTTCCATTCCGTAGCCGTCGATCTGCAAGACCAAATAGGCGCTGGTACTGACCAAGTCGGAATCGACTATGGTTGTGGCGTCCTTGGAAGAGGTAGACTTGGCACGGAAATTGGTAGCGCTGCAAAGACTTGGGTAGCCAGCCAAAAAGGCCACAAGTACGAAAAACCAAAGCAAACATATCTTGTTCATGGCGGGGGTGGTTTGTTGAGGCATTTGTTCAGAACCAAAAGAGTTATGATTAGGTCAGCAAGAATGATACGACGGGTGGTTTTGATGAGTCTGATGAGAAGATCGATGGACTTATAGATCGTAGCGGAGTTTTGCTTTCGATCGAACGAGAAATAGCTATATGAGAAGAAATGGTGATTCTGAAAATGAAACCTTAAGCTGTATTTCCACAGTTTTGAGCCACTACTAAAATGCAGTAGGAATTGGCTGTAGAATCGCATTGCTTTCGAAGCAATTCCGAAAAGCTTGGCGATCAAGATTATCCGCGAGAAGGCCGCCGTTTGACTTCAGAAGACTTTTATGCCTGGACAAACGGCAATCTTGATTCGGCATTTTTTGCTTTTTCGGAACATATTGTTCTTCAGCTCATCGGGTTGATTCAATCGTGCCAGGCTCCGTAGGCCACCAAGGGATATAGAAAGAAAGCAATGACAATTTTTCAGAGATCACACGAGCGAAAGAATCATGGGGTTCGGAATTATTCTGAAGAGAGTTGGAACCTCAAACACGATTCGCATTTGTGCCCCTGATGTTTTGTTCACTTGTTGAGTTCATTAGAGTAATGTCCACATCAAGACCAAAGACAACATCCGATCTTGGTAATTGAGCAATTGTCGTGAGAAGCTTCTCGAAGACATTCTTGTTGTTTTCAAAAACATCGTGCGGGATTGGAAAGCTCAGTCGTGCATCAGAGATTCTTCAGTTTTGGAAGATTTTTCTACTCTGAACACATAATTTTCTTTTCTTCTATTAGCTTTTTCGTTAGAATAAGATAGGTTACACTTTTCAAATTATTGTTAATATTAGTAGTCAATCTGAAAGGTTATCTCTAATTCGCAGTTGAGACCGAGGAAAAAAGACCTGGAGGGTCTTTCCTATATCTTTGTTGTGCTAGCTTGTGTGTGCTGAAAGCAAGTCTTTCTTCGTCTTTTGTTTGACATCGACGAAAGTATAAATCTATGGTTTTGCGGAAATATCAATCTTAGAAATCCTGTATCTGGTGCTTAATTTTGAATATCGGTCATCATTCTATCATATATCATTCCAATCGATGCAGTCGTCATCGCTTTCTTCGAAATTTGTTCGTTTCACATGATTGTCGTTACAATCTGTCTGTTGGTTGGTGGGCCTTGTTGTTGCCATTTCTATTGGTGATTCTAAAGATAAGTCTTTATTGTCGCTGCTTTTTTCAGCGTCTGCCTGTAACCTTGCGAAACGCGCACAGTTGCCTGCCTTCACGGCATCGATGGCTATCGATCTAGCCACTTCTCGATCACAGGCTACGGCAAGGATTCTTGCATCGACACCCCAGATAGGTTTGCTTCTAACCGAGTCCCAATCAATAGGACAGCAAGTCGTATTTTCGGCTATGGAAGTATCCACAGAACAATTGTCGTTTTTAATTTCGCTATTTCCAGAGATAGCTACACCACTACAATTTTGGACATTGTGTCCTTGTGCGATCAAAGCCTCGTAGAAGCTGTTATGATTCGGTCGAAAGACGGTTTCGATTAGAAATCTGATCAGGGCAGAGTCGTCTCGCACCCGGAGGGTCGAGAAATCGATCACCACCCGGTCCGAGTCCGATCGTTTTTCAACCACCACACAGATTTTGGCGAGGGCGTCGCATCGCTGTCGAAAGGTATTTGCGACCGGACTTCCCTTGCGATTCTTTCGATATCCCGTCCCCCTTACGGTTAAAAAACCATCGCGCTTGGCCTGATCAAAGATCCTACGCTCGTCGCGATTGAGCCTGTGGCAGGTGAATCGGCTGCCGGTTCTTCTCTTTTTGGCGCCCTTTCCGTAGCTCAGATTTTCAACGTCGTCCAGGTGGGCTCGAAAGACTTTGCGAAAGCCAGTGCAGACAGGAGGAGGACAAGACGAGTCCATCCAGAAATATCAAACTTGATGTAAAGTTAATTGTCGTTGGTATTTGAGTTGCATGGTTTGCCATGGTTGTAGGGAAGATTTCGAATTCAACCATGATTTCGTGATGCGCTGTTTGCTCGATGTGGTTTGATGTTGATGGCTGCGGGACTCATGAAGCGGGAATGGTAGAAACTTGAGAAGGTTGATCAAAGTGAAATTTCGGATACATTTCGATTTGCAACAACATTTCATCTGTTGACGCAGGGTTGTGAACAATCAAAAAGCATCATTACGTATCGTTTTCGCAGCTGATATTAGGAGAGAGCCTCAGCATAAGGAATGAAAGCACACCCAACCTATATCTTCTTACTCTTCGACCTAACCCAAAGATAACCAGATAAAAGCCTACATCCAATCACCATGACGGCCTCAATATCCAAACAACAACTTGTAATATATGTTCCTGGAATGTACTCTTCCACCCTCCGCTCAACTACTGGAGGGTGCCTTCGTGACAGATGGGACCCGCCACGTTCATTGCTTTTAACTCTCTCCAAATTAAACAATGGTCACAATGGTCTGAAACTCCCAATTACTTGGAGCAAAAACAATCATGGTGTTTACGTACAAGATAAGGATGGTGTAGAGGCCGCAGAGTGCCTCCAGTTTGTCCAAAGCGGACTTCTTACCTTCTTGGATACTCTTCATATCAACGGTTTAATCGACTTACACAAGATTGTATGGGACTGGAGACGGAGTTTTGAAGAAACCGAACAGGAGATTGCAAAAAAGATTGAAACTATTTGTAGCAGCAGTCGACAGGCAACTATTCTTACTCACAGTACAGGAGCACTACTTGCATGGCCGACGATCAGTAGACACCCTGAGTTCTTTTCTTGCTGGATCAATGCTGCTGGATGTCTACTGAAAGGAAATAACTTATTTCTCAGTGATTTTGATCGCGGTTATATGATGGGTTCTCTGAGAATGCTTTCCAAGGAAGCATTTTTTACTTTCCCCGGGCTCTACTGCTATTTCCCGATCCTTGGTGAAGAATTCGGGGGGACAGGAGAAAGTGACCTGATTGACCCCGATGGAAAATACTATACCCCTCAAGAAATCGATATTCACAAGGTTTCCACTTGGGAGGAATTCAAGCTCGGGATTTTTGGATGGAAATCGCAAGTCACGGCGCAAGAAAGAGAGCATCTACAGCATTGTCTCGACACTGCAAAAAGATTCCGCCAGAAAATTGTTTTGAAAGGAGAGGACCCTCATGACTCGAGTTTTCTTGATAAAGATCGGAATGCGTACAATCATTTGAAGATTATTTGTTATGGGACTGACAAGCTTAAAAGCCATTCGGCCTTTGAAATTGATACAAACAATAAAACAATTGACACATCGGTGTCAAAACTCCAAGCTAGCGGAGATGGAACATTGTTCGCTACCAATTGGCAACAAGTTCCAGGAGGTCTAAAAAGAGAGATTGTAATGGCAGAAGATGGGTCCAATCACGTGTCTCTGGTCAATGATAAAAAACTAAGAGGCGTTCTACTTGATAACTTTTTTGCTGGAGATGAACTGAAGCGGGCTTCGGCTGAGTCATTGTTGAAGTAGTCTTCGTATCATTAATATAACCCATATCGCAACCTCATAGATTGGTAGAATTAAATGCTATAGAATTCAGATATTAAATAATTCTTGATTTGTTTAAACCCTCCTAGTATTGACATCCTATTGTCGTCACGCACTAGCCCAGGAGTGGAGTTCCCAATGCCATCTCATTTGCCAGGCAACTAGGCATGGTGACATGTCTACATCCAGCAAAAGAAGGAGCCTTGATGTTGCCAATGGAGTTCTGGAGGTCAAAGAGTTCGGCCATGTATGGGACTGCTGCATTTTTCTAAAATGAAAAACTTGCCGCGTCCGAGAAATCTTGAAATCTTCGAATCACTTGACTGAATGTGAGTGCGTCACACATTTCCAAAAAGTGATGGGGAGAAAAAAGTAGGAAACATAAACCAACGATGACACAGAGATAGATTCATTCATCGGTTGTTGAAGTAATATAGTTTCATTACACTCTTCAGTCTTCTAGAGAACACACACTAGGCATACATATTTAAATATTCAATTCCAAAATTTTCAACCATGCGACACAGACTCCAAGGAATCACAACAATGCCATTGCTTTTACTACTGCTAGCCTTTGTTTCTCATGACACGCTGGCATTCACGGCAAGAAGCGGCAGCGGTGGTGGCGGGACACTGCCAACTTCTACTTTTTCTATACAACATTCATCGTCGTCGTCCCTGGGGATGGGCGAAATAGGAAGCGCCTGGGAAACAATCGTAAAGAAGGACAACGAGGGCAATGAGAATGGCATCGCCTTCAAAACCGTCCTCAAAGCATCCGAAGATGCCGCTGCTGCTTCTCCCTCACAGGGATCCAAGGTCACCATTAAATATTCTGGAAGCCTCTGGATGACCAATTCAGACGAGAATAATGCTCCACCACTTCCGGTGGGATGCAGCATTGATTCTTGGGATACCGAAGCCGTATTGGAGTGTTGGTTGTGCCATCAACAGGGATTGTACGACGTCTTATCAGGTCCCTTTCGAGAGCATTCCGTTTCCGGGGCGACGCTGTTGGATGAAGCAGTCTTTGACGAAGATTTCGTAACGACTACACTGGGAGTGGCCAACAAGATTCAGGCCAAAAAGACACTCATGGCGGTCCGACGGCTCCGCACGACGTGTGACGAATTCGAACACGGAAAAGTCTTTGACGCCAAGAACGATGACAACGAGAGTTACGATTTTATTTTGGGGGGCGGTAAGACCATACAGGCCATGGATCGTTTGGTTTCCACCATGGTAGTGGGTGAGACCTCCCGGGTGGTGGCCCGCTGCGATGCCGCCTATGGTGCCGATGGATGTCGAAGTGTCAAGGGTGATGTCCTCGTGCCACCCTTTTGTGGACTGGCCTTTGACGTGACGCTTTTATCGATTGAGTGAGGGAGCGTCTGGAAAAGTATCGAAGCTTAGGACACACATTCAATGTGCCAACAGCGATCCAAAACGGACCGAATACGATGAAGACATCAACAGTTGACTGAAGGCTGCAACTCCGCTCAACGCCATTGCGACATGGCTCAAGAATGCTGATGCAACATTTTTACAATCCCAATATCAACAGAAATTGACAAATGAAAAGGTTTTGCATCTAGCTCTGAAAGATCGCAAAATGAATGACAAAGAGAATGGAATTGTAGCTTTTAACAAGATTAGGGTGCAGTGTGATAATTTTTGCAAAATCTGTTTCATTTGATTGAATCAAAATGATACTACTTTATTTTCCCTACATTTGTTTTCAATTGCGTCACATGACTGCTTGTAAATTGAAAAATTTCTCATTTTTATAGAAATTGGATTGGACAATGAGAATTGATCATGGTGAAATAAAAAGACCACAAAACCGGATTCCAACGCCATTTTGACAATGAATCCATTTTGGAGCATGGCCCGCGGGCGACATTTCAAAAACGAATATCAATGGACCACATACTACAAGGTCCACTACCTATACAATACCTTCTCCCACTGTTTTTTGAATTGTTGTCTAGAAGCTTTTTCCCACCAACAGTCGGTAAGCACCCACCAGAGCGAAATTTTTGGATTGTAGGGTTAGTGTTAAGGTTATATCAGTAAAATTCGAAGCCAAACAGCACGACAGACAAACATAATAAATAAACTAGAAGCAGACAAAAATAGAACTAAGAATGGCACTGGGAGATTCTAAGGACAACGCAGGAATCCTACCATCCAAAGTTTATCAGGACGACTTCCGTCCCGGTCGTGGCAATGCCTTACAGGCTGCCGTTGCTTCCATTTTCGGATTGGAGTTGTCGGAAGTGCCGAATTTTGTGGAACTCCCCGAGGGGTACGAGGCGGGGATTCAAAGTTTTTGCCGCGAGCGAGACAGGATTGCCGTCAAACTCAAGCTGGGAGGAGACACTGCCAGTATCGGGGAATGCTACAACGGAAAACTTTGTGTTCTGCGGGGAAAGTCTCCCCGAGGAGATTTTGGTCACGTCGTGGTGGCGAAACGAATTAACAAAGGAGCGAATGCCGATGACTTTTCCGACAATTTCGAAATGGTGCACGATCCCCACCCTGACGAGACTTTTCTTGACCGAGACGAGGCCTTTGGATGGTGCATGTTTTTCGACGATCATGACACCAAATAGAGGACTTCTGAATCAAAAAAGTCGAAAGATTTTTGAAAATACCCATCACGCGCCATTTTTTAAAATGAAGAAAAAACTGACGCATAAAATTCATCGACATCGACCAACATATTGATGATGGATTGAATTCTCGGCGTCCTTGGTATAATTTGCAGCAAAAACAAATTGAAATAGCATCATGATACGTCTAATCTCACAAAATATATAGGAAATGAATAGTGAGAGATGTTGAAACCAGGATTTTTGACTCGCATTTTGTAATTTGAGTAGTTTGTTGCAACTTCGAATCTTACGACGCCATGGAATCAGTGAAAGAAAATCATATCTCAGATAAAGAAATCATTGACGTCGATGATCAAACTCCAGTTACCGTCCTTAATCAAGCTTCACAAACAAGTAGAAACACCCACCCACAAATCGAAAATGAATACAAATACGTTGATATCGACGTGATATGGCTGAAAAAAGACGTCCGATGGACGGATCATGGCCCGCTATCCGATGTATTGGGAGCTGGGCGGGGAGCAGCCTTTCATACTCTTGAACAACAACAGCGGAAATTTGTCATTTTATACTTGTACGAACCCGATCAATTGAGAGAGCACAGCGTTCATGGGAGCCATCTTCGTTTTGTGCACGAGGGGCTTCTTGATATGGATGACAAATTAAATGAACCGACAGACATGGCAGCGCAAGGGAATTCGCCGACCGCTACAATAAGACCAAAGGATAATGGCAAAAATTCTACTACTCCCTCCTTTCAATATTTGACTGTTTGCCACAATACCATCATTTCAACCCTGAATGCCATACATTTTCGATATCCGGTGTCAGCAACATTGAACCAGGATAAGAAACCTAAAAAGAAAATATACTACAAGATAGCACGCTTGCTATCTCACCAGGAAACGGGACACTGGCAGTCTTATATGAGAGATAGAAGTGTTCGGAAGTGGTGCAAAACGCGAAGCATCCCGTTCATAGAGTTCAATCAGAATGGAGTGACGCGGCGTCTAAAACTCCGTGACGACTACCTCAAGCTTTGGAAAGCCTTTATGGCCAAACCGCTTTACGCGAAGATTGACCTTGAAAGCAGGAGTGGCAGAGCATCCATAAAGAGCCGTCTCCTCCAGCTGACAAACTTACCAGGGTTCGTAACATCGCCGCGAGGGATCGCTAACCTTTTTGAAATTAGCAAGGAACAAGGGAATCACACGAACGAAGCAGACAGTGGAAAGAGGATTCTAGACGAACTCCCGGTAGTTCACCAGTCAGATCGCCCTGGGAGGGAACAATTTGGAGGAGAAACCAAAGCACAAAACACTCTCAAATCATTTTTATCTGAACGTGGTGCAAAATATTCCCAATATATATCCTCGCCCAATACATCGTGGAACTCGTGTAGCCGACTGTCGGTTTACTTGACCTGGGGGCATATTAGCCTTCGATGTGTCTTCCGAGCTCTTCAAGACCGCCAGGAACAGCTTCGTAAACTCAAAACGAAAAGCACATGGTTCAAGTCGCTACAGGCTTTTGCATCGCGGGCTCATTGGAGATCCCATTTTGTCCAAAAACTCGAAAGCGAGCCAATCCTCGAGAAACAAGATTTGTGCCCGGCTTACCAGAACCTGCGACGACAAGACGGAGACTGGGATCAGCAAAAGTATATCGCGTGGGAAACAGGATTCACTGGATATCCGTTTGTCGATGCTTGTATGCGGTGTTTGATTGAGCACGGGTGGCTCAACTTTCGGATGCGGGCCATGCTGGTATCTTTTGCCACCTACAATTTATGGCTGGACTGGAAACGGATCGCTCCCCATTTAGCGAGGGTCTTTCTAGACTATGAGCCTGGAATCCACTACCCGCAGCTTCAGATGCAGGCAGGAACGACGGGCATTAATGCCATGCGGGTGTATAACGTAACAAAACAGGGAAAAGACCAGGATCCGAAGGGAATTTTCATTCGTCGATATATCCCAGAGCTACGAAACGTTCCCGACCAATACATTCACGAGCCGTGGAAAATGTCGGAGGCACTCAAAGACAAATACTATAAGAACAAAATATCTTTGTTTGCGACCTCTAAACCAAACCCTGACGATGGCATTTACTCGCCGTATCCAGAACCCATTGTGGAGGAAAAAGAGTCAGCGAGGATTGCTAAGGAGAAGCTGAATGCGGTGAAAAAAGCGATTGCTACTCGCATACAGGCGAACCAGGTTTACATCAAGCATGGAAGTCGGAGTCGCCGAAGCAATGAAATGAATCATAGGGCTTCGGGAGGTGGGGCGTTACCCGCAGTGGTAGCCATAGAGGCTGGGGCAGCAGCGAGAGGTAAAAATGACCCGATCCGTCAACCCAATATCAAAGACGCCTTTTCGGCTGCAGTATCCTCGACGCAAAAGAAATATGTTCCACGGGTTGTAGATCTTACTATCCAACCGAAGAATAATTCTACGAAACGACGGTCATATGCTACCATATCTAAAACAGTAACACCGAACAAAAGTTTCGTCACGCCGACGAAAAAACTGAAATCTGCATCGAGTATGGTTTCGAAAACCGGTGGTAGTGCAACCAATATGAATATTATTGATCTCATCCAAAACAAAACCCAAGTGAAAATGACCAGTTCTACTACAAAAAATTTCAATTCATCAACACAGATAAGTCCCAGGGGAAGTTGGAGCTGCACTGCTTGTACCTTTTTAAATGAAAAGCCGCACGGACTTGTCTGCACCATGTGTGGGACAGCACGCTGATATTGCTACATCTGCAGCAGTGCTTCAGATAGATAATTTTGTCCAAATGATCGCACGTTTTAGAATATAATGGACTCTAGTTTTCATGTCGATCGAAAGAGCATTCAAAGCCACCCTATTCTAGGAAATGTTTGTGCTCTCTGCCCCACTGGCCCCCGCCCAGCCAGAGCCCCCCATAGAGCCCCCCTAGCAGGCTATGTGCGTGCAGACGGCCTCCTGCTGCCTCCAGCTCCCCTGCCATTGCGAGCCAAGTGGAGGGATGCAGGGCCAGCCAACACCCTGGGGCCACTCCAGCCACTGTCTCCACCAGGTTGGGAGGTCACTAGGTCAAATGGTGGGGGGAGTAGCTTGGAGGAGCGCTCCCAGAGAGGAGCTCAATGGGTTCTTGGCACCAAATTTGCCTTCCCTCCCTTGCATGCCTCGCTCGACATCAGGTTATGAGTCTTTTGATTTATTTTGAGATGATGTGATGTTTTCTTTTCGAATGCCCATTCTAACGAAAACGAAATACCGATTTCAGAAATAATACAAGTCGCAAGCCATAACATCTTCTTTGATCTACAGCGGCGATGTTTCCCTCTATTAATCGGCTCCACAACAGCATTCATCCAAAGCAAGAACAACGATTCTCGCAAAACAAGTGCAATTTCCACGACAACTTCTCTGGACAATCTTCTCTGTTCTTTGCATATATCAAATGCATTTTGTCGACATTTCCTGTGCTTCTCAGCAACATCATTCCTTCTGAGCATTTTCGCAATACCGACAACGACGCAGAAGTCCTCCTGTTCATTTAGTTCGCAACAAAATTATCCCTTCGAACTAACATTTCATCAAGGACCTCTCAGTGGGCAATCCCATCTATCGTCTCTGGCTTCGGAACTGCATCTTGCAAGCACGTGCACTTTATTCCAAGTCGCAGTTATATACATTCATTGCCACTACTTCGTAGTGCTCAACAGTCTATAATAGGCAAGACATATAACTTGTGTTGGTGTAAAGTGCCGCACCATCGGAGTGCTGCTAGAGATGCATATAAGCAAACAGAGAATCATTGCGCCGAACAATAAGAAAAAGAGCATGCAATTTTTTGCGAAGAACAAATTTTTCGCTATCACTATTTGGAGTATGTTACTTCTTTCTCTTCTAGCCAAATCTTGCAAAGGATTCTGCCCATCGCGGACATCGTTTCCAATTTCTTTGATTCCCAACAACAACTTAGCTCGAAGTACACCTCGGATAATTGGTCGCTACCAGCAACCCGAGCGCATTCAACAATTTCATCGTAATAACTACCACTTCCAATCTTTGTCGATGTCACAAAATAACAACAGTAATCTCATCACGTCTCCAAAATCCCAAACAGTAAAGAAGATCCAAGCATTGTTATCAAAACGAAAGCAGCGACTCAAACATGGGCAAACAATCGTAGAAGGGCCAAGAATGGTCTTTGACCTTCTCGACAATCCAAATACAGCACATCTTGTGCGACAGATCCTGGTGTCTGCCCATGACTA
>Ga0115013_10000332_pt1 | contig 28837 bp, 22 predicted proteins | sample SouAtlMetagenome_2_FD_88686 | JGI IMG/M metagenome (GOLD analysis project Ga0115013, IMG submission 88686) | Marine eukaryotic phytoplankton communities from Atlantic Ocean - South Atlantic ANT15 Metagenome | ecosystem: Environmental > Aquatic > Marine > Oceanic | place: South Atlantic Ocean...
ACCCCGTGGAGGTTCGATTCCTCTCGCGCGCACCAACCCACCGCATGGGTTTAAAATGATCAATTTGAAACGCTTTTTGGGTTTAGTTAATACTCCAAAATACCGTTTTCAATGAAAGGCGGGGTAGTTTTTTTGATTGGAATTGCCGAAAAGCAGCACTTTGTGAAAAAATTCACAAAGTGGTTGAGGCCGGCGCTGGGACGGTTATCCTCAAGTTCGACGCCATGGTGGAAGAAAACCTCACTGTCTCACATGCCGCTTACGATTCCAAGATCGAGGGCAATATCATTTTCACGCGCGTAGACGCCGCGATTAATTGGATGCGCAAGAATTCGCTCTGGCCCATGCCGATGGGATTGGCATGCTGTGCAATCGAGCTGATGGCTACAGCGTCGTCCCGTTTTGATATTTCCCGCTTTGGAGCAGAAGTCATGCGCTTTTCGCCGCGTCAGGCCGATGTGATGATCGTAGCTGGCACGGTAACTTACAAAATGGCGCTGGCTGTGAAGCGGATCTGGGACCAGATGCCCGAACCTAAGTGGTGCATCGCGATGGGCGCCTGTGCTTCCAGTGGTGGCATGTATCGCAGCTATGCGGTGCTTCAGGGAATTGACCGTCTCATTCCGGTTGATGTTTATATCTCGGGCTGTCCGCCACGCCCGGAGGCTTTAATTGAAGGTCTTCTCAAATTGCAGGATAAGATCGATGAGGAAGAGTCGTTGATGGCCCAGAAGAAGGATCCAGTGCACAAACCTATTAACGCTTAGTTAAAATGAGCGTATCGGAAGATATCAGAGCTGCCGGAATTCAGGATTCCGTTGAATTTCGAGGAGAAACCACCGTGACGGTTGTGCTAAGCCGACTGAAGCAGACTCTGGAGAAGTTTGCTGAGCTGGGCTATGAGCTTTTGTTGGACATATCCAGTGTCGATCATATGGGCGAGACGCCTCGTTTTGAGATGGTTTATGAACTGGCAACGCTTGATGATTCGAAGCATATTCGTGTGAAGGCCAGTGTGGCCGAAGATGTTGAGGTTCCCAGTGCGGTGAGCATATGGAAAACAGCCAATTGGCACGAACGTGAGGTTTACGACATGATGGGGATCAAATTCAAAGACCATCCCCAGATGGAACGTATTTTGATGTGGGAAGGCTTCCCACATTTTCCATTGAGGAAAGACTACCCGCTCGCTGGAAAAGAGAGCGAAATGCCCGACGTGGCCTTCAGTGGCGTTGCTCCGCTGGAGGGTGGTCCGTTTGTGACCAGTCCCGGAAGCACTCGTGAAAGTGGCGAGCCGCGGGCTAAGGGAGAAAGCTAGGCGGGTGCTGTCAGACTTAAACGCTGAACGTCCACGTGCTCGTTTTTATGGGTCACAGGCGGAAGAAGGACTCTACGACCTCCTCGGTTTCCTGGGTAAGGGATTCCAACGAGATATTTCGCTGAGAGGCGATCGCTTCAGCGGTGTGTCGGGTGTAGGCTGGTTCACAGCGTTTGCCGCGATGCGGAACGGGGGAGAGATAAGGAGAATCGGTTTCTAACATGAAGGAACCAGAGGGAGCGGCTTTGACGGTGTCGACAACGGTCTCGGCTTTCTTGAAGGTGGCGATGCCTGTGAACGAGATGAGTCCTCCCGTGGCGAAGACGCGCTCGGCAAGTTCTGGTGGGCCGGGAAAACAGTGGAAGACCGCGCGAACGTCCTTGGCGTATTCGGCATAGATGCTTAAGGCGTCGTCGAAGCTGGTGGTGCCGGATTTGTCTCGGGTGTGAATGACGACATTAAGTTGGGACGCTTTTGCTAATTCGAAATGACGGCGAAGGAAGTCGCGCTGGCGTGCGTGGTAGTCTTCGTCGCTAGATCCGTTGGGCGCGGGATGGAAGTAATCGAGTCCGGTTTCACCAATGGCTGCGACTTTGGAGTCATCGAGGTGCGGCTCGAGGAGTTCTTCGAAGTCGTCGGGCGCGTGGTGGACATCGCAGGGATGGATACCGATGCAGGCGGAGACTTCGGGGTGCTCGCGGGCGATAAGGAGATTGACCATGAGATCATCCGGACAAGTGGCAAGGGTGACCATGCGATTGACGCCGTTATCCTTCGCGCGAGCGATGAGTTCCGGAATTTCTTGGGGCGTAAATTTGTAAGAGCCAAGATGGCAATGTGAGTCGGTCATGTAGGATGGTTAGCCTTCGAAGATGTGCGGTTTGTGGGGGAAGAGATCTTTGCCAAACATGATGCAGGTCTTGTTGGAAGAGTTGCAGTAATCTCCGCAGCACGGGCAGGTAAAAATTTGTTGGCTGATTTCACCGTCGATTTGCCTGTTCCCGCTGTCGACTTCTGAGACCTTGGCACGGAGGGTGATTTCGACTATCGTTAATGAACTCAAATACTGTCCTTAACTCTGAAGATAAGTCCTCTCTTTGTAGAAGAAGGCGAAGGGAACGAAGATGATGGCGGTGACGAGCATCAGGATGGTGAAGAAGTTGAAGTAGGAGGCTCCCTCTAGTTTTGTTCCGCCTCCAACCGAGGACTTCACCTTGAAGAAATAGGGTTGTTCGACCTCATCTTTTTTCTCGGTGACATTGAGTTCCGCCTTCCGTCTATCGAGCCAGGATTTCTCCGGGTGAAGAGCGTCGGCCCAAGATTTCTCCTCTTTCGGTTCTTCTTCGGGAAGAGAGAGGGTCATATTGAGATCCCATTTTGTTTCTGCTGATTTATCGGGACCGTCGGACGAGAGGCGGGCGGTCATGGAATTCAGCTGACGATAGCGGAAAGGATTTCCCCAAGGGTCATTTGGAAGATCAACAGAACCGGTAAGCGGGAAGGATCCGGATTCCTTGACCTGTGCTTCGATGGATCGTAGTAGGATGCCGAAGCTTTTGGTGAGTTCGTCATTGTTGAATTGATGAACAGCATGGGGAATATCTTTTTCCGGTTCGGTGATTTCGTCACCGCTATCCTTTTTGCCATCAAATCCGATTGCCAGTTCTTCGGCGGAAGCTTCGGGGATGATGACGGCTTTGTTGATGGCCGAGGTGATGAAATTACCAAAGAATACCGAGAGAAGGAAAATTGCCATGATCATGGATTTCATCTTCTTGGGTGCCTGAGTGTAGGAGAATTCCAGCGCCACGATGGATACCATGACTTCACCGGCGGTGAGGATGGCGTAGGCGGTGAGTTGCCATGCAACTGAGGGTCGCTGGCCGGCGTCGATCCAGGTTTGAGTCAAGGTTACGAGTCCAAAGGAAGCAGCGGCAAGGAAGAGTCCCATTCCAATCTTGCGGAGCGGGGTCAGCTTAAACACTTTGTCGATGGCCGGGTAGATCACCATCGTAAAGAGGGGGATGAAGGTCAGGATAAGGAGGGGGTTGATGGCTTGGATTTGAGATTCAAGCCAGTGGATCCCCAGGAAGTCTCTATCCATGTCCTGTGCCTGAAAGACCCACGATGACCCGGTCTGATCAAAGAGAGCCCAGAACATCGCAATGAAAAGGTAGAGGGGAAGTAGTTTGCCGATGGCGACGAGACCCTCCCGCGAAAATGCTTCATTGAAGAATTTCTTTCCGGCGGGGGGCACGTGAATGAACTCTTTGCGACCCATCCAAAAAAGGAGGGTAGCGAGAGCCATGAGGACTCCGGGAACACCAAAAGCCCAGTGCGGGCCATACCACTTAAGTAGCCACGGCGTCATGAGTGTGGAAATGACAGAACCGAAATTAATGGAAAAGTAGAACCAGTTGTAGACTTTTGTGAGGAGGTGGGAGTTGCTTTTACCAAACTGATCACCCACGTGAGCAGAGACGCAGGGTTTGATACCGCCCGAACCGAGGACGATAAGGAAGAGGCCGGCAAAGAGCCAGGATTCCGAAGTGCCCATGATTCCCATGAAGGCGAGGGCTCCATGCCCAGCGCAATAGACGAGGGAGAGGAGGATGATTGTCTTATACTTCCCAAGAAATACTTCTGAGAGCAGAGCTCCCAGGAGTGGTGTGAAGTAGACCCATTTTACAAAATCATGGAAATAGGCGGTGGCCTCGGTGTTGCTCATCTCCTTTCCGCCCGGTCCGTCCATGAGCCAGAGATACTTGGTCATGAAGATTACTAGGATTGTTCTCATTCCGTAGAATGAGAATCGCTCGGCGGCTTCGTTGGAAATGATGTAAGGAACGCCTTTGGGCATTCCCGCAGTGTCGGTCGGGGTGGAGCGGTATTCTGTAGTCAAAATGCTAAAATACGGTTGAAGGGCATTTCAGACTATCAGAGCGCTGGGTCAATGATCGATTACCACTCAATCGCGGCCGCGGCCCAGGTGAGGCCTGCTCCAAAGGCGACCATGACGACTTTGTCTCCTTTTTTGATCTCGCCGGTGCGATGGGCTTCGTCGAGGGCAATGGCGATGGCTGCGGCCGAGGTATTACCGTATTTGTGAAGATTGACGAAAACTCGGTCGTTGGGGACATCAAGACGGCTGGCGATGGCATCGATGATGCGGAGATTCGCCTGATGGGGAATGACGATGGAAATGTCTTCGGCTTGGAGTCCCGCTCGTTCGATGACGGTATTGGCTGAATTTTTCATTCGGGTGACCGCGTGCTTGAAGACCTCTTTTCCGAGCATGGCCAGAGTCGCGAGACGCTCGCCGGCATTATCGATCGTGATGGGACATGCGGAACCTCCGCCGGGGATGTTAAGTAGGTGGGTTTGTTTGCCGTCGGTGCCGATATCGGTGGCGAGGATGCGTCCTTCGCCTTCTTCGGCAGCTCGGAGAACCGCTGCGCCTGCTCCGTCGCCAAAAAGAACACAGGTAGTGCGATCCTTCCAATTAACGAAGGACGAGAGTTTTTCAGCTCCGATAATGAGAGCGTTCTTAAAAGATCCGGATTCGATGAGATTCTTGGCCAGTTTCATGGCGTAGAGAAATCCGGAGCAAGCTGCGGAGACATCGAAGGCGACGGCTTTGTGGGAACCAAGTTGTTGTTGGACGTAACAGGCTGTCGCCGGAGTGAGGGTATCAGGTGTGATGGTGGCCACAATAATGAGTTCGACATCTTCTGCGGTGATGGTGGCTTGCTCGAGTGCTCTCTCGGCGGCCTTTGAGGCCAGGTGGGAAGTATGCTCCTCGTCAGCGGCAATGCGTCGAGCCTTAATCCCAGTGCGAGTAACGATCCATTCGTCCGAGGTATCGACAAACTTGGAGAGTTCCTCGTTGGTGAGAATTTTTGCAGGGAGATAGCTTCCTGTTCCTGCGATGGTGACGCCGTGGCTCATTGCCGGAGTGAAAGTCAGGATGGCCGCTCCCGCAAGTCTCGAAAAATAAGTATTTAAGGTATCTTGCGGGATTTGGAATGAGGCGTAAGCTAGCGCATGACGATCGAATGCTCCGGAAGAAGCTGCCAAGCCCCAGATTGGATGGGCCCGGTGCTGAAGTCGGCGGGAGTATACAATATTCTCTTTGGAATTTGGGTCATTGGCTGGCCGGGGGAGTGGTTTCGGCTCTCAGGGATGGAGGCGCCTCGGTATTTATTTCTCTGGCAGTGTATCGGGATGATTGTGGGGGTCTATGGAATAGGCTACCTCGTCGCTTCGCGAGCGCCTTACAAGCATTGGCCGATCGTGCTGGTTGGGTTTTTAGGGAAGGTTTTTGGTCCAATTGGTTTTATTTACCTTGCGTTTCAAGGTGGGATCCCTTGGCAGGCGGGTTGGATAAACCTTTTCAATGACGTGATCTGGTTGATTCCCTTCGCAATGATTCTTTGGGGGGTGGTGCGACTTGCTGTCGGAAGACCGGTCAATGGAGCGCCCTTGAGTGAAGAAGTAGCAATGTCCTCATTTCGCCTCTCCAGCGGAGAGTCGCTGGTAGAGGCCTCAAAAGAGCGAACTTTGGCTGTCGTCTTTCTCAGGCATTTTGGCTGCACCTTTACACGCCAGTTCCTCCGGGGACTTGAGGAAATGCATGCGAGATCAAAAGAAGAAGGAGCGCGGCTCGTTTTGGTTCACATGCTCGAAGAAGGAGATGAGCTTCCTTATGTCAAAAACGAAGGAGTGGCTAGGATTGCAGATCCCTGGTGCGATCTTTATCGGGCCTTTGGTCTTGGAAAAGGTGGTTTTTGGGACCTTTTCGGTCCGCAGGTGATTTATCGAGGAGCCGTGGCCTTTTTCAGGGGATGTGGAGTTGGGTTGATCCGAGGTGATGGCCTCCAGATGCCGGGGGCCTTTTTGGTTAAGAATGGGCGAATCCTGCGGGCTCAGGTCGCTCGCAATGCCTCCGACATGCCAAGAGTGGGCGGTTTGTTTGGTGAGGCTTAATCTGACATCAAGCGAGGCATCCCGGACAATTCTGCACCAGATGCTCTGGAGCGACTTCGAAAAGTTGGGGAGCTTCTGTAGTGAGACACTGACTGGCGTCGCCCAAGGTGTTTCGCTCATGAAAGGAGCAGCACTTGGGAGACTCAGAGAGATTGGGAGGTAATCCTGGAATGGTGTAAAGCTTGTCGCCTTTCTCGTGGGTTGAGGGAATGCTTTTCAGGAGCGCCCGGGTGTAGGCGTGACGGGGATTGGCAAAGAGATCAGCGGAGGCGGCAGATTCCACGATACGCCCGGCATACATGACATTAACCTGGTCGCAGCTTTGCGACACGACGGCGAGATCGTGGGTGACAAGGATGACAGCGGTGCCAAGTTTTTCCTGTCGGTCTTTAATGAGATCGAGAACTTGCTTTTGCACCGTCACGTCGAGTGCGGTAGTCGGTTCGTCGGCAATGAGGATTTCCGGACGGGTGATGAGGGCCATCGCGATCATGACGCGCTGGCGCATCCCGCCGGAGAATTCGTGCGGATAGGACTTAATACGCTTCTCTGGTTCGGGGATCCCAACTTCAGCGAGCGCATCAATCGCTTTGTGTAGAGCCTCCTTTCCTTTGATTCCCTGGTGAATCTCGAGGGGTTCGGTGAGTTGGTTCGAGATCTTCAGGTAGGGATTGAGCGAGGTCATGGGATCCTGGAAGATCATCGATATTCTCTTTCCGCGAATCTTTTGGAGTTCCTTATCCTTGGCTTGAAGAAGATCGGTTCCCTCGAAGAGAGCTTTGCCCGAGTGGATTTTTCCCGGAGGTTGTGGGATGAGCCCCAGAAGAGAATAACAAGTGACCGATTTTCCGGAGCCGGATTCGCCGACAATACCGAGAGATTGGCCTTTTTCGAGTGAAAAGGAAACATCCTCAACGGCGTGAATGACGCCGTTTCGGGTATGGAAACGAGTGGTGAGATTCTGGACGTCGAGCAGAGGCATGGCGTTTCTTAGACCCTGTCCTTTTGAGAGCGGGAACGGAAGGATAAAGGAATGGGAAGTCCATCAGTGGGGTGTTTTTCCTGAATGATGTTCGTCAGGTAATTCGCGAAGGATTCCACCACGAGTTGCTTGTTGTTCACGAAAAGCACGTATTCCGGGACAGGTATTCTCTGGTAGCGATCGTTGACGGCGGTGGTGGCGTAGAAGAGCTTAAGGCGCTTACGATGGCGTTTGTGCTCGGGTGGAGGGTTTTTGATAAAGGCGTCCTGGAGGAGGCGGTTGAGCTGACCGGTGCCAATGGTTTCCTGAGCATTATCGCGAATGCGGGTGATTGTTCTGAAGATGTGCTGAATAGCGTGGCCTTTCATGGCCGATACACAGACAAAGGGAGCGTATTTCAGGAAGAAGAGCTCGTTACGGATATGCTCTTCGGCATTCTCGATACGCGCCGATTTGGAAGCATCGGGATGATAGAGATCAAACTTGTTGGCGATGATCAGGCAGGGTTTCTTTTCCTCCTGAATCATGCGGGCGATCTTACGATCCTGCGCGGCGACGCCTTCGGCGAGATCGACAACTAGGAGGCAAATGTCAGCGCGACGAATTGATCGCTCACTGCGCATCGCGGAAAAGACTTCCACTGAATCCGACATGCTTGAGCGTTTCCGGAGTCCCGCGGTGTCGATGAGGTTATGTTTTTCGCCTTCCCATACGTAAGGGATGTCGACGGCGTCGCGGGTTGTTCCGGCGACATTGGAAACCATGGTTCGCTCGTCTTTGAGGATGGCGTTGATGAGAGATGATTTTCCGGCGTTGGGTTTTCCGACGACTGCGATCTTGAGTCCATCGGAGAGATTACTATCGGATTCCTCTAGTTCCCGCGCTTCGAGTTGGGAAAGGTTTTCGTCGATGAATTCCAGAAGAGTATCCATGCCTCGACCATGCTCGGCTGAAGTGGGAATTCCGGTGCCAAATCCAAGGCGGGCGAAATCACTTCCAGCGTCATCGTGGTCCGCGCTGTCTGCTTTGTTGAGAACGAGAATAACTTTTGAGCTGGCCTTTCGAAGAAGCTTGGAGACTTGCTCGTCGATGGGATTGATTCCGGCGCGGGCGTCAACGACAAAAATAATGGCGTCAGCGGAGTCCATCGCGATGCGAGCCTCGATGGTAACCTGATCGGCAAATCCGTCGTCATCGAAAGCCCCGATACCACCGGTGTCGATGAGTTCACAGGGAGACTCAGTGCCCGTGCAAGTCGCGGCAATACGATCCCGCGTGACTCCGGGCATGTCGTGCACGATGGCAATGCGACGTCCCACAAGGCGATTGAAAAGTGCGGATTTCCCGACGTTGGGACGTCCGACGATCGCGATCTGGAATGGGCTGACTGGCATTGATTGAAAATGTTAGGCGCTTCCACGCTGGCGCTCAACATTGGCGCCGAGTTGAAGAAGTTTTTCGTCGATCATCTCATAGCCGCGATCGATGTGGTAGAGGCGATTGATTTCGGTCACACCGTCTGCAGTCAGGGCTGCGAGAACAAGCGCGGCTGAGGCGCGGAGATCGGAGGCCATGACCGGGGCGGCACTCAGACCGGCAACACCATGAATGACAGCGCGACCATTATCGACCTCGATGTCCGCACCCATGCGATTGAGCTCGGCACAATGCATAAAGCGCTGTGGGAAGATGGTGTCCTCCACGAATGAGATGCCTGGAGTCGTCGCGAACATGGCGGTGAACTGGGCCTGCATATCGGTGGGGAACCCGGGGTGAGGGGCGGTGGTGATTTGGCATCCCTTGGCGGTGTCACCTCTGGAAACGCTCACGGAAGTTCCGCAGTCGGAGAATCTCACGAGGTGACCAGATTCGCGGAGCTTCTGGGCCGCGCCGAGAAGTTGATCCTCGCGGACTCGATTGAGGATAATGCCACTCTCGCTGGCCATTGAGCCGGCGACCATGAACGTCCCTGCTTCGATACGGTCGGGGATGACGGTATGATGGGTTCCGCCAAGTGAGGTAACTCCTTCGATAGTGATTTGGCGGGTTCCCGCACCCGTGATTTTGGCGCCCATGCTATTAAGGAAATCGGCAAGATCGACGACCTCTGGTTCACAGGCAGCGGATTCGATGATGGTCGTTCCTTGGGCAAGAACGGCAGCCATCATGAGGTTGTCCGTTCCGAGAACGGTGGGGCCGTGCTTTCCGCGAAGGTCTACGTGCCGTCCCTTGAGGCCGCTCCCAGCCTCAATAATCATATTACCGCCCTCGGTGTCGATGTGGGCCCCAATGGCTTTGAGGCCCTTTAAATGCAGATCGATGGGGCGGTCCCCAATGACACAACCGCCGGGCATCGAGACGCTGGCTCGTCCCAGTCGGGCGATGAGTGGGCCCATCACGCAAATGGAGGCGCGCATTTTACGTACGATCTCATAAGGCGCTTCGGAAATAATATTGGCTGCGGTGATTTTGACAGTGCCGCTGTAGCGCTCAACCTCGCAACCCAGAGCGCTGAGGATTTGCAGCATATAGTTGGTATCGGAAACATCGGGAACGCGCTCTATGATCACCTGCTGATCGGTCAGCAAGGAGGCGGCAAGGATGGGGAGGGAGGCATTCTTGGAACCGGAAATATTGATCGATCCGGTAAGCTTAGAGCCGCCATGAACAATGAGTTTATCCATAGAACAGTGTTAACGAGGGGGTTGGGGTGACGGGTTTAGGGCTTTCGTGCAAGTGGAAAGCGCTTGATTCCACACAGGTCCTTCCGGACTTCGACGTCGTCCAGTCTGGCCTTTCGCAGAAGTTCGGCAACTACCTCGCCTTGTTGATGCCCGACTTCCAGTGCAACGACTCCCTTGGGGCTGAGATATTTGAGGCATTCGCAGGAAAAGCGTCGCAAGAGATCAAGTCCGTCTTCGCCGCTGAAAAGAGCCATTTCTGGGTCGTGGAGCACCTCTGGCTCCAGGGAATCCCGCTCGGTCTCAGGAATGTAGGGGAGATTGGCGACGATCAGGTCGAAGACTCCGTCGATTTCGTTGAAAAGATCACTCTGTATGAACTCGGCTGGGATTTCGTGAGTCTCGGCGTTCGCCCTTGAGAGACTGAGAGCATCTGTGGATAAGTCCGCCAAAACGAGTTGTTCACAACTTGTTCTCATCTTGTTCACAATACTCAGACCTAGGACTCCTGAACCGCATCCCAGGTCGAGGATTCGCGCGGGTTTGGGGAAATCGAGCCCAAGAGCGATCTCGACGAGCTCCTCGGTTTCTGGGCGGGGGATCAATGCCCGGTGGTCACACTGAAAATCAAGATGATGGAAGCTAATATTTCCGTTTAAGTGTTGCAGGGGAGTGTTTTGACTTCTTAATTTCAGTTTTTTTCGTAATTGGATAATTTGCGTTTCTTCGAGCGGCTGGTCGAAGCGAAGATAGAGATCCATCCGCTTCAATCCAAGTTCGTGAGCTACGAGAAGCTCCATATTGAGCCGGGCGTCTTTGATGTCCTTATTCTCCAGGAATTGGGCTCCTTTCTCTAAAACATCGAGGATCGTCGTCATTCAAATAGCCTGTGAATAAATTGTGAATAACTTGAGAACAAGATGGGGAAGAGCTAGGAAATCTCCTCCTCCGCAAGGCGTTGCTCCATTTCTGCTTTTTGCAGGTGGTCGGTGAACTCGTTGATCTCACCGTTCATAATTCCCTCCATATTGTGGGAAGTGTGATTGATTCGATGATCGGTGACGCGGGATTGCGGAAAATTGTAGGTCCGAATCTTCTCTGAACGGTCTCCGGATCCCACGAGAGACTTACGTTGGGCCGAGTAGCTATCTTGTGCTTCGCGTTGCGCGATTTCGAAGAGCTTCGCGCGGAGAATCTCGAGGCCTAGAGCTTTGTTCTGGGTTTGGGAGCGTCCGTCTTGACACTTTACCTGGAGGCCGGTGGGTAGGTAGGTGATTTGGACGGCGGAGTCGGTGGTGTTGACGTGCTGTCCGCCGGAGCCGCCGGAGCGGGTGGCTTGAATGTGGAGGTCCTCTGGGCGGAGTTGGAAGTCGATCTCTTCCGCTTCGGGAAGTACCGCGACGGTAACTGTCGAGGTGTGGATTCGGCCCTGGGTTTCAGTGGCAGGAACCCGCTGAACCCGATGAACACCGGATTCGTATTTCAGGAAGCGGAAAACCTCTTCACCTGTGACCTTGAGAATGACCTCTTTGTATCCGCCGACGTCGGAAGGACTGCTCCCGAGGTGTTCACATTTCCAGCCTCTCCCTTCGGTGTAGCGTTGGTAGAGCTTCATCAGCTCACCAGCAAAGAGAGAGGCCTCGTCACCACCGGCGCCCGCCCGGATTTCCAGTAAAGCATCACGATCTTCGGTAGGGTCGCTGGGAAGAAGCGCATACTGAACGTCCTGAGCGAGTTGAACATAGCGCTCGCGGAGTGGCCCGAGTTCCTCCTCCGCCATCTCGGCAAACTCTTCGTCGCCTTCCTTGAGAAGTTCCTCGTTCCCGGCGATTTCCTTTTCGGTTTGCTTGTATTCGTCCCAGAAGGCGATGAGCTTTTTAAGGTTCCGGTGTTCCCTCATGTAATTGGCCGAGGTTTTCTGATCGTTGAAGAATTCGGGGTCACCCATGAGCGTTTCGATTTCAACGAGACGCTGGCTTCGTATTTCAATGAGTGGGGCGTAATCCATGAACGAGGTGAAACTCACGATTTCCACTGCGAAGGTCAAGGAAAGCATGTCTTTGTAGAAAATATGGCCTAGTTAAAAATTACTGCAGGAAATGTCATTTCGGCCTTGCATGAAATCCGCTCGGAGACTAATCCTCCGCCGCGCGTGCGCTAGTACGGGTAGAGCGCCAGTCCCATGGTGTAATTGGTAACACAGCTGATTTTGGTTCAGTCATTCAAGGTTCGAGTCCTTGTGGGACTGCCACTCCCTCCAACAGGTTGAGTGGCCTATTTGATGAATTTGATGAGGATTCTATAGCCGAAATGTTTTTCATTGGCGGCTTTGATGGCTCCAACAATTCCGAATGCTAGGGATCCAATGATCAAGATGGCGGATTCGCTGGTTTGGCGAGGTTGAACCCAAGACCCAAGGTTGATATAACAACAGGGATAGTGGGAGTCGCGCGCACTCCATAATAGATGGGTATGGAAATCTGAAAGTTTAAGGATTCCCGGGAATGACGTTCAAGAAAGGCAGATTGAATAGTGTTGGTTTGCTGGATGAGCAGGGGGCCACGAAAGCTGAGGATGCCCAATCCTGTTACCGTGGCCAGAACTGAAATGAGATGACACTACATGGAAAGATTCAACTCGGTTCGCGTGAGACCGGAAGGGTGTAACAGAGGCGGGGGAGGTGTTGGGTTTTGAGGGGGGTTCCATCGGACGAAGGCATTTAGTTGTTAATAAATTTCACTAAATCGAGGCGCATTTTTTCCAAGTCCGGTTGATTGAGGTAGAACATGTGTCCCGCCTCATACCAAGCATACTCGATCGCCTTGCGTCGTGCATCTGGAATTCGGAAGAGGTGATCCACGCTGTATTGCATTCCCGAAGCCGGAGTGGCGAGGTCTCCGTAGCCGACCATGACGAGGACGCGTAGATTGGGGTTTTCCCGGAGAGCGTTTTCCAGCGGAGAGCTCATGTTGAGGACGCGGTTATTTGAATTCCAGTCCCAAGGGTGCACATCACCAGTGAGGATTTTGTAAGGATGGTGTCCTTGCCAATTTAGCGTGCGGCTGAGGTAGTCGTTCATCCCGGTGGCAAAAGCGCCATAAACAACAGAGTAAGACGGGTCGTATCCGGCATAGTCGCTGTCTTGGGAAATCACAGGCCAGGCGGTGCGGGCGTCAAAGCGTCCGATCACCTTGCCCTCGGAGCGCAGAAGTTCTTTGCGGTAGCGGGTCGGAGAGAGGCGTAGGTTTGTTTCCAGAAAGAGTCCTGCTGAAAGTCCGGTGAACTTGGCGAGGTTTTCGGCGACGACGGTTTTTTCGTCTTTGGAAATCGCAGCTCCCTTCAGCAAGGCTTTGGCGTATTCCCCGTGGGCATAGGCACGGGCTTTTCCGACCAGTTCATTGCGATCACCGGCGACCTTCTTGTGGTGGTGAGAGATACCCGCCATCGCAGGAAGGAAGATTTGATAGCTGAGATCATCGCCCCGCTGCGTGCGGAGAGTTCTGAAGTCCAGGAGCGAGGAAAGCATGACGACGCCGTTCAATGTCATTCCGTGTTCGTTTTGAAGGTGCTCGGAAAGCCCGGCCGCGCGAATTCCCCCGTAGCTTTCACCGAGGAGAAATTTTGGTGAGGTCCATCGGTCATTCTCGCTAACCCATCGCCTGATGAAGTCCCCGACGGATTTGATGTCGCCATTGACGCTATGGAACTCAGCAGCCTTGGTGTCACCAGCGGTTCGGGAGAAGCCGGTCGAGACGGGGTCGATGAAGACGAGGTCAACGAGATCGAGAATGGAATGGGGATTCTCGACAACAGCATTGGGTGGCGGCAAAGTTTGAGTACCGTCTTCTGTTGTGGGGACGATGCGCGGTCCAAGGGCTCCGAGGTGAAGCCAAACAGCAGAGGATCCTGGGCCGCCGTTGAAAGCGAACATGACAGGACGTTTACTCCGGTCTTTAATGCCCAGGCGCTCGTAGGAGACGTGGAAGATTGAGGCGCGATTTTCGTCTTTGGAATTTTTGAGAAGGAGATTGGCAGCAGTGGCGCGGTATTCAATTTTCTTACCGTCGATCGTGACGCTGTCCTGATGAGTAACTTTGGTGATCTCTTCTTTTTGAGGGTCCTTCTTTTTCTCCTCGTCTTGAGCGTGGAGAGAACCAAGGCAAAAGGTTGTAATTAAGGCGAAGCGCATGGCGAGAGATTGAGTGAGATTTCGTGATGCGTATAGCAAGAAACAAAAATGCGGGTAAAGAATAGCAAGAGGCCGCCTTCCGCAGAGGGCTATCGTCCCGTCCCTTCTTGGCGCTAGGGCGCAAAAAAATCCCTGTAATTAGAGAGCTTGCGGCGTTAATCTTGAAAGGAAGTGGCGGAGCGGACGGGACTCGAACCCGCGACCTCCGGCGTGACAGGCCGGCGCTCTAACCAACTGAGCTACCGCTCCGCATAGTCGGTTAAGACGGCGGGACGCTATGGCGAGTGGTGGCTGCGGGCAAGATCTATTTTGCCATTCCCGCACTTTTTTTCACCTTTCTTAAAGCTCGGCCACAGCAGCCTCCAATGAGACCGCATCATCGATGGAAATGACTCGTGCTTCCTTGTCGATTCGGGACATAAGGCCGGCGAGAACCTTCCCCGGTCCGAGTTCGATGAAGAGGTCGTGCCCTTGCGAGCGAAGAAGTTGCATCGACTCGATCCATCGGACCGATCCGGTCACTTGTTTGGTGAGGGACTCGCGAATGGCGTCCGGTCCTTCGGCTGGAGTGGCGAGAAAATTGGAGATGACAGGGATGGTCGGTGCTCCGATATTGGCAGCGGCGAGCTCGACGGCGAGCTTTTCCTGGGCGCTGGCCATGAGGCTTGAGTGATACGCTCCGGCAACCTGAAGTTTCTTGCCCATGCGGAGACCGAATTCCTTGGCTTTGGCAACAGCTTGCTCGATTCCATCAACGGATCCCGAGAGAACAAGTTGGCCAGGGCAGTTGAGATTGGCAAGGTCGACATTACATTCGTCAGCCAGTCTTCGGACGTCCTCTTCGGATCCCCCGATCATGGCAGCCATGGATCCGGAGGTGGCGGCGCAGGCTTCGTCCATTAATTCACCGCGCTTGGCAACAAGTTTGAGCCCGTCTTCAAAAGCAAATGTCCCGGCAGCAGCGTGGGCGGTCATTTCTCCCAGCGAGAGTCCGGCAGCTGCGACAGGTTCGAGGGCCGGGACTTTTTCCTTTAAGATAGAAAGAAGAGTGAGACCGTGGAGAAAGAGGGCGGGTTGGCAGTTTCCGGTTTTGGTGAGATCCTCGACGGGACCCTCGAACATGATCGAGGTTAGGGAGCGTCCGAGAACGTCATCGGCTTGCTGGAAGAGTTTTTGTGCGACGGGATAGGCGTCGACGAGGTCTTTGCCCATGCCCACTTTTTGGGCGCCCTGTCCGGAGAATAGGAGAACTGCTTTACTCATTGGAGCGAGCTAAGCCGCTTAGATCAGGGGGATCAAGTCCCTTAGTTCCCGAACTTTAGCGGTGAGGAGCTCGGCAGCGCGGGACATCAACTCCTCCAATGGCAGATCGAATTCACCCAAAGAGCCATGTTGGAGGAAAAGATTACTTTCCAAGACCTCTGGAGAAATGTGTCCGGCCAGTCCGATGACGGGCTTTCCAAGCTCTCGCGCCATTTTGGCGACTCCGACGGGGCCTTTTCCGGAGAGAGATTGAGCGTCGAGAGATCCTTCTCCTGTGATGACAAGGTCGGCGGTGGCAATGCGGCTTTCGAGTTCGAGAGCTTGCGCGACTATATCGAAGCCAGAATGAAGTTCGGCCTTGGTGAAATGCATCAGCCCAAAACCAAGTCCGCCGGCTGCCCCGGCACCGGGGCGATTGGCGATTTCTTCGGCCTTGGAAACTTTTATGAGCTTGGTGAGGAACTCTTCCAACTGCTCCTGATCTTCTCGAGTGGCTCCTTTTTGAGGGCCAAAGACCGCGGTGGCGCCTTCGGGACCAACAAGAGGATTGAGAACATCACAAGCAACATCGACGGGAGGAAGTTTAGCGAGTTGATCGCAATCGATAGAGTCGAGATTTTTAAGACTGCAGGGGAGCGCGGGGAGGGAATCTTCTTCTGAGTCGAGGAAGAGGACGCCGAGGGCATCGGCCATGCCAACTCCGCCGTCGTTGGTGGCGCTTCCTCCGATTCCGATGAGAATGCGTTCGGTTTTAGATTGAGTGGCGGCGTGACTCATCATCAGGCCCGTACCATAGGTGGAAGATTGAAGGATGTTGCGGTCTTTATCTTCGATGAGTTCATGCCCAGATGCCGAAGCCATCTCCATGACAGCAAGACCGGAGTCGGTGATGATGTAGCGGGCTTTGATTGGGCGATAAAGTGCATCGACGGTATCAACGGTAATCCTTTTTCCTCCGAGGGCCGAGAGCATGGTCTCGGTGAATCCTTCACCGCCATCAGAAATAGGGCAGATGTCGATCTCGCAGGAAGCAGGAAGACCGGCTGCGATGGCCTTAGCTGCTTCGGTGGCGGTGAGGGATCCTTTGAATTTGTCGTTGGCGATGAGGACTCGCATAGCGGAATGTTAAGCATGGTATACACCAGATGGAATCGCGATTGGTAAAAAAGAGTGGGTGGGATGCTCCAAAGTAACGGATCTCCACACCTTTTCAGATCCTCTCAATGAAATAGCGGATCGGTGTTTTTTCTGGAGCGATAGACTGATTTGGGTTTCCCTAGTGACTCTCTCATAACGGATCAAGTCTCCACCTATCTGGGTTATCAAGTAGTCCCATATCCATTTTCGGGGCGCGCGCCATTCATCGACTCAGTCTCGAATGATACAGGGCCTTCCGGGGGTCTGATACTTTTCTTTGAAGGCCTCCCGACTGCAATCATCCAACCGAGTCTCTTCGGCTGGTCTCAACCGTAGTCGTTGCCGGCCATTCCGGAAGGAAGCCATTCACCGGCTCAGATTGGTTTAACTTATACTTAATCTGCAGAAAATTTTTCCTTACTGGTCCTAATTTTACTGCAAGTGTTTCACGTGTTGCAGAAATTTTTCAAGACAAGTCTCACGCTTGGGAGCTACTTTGAGAGGATGCCTGCCGGGAATTTGTTGACAGAGAATCTTGAATCTGGAGGAGGACTGCGTGAGGCAAGGTGAATACAGAGACTAGGAGGAGATAACTAGCCGTTAAACTGGCGCCGGTTGCCTCCGGAGCACTCACCGAATAAAGCTGATACCAGATTGGGATGAGTAGTAGCGAGATTCCCGCGACAATGGCCCATCGACTGGGTTTTAAAAAAAGATCTCCTTCGACGGAAAAACGTTCGTAGAGGTATCGCCAACTGTGCACGGCAATAAAGTAGCACACCAAGAAAAGGCTCGCTGGGAGGATGGCGGCAAGGGAAGCAAGGAGAGCGGCCTCACCCAGTGAGATTAAACGGCGGTTTCGCAGGTGTAGAAAAGTTTCTAGGGATAATGCAATCATACCGGCGGCCAGAAAGAGTGGTTGCCATTGTTTTTCGAAGAGAAACGGTTGAGGAGAGGATTGCAAAACCATCGACTCCATGATCTGGCTTGCTCCCTGAAAGTCGGTCGCGATGGGAAGTGAGACGATCCAAGTGCCACGAAGTAGTCCGAGGTAAACACGGCGGAAATTCATTTTTGGTTCAATCCAGTAGGAGTCCGCGATCCCCCAGTGCCAAGCGGTCATGGAAAGAAATAGGAAAAGCGAAAAGACAGGGAACTGCTGCCAGAGGCAGAGGTAGGACACCACAATGAGAAGATAGAGCACAATTTTAAGACCAGTGGTAAGAGGGTGCTTGCTATGGTCTTGAAGTCTCCAGACATCATAAGCTCCATGTGGCATCCCGATCAGTGCGAATGAGGCGATCCACAGCCAATGGGGTTTTACCCCCAAAGCAAAAGAAAAAATAATCCCGGCCAGCAGAGCGGCCGGGATTATCAATGTTCCAGTTTTTTGAGTTGTTAAAGTAGACGTTCCCATTCGCATGGAGGGTAGAACATTTCCACTTAATTTACGTTAGCTGGCTTCAGCGTCCATTTCTGCGAGACCCTGAGCTCCTGCATAACAAACTAGACCAAAGCCAACCTTGTTGATGACGTCGGCAATGTTGTAGCAGATTTCACGAATGCTCTCACCCTCAACACCTCCGAGGCTCATGAGGAAACCAATCGGGTAGATGCTCCAACCAACGAGAATGAAAAGCCTCATTATCTTCGCAGAGCGAGCGATTGGTGCGGGGGCTTCATTGATTCGCTGCGAGACCGTGGTATAAAGCGTGAAAACAATGAATCCCCAGGCAGCACAGCTGATAAGGTAGTTGACCCACCAAGCGCTTGTGCCGACTGCGCTTTCTTCCGCAACCCAAGCAAATACAAGCATAACAACGGATGCTCCGACAAGATTTCGCATGATGCCTTTTCCTTTCTGCCCCAGACGAAGGAGCAGTGGAAACTCAAGCACCAGGAGGGGTACGGTGATGAACCAGTCTATGTAACGGTAGGCGGTAGGGAAGGCAGATAACTCCTTGCCCTCGATCCGATCTCCATTCGAGTCAAAGAGGCTGGCAACGCCTTCGACATAGATTCCAGACATTTTGACGTAGTGGAAACAGGCCACTGCACAGATGATGCCTGCAACCACATTAACGGATTGGTAGGCTTTCGGTAGTTTTGGAATCGTCAACCAGAAGAAGACGGCTCCAGCTCCCATAGCTACGATGCCGACCCAGAATAGGTACATCGTGATTCCTTCAATTGATAAGCCCGCTTCTAGGGCTCGCATTGTTTCACTCATGTTATTGTTAGTGTTGGGTTTGTTGATGACGTTTCGAGCAGTTATTTTCCACGGTGATGGTTTTACCTTCAAAGAAAATACCAATATAAACCGTCGTCTAGAGAGGTGGTGCCAAATGCCGATTAGTCAAATAATCTTTCGCCCTTCCTAATGACGGTATTTTGCGACAACGGCCGAAGGGGTAGGATTTACCCTCAAATTGGTCGCAAGAGACCGTTAAACCGCGGTGTGTGGGTCAGCGGGAATTTTTTTCGGCGTTTAGCCCCCTAGAAGAGCGATCGAATCGAAATGCTCACCTTATGCCAATTTTGATTCACGATCCTTGGCTGCGTTTGTCTGTTGCTGGTGATTAATTGCCCGAGATCGATCCAGGTGTCGGATAATTCCATCACAAAAGAGCGAAACCCTAATCATCATGAATTCGGTCCACCTCGGCTCTCGAACTGTTAGGAATTTGCTTTCTGTGCCAAGTGGTATACGGAAGAGCATCGCAGCCGCTAAAATTTCCCGATCACCATGTCTTCTCGAACCTTCCATCCCATTCTGGTAGGGCTTATTATACAAACTACTTACAGCCAAGTCCAAGAAACCAATTGGCCGCAGTTTAGGGGGAAAAGCCAGGGGCTGGCAGCAAACCGTGAGCTCCCAAAAGTCTGGAACAAGGAAAAAGGTATAGCATGGACAAACGAGCTGTCTGGTTTTGGACAATCCAGCCCCATCGTTTGGCAAGATTCCGTTTACATCACGAGCACTGGAGGAAAACAAAAAGAGCACCTCTACCTTGAAGCTTTTTCTTTAAACTCGGGAAAACGGAATTGGGTTAAAAAAGTCGCAGCCTCCAAAACTGTCAAGGAGGTTAGCAAGATGATCTCACAGGGAGCCCCAACTCCCGTTGCTGGCCCCAACGGAGTATACTCCTTTTTTGAATCCGGAGATCTCATAGCCTTTGACCACGACGGCCAAAAGCTCTGGCACCGGAAACTCCAGGAGGAGTTTGGAGACTTTGAAGGGGGTCACGGAGTTGGATCCTCTCTCGTCGGCTCTTCTGGTAAGTTATTTCTCCTTATTGATCACGATGGTCCCTCGTATCTTCTCTGCCTCGATCGGAGATCTGGAAAGACGATTTGGAAAACCGACCGGGAAGCCCGGGTATCATGGACCACTCCACTTATTTTCAAAAATGGTGACCAAACACAGATCTTGATTTCATCCAATGGAATTGCTGAAGCTCTGCGAGCAGAGGATGGTAAGCGCCTTTGGTGGGTTGAGGACCTCAAAAGAAATACTGTCGCCTCACCAGCCACCGACGGAAAGATCATGATTGTCGGTTCCTCCGACCCTCGACAATCGGTAGCGATACGGATGGATGGCAAAGGCGATGTTAGCAAGACCCACGTGGCTTGGCGAACCACCTTGGCCACCTCCAGCTTTGCCTCTCCACTTATTGATCGCGGAATTGTCTATCTGGTAAATCGAACCGGTATGCTTCAAGCTCTCAGTCTGGAAACGGGAAAACAACTCTGGAAGGAGCGTCTTCCCGAGTCGACTTGGGCTTCTCCAATTTCCGATGGCAAGCATCTCTATTTCTTTTGCAAAGACGGTAAATCAGTGGTGTTTGATGTTTCGGAAAAACAACCAAAAATTATCGCCGAGAATTCCGTCGGAATTACCGAAGACGAAACTCTCTACGGAGTCGCTGCCGGTCCAAAAAGTTTCATTCTGCGGAGCGGGCGTAAAGTATTCAAAGTGGCGCAATAACCATTAGCACTGGCCAGACAGTCAAAGGAAATGCCCTTTGGCCACGTCCGGAAGAGTCGTGAAAGTAGGATAGGATAGGATTTCGAATGACCGATTATCAGATGAATGATGCCATTGGTTTTATCGTTTATGCCTTACCTTGGAATCCGCCAGATTTGGACTTTATGAAAAAATTCTGTGGCATCCTTCTTCCCCACCACGATAGCACTTTTTGCACTCCTCACCCGCTTTAGGACAGGCTGACAAATGGATTACGGAAAGCCAGCCACGCAATTAGATACCTCTGACATTGGCGTCTTGGGAAAGCCCTTTAATGGTAGGAAAATCACCATAAAGGGAGGGGGCAGTTACAGGACATTAAACCATCAAGGAAGGAGAATCTGTGGCCAACTTTAACGGGACGATTCATTGCCCCCGAAAGTTCACTGCCAGGAAGATGTTTTTGTGAAAAATTCGTGGAAACACGGGTTTGGTGAAATACATGGGAGAGAGGGGCTTATTTTTTTGGCGTGAGACTCTCGCGGTAGAAATTCACCTCCTTGACGGATTGATTAAGGCCGGGTCTTCCCGCCATTTCTTCATCGAAGAACCCCTGCTTGACGCCGGACTTGCCGAAGCCTTTTGGAGTGTCAATCGGGTTGCACCAAAAGACGCCGACCACGTAATCGGTCTGAAGAGCGGCTTGGACATACTCGGCATAAGCTTTTCCGGCGGCCACGGAATTGGCGGCCGGTTTCCAACTGCGAATGTCCTTTTCGCCGTCCTTGAAACGGATCGCGAAGTCGCAGATCAGGATGGGTTTTTGGGTAAGCCGGTGAATTTCATCGAACTTTTCCTTGGGGAATTGGCCATGAAAAGGTGGTTGGATTGCGATGCCGTCTACATAGGGCAGCATTTCCTTCATGACGTCATCATCCAGGGTGTTGAAGGCGAAACGGTCTCCGAAGACAAGGTGGTCGGGGGCATGCTTTCGTTGAGCTTCTCCGATGATACGAAAATATTCACGGGCGATGAGTCGAAGAAAGGCCTGATCGCGCGCTTTGGTGTCTTCGCCTTCCCATATTTGCAGGAAATCCTGGTAGGCTTTTTGACCGGCTGCGTTCTTTGGTAACTTGCGGATGAAGTCGACCCAGTTCTTACCCGAAGGGTTTTCCAAAGGCCATGAACCTAGGTCTGTCCAGCAATATCCGATGACGTTACGCGAGGTTTTCGCGTTAATTAGGCAATATGCTTTTACTCCAGCTGCGATACGGGCTTCCACCTTGGGATCAAACACGTCGACGAACTTGACGCCATTCTTGCCTCGGTAGTAAGAAATGGGCACGAGGTGATTCCAACTTGCAACGTAGGGCATATCTTTGCGGAGCTGCTGAGGGCAGCCGTATCCGTAGGCGTTGAAACCGAGCTCTTTGCAGGCTTGCGAAAATTTTTTGAAATCGAGGTTTGCGAACTGGTTGCCGGCATGAGTAATACCGTGGGCGAAGAAGGGCCTCCCTTCGGACGTGAGTAGCCAGTCACGCCCATTGATTTTCGTGAGGCTGAAGCTGCCCGAGTCCTTCCCTGATGCTGGCTTGGCGGCATCTAATCGAATTCCGCCTGGAACTAGGAGAAGGATTACAGGGATCAAGGCTAGCCCTAGTGGCGGTAAATTCGATGGTTTGAGCTTCATATAGAGTTTGTTTAAATTGGTTTCTACCCATGCGGTCTTTCGTTATTTTTTCTCCCCATCGCCTTCAAATGTTTTCCTCAAACAAAAACTCAACAATTTCTGGGACTTGATGTTCTTATCCTTTTCTCAAACGTTTATATTTGAGTCTTCGAGAAGCAATCTTCTAATCCTTCTTTTCGCAGTCACCATATCGATCCCATTCGGTGTGGCAAAACCGGACTAACCCGAGCATCGGTTGCTTTCGGAGGTCAAGATCGTCGCTCTAGGTTAAACTCTCACGGTGGCTCTCTGGAGCAGTTTTGTTTGCCTCACTGGGGTCTTCATGGCATTACTGGGAATTCTTGATTTTCCGTGTTGTCGTTGCGCTTGGGATGTCGTGCGCATGATGGGTATGGTCATCATCATGCTCCCAGTTCAGCAGATGACACTCGATGGATTTAAAGCTTATCTCGAGAACTGACCTTGCTTTGTGAATACAAAAATCCCCGTCGGCCGAGACCAACGGGAATCTCTTTTATTTTGGGGGGAATAATTACTCGCTCGGGGATTTTGGAACGACCCGGAGGATGCCTTTCTCTTCCTCGGGGAGGTAGAGCCAAGGGATGGGGTTCCCCTCGTTGAGCCAGCGATTATTCTCCTCAGACCATCGTTCCATCTGAAACTCCAGTTGGAAACCAGTGGCTTCGCTATTCTTCTCAATGACGAGGGCGCCGGGGGTGAGGGTAACCAGGTCCTCCGCGTTGAAGAAGCCAAGTGAATTGAGGTTGGCGATGAGTTCACTGTCGTCTCGCGCGGGATCAAAGGGAGAACCGGAAGCTCCCGAATCTAGCCCAAGGGTCGCGGGATCGAGTCCGGTGTTGGCAGGGTCCATCCCAAAGGCGAGTTCCACTTCCTTAGAATCCTCTAGTCCGTCACCATCCGAATCGCGAATGAGGTCGCTGGTTCCGTAGCGATCTTCCTCATCAGCCTCGGTTAAGCCATCGCCGTCGGCGTCCTCGTTGCGGTCATCGAGAACGATAATGTCGAGAAGTTTAGTGACATTCACCCCTCCACCGTTGGCTCGGATTCTGATCGAGTAGCTTTCGAGTGTTTCGTGATCAGATGTGCCGGTGAAGAAAAGGGTATTTCCCGAGACTGTGAAGAGGTTGTTGTGAATATCGCCGGCACCCCCTACGAGGGTGAAGTTGCTGCTGACAGGGGTGCCGTCGGAGCTGGCTCCAAGGGTCCCGACACGGAGACCGGTGAATTGACCTTCGGGGACATTGTCCCCATCAAGAGTGATGACATCGCCCGTTGAATTAAAAGTCTGAGTTTGCGGCGCTCCAGCTTCTTCAAAGTAGGTGACTTCGACAACTTCGAGGTCAGTCGGTTTGTCGATAAGGATCTTTCCTTCGCTGTTAGTGAGAGCATTGATGTTGCTCCCATCCTCAAACTCAAGATTCACCCGCAACTTGCCGGTAGCTCTGCTGAGGGAATCTTGAACGAGGAGCTCGCGCCCAAGTGCCGACTGAATCAGCGTGCCCGTAAAGACGAATTTTGGAAAGACGTAACTACGCCGAATCGTGAGTTCGGGATCACCCAGGAGTAGATAGCAAAATGTGTTGTTCCGCCAGGCTGAGTCGAGTCCGAAGTTGAGGGAGGAAATCCGCTCGGCTTCTGCGAGTGCGGGTCCGAGCCTAGTGAAGCCATTCTCGTAGATCGCTCGGAAGATGCCCTTCGCTCTCTCATGATTTTCAAACGTATAGGAATTGACGCTAGCACTCCAGAAGGCGACCGACCCTCCGTCGGCTTTGCTCATAAATTCTTCGCCAAGGCAGTCCGATTGGCCAATGCGGTTATTTTGGCAAGCGATGGAGTAAACAATCGGGTAAGCGGTGTTGGTAAGGGAAGCGAGCTCCGTGGACTCAAATGAGTTTCCAAAGGAACTCGATCCATCCCAACCCGCCAACATATCGCTGGTGCTTCCGTGCCCGCGGTAGAGGACGTGGCCGGTATTGTTGTTGATGGCGTCGATCAAATTCTGGTTGGTGGCGCGAGGGACTTCTACCGACGAGGCTCCGGCGTGCAAGAGATTGAAGGCTGGGGGCGAGTTGTAGCTTCCGTAGTTGACGATCTGGTTGGCGGCGAGGGCATACTTGGAGGGGAAGGAGGCACTCACTCCCCTGGAGCCATCGTCATTCTCACTGTTTGCAGCGATGGTGGCGCGAAGTGGCCAGGCGCCGAAGGCAGGTCTTCGCTCGTAGGAGAGGATCTTGGCGAGTTGGCCTGCCAGGTCATCGGCATCATCGGCGTTGACCGAGAGGCGTCCGACATAGACCGAGGCAAAGTCGCCACTACCAATTACTTCGTAAACATGGTCGGAGGCCCCGTTATTACCGTCAGGCGAGGCTATCACATTGTTTGAACGGCCTGATGGCATGATGGAAGTGTCCCCAATCAAGAGAACATAAACCCCGTGGCAGTAGTTTCGGTAGTAGAAGTTCTCGATGTATTCATCGATATCATCCCGGTCACGGGCAATTGTATCGCTAGCAGAGTTTCCGACAGTAGCCACTGAAACGGTCAGGCCCTTGGCGCGCTTCCAGGCGATGAAACCTGCAAGATCATCGACATATTCCTCCGGAGTGAGAATGAGATAGCGGGCAGAGCGCCTGCTCAAGATCGGGAGCTTGAGACGTCCCGCCTTGGCAACGAGTGCTCCGCCATTCAGGAAGGCTGGTTTGTTGATCCAAACATCGTAGGGGATACAGTCGCGATCCAGCACTTCGAGCGGATGAATCAGGCGATAGGTAGCTCGTTTGACACAGCTGAATCCGGTGGGCCCTGACGTTTGACAGAGTGGCAATTGGAATTCACATCCCTCAAAGCCACCCATACGCTCGGGCTGAGTGAGGGGGAAGGAGTCGCCACGATAAGGCCTTTCCAGGTTCGTAAGGAAATCGATGTCGATTAGCTCGGGTGCGAGGTAACCTTCATTATTATCGGAGCCTTGGAAACCGGCAGGGACAAGGGTGGGGTCGTTTGGGAAGTCGTAGAGTTCTTCGGAGATCCTCTCTAGTTTTAGCTCGGCTCCAAGTTGAGCTCCAACGGCGGCGGAAATGAGGCCGCGCAGGTGGGGAATCCCGGGACGCGCTCCCCGGGGATCGATTCCCAGTTCTATCATTTCCTTAACGGTGCGCGGATCTGATCCCAGAGCCTCTTCCGGGAAGTAGGGCTGGGGCGATCCGACCCGCAGATTGAGCATGTATTTGGTGGGAGAGAGTTCTGCTGAAGGATCCTCGGCAGGAAAGTTAAACCAGCCGCGTTCTCCCTTGGGAAGCAGTTGTTCCCGATCGGCAAGCAGTCCTTCACGACCCAGGAGCCCATTGAGCCCCACGGCGTTCGTTGCGGCATCAAGTCTCGAAAGTTCGGGGAGTCCGACGCCGAGGGTGACCACTTCGGGGAATTTTACCTGAGTGAAGATCTGGTCGCCATAGGTTATGGTCCGTTTCCAAAATCCAGGAATTCGAATTTCGATTTCCGTTTCCGTCTCGGCACAGGAACAAATCTCCACGGTGATGGGCGTGCCTTCAGGTGAATTCTCTACGATGGGGCACCAAACGAGAGTGGTGACCGGTCCCTCGAAATCATTGTATTCCTTCACTCCGTCGGGTCCAGAGACAGAGTAGCTGCTGATAAGCGATCCGTTTACTTTGAACGAGGCGATTCCTCTGTCGTCGGTGGTTCCGGTCAGGGAGTCGCCGTTCTTGAGCACGACTGAGACGAGGTATCCTCTGAGCGGAGCCCCGGATTGGGTGAGAACCGAAACAAAGGGACGATCAGGGACCTCGAAAGTGATGGTTCCTTCCCAAGCGGGTGGGAAGGCCTGGATTTTGCGAATGGTGAGTTCGGGATCTCCCAGCAGGTTGTAGCAAAAGGTGTTGCTTTTCCAATAATTGCTACCACCGCTGGCGTTGTAGGAAATGCGTTCGGCTTCCGCGAGAGCGGGTCCTAGACGGGTAAAGCCGCTTTCGTAAATGGCGCGGAAGATACCTTTGGCTCGTTCATGATTTTCGACAGTGTAGGAATTGGCTGCGGCTCCGAAATGCGCGACCGCTCCCGTGCCTTCGAGATTCATCCATTCCTCAGCGATGGAATCGTTGGAACGAAGGAGGCCGTTTTGGCAGGAGATCGAGTAGACGATGGGAAAGGCCTTGTTGGCGAGAGCGGGCAGGTCGTTGGATTTGTCAAACGAGTTTCCGAAGGTGCTCGATCCGTCCCAGCCAGAGACCCAACTCGATGGCCCCCCGTGGCCCCGGTAGAGGACATGGCCGACTCCTTGGTCGATCGAGTCGATAACATCCTGATTGGTTGCGCGGGTGGTGGTGTTGTTGGCCGCCCCGGCATGGAGGACCTCGAACGAGGGAGGATTGGTGTAGGATCCGTAACTCGCAATGTCGTTTACAGCGGCCGCATACTTTGACGGGTGGCTGGGGTCGACTCCGTAGTTGCCATTTGAGTTTTGGCTGTTCGCACAGAGAAGCGCGCGCGTCGGCCATGATCCGGGAACTGGGGATCTCTCATACTCGAGGATTTTACTGAGCTGGGTCAGGAGTTGCTCGCGATTGTCAACGGAGAGGCGTCCGACGTAGAGGCTTGGGAAAAGGTCCGAGCCAAGTACTTCGTATACGTGATCGGAGTCGGTATTTGATGTATCCGGGTTGGTGACTACGAGCGAGCTTCGACCGCTGGGAATGGTATCAATATCGCCGACCAAAAGGACGTAGACGCCATGACAATAGTGCTTTCGGAAATAGGATTCTAGAAAGGCATCAATCCGATTCCGATCTGCCTCAACATCATCGCCGATTCCGGACCCGACATAGGCAAAGTCAACCGAGAGTCCTTTGCTGTTCTTCCACTTCGCGAACTCATCGAGTTCATCGCGATATTCCCGGGGAGTAAGTATGAGATAGCGGGCGGAACGTGAGGATTCGATGCGGATGCCTTTGGCGGTCATGGCTTCGCGAATGGCGGCTCCGTTGATAAAGGGTATTTTGAAAAGCCAGTGGTCCCAGCCAAAGGGGCAATCGAATTGCACAGGGCCCGCAAGGTGCTTGACATAGATCGTGACGTTCCAGGGAATCTCGATTCGATTGGGGGCGACGTATTTGACCAAGGGGTGGCTAAAGGAGGCGACAGTGAACTGGCCGGCATTTCCCTGGAGATTAAGAGTTGTTTGAGGGGCGAGGCTCGGGTCCGGGTTTGCGTAGAAGGGGGTGTCAAAAAAACGGGGGGGAGTGAATCCGAATGGCCCTCGGTCCTCCTGGTCAAGTCCGGCAAAGCCAGCGGGGAGGAGAGGGCGCTCGATGTTAATAGTTTCGGATTTTTCGATCTCGACCCGAAAATCGAGCTGCTCGCCTTTGGTCCGGGGATTGACTGAGAGAAGGCCTTGCAGAGTGGGAATGCCAGGTCGGGCACCATCGGGTGAAATTCCGAGTCTTACCATTTCTTCCAGCGAGTTAAAGCCAGCGTAACCCAGCTTTTCTGGTATGATCGCCTTGGAAGTGCCGATCTGGAAGGCGCGGCGAAAGCGCTCTTCCGTTTGAGGAGCGACACGGTTTTCCTCGGGGAAGTCCCACCACCCGGGTTCGCCTTGCTGTTGGGGGAAGCCGAGCCCCGAGAGTTCAGGGTCGACAAAGCGAATGGAGGAAAAGATTTGTCCGCCATACTCGGTTTCCGTTTGGAAGAAGCCGGGGATAATGATGCGGAAGGCGGTCTCGGTAGGCGAGGCCTCGATGACCTCGACCTGAACGGGTGATCCTTCCGGGCGCTCACTATCAAGTGGAATCCAACGTTCTTTTTCTTGGGCCGTAATGATGCCACAGGCAAAGAGCCAGGTGGCACATAGGGTTTGTAAGAGACTGTTCTTCATTTTTTTTGGGTAAAATTTTAGGGGTAAAATAACAGTAGCGTCCTAATCAGGGGATTCAGGATATCTAGAGCCTGCAGAGGTCCAGTCTGTCTAGCGATTAGGTGAGAAAAATTGATTTTGATTTAGAAATTGACGGAGAACGGGGAAACTGTCAGGAGAAGGCAGTGAGGCTTTGGAAGAGATTTATTTTGGGTTTCTTTAGTTATCTGCTTTTTTTGTCTTGTTTGGCATCGGCAGAGGGGCAAGGGGGAGCTCAGGATGGGGCTCAGAAAATGTGGCCCGATTACGACAAGGCATACGTGGCGGTTTTTAATCGCACCGAGGATCAGTTCACTCCCTTGGTTGATGACGGAAAGCGCCTGGCCATAGTGGAGCCAAAAGAGTTGAAGGTGCTCAATCCGCAGCAGTTGAAAACGCTTCATACTTTAGTCACGGGAAAACATGCTGCGACCGAGGCTATTGATTTTTATCGCCCAACGGCCGGGATTTGGTTCGAGAAAGACGGGAAAATCACCGGTTTTTTGGAATTCTCGTTTGAGAGTTTTAGCCGGAGAAGCGTGAACAAGGACATCTCGAAGGAGATTGACTGGCCTGGACTTGCCAAGTGGTTTGAGCAGTTAGGTTTGAAGACCAATTTCGATGCTGAACTCTATCAGCGAATGCAGCGCAAAAAGTGAGAAGGCGGCAACTTCCGAAACGCTGTTATCGGG
>Ga0115013_10000333_pt1 | contig 28827 bp, 13 predicted proteins | sample SouAtlMetagenome_2_FD_88686 | JGI IMG/M metagenome (GOLD analysis project Ga0115013, IMG submission 88686) | Marine eukaryotic phytoplankton communities from Atlantic Ocean - South Atlantic ANT15 Metagenome | ecosystem: Environmental > Aquatic > Marine > Oceanic | place: South Atlantic Ocean...
TTATTGGGTATAATTGATATTCCTCCCTTTAGCATTGACGTTGCAAAGAAGTGGGCACCTGTTAATATTTTCTTTTGTGCTATGCTCTTTACGGGCATGGGCTCCCTCCAACACAACTCCGTCCCCATGGTGACTATCTTCAAGAACATTTCAAACATAACGACGGCTACTGGTGACTTCTATTTTTTTGGAAATAAGCCGGAAAACTTGGTGTTCGTTGCCTTTGGGATCATGCTGGCGGGGGCAATTACAGCCGCCGGGTACGATTTAAGCATGAGTTTGACAGGATTTACATGGATGGTACTCAACTGCATCAGCACCTCCGGATATGTTCTGTACATGAAACACGCAACGGAAAAAATTCTACTGTCCAAGTTTGGAATGGTCTTTTACAACAACCTACTTTGTGTCGCGTTCCTACTCCCAGCCGCCTTTGTCATGGGTGAAGTATCACTATTTATGAGATCCGAGGTCGTGCATACAGTCGATTATTTTTCCAAGAATATCTTCGCCGGAATGGTTGGCTTTCTCCTAAACTTTGCGTCGCTGAATTGCATCGAGGCAGCCGGGCCGACCACGTTCGTAACGATTGGAGCCATGAACAAGATCCCAGTTGCCTTTTTGGGCTACTGGATCTTTGACGCGGTCATCAATAGTCAAACCTGGTTTTTCATTGGGATAAGCATGTGCGGAGGATTTTTGTACTCATATGCCAAGCTTCGATCATCTGCATCCAAACGTACAACTCGAACGAAATAGATATGACGCGAGTATTTGGACAATCCCAGAGTCTTTGGTAGAATCGAAACTGTATATTGTTTCTTCGTACCAACTTTTACACGAGAAAACTTTCTTCTTTTATGCATAACTTATAAATCAGTAGTATGTACAAGTACTTGAAAATATATTGAACTACGAAGCCTCCACCGTACATCAAGTGGTCTTCAATATGCGTTCTCCAATCTATGTTGTTTTCTAGTTGTTGTTCTACATGTTTTTCAGGATAAGTTACTTGCTAAGACAGAAAAGGATTTTCTTGTCGTCCTTCCAGTCGGTACGTTCAGGCACGACAAGACAACGGGCAAGAAGAATAAATTCAAAAAAGTATCTGCTATTCATAAAGCTAGAGGTATTTTTAGCATTGAGATGGACTTTGAAGGCATTCGGAAGCATCACATCTAGGAAAGTCGACAAGGGAGTTCAAGCGAAAAATAGTAGGATTCGTCTCGGGCAAAGTTCAAATCTGATGTTTATCGGCCACGCTTCAAAGACCTTTCAATTTCGCTGTATTCTTGGTACAATCTCTTGCGTCTCTTTTCGGGAAGAGGATATTTGTATCCATACGAAGTGTAGTGTCCAGCCAAAACGTTGATGGAGGTGTAAAGAGTCGAGAAAGAAGGCTTTCCGGCGATCTTGGGGAATCGGCGGTAGTAGGAAACGAAATCGACCATTTCCTTCTTCATATTCTTACCGTATTCTTCCATGCGATTGGCACCCTTGCCAAGTGTGGTGGCGGTGAACATGTGTTCGCGAACTTTAGCGGCATCCGTGTCATAGTTAAATGTAAGCCCCCAATCTTCAGGGAATTTAAAGTCGGTGACTTGGTCGGGAACATCAACGACGGCACTGGCGACCTGGGGCATCGCCAAGGCACTTCCAGCCACAATAGCAGCAGTGCTCTTCATAAAGTCGCGGCGAGCGGTGGCCGGTGACTCCTAATACAGATAAATTAGAACAATTGTCAATGGTCGTGATTTAGATTCAATATAATGAAGCATGACGATTTGCGCGGCACATCAAAAAGAGCAAGTATGTACTGTGAGTATTCAGAAACAAATAAATTCAGTGCAATCGGCGTGTTCTTTTCGGTTTGTTGTGATAGCACAGCTACCCTTCAACTTGTCATAACAATTCGGCGATTCGTATGATCCATCAACTTGCTTTGCTCTCTCAATCCACCGACCATATCGGAAGTCGTACGCTATAGAACCCTGTCAATCTTACCGTTTGAGGTGCATTTGGAGAGAACGCGCTGACGGCGGCTACAGTAGCTGCCGCAAGTAAAAGTTGTGCCTTAACCATCTTGAAAAATGAATGTAGTTTTATCTTGTGTGTATGCAGTTCAGCGGTTTCCACCAAGGAGATGTCGTTTAGAACCCGAGTGAAACTTAATTGATATCAACGACTATCTGTGTTGTTGACATGCTGTGTTGGTCATCGATGCGTCGCGCACAAGGATCGCCACTTCAAAGACACATCATCGCTCCGCGTTGATGGCTGGATACCCCAATTTTAGTGTAGTTCTAACAGCTAGCCAACGAGAAGAGAGAACACCACAAAATACCTCGTGACTGCAATGGACTGACGTGTGTGAAACTCGGATGCAATATAACTCAAACTCTAATTGATAAATTCTACAATAGTCGAACGATTCAAAGTTATCTTCAGCGAATCCTCTAATAAAGCAACAAAAACTACAATTAATAGTTGTCATCGATGGGTACTACGCATGTTGATACAGCATATTTTCGGTTTCCAATAGCCTCTTGGATCCTCTATGGTATTCTTGCTGACAGAAGGACATCAAGTCGTTATCTTTGCCCTTTAAAATTCATAATTTCGTTATTCGATCGCTGAAAACGACATACATCTAGGCGATATAAACATGCATATGTTCAAAGGAAGTTTACTTTGGTAGGATTACAAATTACAAGTGCACTCAAATCGTTTTTCCAACAGACAATTGTTTCAATAAACAAATATAACTCTTCCATTCCGCTTAGCGCCGCTCGAAGAGATACAGGGAAACGATCCATTCCTCGCCCTTGTCATATCCCCAAAGCTCGGCACACGCAAGGAAGAATAGTCTCCAGTTGACGTACCACTCGCGTTCCTTTCCAGCCCCGTAGGCCTCGGCAAGAATCGGCTTCAATTCTCCGGACCTCCAGCTCTTATCAAGGTAGGCAAGCCAGCCGTTGGAGGTCTTCTCATAGTTTTGTCCATTGACCCTCCAGTGGCCCTCAATAGCAAATCGTTTGGAAAAGTATAAAAGCAAATCGTCGCTTGGCATGGTTCCTCCCGTGAAGAAATTTTCGGACATCCACCCCTTTTCAAACTCGTAACAGAAATCCTTGTGGGTAAAAATGTGAACAAAGAGCTTACCAGTAGGCTTGAGAAATCCATGAACTTTGTTCAACAAATCTTCGTAGTTTTTCATATGTTCGAACATTTCGACCGTCATGACCCGATCGTTGTTCTTGACAACATCGAGGGCACCCTTGTCGTCGGCGACATTGCATGTAATGATGGTGATATTATCAACATTGTATCCCCGAGCCTTAGCGGTCGACAGGATATATTCACGCTGAGAACTGCTGTTGGAAATGCCTGTAATCTTGGCGTTGCGGTACTATATTGGTGGTTTTGGGGGGTTACTAGATCAAGAAATAAAATAAGAAACACAAAACAAATATTAAGGTATTTTCACAAAATTTGATACTGGGTATGTTGAAGACTTGCTGCAATCTGCGTTTCTTCCGTATACTATAAAAATATTGTTCTTACATTCTCTGCCAAATGAAGGGTTAGGCTTCCCCATCCGCATCCCAAATCGACAATGCTCATGCCGTCCTCGACGCCGGCGTGCTCGCAGTATTTTTCCAGCATAGCAACCTCGGATTCCTCAAAGGTGGTGGTGGGAAGGGGCCACAAACCAGAGGAATATTTTTTGCGGGGTCCCAAACACAAGTCGTAAAACTTGGCAGGGACCTCGTAGTGTTGCTCGTTAGCATCGTCAGTAGCAATAGCAATGGGCATCGTCTTGAGCTTGTTGACAATTTTGAGTTTCTGATCCAGTTCCTGTTCGGCACCATCACTGGCTAGGATATTGAGGTGGTCACTGGTTTACAATATATTCAAGTGTATGATGATATTAGTAGGAGTCGCAGTAGATGAATTTTGAGATCCGAGTTGCGATATCCATAGAATTGTGACAGAGAAAAAGAAGAATCGGGTCAGATGATGGAACATTTTTCAGACGCATCACTACGAATGAGAGGGCAGTTTCTTCAACACTCATAGTGCCAGCTTTTCTATACCATGTCAAATTTGTAACTCACCGAAGCTGCAATCGAATTCCCCAGCGAATCACGAAATCAGGAACCAATCCTAGGTGAATCAATGGAATGCAAGCCTCCGACAAATCCGACAAAATGTTCAAGACTTTTCCCGAAACCTTCTTGTAGAGTTTCGAGGAGCTCACTAGTCCCAATATAGCATATGCTAGAGCGAGATGGTGGGGTCGGATACTGTCGTATGATCTAGAGGAGGGGAGGATCGACAGGGATCGGGCATAATCGACAATCTTCATTGTGCTTGGTTTTGTGATTTATAGAGCAGTCTCTTGCGATTAAACGATAATGTAGGAATCTATCAGAAAGGATATTGCACTTATTGCACTTTGTAGACGTTCGATACAGCTAGTTGCTGGGTTTTCAAACGGTTATATTGCAATTGATTCAAGATCGGCGAAGTGATTTTGTAAACACAACTTTTCGATTTGGATTCCTGGGCTACAAATTCTGATGTATTAATTTATTGCCAACGCACAAATACACGTAGAGTACCGACGAAGATCCATCACTATTGTATTGCTACGAGCAGCGAGGTTACGTCCGTACGCCATGCGTATTCATTTTCATCATCGAAACATCATCGAAATTAAATTTTTGTTCTTCAGACTGCTCTCATTTTTATAGAAAAAAAAAATGAGCACAACGAATCGTCTCTCTCTTTCCGTTCATTCCCTCTTCCAAGACAACTTACAATGACAACAGGAAAGAAAAAACCACGATACTCGAGGGCCAAAAAAAGAGAGCTCAAACAAGTGCGTCTCGAGGAAGAGGAGCAAGCGCGTAAGCTCAAGAGGAACAAAAGAAAGCGAAAACGAACCACGGCTACCAAAGGAAATGAATCGCTGTCGTCCGAGGAATCGAAGGCCACGAAACACAAAAATCGTAAATTAAAGGATCCCATTGATCGAATCCTGCACTGTGCCGAGAAATCTCTGTATACGGACTCAATTGTTGTCGAAAACAGGGAGGAGATCATTTCCAACGCTTTGGAAACTGCCAACGACGAGAATCGAAACCAAAATGGGAACGATAATACTACAAACAATGATAAACTGGCAGTCGAAATTATTTCGGGTTGCAATCTCTCCGAAAACTCCAACAATGGACCACTCTCATCGTCTTCGATAACGAAAGCAATGACAACACTACATCATCCCCTGCACTCCTCGGGCCATCGGCTAACAACGTGTGCCATCAAGGTTCAGCCGCTCTTGGTGTTGGACCTCAATGGAATTCTCTGTCACCGTGATCGTTTACGCAAACGGGACAGGTTTTGGAAAGATCTACTCACACATGCGGACACTCGCCGCAACAAAAATAGTAGCGCGAAAATATCAAACGCCTACCGGGACATGGACCGATGGAAGCTGCGTACCCCCGCTGGAAAGGTGGCCAACACACCAATTGTTCCGCGAACAGACCTTTTAGAATTTCTCACCTATCTCGACAAACACTTTTGCTTGGCTATTTGGACTTCGGCCAAGCAAAAGACAGCCAAGAAACTCCTAAATCTTTTGCTCTCGGGAGATAAGGGTGACAGCAGTAAGAAACAAAACGGCATTCGAAGTCGGTTGCTCTTTGTATGGAGTCAAAGCCACTGTACAGCAGTTCGATCTCCAAATAGTTGCAGAAAGGATAGTCGGGCCGCCAATCGAGTCGGTACGAAAATCAACAACGCCACGATTTCCAGCGACCCAGAGACAGCGGAATTTCCGCTATCGGATGACAACAATAGTAAAACGAATGACACAAGGAAAATTGAGATAAATGCAGATAAAGCTGATGATGAACTGTCCTTTAATGATGATGTTGTCTATGAGAAGCATTTATCCAAGATATGGGAGGCCTATCCATTGTGGTCGGCCAACAACACTCTACTGATGGACGATTCTCCCGAGAAATGTCCCTTGGCAACTGCCAATTCGATTCATCCCTCACCACTACACGGGAGGGACCCTGAAACGGGAAATTGTTCGAAGGATGGGGATCTGCCTGTGCTTACAGACCAAGACAACGAAGGTCGACAGGTAAAATTCTTTAGGGAGCTCGTGAATTTTTGGACGAATCGATCCTACGTGTCACAAACGAGTGTTGTAATGAAGCAACAAACTGAATTTACAAAGACGGGGAAAGAGTGTCAGATAGCAGAGGAGAATGCTGGAAAGGGAGTTGGCAGAGCACCCCAGATCATGGCCAACACCGCGTATTACGAATTCCTACAATCACATGCGAAGGGACACATGGGATGGCGACAGACAATGTGTGACCATAGAAGCAACGAAGGATAATAAATACGCAAATGTTACATAAGATGCCTGAGTCACCACAATTGTTGGGACACCCCAATGCTTCAGGGAAATATCTTCTTGAGGTACTGGTAATCTCTGCTAGAGAATTTATTCATCTATGTAAAACTTTTACAGACAGTGGATCAACAGAATTATCAACCTGATGCCACATGAGAAAGAGGTTGTGGCATTGTCGCAGAATATTTGAGCTTGCACCGCAATTTTGACAAACATTTGAAATTGTGCATGTGCTTGGTGCTATTTGACAGAAGGACACACTGTGACTTAAAAAAACCAGTGAATTTTAAAATTACTCGTTTTTGAACCTCCTTGTCAAAGAATTTCGAAAAGAATCATGGTAGATTGTATTCAAAATTTTCCATACTGAAATGGTGCAAGCACAGTTTTCATGAACTCTGTCATGCCCCATCAAATCGGGTTCAACTGGCATCCTAGCCGAAAGAAATTATTTATTCTTCCCGACGATTATTATGACGATGTCGAGGAGTAGCTCTTCTGATCAATCGCCAAATGTTCATTTGCGCACTCAGCTTTTCCATCAACAGAACAAAACACGACAAAGTAAGATCTCTTTCAAAAATTTCGTTGCCATTTCACATTCTTCGTCCAGAGATGATGAATGGCTCTTTTGGCTAAGTGTATTTGTGCCTCTAGGCAGTTTGCAATTCTGAGACGCTTGAACTAGAGTCTAGGAATAAATTGTTCAGCGTGCTAGTGCGACCGTAGAAATCTCTGACCCTATGCCGTTATGCTGGTGGGCGATCGATTGGTTCAACCAAATCTCTTCACATGGAAGCCGAAAGAATGACTTTGAGGTTTGAAAAGACTTCGTCTAACGAACCTTCTCCCAGTTTGTATAGTTCAGCCCAAAGTGTGATCCTCAGCAAAAGGGGAGTCATTGCATTCATTGTGTCGTTGGTACCGGTGGTACTATTCGTTGAAGATTCGCTCGTCCCCAGCGTGCTTTCGTTGCCCTTGGTACCAAAGAGGTTATATTCGTCTCCCACGCTCAGACCCAGCAACAGAATGGCACAATCAGGAGCCAATCCAGCATTGGTAATCCAATTAGGACCGGTCATCCATACCGGGAGAACCGCATCTGCCAGTCCACCGACAAACAACCCAAATCCTCCAAAGACGTAGCCAATCTGAAGGAGAAGACTGGCTGGATCATCTTTCGTAGCGGTGGGAGAAAAGGCGGTAGTCAGACCGAATTCTTTGCGCCTGGCAGTTCGAAGGGACGAATCTTGCGGATTGGCCTGGTTTAATAAAAGCCCGTAATAGACACCGAGGGAGAGCGGCCAAAAATACCGCAGGTTCTGGACAAATTCATAGTCCGACAAGAGATCGCCCAGAAAACCCACGAGAGCGACGGTTGCGAGTGCTACCACAGTAATTTCGGAAGATCGTTCAATCCAAGGCATTGTGAGCTGAGATGTACTTTCCTGGCTCGATGCGGAGGTTGCCTCGGAAGTAGGTGCCATCACCAAAGAATCGGATTCGTCATTCTTTTGGGCCAGCAATTCTGCGAGTAGTGGGGTTTGCTTTTCCGCAAAGACCGAGAAATCCTCAGTCGAGATAGCTCTCGTGTTATCCATCGTAGTATCAGCTGTAGTATCAGCAATTGTGATGTCATTTTCTTGAGATTCGGTCGTCGTGGCAGACCCAATGTTGTTGTCGTTTTTCTCGTCTTCGTTTTCCTGCGGGGAGGCAAACGCCACGGTTATCGTATCAGATAGACGATCACCGCCTCGAGGACCCAAGGAAAATCCAATCGCTTGCGGTGGTTGCCATGCCAGCGCCGCGACAGCTACGGCAGAGACAAATCGAAGGAGCATTATGAAATTATGGAAAGAAAAAAGACGGGGTCTACATAAAAAAGGCAAGAGCATAAAAACTCGTCACTGCGTTCTTTCTGTTGATTCAAGAGTCCCGCGTCACTTCTGATTTTATTTTTTCAGTGGATCGTGTCGATCGCGAGCCAATATTTCAAATGAAGAATTTTGTAATTCATAACGTCAGTCTTTTTTGGTTAACAGAGACACCAAAGATTAAAATCACCAATGCTGTTGCATACTCAATCTTGCAACCACTTTAACTAGTTTTCTTGACACAATCCGTCGGTATCGAAAGTAGAGCGACCGACGAACCAAGTCAGTGCTGTGGCAATTAGGGGAAGAGAAAAAACGAAGAGGATAGCAAAGGATCAATTGACAAAACGACAGACCTTCGTCGAACGAAAGATCCCTTGTGTAGTTGAACAGAGAATTCAGAATGCGAGGGAGTTAACACAAATAAAATTTGCAAGCTTCAGTATTAAAAGCCAACAAAATCAGACAGTTCAAGCCACCATTCAGTGATATTTGGATTCTTCTTCTTCAGACACGATGAAGAGTATCTACGGACAGCCTGACAGCAACCCAAATGGGCCGAAGAAAGAAGAGGAGGTATTCCAAAATTCTTCAACAACCCCCACCGCATCTATGATAAGTCTCGACCCGAAGAACGAATACCCCTTCGAGGAATTGAAGACGTTTTCTTCGAAGGATATTGGGATCGAGGATTTAAAAGTTAGCGATTTCGAGCAGACGGAAGCCAAGACGAAAAGAGGTCCGCCATCTATCATCACAAAGTCACATGCCGATGATGCTGAACTGGGCATCTCAAATAATAACAACACCAATACGAATTCGTATTTTTGCATCGGATCTGGATCTGGCTGTGTTGATCGGTCTTTCCAGACCTGTCTGACCCGGGAGCTCGAGCAGCTCCCAATGAATCATCGCGAACAAGTCGGTCAGGATCTGTACGGGTTAGCCGAAGAATGCATTCCAAACGCCGACGCCTCGCTGCTGGAAGAATTCGAGGTCGCCGTTGAGGCCCTAATGGAAAAGGCCGACTCGAAGCTGGCCCCGAAGAAAAATCCTCCGCCTACGTCAACATCCTCCACCTTGTTGCCCATCACTTCGTCGGCACAGGAGCTTCAGGCTCTTGTGCCATATCACGCATACAAGCTCGCCCTCTCTATGGATCCAACATACGTTCGGAACCCAGCTTTTCGTCTCATGTTTTTACGAGCGACAGAGGGGAATGTTAAAAAGGCCGCAAAGCGTATCACACGGCACTTCAAGACCAAGCTACGATTATTTGGGGAGAAGAAATTAGTGCGAGATATTGTTATTGAGGATTTGAATGAGGACGATATGGAAGCATTGACTTCGGGCGGTTTTCAGGTTTTGAAAAAGCGGGATGTCGCCGGACGGTCAGTCTTGTTTGGCCGTTACACCTCGATGAAGTACAAGACCATAGACAACATGCTCAGGGCCTTGTGGTACATTTGGATGTCTATTTTGGAGGATCCGATCAATCAGATGAAGGGTGTCGTTGCTGTGGGCTACGAGGTTGGCAAGGTCCCCCTTGATAAATTTGACGGAACGCAAGTCCAACTAGAAGACGATGACCTGGTAGAAGGATTTCAAATTGACAGTTTGGATGGAGGATTTGACCGGGTTCTGGCACGCGAAATTGTCAGCGTTCCGCTGAGTGTTCCTGCACGACCAGTCGGTTATCATTTGTGTACTGATTCTCACCAGTGGATTGGGATTTTGAACATGGTCATGGTAACACTGTGCAAGTTCATTCGCTTGCGCATGCGGATTCACCACGGGACCGATCAGGAGTGCAAATACGCGTTGATGACGCATGGAATGCCGACTGACTCCGTTCCCGTTGACGAGACGGGTATTTTATCGCTCGTGAATCATTTGGAATGGATCGAGCAACGAAAGATTATTGATGCCCAGAAGCACCAAACAAAATTACAGCCATGAGGCATCTTAGGAAACATGCCCCCCTACTGCCTCGCATTCAACGCCACGCGTCAATTCACGAATTTGGGGATGGCGTTGGGAAATGTATTCTAAGTGCGTATAAAGGATGGAAAAAGCTAACAATGCTCGTGCGAAACCTACAACGCTCCACAGACAGTTGTAACTCCACATACAGTGCGGCAACTTATTAGACTTCAACAACAAATAATAGTCTGCCCTGTGCAGCCAATGGCTTTGATTCGCCGGCGCTTCAGTGCAGCTGCCGGACAGGCATTGCAAAAGTGGGGCCCTACAAAGACCCTAGCTTGGGGTTAGAATTCAAAGTGCAATGGTGTGTTGGCTCTCTCTCTCTCTCACTGTTGCACCCGTGGGCTTGTTGCACACCCTCAGGTAGCATATGTTCTAAAATCCTCTAGGGAAGTATGAAGAACTGCACTCGAAGTTGGACGATCATAATGGCCTGCAGGGCCATTCTCCACTCTTATGAGAAGAGGTAAAAAATAATGAACCATCATCGCGTTATGAAAAAATGGCTCCTCAATCGAGATAAATAATTAAATTGTTGAATACGACTTGAGGTTCTCTCAACGCGCGCAACCAGGAACCATATTTATGGCTCAGGGCGCAATAAAATTTTAAAACGCCTCACACTTATGGTCCTCGCCTCCCGCTACTAAAACGTTTACGATTAAACGAAGATCTCATCCCAAACACAGAATTGGAAAGGTCAGAAACATAGATTTCTTCAACCTACTATATATTGTAAGACTATCATCCCAAAAATGAAATATCGTGAGCCAAGAACTAGCAGAAGTACCATTGTATTAAAAGTATGCAGAAGCCAACCGATAATCGACTCAATATTGGCCAGAAAAGGAAATCGCGCAGTGACCGAGTGGATTTTCCACCTATCGACCCGGACCTCTTTGTGCTTGATGATGGGAAAAATGATGAATCAACTATTTCCGACACCAATATGGCTATCCAAGTAAATGACAAAAAGTATGTCTTTCGATCATATTCCGAAATGAAAGACTTTGACAATTTGAAAGAGATGTGCGAAAAATCGTCCGAGAACGAAACTGACCATCTCCCGAGATCGGCCTCAAAGTATGAAAAAGATCCAATGTGCGAGTTTCTGGTGCTTGAGGAACCTATTACAAGAAAATTGGTAGCTACTGGAAACCTTAGGGTCGTGGATCCTCCGAGAGGAAACTCCGTTTGGATCGAGGATATTCGGGTGTCAGAAAAATTAAAGCGTCGTGGGATTGGCACTGTTTGGATGAAGGAGCTATGTAAGAGGGCTAAGGAAAGGGGGGCAAGAGAAATTCTATCCTGTACCAATGACGCCAATTATGCAATGAAAGTCATCTTTGGAAAGAAAGGAATCGAGATGGTCCCAGTGAGCCGGTTCCGCTTACCAGACTGGACCACACTTGGAAAACTCCCAGGCTGGTCGATTTCTGACGAGCGTAAACCCCAAAACATCCTCAAAGCTCTCCGAATAGAAAATTTCATCAATGAAACATCTCGATCGGGAACTTGGAATGCTATCAAGACATATGACGAGCTACAGACAGTCTTGAGGTCGTCAACCTACGATGGAAAAATTGGGCATGTTCCCGCGATGATGAATCTGATAATATCATCAGATGATGTCCTTGACAGTATTGAAAAGGGCCTGGTAAGAAAATTGGAAAAAACCGATAACACGGATTCGCCTGCCATCTTCGCATTGGTCAAAGATCGCTCTATTGTCAGATTAAAATCCCAGTATGTCTGTTCTATTGTATCCTACAACAAGGATGATTTTGATGCGGCTGTCTGGGAGGCCTGCCAACCCCGATACGTACCATTATTAGGAGGAATTCCCTCTTTCATGTGCATGTTCGAACAGCCTCATCCTACCGAGTCGTTCGAGACTGGATCATTACAATATTCATTGCAGGTTCAAACTGACAACGATTTTATTTATTTCCGCTGGGAAGCAAAAAGTGACAAGCAAACATAGAAAAAATCAAACAATTCATTTCCTAAATCTTTCACAAATATTGACCAGCAAGAGTTGCTAATATTTATAGAATGATTTCAAATTAAAAAACTCTTTATCCTCCTTAATATTGGGACGCTTAATGATAGAACTTTCAACGTGCTGAAGTATTATCACGTTCGATCCATGTCAACTGCGGAAACTTCGCTTCAAAGGCAGCCTGGCAAGCAAGTTCCCGCTTGTCATCTCCATCATTTACCGACGGATTCCGATAACCAATCAAAGTAGTTTCGATACTATTTACGTGCCCTTCGTCGAGTTTCCCTTCCAGATATTGTCGGAACACATATGCCGACAAATCATTGTTGGACTTCTTTAGGTCATTCTTTCCAAATTCAGCATAATCTTCGGGACCAAAGTCTTCTACGAATTCAAAACCCTCACATGCTTGGAATTCGATATTGAATGTGCCTGGTACATACTTAACTACAAATGGGCCACCTATACCATCTTGAAAGGCTTCGTAATTCACCCTTCCTACAGCTTCTGTACAGTCGGCACGAGCTACGGGATTCATCTCTTCGATACAGCCACACATTGCTTGTTGACCAGCAATCGTTGGATTGTCTGTTATAGAATTAGCGTATCCACGTTGATACAAATGATCATACATGCTTACAAAGAATAGATTGTTCCATTTTGCCTTTGCATTTGTGTTACCATCTTGCTGCGCCCAGGCAAACCCGTGACAGTGCAAGTCTTTCTCACTTTCATCTCCTGGATATGGGAAGATCTCGCCGCTGTCGTCTTCGATCCAACACAAATCAGTGTTATCACCTGGGTTTTGATCTGCGCAGTCCCCCTGGACACAATTGCCGTTTTTATCAAAGTATTGCCGATCACGGTGCCAGCAACATAGGGCTGTATTGGAATTCTGACAACTGGTCTCTTGGAAGCCAGATGTTTCTGGAGAGGATAGAAAGCCATTCCTTACATCCGTTCCGTAAAATCTAGCAATAGTCTGTCCTCCTTGGTATGACTTTTCGGTTGTGGGGTAATGATCGTTCAGGCGAGGATTATCGCCGATATAAATGAATTTTTCATAACCACCACGTTTCAAAAAGTCACTCTCCTCCTGCTGGAAGTTCCCTGTCTCGTCGTTCAGAAACCCAGTCCCATTGAAGAACTCTTCAAGGTTAATTGATCCCTCGGATTCTAGTTTCCCCCATCCTAAGTTATCCGCTTGATTAATTGCTTCTTGAAGTGCATTGTCACACATAGCGCCCAGCGCCTCGTGCGCCAAATCTTCATCCATAGTCCCTGTCAACGCCATGAGTTCTCTAGCGAGTCCACCCTCACAAGGTTCGGAACCAGGTGAATTCTGGGATTGCATGAAAATTTCCCGGATGTGCAAGAACAGCGTCCTGTCAGTACATTTGTCGTGGCTTAGACTCAAAACGTCGTTGTAATCGTAACACACACTAGGTGGGCCGACTCTAGAATATGGTGTGTCCCAGTCTTGCATGTGGTTCTCACACCACAAATCGAATGTTTCATGGGCTTCCTTAGTGGTGGTGGTGCCAGTCAAAGCTTTAATCTCCCGGGAAAGCTGACCAGGACAACGTTCACTACCTGGGGCATCCCTGGTTTTCATATACTTGGCTCGAATTTCCAAAAACAAACTACGTCCAGTACAGCTCTTATCGAGGTCGATTGGCAAGATGTCTGAATAATCGTAACATGGAGGTAAAATATATTTGGTTGGGGTATTGGTCGGACTTTTTGTTGGACTGTCGGTAGGAGAATTCGTTGGTGTGCTAGTTGGGCTTTTGGTTGGAAGAGATGATGGACTACTTGTTGGAGTAGTAGTTGGATCTGTTGTTGGTTTGTTGGCACCAAATGTTTCGTACAGATTTCCAATCATTGTCAGCGTACTCAGATCTCTCGAAGCGCTTTCGACCCAGGTTGACATAGAACCCCATGTTGTTTCTAAATTACAATCCGTGGAGCGGGAACAGTAACATGCGTCATCATCGATTGATAGCGCCAGTGGCTTGGCACATGCCTCATTTGTATCAGCTCGCTCTAAACACTCTTGCTTTGTTTGAATCTTCCAGCCAGCATCTGTTCCAAATGCCGCAAGCCATGCGCGGTCTTCGCATCCGACCCCCTTTAGACTTGTCCAAATATTTTCGTTCAAACCGTTTCCTTCCCAACCGTCGCCCTCGCCTTCTCCACCATAAACACCGAACCAAGAATAACGAAAGACATCAGGGCTTTCCTCCAAGAGTGGCGTGAGTTGATTCATAATATCAATTTGTTCTTGAGCTGAGCATCCGTTCGTAGATCCCCAGGGGGCGCATGCATACTCTGTGACCCAAATTTGCTTTCCTGGATAGTTCGTTGCCCACTGGTTAATCTTATATGCAGCTCTAGTTGGACCTTGGGTACTGCCTTGCTGAATGCATGCCCATTCGTGATCACTAGAATCACATCTTTCGCTTGTATCCTCTGTGTATGGCTGATAATACAGATGGATGCATGTATAGTCGAAATTACAATCACGTCCGTATATGTTGTTACACTCATTTATCCAGTCGGCATACCATTGAACGCCTTTGTCTTGAGTCACACAGGGACCAACAACTTCGATATTGTATGCTGACGCGATAGTTTCGATTCCAGCCCACATTTGAGCGGCCTGGTTTGGCGAAAGATTCGCTTGGCCTACCAGCTCTGGCTCGTTAAAAGTGAGAAGATACTTAGACTGTTGTAAATTGGAATGAATGTCATCATCCTCCATTCGGTTTTGCGCATCATTGAAAATTGGAACATGATTCCAAAACATGGGAATGCTATGACAAAGAATCAAGACAATTGGTTTTAATAGTTGAGAATAGAATGCGATGAATTTTATTGCCCGAGGACAAATAGTATCCTTCAATTTGAAACAAAATGTATGGTGTATTCAATGCACTTACAATTCGAGGCCTGCGTTCCGTGCATTTGTTTCCGCTACCTCGGGCTCGTCACAAAAGCTGTCAGGAAAGCCAGTCTTTGGACCTGCGAAAGATAAGAGGGACAAGCAGAGAAAGTGTAAGTCCGCGAGTTCCCAATATGTTTCTCAACCACGCAAGAAATGATACGTACCCCATGAGTACCACCAGCTTGAAGTAGCATGCTCTACCAACGCATTACAGCTTTCCGCATTGTACAAGGCAAGGCCTTTCTTGAAGTTACGATCCGAAGCTGGTGTCGCTCCAACGATCGTTAGAAAAAGAGAAATTGCAATAACAGATATTCCAGAAGGCTTCATGATTTTATCTTCGTCGATATGTGAAGGAAATCAAATTATAACACTTTCAATATGATTAACGCCTATCACATTCTCAGTGTCCTTTCGGAATCGGGAGAAAAGAATATAAGTTCCTTTAATGTTTTCTAGTGAATGCTGCAAGAAAGTCTCAAAATAATGACTTTTCGTGGCCGTTTATTCGTAAAATAAAATCTATTTACTTATTGAAACCCTTTGTTACGCTTCACTATTTATCGTGATAATTTCATGGTCCGAATTGAATCTTGGTTACGATAATTTCTTCAACTAGAACCACAAAGAAGCTTCATTTCTCACAAAAAGCGGGTACAACTTGTCCTGTTTTCATTACTCCAAACACCCCATTTTTATCATTGATTGCTGAAATATAATTAGGAGCAAGAAAGAATCAATCGCTTTTCCAAAAAGCGGATGAAATTAGTGCTCTTTTAATACTACTTCAATCACACATGTTTATGAATAGACCTTATTGACTACTTTTAACAACCATTGAACTATTTTGTCAGTCGGGAATGGGATTTAAGAAGTTTTTAATCGTCAATTTTTACCTTCATCGGGAACTAGAAGGATTGTTCGCTTCGCACAAAAAGCGGATACAACTTGTCGACTGTTCTATTATGGCACCTGGGAGGTATTGAATCTTGTTTCAAGCGTTGAACCGCTACCGCGATAAATATTTCGAAATTTTTACTTTACAACTTCCCAATTCGATCAGATTCTTTGGTTTATTTATTCCTGTGTTCTGACCATGGCACAGCAGTCGTCAAGACAAATAAACGGATTCATGACAAACCAATAGCAGAATGATGTTGAAAGCTGTTTTGATCTACTTTCAATCGCTCGGCGGCGCTTGGCGTCTCTCGGCTCGTCTTTTTGATCTCCTTTGTGTGGCAGCAGAATTTTGTGAATTCTCGCTATTATTCAATTCATCCTCTTGGTCAACCGCTCTCTTCGGCCGGCGGCGTCTTGCTTGTGGTTCGTTTGTTTGTTCCTGTGATGGCCTCCTCCTCCGTCGAGACTCCTGAGGGTCCAACGATTCGGATGGTGACATTCGTCCCATTTGGTTCCTTCGTCGGGCACGCTCATACCTACTGGGAGGCACGATCGAAGGCATGATCGCAGGACCAATACCATTGTTTAGACTCCACAACCATGACTTGTAAACGTTCGTCCGCCAATCGTTTTCCTCTTTGATGACGTCTGACCAATCATCTCCGATGAAATTCATTCGAAAGTTAGCTTCTTTCCGCAACAAAGCCCGGAAGGTATCTATATCGGGCCATATCGGAGAATTGGGGTCCGGCGGATCGTCAATTGGTTTTGAAAAGCGAGTATCGGATCTTGGCACTCGGTAGATTTTGCGGGGATTTCTGTCGGCATCAAAGGCCTCTCGTTTCCGCTGCTGCCTTCGCTTCCGTTCCACGGGAAGATTTTCATCCTCAAAAGATTTCCTTCGTCTTTGCGAATTTTCGCGTCTGTCTCGTTGTCTCTCATCATTGGATATTACACGTTGAGACCGCCTGCCATTTCTGTCAGGATAAGATTTACGATCCGTGGTGCGACGACGTTTTCGATCCCCAACATTTTTGTCACCTTCAACCGCGGATGATCTTCGTATTTGTTCATTCTCGCTACGTTTTCGATTGTTTTGCCGACGTCGTCGCTCATTGATGCTCTGGAGGTTATTGCGTTCTTCCTCATTGATACGTTTTGCCATGGCTGAGCCCTCCTCCATCGAGTCCACCAATGTGATCTCCGGTTTGGCCCTTGGGTCCTTGATTTTCCACTGAGAGGGAATCCCCATGCTTGGACATTGACGTTGGTCTAATACCACGATTGAAAGGAATTCTGCCTGAATACGCTCCAAATCTGAAAATTCGTAACCTAGATCGATTAGAGAAGCAAGGGGGACGCAGGTCATGGTTTTGCCAGTAATATTTCGATACACGATGGCTCGGGTGTCTTGCTTTCTAATGGCCACTTTACCAACTTGATTCTCCTCTTCAATCGTTTCATCTACGCCTTTATTCGGAGTTTCTTCAGAAATTGGCTTTTTTGCCTTGGGAATCTCATCCGAAACTTCTGCTGTAGCTTCTGGCGTGACGACTGGTACTTCTTCATTCTCAATCTCATTGTCAACCACTTTGCTATGAGTCTCATCTGCACCAATATCCGATCCACTATCAGGTTCATACTCTTTCATACTTTCTTGTGCAATTGGAATCTGGGAGTCTACCGAAGGTAGATCAGGCAACTCTTCCGAAGCTTCGTTTGTCGTAGTTTGTGCTGTAGATTCGGACGCAATGGTTGGTGTCACTTCCTGATCTTTTTCATTGGTAATTAATGTGCTGACTATTGATTCTGGCGTATTGTTTGCATTGATATCTATGTCATTTTTCGATGTAATTGATTCTTCCGGTATTGACGAAACTTCATCACGGATGCCATCATCACCGCCGTCTGCATTGGGTTCATTGCCATCTTCTTCCTTCTCAAGGATATCCTTATACATGCCGTACGATGTTTCGGATGCCCATGACGGCGCTGGCGGTGGTGTAGATATTGTCGTCGTCGTTGTTGTTTCTATTGATGATCTTTCTCTCTCGGGCTGGACCTCGGGAGTGTCATTCTCTATTGGTTCTGCTTCCATCGATGACAAATCAACGTACGGCCATCGGTTCTTGCAGTACTCTCCCCCCAACAACTCGGACACATATTCTTGGTACCAGTTTGGATCGGCTTGTTTGATACGTTGATGGAGAACTGTGTTATCATCAATTAAAGCATTTTCTTCCTCGTCGCTCGTAATGCTTTCGGGCAATTCAGATCCCGGCGAGATTGCCATCCATGGGCGACGACGAGGAATTTTGGCGGAGACCCCCGCCGCTGTGTTGTAGTGATTCCACATTCTTGCCGAGGGACAAAATCCTTCCGAAACCAAGATTGAGACGAGTGTTGTATTGAATGATAGATAGGCTGCAACACTGGCAAACGCAAGTGCTCGGGCACGCTGCTTCGTTCTCGACAGTTGCAACATAATCATCGATTTTTGTCCTCTACGACAATCGTCGTTCGGATGGAAAATTTGTTGGTGTTGGTTGGTCTTTCAGAAGCAAAAAGTTGTTGTACAGCAAGAATGTAACAGGCTTATTCGAGCATGATCAAGAGATACCAAAATACTGTACTTATTGCGGAAATGTCAGTTCCATCATTCAGTATGATGATGCTAGAAAAGTATCACCATTTGTTCATTTTCTTCTCAACTGATTGGATTGTTGATGATTGCTCCATACCGCATGGCCTTCACCCGCGCGTGTTCCAAGTGGAAAAAGGATAGGGTTTCGGAGAGAAGCATCGCATTTGTCCAATTTTCCAGACGAGTTCATCCAAAATAATGTTAATCCAGAGAATCCGACCTAATATTTCTCAAGGAAAATGGAAACAACCTACGACAACAATGTCCACAAGCGTACTCAGCTTTGAACTTCTACCAGATTTCCAGAACTGCCATGAGGTTTGCTAGTTGTAACTCCTCTTCGGCACCCCAGCGGGTTCGCTTCGCTTTGGCTTCTAGAAAAAATACAACAACAAAACGGAGTCTCGTGCTGGCTGACACTCGGAAGTCCATTCGACCTTTTCGCTATCGATTTCCTGCTGGTAGTGCTTGCACACCATATAACGCCCTATATCCAGAAAAATTTGGGATTCAAAACGCCATCAACAACAGTATCACCGACAGCAGGAGGTTCTTTAGATCTGCTTCCACGTCTGAACAATCGTCCCTGAAAGGCCAACCAAAGTCTAGAAAGGGAATGAGACGACCCAACAACCAGAGAAAGAAATCCCCCAAACGGCTATCCAATAAGCGAAACCACGATAGATCTAAATATCCAAACACAAAATCCAGAAGAAGGAGCATCCGCGATGTAAAGAAGGGATCCACACTTGGTAGCACTAGCAAAGCCAGTGATGGTGACAATCCCGAAGCAATTGCTCCCTTCGCTTCTTCGCTCCTTGATAAATGGGATGGTGGTAATAATCGGGAAATAGTTCATCCCTCTTCAAAACCAAACACACAATGGACACAATGGAGGAGGAATACCACATCCCAATTAAAGTTTCGTGAGAGTCGACTAGAATTTTGCGAAAGTGTTGAAAGATATCGAAGATTCTGGTATCCAGCGGTTTCACAACAACTAGAGTATGAGAAGGATTCTCCTGGGGAGGATACTTCTTTGAGGGGGAACGACTGCGACTGGAGGACGGCGATGGCCTTCGAGCACCCTGACGCAAATCTTCCATGGCTAAAACTCACCTGGCAAAGGGTTGTCGAATCAGAAGATTTGTTTTACGAGCTTTGTTCATCCTACCACACCTTATTTGTTTCCGCCGCGAAATGCGCACAGGACATGGCATACAACAGCAATGATAATCCGTCGGAGAGAGATATTCTGATGGAGGATTGCAATGAACTGATGGAGACCATCTTGCCCTCTTGGGAACGTATTAGACGGGAACGGGCCAAGTTTGTCGAAGTGGCTCGACCAAAAGAGTATGATGACAGTGATGACGAATCGTATCGAGGCCACAATAAAGAGAGGCAGGACGAGGAAAGTGTGACAAATGTCATGCTTGAGAGTAATCAATGGGTCGGGTGGCTCAAGAAGATGATATCGGGAAGCGACCAATCCACCAAAGTCGATCCACGAGAGCTCTTCAATAGGGTTACGGCGCATTTAGATCATCGATGTGCCCCTAACCACTATCATTACAAGAAACTAATTGGTCATCTATACTATCATTATCTACCTCTCCGGCGGCATGATTACTTGAAGCCATCTCATTTCTTTTCCAAGAGCGAAAGCGATGAAGAGGGAGTTTCTTTGGAAGAGTATGACGGGGAAACAAATCATGGCTCCTATATGACACAGTCACAGTATGAAAAAGCCATGGACATTTGGTATGAGAATCGACAAGAGATTTTGAAGAACCGTTCCAAAACTATGCAATATGTATTAGACCAATCGTTGCTCCCCCTCACATCCAATCGTAACAACGATGGCACAGCTCCAAGCAAACCACATCACACTGATGGGCAAATCAGTGAATACGACGACAGCAGTGAACGAGTGTTGACAGTCAAGATCATCCGTTTATTGCTTCGGTCATACAACGACATGGAATCTCTTTCCGCCGCCCAGCAGGCGGATCGGGTTTATCATCAGCATCCAAAGCACCGTAAGCAGCTCTTGTGGAGTGTCACAATGTCATATCTTAAGGTCATCATCAGTAACAACAGACATCTAGCCCGAGCTGGTTTAATTTGGAATACAGACTGTAAGAACACTCGTGACCAGAAGGAATTTACGCAACGAAATGCGGAATCAATCATTGCAGCCAAGCGTATCTGTGGGCTAGTCTCATCAAAACACACCAAGGAAGCTCGGGAATTTCAGCACTGTTCTATAGTTGCCTTCAACGCACTTTCTTTATTATCTAACTATAGTCGACAGGGTTTTGGTTTGAAAGGCTATTACAACCGTGTCTATTCCATGGGAATTCTCAAGTTTGGTCCAAAAGTTTGGGAGGCTCTCATTCTGAACGACGATGCTTCTTTCCAAAAGAATAAGTATGGCGATGTTAGTTACGACGATCATTCTTCTCGTAGGAGAAACCGACAGACCCATCACAAAACATCCCTTGATACTAGAGCCTCTCTATCTACGAATCCACCAAAGCTCCCTATTGATCTCTCGCAATTTCTACATTCCAAGGACTACAAGATTCTTAGCTATCTCATCAATATTTATTCCGAAAAGGAAATTTACCATCCTCGTGCATCGAGATTACTGCAAGTGTCATTGGATCTCTACTCTCCAGACGATTTAAAAGAATCTATCAAACGATATACGTTTCACAAGTTGCTCCGTAGTCTATCCACCCAAAAGCGTAAACTTTTCATGGATAAAAAGAAAAGGCAAAACCCGGCCTTTAGGCCAAAACCTAGCACTACCGACAACAGCGGCACGATAAGTGATGATAAGTTTAGTACCGCTCTTAGTCTTCTCAATGGCATGATCTCCGATGAAAGTTGGTTTCCTAACGAAGAAACTTTTCGAATCCTGTTCGATATGATCCCCTACTGTGAGAACCCTGGAAGAGATGCCGAGAGACTGAGGTCTAAGCTTGAGGCCTGTCGCTTCCTCTCGGGCATATCTAGATCCAGTACACGGACGACGAAGACAGATGCAGACGTGAAGTTCCGTAGCTTAATATTTTCCGAAGCTCCTCATATACTCCACCCTGTTGAGGTGTCCACTCTCACTCTCCGTGCCTGGCTTCAGTCTCTCCAATTGCACGAGGGTACCCTCCCTAAAAGTAAAGAGAGTCCTTCCCAGCGGGCATTGGCAATTCTCCGTGCCATGGAGGTAGAATCAAACATGCTCGCTGCGTCCTTGTTTCACAACGAGCGTAGCAATAGCGACTCTGGCACAGAAGTTGCTGATGACCGTACGAAAAACATCTCGCCCACTTCTGCACTGTATGCACTTGCACTGGAGGTCTGCTTTAGAGATAGTAGATCGTCCTGGGCCTCGCTCGATGCCGCCCTGGAAATGTTTCAGATGCTCCAAAGGAATGGTATGTTGTTAGATGAGAAAATATGTCTAGCTATATTACGAGTCGTGACAGATTATTCTATCAACAACACTTCTTCAACGGAAGATCTGCACGCCCTTAACCAGGCTCGCGCTAGTGCAACCAAACGAATATGCGAAGCCATAGTGGAGGAAGATCCCTGTTATTGGCAACAAAAACCCAAAATCCTTGAATTTCTTCAAGAAAAGATGTCCTATCTTCAACTTCGCCATCCCGAATTGTACGAAGAACATCTGGCTGAGCTTCTACTCGACGACAATGTAATCGAAGCGCAAAAGTAAGCACTGGCACCAAAAAATCGAAAACAGCATAAACTATCTTTGTAAGACACCATAGAATTTATATTCTTGTATTTAGATCTTACAACGTTACGCAGCTGTCGGGAATCTCGTCAAACGGGCACGATTTATATTTGCTACCGTCCTTTTTCACGACGCTCCGAACCTCGTGCTCGAGCCGCAGAATAGGCCCATCTTCGGGATGGAGAGGATCAACAATGTCTAGGCATCGAAACATACAATCACCAATAGCCTCCTCTAGTGTATAAGCTCGCCTCGAAAACCTCGTGTTGACGTAGGCAAGGCCTAGACCTCTTGCTTTTTGATACGACTTGGGTAGATCGGCCACGTAAAGTGAGATATGAACTCCGTAATTACCTAGATTGGTGCTTGTCCCTGCTGAATTTGTGTGCTCTTCCGTGGTTCCATCAGTTTCATCGACCATTTCCCGCAAGTCGACATGGGTATTCACCTCTACGGATTCCTTAGGTACGAATGTCAGCGTTTGAAAAGGTCCCATCTGGATTTGTACTTGGTTCTCTATTTCATCATTTGCTGCAAGCTTAGCCCCCAGAATTTCCTCGTAAAAGCGACCGATCCCTTCTAAATTTGAATCCATCGGAACGTGGATTGTTAAATCAGAAAGTGCTAATCCCTCAGATGCTTTCCCGGGTTGTTTGCCCCTCGGGTCAAGATTGCCCTTTTTTGTCTCAGGGACAATTCGGAATATAGAACCCCAAGGATCTGTTACGATGACGGTACTCTCGTCTCCCTTGGGTGACACTTCCTCGACATGAAACTTGCTGTTGTTCAAACACGATAACCTCGACAATTCACTGGCGTTGCTGCGGAAGGTATTATAGCGTTCCAAGAGTTTTTCTGGCGTTGGATGAACGATGGTGATTTCACCATTTAGAACCTGAGCGTCCGGGGAGCCTTCCGGGAGATGGAACTGATGGGCTCCGATGTTTGCCCATAATGTTTTGTGTCCGGCTTCCAAGTTTTTTGCTTTACGAGGGTCCCAGGCGCAACCAAGAAAGTCATCTCCGTAAAAGGCTTTGAGCCAATCGTGCCGCCCTTTTCCGTGGTTCATGTTGATGTGATCCAATATTAGAATGTTGTTGATATTTCCCAGGTTGGCTGAATCTGTTGTGGGTGATAGTGTCGTTGTGCGGGTCGAAAGACCATGGCAGGATGGCCAATGCCATACCACGAGGACTGCTTTCAAAGATAAGAGAAAAACCAAACGTCGAACATTAGGGGGAAACGGCACCATTTTCGGAAGGATTAAAGCGTGTCAAGAGATAAATGACCGGATCGAAGTTTTATAAAAATTTAGATATTTTGGTTGTGATGTATTGGACGAAGAGACAATGCACAATCCATGACTACCATCAGAGAGTAGAGATCAGAGGATCGTTCTACGAATCGTGGTGCCGTACTCGTAGTGGGAGGAACTACTGACGTATATCATCAAAAAAGCTGAAGTCGGGCGATGAAGAAGTTCTGCTCATTCATGACTGGTTTTCAATTGATTCGTACATTGTCGGGTAGCTTAAGTATTTTCATACAATAGCCCCCGAAAAAAAAGAGTCCTAGATCCAGCTGCATGGAACATCATGCCTGGCACGAAATACTATGTTGATTAGCATGCGCATTGAAAATGCAGTTTTATTATTATTCTACACGTCGTGACGGACAAGATTAACGAATGTCTGCGCTACCATGAAACAAAAAGAAATGAGAGAACCGATCATGGTCACAATACCGGTCTCCGCGCACCTTATAGCCTATTAGGTCCTGACAAACTTAGGTTAAACGTACTAAAGAAGTATTTTGTGGGAACCTTTCTATCATGCTTGATAAAGGATCCTAGATGAGAAAAATGTTATCAATTCTAGCTAGTATTCATGGACGAGTTCCGTAGCTGGACCATGATCCAATATAGTGTTAGAACAACTTAATACAACCTAGTTTACAATATAAATTTGGAAGTGAAAGCAACATATGTATACAGTTTCAGAATGTGCTCTTTGATTTTGCCTTTGCTCTCTCGTCAGTAGACCGACGAATGAGGCGTAGCCCCATCTTTGGTGTCTCGCGTATGCCTAAACTCCGTGCTCCCTCTGCCCAGTATCGTTTTCCATCCGAGGCTCGTTTCCGGTCCTGTTTTAAAATAATCAGAGATGCCTTGATGGATTCTGGGATGAGTCGACAATGATTAAAAAAGTGATCTGCAGTCATCTTTTGGGCGGCTTGGTAAAGACCATACAGCGTAGATGTATAATAGCTTGCACCGCGGGGTCGAAGTTTGGCGGGAAGCCTAGCACAGTACTTGCATCGGATTCCTACCTGGCCCAAAATAATTGCGCTGTTGCGTCCTCGGTCTCTAGATTCAACATCCTCCGCAGTTCTGTGTGAATGATATAGTGTTTTAACAAAAGAGTTGAAATGAGAAATCAACTGAGATTAGTCTGTAATACCAAGAATCGACGAGCAGCAGATCTGTAGACATACAATCTTGTGGACCCATGGCTCTTCACGTATATACTTACGCTTCGAAAATCTCGATTTGCTGTCGGACAAGGCACTGATATTCAGAGAGATAATCGTCATCACATTCCATGGCCATGAGAAGTATTTGTTCTGGAGGATTCACTATGCTGTCCAATTTATTCAAATTTGGAGCAAGAATCTCTTTTGACGAAGTCGTCCTGGAATTCTCCTCCGAATTTGTCTTTCTCCTTTTCAAAGGACGGATTTTAACACTGCTACTGCCACAGCTCAAAGGAGCGATGCCAAGAAGATCGCCATCTGCCTCAATCGAAATTTGACGATGAAAAGGTGGAGACACCCCTGGCTCGATTACGTTTTTCGTACACATATCGCTATTGTGTTTTTGTGCATTCTGTTGTTCATCGCGTTGCCCCGACAGAGTAATGGTTGACGGGTGATTCTTGACCTCATGTGAAAGTACCGGTGATACTGGAGCATTTTGCAATCTGTCCCCAATTTCATCGCGGTTCCGCTCTAAATGAAAGTTGCTGATGTGGTTTGGAGGTAGTGGCAATGGATCGATCATGGCTGATAGGATCGAACTATCGGGCTCACCAATCACATCCGAAAGCGCCCTATCGAACAGAAATTTGTCATCGATGAAGTTTGGACATGCATTATTGACAGTATTTAGCCTTGGTTGCTGGATATAGTTGTACTTCGTGGCAGGGTATAGTAAATCGTTTATCGGCATGTTTGGAAGCAGCCTTCCGCGTTTCGGTGCGACGATCGATTCTTTGTTCAAAATAAGGCCAGAAGTTACCGGTTTGTGCCATTGCTCTCTCGAGTCGTAGATACAGGCTATGGGAGCAAAGTTGTCTTGTGTACTGTGAGGCTGATCAGATTCGTTTGCTTCAAGAGATACTTCAATGGCATCCATGGAAGATCCAGGAATGGTTAGACCAGAAGACATCTTCCAAGTTGCGATTTGTTATAAGTTTCCGAAGACAAGTAGAAGTGAATGAATGCACATATTATGGCTCTACCAACAAACCAATTGAATTTCTGTTCTTAAGTTCTTCTTCTTTGCCCATTCATAGCACTATCGTTTTGTTTCTATTCGGAGAAGAGAAATCATGGAAGAAATACTTATGGTACCACCATATTTTCAGTGCTTTAAAGAACTAACCTCGCTTCTTATTGGTCCAGCGAAAAGTAGCTTAAATACCTAAATTAATCATTTTTGTTCTCCCGGACAAACTTACTTAATATAATCGTGAAGTCTGGGGCCTAATGAATTCAGAAGAATGGGAGAACTTTTACGATCTAAAATCGATTATTGCAATGAATTTTGTTCAATATCCCTGAAACCATATTAATAAAGAAATGTGAATGGTACCAAGCCGTGACGTATAAATAAAATTACTATTTATGGGTCTCATAAGGGGCCCCGAAAAAACCGGCCAATCCGTGCTCTCCACGAGGATTTTTTGTGTGCAAGTGACGGAATGTCATCAACTGCCCCAGAGAGCCCTTTCGGTTCCATCAAGGAAAACGGTAGAATTCAAAAAGCATCGATGAGTGGTACACTTTGCAAAGGAGTGCGTCAATCTCATGTGGAGTCTCCTTTCTGAGATTCCGAAGGCTTGCATCATGTGACGTCGAAATGCACGATCAACAAAAAGACACACGCATAGGCGGGTGATGCAGGACCAACAAGGATTCAAAAAAGTGCGTCATTGTCATGATGTACCAACAAAGACAACACCAATGGTAGGGATCGTTGCAGTGTCATCAACATTTGAGCAATCTCCACCGCTGGTTTGGCAGATGTTTTTCAAATCCCGTGGCGAGTGACGACAATGCGCACACAGCCAAGTGATTGCTGAGCAGCTATAAGAACTTTCGTGTAGCTTTGTGCTCCCATTAGGTTTTCTTTCTTTGCTTTGCAGCAATGACACCGTGCGAGGAGTATATGACAAATCAACATGTGTGACGGAAAGGACAAACATGAAAAATCATGAATGGGCCACGTTGGGAATAAACGAAAAAGGCTGCACAAAAATTGTGGTTTGGAAGTGTGCATCAGACGAAACGGCAATCGACAAGTTGATTTGTAATATAATTTTTAAAAGGGTTTTCGTCCGAGCTGTTTTTCTTCAAGTTGCAAATCTTTCAATTTTGCCTTGTCGTTGGTTAGGCTCTCCTCCATCCGTCGTATGCGTCGTTTGTCGACACCAATTTTTAGCTCTGCGCGAGCCCTTTGTTCACTCACGGGCAATTCCTTGGGACTTCTTGGTACAGCAACAAGCCCTTCATTAGAAGCCACCGGACCCAGCTGTGCTTCCTGTGCTTTCAAATCTTGCAAGGCAGCTTGATCGTTTTTCAGTTTCTCTTGCAAACTTGTCAGTTTCCGTTCTTCCCGGTACACACGAAGCTCCTGCGAAGCTCGTTGCTCTGGTACGCTCAATTCAACAACTTTCACGGTCCCATCTCTTTGTAGGGCTCGTTCATACTTCATGCCGCTGCCGAGAATTGCTGGTGTGACAGCTTGAGATGGAATTTGTTGCTTTGTAACAACTACTACGGGCTTGGCCGTTGGTGGTGGTTGTGACGGAAGGGATGCCTGACCTGCGAAAAACGCCAGCGATGCAGAGAGTAGAGATGTAGTCACTACGGCAGGAAGTGTCTTTCCCATGCTTGTCTTTGACGATAGCCACTCTTTTGCCTTGTCTGCCACAGCTCCCGATCCTTCCAAGAAATTCGTTTCGTCTTTCTTGTCACCGACCTGTATACTCGAGTTTTGTTTAGGCATGCCCAATTCATAAATACACCCGGCTGACGATTCGACGTACTTAATGTAATCACCTTCTTCCTCTAGCCACGAGAATCCCGAGTCAACAGCATCACCGCCATTCTCGTTGGAGACACTACCAACCGTCCCCGCCGATTGGAGGGGAAACCAGATGTTGGAGCCATTCGACAATCTACCGTACATCATCATTATGTTGGCACTGTTTGTTTTCTTTTCCACGACATCCATCCACCAATTTGTGAGAACTTCGGGAGACTGCCCGCATTCTATAAATGATGCACCGCCATCCTGCCGATTCTCAACACTGTCGGTTTTGGGCGGCGCCGAAGCCAATACGTTGTAACGTTCTTCGAGTTCTCTTTCGGTGCGAGTTGACAATTCGGGTGTGGTGTGTTTGAGTTGTCTCCAAAATGTAGCTTTCGTTGCCGGCGTTGTAGCGGATGATAAAGTGCTACTTTGAACCGTAAAGACGGGCTCTCGATCCTGCAAGACCCAGTCCTCCATGAGTTCCCAAGACGCCTCGTCATTGTCACTACGGTTGCTATCATTGTCGTTGTCGCTTACTGTTTGTTGTTCGATATTGATTTTCGGGCTGTCGAAGAGCCGGGACGAGGACGGTGATCGATGTGGTGAATCCCAATCGTTATTTTTGAAGAGCGAGAACGCCGACGACGATGTTTTTGACGATCGCAGCAACATGGAATGGACTGCTCCAAGCCAAATGGCCGCAACAACTATATGTATAATTTTCATTCGATGACTGTGGATACGCATAGAGCCTCAATCGATATTATGTGTTTGTTTGTTGTGCCACACTAGTAATTCTAGTTGACCATTCTTCGTTATTTTCTCACGAGTGTTCCGAGTCAACGCGGCTATTGACTTTTGTTGAATGAAATCCTTGGATGAAGAATTCGATTCTCTTCTCTGACTGACTGAACAAGATTCAAAAATTCACGAGATTCCCCCTTTGTTGTTGGGGAAA
>Ga0115013_10000334_pt1 | contig 28814 bp, 17 predicted proteins | sample SouAtlMetagenome_2_FD_88686 | JGI IMG/M metagenome (GOLD analysis project Ga0115013, IMG submission 88686) | Marine eukaryotic phytoplankton communities from Atlantic Ocean - South Atlantic ANT15 Metagenome | ecosystem: Environmental > Aquatic > Marine > Oceanic | place: South Atlantic Ocean...
AATGCCATCTGCACCGTTATGGAAACACTGAAAGAATTCCTCTTCACTCCCTTCGCTGGGGGCCTCCTCCTTGGACTACTTTTCACTTTCTTCACTTGGAAATCAGGTTTCTCCGCCCGGCGAACCCTGAAGAAGGAGGTTACCCGGGTGAACGAAGAAAGCAAAGAGCTTCAGCAACACCTCAATACCCAACTTAAGGTCAACGCTGAAGGAAACGAGAGTATTCAGACGAAACTCGAAGATCTTCGCTCGCAGAACGAAACTCTTCGCGTCAATCTCTCAACGTTGCAGCAAAAGCCCGGCCGCGCCGAGCTCCGCCAACTCACCATCATCGAAAACGCTATCGGTCTGATGCGTGAGCAAGCCCCCGGCTTTGCACCCGCCTGGGAAAAAGCACACCGCCAGGCCGAAGTCGACTATGAGGAAAGCGAAGGCGGACTTAAGAAATTGGTCCGGCGAGTGCTTCCTTCCATTGGTCACTCCTCAAGCAAACACGAGGAAGAAAAATCCAAAGAGGCGTGAAATAAACGACCTACGGCACCCTCGCTGCTTATCTGCCGAGACCAATCGGGCACCTTTATCAACTCACAGACAGACGACAAGGGCGCCACGAATCCTTTGAAAGGTTTTCCACAACCCAACAAAAAAAGGCACGGTCTCCCGCGCCTTTTTCTCAGATCAATTCGAATCAATGCGAACGGCAGAACTCTTCGAAGCGAGAAACTCCTTCGTTAAGGACATCGAGGGTCGTGCAGTAGCTGAGACGAACGCCCATGTCGTGTCCAAAGGCAATCCCCGGAACAGCGGCCACCTTATAGCGAGTCAATAACTTGTCGCAAAGATTGACCGACTTAAGCCCCAGATTGGAGCAGTTGACGAAAAAGTAAAAAGCTCCTTTTGGCTCAATTACGCTTACATTGGGGATCTCCTTGAGGCGAGCCAACATGAACTGACGACGAACATCATACTCTCCCTTCAGGTTAGCGATAAAGTCAGCGGACTCGTCTGCTTTGAGAGCAGCCAAAGCACCATACTGACAGAAGGTCGTAGCATTAGAACTAGTATGCCCCTGAATTGACGAAAGTGCACCGGAAAATTCAGGAGGAGCTGCGGTATAGCCCACACGCCAACCGGTCATGGAGTGGGACTTAGAAAACCCATTGACGGTCAGAGTCAGCTTATGAGCGTCTTCATTGACCGAAGCGACACTCACGTGCTCGGTATCTCCATAGACGAGGTGCTCATAGATTTCGTCAGCGAGAATGATGATGTCCTCGTATGAAGCCACTTCAACAATCGCTTCGATTTCCGAACGTGAATAAACTGATCCAGTTGGATTACCCGGGGTATTGAGAATAATCATCTTTGTCGAAGGAGTCATCGCCTCTTCGAACTCTTCCGCGGTGATCTTCCACTTGTTGCTCTCCTTGGTCTCAACCAAAACGGGAACACCACCGGCAAGCTTCACCATCTCAGGGTAGCTCACCCAGTATGGCGAAGGAATGATCACTTCGTCACCTTCTTCAACAACCGCGAGGATGGCATTAAAACAAGCCTGCTTGGCCCCGGAGGTCACACAAATCTGCTTGGGGTCGTAGTTCACTTTGTTGTCACTCTTCAGCTTCTCTGAGAGAGCTTCGCGCAATTCAGGAATGCCCGCAGCAGGAGTGTATTTCGTTTTTCCTTCGGTGAGCGCGGTGTAAGCCGCCTTCTTGATAAAGTCAGGAGTATCGATATCCGGTTCACCACCGGCGAGACCGTAAACTTCTTCACCGGCAGCCCTGAGAGCCTTGGTTTGATTTGTGACCGAAAGAGTGAGTGACGGTGTCACTGAGGCGACGCGCTTTGAGAGACTTTCCATGATAATCTATATTAGTAGCACTCCGAAAACCGGGGCAAAGACATCTGTGGAGGCGGTTGGCCATCTTCTCCCCGGGGAGCGGGGTTTTTCTGCACAGGCAAGCTCTCTCTTGCAAGAGAAATGCAGCTTGAATCGACATTTTTTATCGATTTACCAACGGGCTGGATCAAGACCGTAATATTTCGCCAATTGCTGGTAGAGCGGAGGATGCTCCCTCTCAAGCTGTTCCGCTTTTTCAAAAAAGCACTCCGTGGCCACGGAAAAGAACTCCGCTGGATTGGTCGCACCATATGGATCCATCACAGTACGACGTCCGGCGTCGAGGTCCCTGCAGAACCCCTCAAAAGCCTCCGAAAACGCATGCGCCCACTTTCCGATCGCTTTCCGATCCCGCAGGACCGGCAATCCATCGGCCCGGTCATTTTCCTGATCCAACTGATGAGCAAACTCGTGAATGACGACATTGTGCCCATCCTCGGGATTCTCGCCCCCTTTCCAAACACTCCTCCACGAAAGCACCACGCTCCCGGAACCCCAGCTCTCGCCAAGCCGCGTTTGATCCTCTCCATCCTTGCCCTTCCCCTGGTAGGCATCCGGATAAATCAAAACACTCCTTAACTCCGGAAAAAAATCATGCTTCCGGCCCAGCAAAAGTAAGGCCGCTTGCGCCATCACGACAATTTTCATCTCCCGCGTCACCTCTTCCAAATCACCACACGCCTCGAAGTTCTTCTCCCCGACCAAAACCTGAATGATCTGCTCAAATCTCTCTTTCAACTCTTCAGGAATCATCGTGGCAATCCGCACATGTTCCTCAAGGAACCCCCAATCCTCTTCACTCAATTTCTTCATGGCATTCTTCGCCCGCAGCTTGGCCAACTTCTGTTTTCGAAATCCACCCCAGGCCCAAAAAATGATCCCAATGATCACCGCAATCCAAATCAACCACACAAATCCGTTCATTAAAAACCATCCTCTTCTCTTCTCCGTCTCTGACAAACAAAAAACCCCGTCCCGATAGTCGAGACAGGATTTTGAAAATTTGGGATGCGTTGAACTTAACGTGAATAAAGTTCCACGATCAGTTGGAGGTTGACTGGTGAGTCAAGGTCTTCGGTCTCAGGGAGACGTGCGACGGTTCCTTCCATCTTCTCACGGTCAAGAGTCAACCAGTCCTGCAAAGGCACAGACTGAGTGAGGTCGAGCATACGGAGTCCGAGCTGCTGGGAAGAAGCGCGACTACCAATCTGAATCGTGTCTCCCGAGCGAACCTGGTAGGAAGCGATGTCCACTTTCTTACCATTCACGAGAACGTGACCGTGGTTCACAAGTTGCCGAGCTGCCTGACGGGTATTGCCGAAGCCGAGGCGGTAGCAAACATTGTCGAGTCGGGTCTCAAGCAACTGAAGCATGATGTCACCGGTAATTCCGCGGCGACGTCCAGCTTCGTGATAGTATCCACGGAACTGCTTCTCAAGAACACCGTAGATGAACTTAAGCTTCTGCTTCTCGCCGAGGGCAATTGCGTAGTCGGACTTCTTACGACGTCCGGAACGGAGTCCGTGGGGACCCGGGGGGTAGTTACGACGCTCGAGAGCTTTCGAAGGTCCGAAAAGCGGGACTCCAAAGCGACGATTGATCTTATCTTTTGGACCGGTATAGCGTGCCATTGATCTGTCTTTCTAAAGTTAAAGGTGAGAAGAATTAAACACGACGTGCCTTCTTGGGACGGCACCCATTGTGCGGAACTGCAGTAACGTCAAGGATAAGGCTCACGCCAATTCCTAGACCTTGCACGGCGCGAACAGCGGATTCACGACCGGCACCAGGGCCTTTGACTCGAACTTTCACTTCCTTGAGTCCGTGGGCCATCGCCTGACGGCAGGCATCCTGCGAAACAACCTGAGCGGCATAAGCGGTGCTCTTACGAGAACCTTTGAAACCCATTTTACCAGCGCTGGACCAACCGATAGTGTTCCCCATCTCGTCAGTCACGGTCACGCAAGTGTTGTTGAAAGTCGCAGTAATATGAACGATGCCCTTGGCGACGTTCTTGCTCTTTTTGGACTTGTGAATCTTAACCTTGTCAGGTGATTCCTCTCCGAGAAGCTCGGCAAAAATGTCGCGCTTCTCCTCTTTCTTGGCCGGGGCATCTTCGCCCTCGGCTGCTTCGCCCTCAACAGAAGCATCTTCACCCTCGGCAGCAGGAGCTGCTTCGTCAGACGACTCTGGAGCTGCTTCTTCAGCAGCCACCTCAGGAGCTGGAGTTTCCGCAGGGGTCTCCTCGGCAGCAGGCGCTGCGTCGGTGACTTCCTCGGTCTCCTCGTTTTTGTTTTCTTCAGCCATTGTATGGATAAAATCGTAAATTCAAATAATCCAAATGGGATTACTTGACCACACCCACAGTCCTCCGCTTACCCTTGCGAGTGCGTGAATTGGTGCGGGTGCGCTGTCCGCGAACTGGGAGGCCACGCTTGTGACGAATTCCGCGGTAGCAGTTGATGGAAGCAAGGCGCTTCATTTGTCCCTGACGCTCACGCCGGAGGTCACCCTCAATCATGATGCCCTCGTTTTGGATCACAGACGCGATCTTAACGAGTTGCTCTTCGCTCAGCTCACCAGTGCGAATATCTGGATTCACACCTGCGTGTTCAAGGATCTTTGACGAAGTCGATGGACCAATGCCAAAAATATACGGAAGAGAAGCTTCGATGCGCTTCTCATTAGGGATGTCTGTGCCAAAAAGTCGTGCCATGGTCTTAAGGTTGATTCAGGAATCAGGCGCGAAATCGTCTGTTGCGGTCTCGCGGGGCGGGTTCTGTAGCAAAGTTCCCTTCACAGGCAAGAGGAATCCGGCACTTTTCCACGATTTGGCCATTTTATTTAAGATATCCTAACAACATTCGGTCCGAACCACAGAATAATTGCGTTTCCAGGCTATTTCCCCAAGCGGATTCGCTTAATCTTCACCCAAGCTCCCTTCTCCGGCTGAAGCACTGGCTTCAGATACAAATAGCTCAAGGCATCCCGGTAGCTTTTCTCAGCACTCAAATCGACCCGATAGGTTCGGAATTCGCCATCTCCAATGATCTCAAAGTGAGCATGATTCCCCGGCTCAAAAGCGGGAATGTGATCTTCATAATTGTGGTTCGACCATCCAACCGCGGCCTCTGTGCGCTTGGTCTGAAAAGCGGCCTCAAGATAAAGCACCGGAGCATCCCTTGCCTGCCACAAAGTCGGTGGGCTCATCGCCGCCATGCCTGGTTTCCCCAAGTCCAACTCAATACTCCCCATAATCGGCCAACCAGCATCCGTCCCTTTTCCTCCACTCGCCTGATAGCGCCAATGTTGACGGTCGCTCTCAAATTTCCAGTCAGGCTGCGTTACGCTCTTCCCTTTCTTCACGGCGTAGCCACGGATCTCATCGAGACTGCCAAGAATTAGGGAGTAATCATATTCGTAGGTGATGTTGTGATCCAGGATCTCCGTATGCAATGGAGCGATGTAGCCAGTCGCATTGTCATGAGTGCCCCCAACTCCCTCCCTCCCGGCGAAGCCTCCGATGAACAAGCTGTTATTTGGTTTATAGATTCCCAGCCCCCAGTCGTCGTCGTTTACCAAGGCGGCCCAGTTTTCCGTCGCCAGCCAGTATTTCCAGGGAAACCCTCCCCCGACTTTCTTGGGAATTCGGGCAAGCTTGTCGCCAGTGAACGGCTTATCACCGCGATAAGTCATCAAGCGATAATGCTCTCCGTTGGTATAAACTGCAGGGAGTTCCTGATGTCTCCCGGGATATTGAGTCTTATCTGAGCGCGCGTTCACAAGCCGACATCTTACCTCAACCGTATTCCCCCTCAGCTCGACAAAGCTTTCGTAGGTGCATTCGCCAGGAATGTTATTCAATGGCCACTGCTTGGGAATGCACTTCACGTAGAGACTCGTCTCTTTCTTGCTGAACTCGACGATCTGAGATCCATTGCCGTAGTCATCACCGGCTTGAATCGGATTCCAGCCGAGATGCGCCCAATGCTTTTTCGGCTTCTGCCCCCTCTCCTCGTAGGGCACGGGACCACCAAAAAAGGACATTTGAATTTGCCTCCCCCAATCATGATTGTTGATGACATTTTTGACATGGCCTGACTTGGAAAGGTAGGTGATGGCTCCGCCCAAGTCCGGACTCACGCCCAGTTTAATCGTTCCATTGTCAATAAACTCCAGCTTAGACTCATCGAACTTCTCTCTAGCCGAAGCGGTCAACACAAGCAGGGTCATACCGAGAAGCCCTGTAAATACTCGCAGCGCGACCCTGCTGCTACGAGTTTGATTCATATCCATGAACTTCAAGAATTTCGGGTCCAGCACTTAAACATCCACTAAATATCAGATCCTTTTCGGTGTCAGTTAATAGTTCTGAACCTACGCCACTCGAAAGTATGCACCGCCACCGGCCATGGGCCTCATGCTTGGAGAAACCACTAGGATTTTTCTTTTTCAGGCTTCCACTGGGCAAACTCGGGGACCATCCAATAAACCTCGTTGGACAAAAGCCCCCATTCCTTTTTCCCGTCGAAGAATCCGAAAAAAAACGCTTTTCCGTCCCCAAAAAATAGCGACGCGGTAATTTTTCTTCCGGGCTTCTGGAGCCTGAGATATCCCTGTGTAATAACCGGTTGCCCCTCGATGAACCTGTCCCGTGTTGGATCGATCTCCCATGGGACTTCAATTAGGGTCTCGGGCTTAACGACAAGCCGGCGGAAGCAATGTTTCCATTTCATAATTGTGACCTGAAATGTGTTGCTAATGTTCAAGGATGAAAAGAACAAAATACGTAGGTATGTCCAACCAGTGAGCTGCCGGACGGGAGAATGGCAATAGAGAGAAGTATTCACAATTTCAGACAGCTTAATTGGCAGGAGAGGAAACCAACCACATCACGAGCGACAATTCAGTTGAATTTTTCCCAAACCGGGTCCATCCTTCGCCCAGCAAGTGGGGGCGTTCTGGTTTCGACTGAACGCTGGAAACGCTAGCTGCATGGAGAGGTTGATCGGTTGGCCTCTTAAAAAAGCCGTTCAAAACAAATAATTGCAGACTCTAACGAGCTCGCACTTGCTGCTTAATTGACAGCAACGTTCCAATCCTGATGTCTGTTACGGTGCGGGGCGACTACTTAGCAGACTAGTCACTCATCCGGGGATCCGGGAAGATTGGCGAAATTCAAACAGGATTATCGGATTGTCAGACGGGCCGGGCGAGGCCTGACAAATCTTAAATCAGTAAATGCCCGGCTATCCATGTAGACGCTAATGTGAAAGGCATTTAGGACAGGGGTTCAACTCCCCTCGCCTCCACCATTACCTTTCACCAGAAGGTTACAACGTCTGGCATGAAGACGAATTAGCTGATTTTTTTGCAATCCAAAACCCATCTTTCTTCAGTCAAAAAACGACTATTCACCCCCACTCTCCCCAATGTATTCCGCCAAACCCAAGGTTAAGCGACCTTTCCGCCTTAAGCAAATTCCTAGCAGTCGAATTCTCATGGATTCTCATGACAATCCCGACCACCAACGTTTCTTCCTCTGACTCCGTGGTTCACGAATCATCCTGAGGCGGACCACTTCTCCGGTCGGTGACATTATGATCCGAGCTCGATCGAGGGTATCGCCACTCTCATCGACTGCTAGGAAATTTCTTTTCTTCCATGGGATCAGATTGCACCCGCAGATTCATCGGAATGAATACTCCTAATAGACTTCCTCAGAGTATCGGTGTCTAGGAGTTGTGTTACGATCAAGTAACCGATAAAAGTTTTTGACTAATGCTCTTCTAGTTTCTAGAGATATGAGGCCAACTTTCATCTTATTACCGCGAAAGCGAAGATCAAAAATTTAAAATACAAAGAGTAATGAGCCGGGCTAGGAATAGATCTTTAGAATCAGCGAAGCAGACGAACAATGCGGCCTTGGCCACGGGGGGCACTGCTCTAATGGCGTTAAGTATGACCACCGATGCCCAAGCGGCCATTGTGGTAGGGACAGACTTTCGATTTAACGGCCAGATAGTCGGTACAGCAGTTTTAACTTCATCAGACAATGGAGATTCTCTTCAAGCTTTCAGGACAGATGGTGGGGTATGGAAGGCCTCTTGGGTAATGAGTTCGGCTAGCACTTCATATATTGGTTTTAGTACGGGAAACAACAATCCGATATTTAGGTATGGTAACAACTACTCAACTTTTGATTTAGTCCCCTCAGGTTTCAATATTGGTCCTGGCGGACCCGGAACTTTTAAGGACTTCGGTTGGCCCAACGCTTTGGGTAGTGGTTACATCGGAGTAAAAATTCAAGAACACTATGGTTGGATTGAAGCGGAGCGCGCTGCAGACAATAGTGTAACCCTAAAAAGCTGGGCTTATGAAGATGTTCCTGGTGTCGCCATCGAAGCTGGGGCTATTCCCGAGCCTGGTTCTCTGTCTTTACTTGCACTGGGTGCGGCTGGACTTATGAGTCGGCGCCGTAGATTGTTGTCTCAGTAAGTCAGTGGGCCAATTCTAAACTCGACCAAACCAGCTACCGGAACAAACTTCGGTTGCTGGTTTTTTATTACTGCACTGGCTGTATGAAGAAGAAAATACTGTTGATTGGGTGGGACGCGGCCGACTGGAAGGCCATCACGCCGCTGATGGACGCAGGTAAGATGCCCAACCTCCAGAACCTGGTGGAGCGAGGGACGATCGGCAACATAGCCACGCTGTATCCGCCCCTGAGTCCCATGCTATGGACCAGTATCGCCACCGGTAAGCGGCCTTATAAGCATGGGATCTACGGGTTCTCGGAACCGACTCCCGATGGACAAGGGATCCGGCCGGTCTCGAACCTGTCGCGCAAGACCCGGGCGCTTTGGAACATCTTCCACACCCAGGGCATGAAATCAAATGTAATCGGGTGGTGGCCCAGCCACCCCGCCGAACCGATCAACGGCGTCATGGTTTCGAACATGTATCAAAGACATGTCGGTCAACTCAACAAGGACGAAGGGCCGGACGCCCGGGCACGCCACATCGGCGGGGATGAAATCTTGGAAAAGATCGAGAAGAACTGGCCGCTTCCCCCACAATGCGTCCACCCCGCTTCGCTGGAAGAGCCTCTCTCCAAACTAAGGGTGCATCCCCAGGAGCTCACCGCGGATGCAATTCTCCCTTTCCTCCCAAAACTGACCGAAATCGATCAGGAGAAGGATCGTCGACCCGAGACCGTGGCGAAGATGCTCTGCGAGTGCACGTCGGTCCACGCCGCCGCGACGGCGACGATGCAACTCGAGCCCTGGGACTTCATGGCGGTGTATTACGACGCCATCGACCATTTCAGCCATGGCTTCATGCAGTATCACCCCCCCCGCTTGCCGTGGGTAGGCGAACAGGATTTCGAGCACTATCAACATGTGATCGAAATGGCATACCGCTATCACGACATGATGCTGGGAACCCTGCTGGAACTCGCGGGGAAGGATACCACGATCATGCTGGTCAGCGATCACGGATTTCATCCTGACCACAACCGCCCACAACAGGTCGCCAACGAACCCGCCGGGCCAGCCGAAGAGCACTCACACTACGGCATCTTTGTCATGGCCGGGCCGGGAATAAAGCAGGACGAACGCATCTATGGAGCCAACCTCCTCGACGTCGCTCCGACCATCTTGCATGCCTTCGATCTTCCGGTGGGCGAGAACATGGACGGCAAGGTCCTGATCAACGTGTTCGATTCAGATCGCCCCATAGAGACTATTCCGAGCTGGGACGCTGTGGACGGCGAAGACGGCTCACATCCGGGCAATTCCGTGCATGACCCACTTGCAGCCAAGGCGGCCTTGGACCAGTTGGTCGAACTTGGATACATCGAAAAGCCGGATGAAAACATCGAGAAGACGGTTGAGAAGACGGCACGGGAACTCGAATACAATCTGGCCCGCAGCTACGAAGATGCCGGCATGTATGCCCATGCCGCTGAGATCCTTGAAAAACTGTGCGAACGCTTTCCGACGGAGACCCGGTTCGGCATCCAATTAGTGAATTGCAGACTCCAGCTCAAGCAACTGGACGGCATCGATACCGAACTCAAGAGACTGGAGAGACAGAAGACGGAGAATGTCCGAATGGCCCGTCAGAAAATTGATGACAAGTTCGGCCAATACAAGTCGGGGGATGGCCAATGGAATCTCTCGGAGGCTCCCGAAGAGGCTCGGAAGGAGCTGCGAAACCTTCTCATTGATGCCAGGACCAATCCCTATGCCCTCAATGTTCTGCGCGCCTCGCTTTACGTCGCACAGGAGCGCCACCTTGAAGCCAAGGAGGAATTCGAGGCGGCTATCAAGCAAGGGGCGGGCAACCTTGTGATCCAGGAGGCCGCCGACAACCTCGTGAGTCTAGGTGAAGATGGGGAGGCCCTGGCTCTGACCGAGCGGGCGCTACAACTCGATCCAAGCAATGCCCGCGCCTACCTGACCCAGGCCAAGGTCCATTTCAAACGCAACGAAAACGGCTTGGCCGAAGATCGGGCCGTGCAATCCATCGGACTGCTCTACCACAATCCGGAAGCCCACCTGTGGCTCGCCAGAATTTTCCGAAAACAGGGAAAGATCCCCCGCGCCGTCGAGTCGCTTGAAATCGCGCTCACACAGGCACCACAATTCGTCTCAGCACTTCTCGATTTGATCGATATCTATGAGCGCGATATCAAGAATCCGGCCGAGAGTGGGCGCCTGCAAAAATTACTCGGCGAGGCCGAGTCCTTGGTCCAGTCGATGCAGAACGGGACTTTTGACACCCACACTCCTGCCTCCGACGCCCCAATTGCCATGGCGTCAGATTCAACCGGCAAGACCGACAACCGCTTCGCCCAGACCGAGGAGCTCGATGATTCGATCGTGATCGTGAGCGGTTTGCCCCGGAGTGGAACCAGCATGTTAATGCAGATGCTCAACGCAGCCGATTACCCAGTCTTTTCCGACGACAATCGCAAGGCTGACAGCAGCAATCCCAAGGGCTACTTCGAATACAGAGGCACAATGGCTCTTCGGAGAAGGAACAACTGGATGCCAGAAGTCGTCGGGCAGGCGATCAAGATCGTGTCTCCACTTCTTCCTAGTATCCCGCTGGAGAATGGATTTCATTACCGCGTCCTGTTCATGGAGCGCGATCTGAAGGAGGTCCTCCAATCCCAGGAGAAGATGATCCAGTCGAGGGAGGGAGAAGGCACGTCGCGCAACCACAAGGCCCTTTCGTCGAACTACAAGCACCAACTGGCCAGGGTCAAACGAATGCTCCATGCCCGTCGGATTCCGGTTCTCTATATCGACTATCGAAAATGCATCAATGACCCTGAGAAAACCGCGAGGGAGATCAGCCAGTTCCTGGACGGAAAACTGGATGAGACCAAGATGGCCACCGCTGTGGATCCGACTCTGTACCGGAATCGGGCGGCAACATAAGAAAACTCAGGGCGCAAGGACAAGTCGTATGAGTGGGCAGCATCATTACTGCCTGCAAATTACTTTTCGTCCATGGGGTTAGATTTGCCGGATTCGATCGTAGGCTCTTTTTATGGCGTAAGAATATTCAGGTTTGTTTTTCTCACCAATGAGCAACCACACCCCAACCCGGCTTGCCCCCTTTCCAGCCTATCCGCGCCATTCTACTCACCAATAAACAAGCCGTGCAAGCAGAGCAACTCGCCGGCAGTCGATCCCTATAAGTATATTAAATACATTATACCAATCATCATATTGCCATCATTTTACTAAAACCATAATTCGGGGCAACCCTACCAAACTCCCAAGAATCTCGACATGGACTACCTACAAATCGGCCTGATCCTGGCCGCACCGTTTCCTATTATCGTCACCGCCGCCAATATGGTCAAGACCGAGGCCCGCCGCATCCAAAAAATGAAAGAGCGTGCAAAACGGAAGAAAGGCAGACGTCTATGATCAGAGACATCTCAAGCGTCGCCCCTCCTCAGTATTCATGGCATTGCCATTGTTACCAGAAAAGCTAGTAGGGTAATTTAATCCTTCAGTTTGAAGTAGCGTGGTTCTCTATCACGCGCTTCAAACACAAGGGCTATCCGTTCTGCACGGCCTCTGTCGATTAGGTTCTGCATGAATCCTTTTTTCGGGGTCAGTCGGTCCATCACAATTCTCACCGTAGGAGGCGAAGTCCGCTTGAATGAAAGAAAATTCCTAGCAGTCAATTTCCTGCCAGTCTAAAACACTCGCATGAATGAGGTCATCGACCGAGCAGCCGCGTTTTTACGAGGCCATGGATACGAATTGTGCCTAGCCTGGACGGCGGCGCTGATGGTCATTTACGGGAACCAACTTGTTAAGTTTTCCAAAAACATCGCTAAGTCATGGCACTTTATTTTTCGAGTAGGCTTTTTCGTGATTGTCTGTGCTTTGGGCTACGGCCTGTTAATGGTCGCTCTGGCCAGCTACCTGAATCGCCATCTATCCCGCCTAGAGAATGTCTGGTATCTCACAGCGGTGCTACTCGGATTCCTCACCCTCGGAATTTTAGCTGAGAAAAAGAGACAAATCTAATAATTGCCTCACCACTCAGCAACAACAGAACCATTCAGCTCGGAAGTTTGGGAGTCCCGTTAGGGTTATTCCTTGAGCCCGGTTCATGAGAGCTCAAAGCAATACCAGTGAGTTTCTATGGCTCAGTCATTTCTGACTTCAAAACTTCTCCTGTTGCACCCAGTCTTTTACTCCCACTAGCCAGTTCTGAAGCCATGAATAAAAATAAATACCATTCGAAACCTTCCCCAACATTTCATAGAAACGGCAGTCTCCATCACCCCCCTTTCTCCCCCATGTATTCCGCCAAACCCAAGTTTCCGCGACCTTTCCGCCAAAAGTAATTTCCTAGCAGTCACATCTTTTTTTAAATAATTTGAATGTTCTCAAAGGTGAAGTAGTCAGATAGACAGAACTCATTCAATTTATGAAATATAAAAACACACTTATAGCCAGCCTAGCAATCGGGTCACTCACACTCAGCAGCTGCACTACTGCCAACCCATACACAGGTGAGCAGCAAGTGAGCAAAACCAGCCGCAACGCAGCAATCGGAGCAATAAGTGGGGGCATCCTTGGTGCTGTCATTGGCAACAATACAGGCAGTGGAGACGCCCGAAAAGGAGCGATCATTGGCGCACTGGGTGGCGCTGCAATCGGAGCCGGTATAGGTCAGTATATGGATCGTCAAGAAGCTCAGATCCGCCAACAACTAGCAGGCACAGGTGTGAGTGTTTCGCGTGTAGGGAACGACCTCGTGCTCAATATGCCAAGCGACATCACTTTTAAAACTGGTCAGAGTGGAATCCAAGCACAGTTCGCCTCTACTCTTAAATCTGTCGCTCTTGTGCTCAGGAACTACTCTAAAACTAGAATCAGCATCGATGGTCACACGGACTCCGATGGATCACACAGCTACAACCAAAACCTCTCGGTTCAACGAGCCGAGAGTGTCGCCTACCACCTCAATAGCCATGGCGTTCCGGGTCCTAGGATGCTCACATATGGCTATGGCGAAAGCCAACCGATTGCCACAAACTCCACCGCCAATGGCAAGGCTCTGAATCGCCGTGTCGAGCTGCGTATCGTGCCCCAGCAAAGTCAGTTTTAGGTATTCTAGATCCTGACTGGATACTACCGCGTGCGTGTGGTGACACCGCACCGGTAGATTGTCGCTATTGAATCTGCCCCCAATTAAATTGGCAGGTCCGCACAGAATCGCTACTCTTCGCGATTATCTGTCCCATGAAGAATTCACGCCGATCCTTTTTCGAGTCCACCCTTGTCAGCTCCGCTGGCCTGATACTCGCACCAAGCCTGCTCGGTGAAGATAAAACTTCTAAACCTGACAACCTGGGACCTGCAGTAACCAAGGGACGAATCAAGCAATCCGTCATGGGCTGGTGTTTCAAGCCCATTCCGGCTTTGGAATTAGCCAAATTCTGCAAACAACTCGGCATGCCCGCCATCGAAGGCATCAGTCCAGAGGTTTATCCAAAGGTCATGAACTTGGGACTAAAGATCGCCATCGTAGGTAGCCATGGATTCGGCAATGGCCCATTCAATCCGGCCAATCACCAAGACTGTCATGACAAGCTCATCAACAGCATCAATCTGGCCGCCAAGATTGGCTCACCAAACGTCATCACCTTCACTGGCATGACCGAGAAAGGAATCGCTCCCGAGCAAGGCTCCAAGAACTGTGTGAAAACATGGAAATCTGTCATGAAGCACGCAGAAAAAAAAGGGGTGAACCTCTGTTTGGAACACCTTAACTCACGGGATGATAGCCATCCCATGAAAGGCCATCCCGGCTATTATGGCGATGATGTCGATCTCTGTGTCGATCTCATCAAGCGTGTCGACTCGCCCAATATGAAGCTTCTATTCGATATCTATCATGTGCAAGTGATGCATGGTGATGTTATTCGCCGCCTTCGCGCGAACAAAGACGTCATCGGTCATTATCACACCGCAGGTAATCCGGGACGCTGTGAAATCGACGAAAATCAAGAGATTAATTACCCGCCTATTCTCAAAGCGATCCTAGAGACCGGCTTCGATGGCTATGTGGCTCAAGAATTCATCCCGACATGGCACGATAAGTATAAAGCCTTGCGCCATGCCGTTACTTTGTGTGACGTCTAGCTAGTTCTGCCGATGCTCCTGTGCAGTGTGTAGGGGTGAATTCTAAAAGAAGTAAGAAAAAGCCCTCGCAGTCCCCCAAAAAAGGCCAATTCACCCCTTTATCCCCCATGGGTTCCGCCAAACCCCGGTTTCCGGGACCCTACCGACAGAACAAAATTCCTAGCAGTGCAGTTCAGTTATTTAAACAGGGGCAAGCATCGTTTGGGATGATGTTGTGGCAAATATAATCAATTGGACGTTTAGTAAAAAAATCCTAGGGTTGTCACTAAATACATTTGACTCTCTATGGAACCAATCTTCTTACTTTTCCTGGCTATCATCCTGCTCATCGTAGTAATCTCGAAGCTAATCACACTGAAATCTTCGATCGAAATTCTTCGTTCAGAATTAAATCAAATCTCGGAGTCTCTTGTAGAACGATCGCAGCCATCTTCGGCAGAAGAAGACTCCCTTCCCGAGACGCCTGTCTTGAGGGAAAGCAAAACGGAAATTCCGATTGACCCAGTTCTTCCCGAATCGAAAGAGGCGCTTCAAGATCAAGAGCCCATTCCAGAAAAGAGCATCTCCTCTCCTCATCCGCTGCCTGACAAAAAGCAAGAGGAGTTGCTGGCAGCGAGAATAGAAGAGGCCTTAGAGAAAACCGAGGAAGCGGCACAGGTCGCCGCGAAGGTTTCCGAGCCCTCGAAATTTGAAGCCGCCGCAAAGGAGATCCTTCAGAAAATATGGAGTTGGATCGTCGTTGGAGAGGAACATCGCCCCAAGAACGTCACGATGGAGTTCGCTATCGCAACAACATGGCTCCTCCGACTGGGTATCTTTATTCTAATCCTCGGTATTGGCTTTTTTCTGAGTTACACCGCAACCAGCGAAGCAATGGGACCTCTCGTTCGGATTTCGGTCTCCGTGCTCACGGGGGTCTTGCTTCTTGTGGGAGGAATCAAACTCATTTCCGGTCAGTATGACCTCATGGGGCAAGGTCTAGCCGGGGCGGGATTTGCCACCTTCTATTTTAGTTTCTTTACCGGTTTCCAACTTGAAGTAGTCGGCGCCCCTCTTGCCTTTGCCCTAATGATTTTAGTGACGATTGCAGCAGGAGTAATCGCGATACGAAGAAACTCAATCTTGGTTGCAATCCTCGGAATCGCGGGAGGCTACCTCACTCCCTTTATGATCGAAACGCAGAACCCTAGCGCGGTTTCCTTCCTCGGATATCTACTCTTGTTAGGTTCCGGCATACTCTTTATCGCTTGGCGAAAAGACTGGAGAATTCTGAACTATATCGGTTTTTCAGCAACAAGCTTACTCACGCTGAAAGCGGTCGATGCGGAATTTTCTCCAGAACGCTTCTGGGAATTCATGCCATTCATTATAGGGTTTTTCACTCTCTTCTCCACCGCTACCTTTCTTTATCACCTAGCCAGTAAGCAAAAAGCAACTCTTCTAGAATTACTCTTTCTTTTTCTTAATGCTATCGTCTTCCTTGCCTTCTCAGTTCAGCTTGTTGAGAGCACCTTCTCAAGAGAGTCGATTGCCTTCGTCACTTTGGGACTGGCAGTCTTTTATATCGGACATATCGCCTACTTTCTTCGAAAGAACATCGAAGACAAAGGACTGCTTCTGAGTTTCATGGGCTTATCTTCGGTCTTCGTTGCCATCACTTTACCACTCGTTCTTTCCAAAGGCTGGATCACGGCAAGCTGGGCCACCCAAGGATTTGTGATGCTTTGGATTGCCTCACGGATGAAAAGCGAGTTCCTCCGCCAGCTCGCCTATACCCTCTATTTAATCGTCCTAGTCCGAATCACAATTTTTGATCTTCATGATCAATTTGGTCAACCTATGGCCAGTCTTTCCGGGGGAGAATACGCCCTTGCTTTAATAGAACGCCTCTTTCTATTCGGTCTTCCTATTGTCTCATTCTTCGCAGCCGGGCGCCTTTTCTCTCGCGAAGGAGAGAAAGCTGGATCCTGGCTAATCTCTGAGAAGAACGATATCAAACCTTGGTTTGGCCAGACGCTTTTCAGTCGGATCTGCTTCTGGGTCGTGACTGGGCTATCTTTTCTCGTTCTTAATTTTGAAGCTACTCACACTTTCAATTACCTCTACGAGCCTTTCACGCGCCCCGCGGTAACCTTCATCTGGCTTGGTCTGGCAGCAGTTCTCTTCTATGAAATGCTCGCGAACCCTGATGGACCGGCAGCCAACACGTTTTGGATAATTATCAGCATTCTCACCCTTAAAATTTTCTTCTTCGACATCAACTTCTGGGATCCGGGAGAGAATCTAGTCTATCAAGTGAACGAGTTCGTCGCCGGAGGCGTGATGCGGCTTCTAAACTTTGGTTCACTCATAGTCTTCTTGGTTTTAGCATGGCAGTTTTCCTTACGACATCTTCCTGGTTCCAAGACCACGCAGATTTTTGCCTTCGCCTCACTCGCTGGTCTTTTTGGGTATCTCAGCCTTGAAGTGTGGACTGCCCTCAACCAGTTAATTCCCGCGTTTAGAATGGGAGGACTCTCCATATTTTGGGCAGTCTTTGCCCTCTCCATACTTTTGGCAGGCATCTCAAAATCACAGGCGGATCTCCGCGGGATAGGATTGACTTTATTCACCACTGTCATCCTAAAGGTATTCGTTATCGACCTCGACGGCCTCGATCAGATTTTTCGCATTATTTCCTTCATCATCCTCGGCCTTGTCATTCTTTTTGGCTCCTTTCTCTACCTCAAATATCGCCACCGCTTTCTCACTGACTCTTCCTACCCTGAGAAGGAAAATAAAACATCTGACTCCACTGATTCATGAATCGATTCCTTCAACTCATAGCCCTCCTGTTTCTCAGCAATCCTTTGAGGGCAGATGAGACGTGGCCACCAACGGCTCCGTTCGCTCTCCTTCGTGACTCTACGTCTCGCTCGACTCACGAAGGTCTTGGGAAAATTAAAGTCGATCGATCACTATTCGTAAAATGTGAATCGGACTTTTCTGATCTACGGCTCTTTAGGGTCCGGGGAGAGGAATTTCTCGAGTGGCCCTTCCTCGTCCGAGAAACACGCCCAAGAACGCGCGAAATTGCACCACAGGAAATTTTCAGCACGATCATCGCCTTCGACAAAACCTCCGAAGACCTCCTCGTTTACACCGTCGAATTACCTAAAAATTCACCGCAAATCTCAAAGATGCGTATCCATACTCCCTTACGGAACTTTGAGAAAAAGGTTTCTGTTTACACCAAAAAAAAGGAAGGAGAATGGTCCCTCCTAACTGGCGAATTTCTAATCCACGACCGCGAGGCTTTTGCCGATTTTAGAAGAACTGATGTCGATCTTCCCAGCGGAGTTTACGATCAGATTCGAATACAAGTTGAAGACGCAACGGATGAGCAGCAATCGGACTTGCGCCGGGTCACGGAAACTCTCGGAGCACCATCGGGGCCGCAAGTCACGAAATCGACCACGGTAAAAACACGAAATTTCCGGGTCGACAAATTCACCTTCTTCACCCCCCAAAAAAACCGCCTGCCAGAGCAAGGGATCGTTAAATACCCGCTTGAGATTATTTCCCAGAAACAGGTCGCGAAAAGTGAAGGAAAGAAAAAGAGAGAGACCGAAATCATTCTTGAAGCCGGAACCATCCCGATCACCCAGTTGACCCTCACCGCAGCAGCAAATAATTTTACCCGTAAGGTCCGTATCGAGATCCCGCGCAAAGATGACCCTAAAAAATGGAGAGAGATCAGTCAGGATATGATTCATCGCTACGATCTCGCTGGGCTCAAAGAGGAGAAGCTAAGTCTGCGGTTCCCGGAAACCCAGGTAGAGCAGATCAAACTTATTATTGAGAATGGAGACAACCGTCCCATTCAAGTCGAGTCTGCGAGAGGAAAGGGACCTCTTGTCGAGTTGGTCTTTCTCGCGGAACCCAACGATTCATGGCAGGTCGCCTACCATTCCCCAGCCGCAGAATTAAAAAAACCTGACTACGATACCGCGGTTCTTCAGCGAGCCGAAAGCGAGGGTATTGCAGGAGAAAATATCGCGATGGGCGATCCGCGACCCAATCCTGATTACGACGAAAGCGCAGGAATTGCCTTGGCGCCCTGGTTTGCCGAGAAGTGGATCCTTCACGTCCTTATCGCCGGCATAGTCGCTATTCTCATCTGGGTTCTCTATGGCGCGGCGCGGAAGATTGAAGCAATGGAGTAAACAGGATAACACCCCTGAGCTGACCCTATTTGATACCTTTCCCCTTTCGCCTCCATCCCCCTGCCCAAAGCCGAATCCACGGAACTTCCCGCCAAAATAACCCCTCTCTCCCCCATGTATTTCGCCAAACCCAGGTTTCCGAGACCTTTCCGCCAAAACAAAATTCCTAGCAGTCGGTAAGGAACAGAGGTAGGGGACGCTTCATGAACGAGAATAGCTCGTGAAAGAGCTGGCGAGTCTTTCAGCTCCCGCAATCTGTGCCATGATACTCCTAATTCTGAATCACCCTAAGACGAACGAATTGCTTTGCGTCGGCAGATAAAGGAGTCAGGACACGGAAGGTCCGCTGGATACTCCCGTTGCCATTGGGAAGGGCAGGAAGAAGTTCCACAATGTCTTCGGGATCCGAACTCCAATTCTCAAGATCCGAAGAAACCTCGACACTTCCGTTCAAGCCACTCTGACCGGTGACCTCGGAGAAAGTGAGGGTGAGATATTTCTCCCCTCCATCATCCACCAAGGAGCCCTGAGGAGCGTGATTCGGGGCGTCGTTCTTTCCGGGAAGTGATCCCAAATAAAACTCAATAAGATTAGGCAAACCATCCAGATCAGGATCATCTTCCGGTCCGGAGGGCTGTCCGGGAGCAAAGGAATAAGCCTGCCATTCCGCGTAGGTGAGCGACCGGGGTTGTCCTCCGGGGAGCCCTCCAATCTGTGCAGAGCCGATCCAATTGACAGCAAGCGAGTGGTCGGGGTTTGAGGCTGGAGCAAGAAGAATCAGCGAGATGCCATCTCCATCGGCACACTCCGGCCACGGAAGTGAATCGCCGTAACTGAACGATCGGATCACTTCGGAAGGCGTTTCCAGAACAATCTGCTCCCCTCCATTGGAAAGGCCTGCGGTAAACTGACCGGCAAGAAGCGAATCAAATGAGCTTCCATAGCGGAGCCTAAAGGCATTAAGACTCCTCACTACAATGACTGTGGCATTCGGAGCAAGGGAAGTCACCAAACCTGTTGCGAAATCAAATCCAATGCCATCCGTGAATGACAATTCAGAGAGATCGAGGGTTTGGATTCCTATATTCTTTAGCTGAATGAATTCAAAATCATCCGGATCGGAAAAACCTGCAGCAACTTCCGCCGTAGTGGGCGCTCCCGGATGATAATGGATTTCCGAGATCACAAGATTCGAGGAGGACGGTTGAACAAGGCCTACCTTGAACTCCGCCTCAGTCAGAGCACTCCATTCTCCTCCCGGGCTCCGGAGACGGGCCTTCACTGTCACAATATCCTGTGGAAGAGCAAAAGATGAGCCATAGACCAGCGCCGTTCCTGCCGTCACCCCGCCAAACTCACGCGGATCAGTGCCATCGGTGGTATAGAAAATGGTTCCCGAACCACCAGTCATCGTTAGTTCAAAACCCGCTGAAAATTCTCCACCATGCTGACTAAAAACCGGTGGACCGGTATTCGGCCAATATCCGGCATCGCGGAAATGCTCATCGTTGGGTCCAAGAAGGTAACTTCTGCGTGACGATCCTGAATTGGTCCAATATTCCCAGAACACCGTATCAACTGCTTGATTGGAACGCTCATCCAGAAGAGGTGAGAATTCTGAAATCGCGTTATCGATCACTCCCTTGATATGTGAAGCAGCGGGCGAAGAATCATCGAGGGTTCCTCCGTGAAAAAAGTGCTTGTGAATGCGATCGGCAAGAAGCAGGCGGAATTCGGGCCAACGTTCGAGTCGCTGAAACATTCGTGAAGTGGAATCGGTCCGGGAGAGAAGATCTTGGGTGATGGTGTTGAAGTCGACGGGCTTAGTGCTGTTGTCTCTTCCCGCCCGACGTGGATGCCCAAACGCCCCCTCTGCGTCCCATACATAAAAACGATAGCGACCGTTCGCCGAGCGTTCCCGGGCCGATACCCAGTTGTTATTTGGCCAGTCCCACGTGGCGCCATAGATATTGAGTAGGAAGTAATCGGCCATCGCTACCGGGTCAACCATCTCAAGAGCATTTTCCCAGTTGGATTGGCTGTTCACATTGGAAGCCTGCAGACGGCTGTTGAGTTCATTCCAGGCGTCATTGTCTCCTTCGGCAAGTCCTCCGTTGGGATTGCCGGCCTGGCGGATGTCCCATTCTTTGGAACCCGGATAATGAGCTTGAAAAAACGGCTCCCGAAGTCGTTCACAGGTGTTGTAGAACCCCTTCCACTCCCCGTTTAAATAAAGACTATTAAAGATCCCGCGCGAACCGACATTACCCATATCGAGGTATAGCCGGCGCATGACTTCATCCTTGATGTGCGGGTTGTTGATATCGTTCTTTCCGGCCCGGGGCCGAAGCTGCTCAAAAGTATCAACGGGATAGTCTTCACCAAAGATCGGGAAGGTAATTGAAGAATCCTCGTATTCATCCCGAAAGTACAAGTTAAAGGAAGGCTTTTCCCGCGAGTTGGTGGCCCAGGGAGAATTCTCAACCCCGCTCAGGATCATGCGGGGTCGGGAATAATTACTGGCGGACATTCGAAGTCCGGCGTCCTCACGAAATCCCAGGGTCGAGTTTGCGGAGTAGAATTCAATGAAGGCCGGGCGCTCAAAGGCTCTCCCCCGCTCCCGCGCCATGTTGTAATCGCTCTTGTCATCAGCTTCCCATTGTGAATCGACGTAGCTCCCACCCTCGATTGATAGAACCCCGTAAGGTTTGGTAAACGATCGTTCGGTATCTGCCGTGAAAAGCATGGCTGGAGCCGAAATGATGTTGGAGCTCTGCCCAACCAGATAGCTGCCTGATTTCACTCTGGAGGGAATTTGACCGGACAAGAAGGCTCGGGCCCTAATCGTGTGGGCTGTTTTTGAATTAATCTGCGAAAGTGACAATGCACCGGAGTAAGTGCTCCCGTTTGTGAGAGTCGGATCCGTTCCGTCCGTTGTGTATCGGATCACTGCTCCCGGTGTAAGGCTGGTGATCCCGAGGGCTACTGTGTCCGCATGAAATCCGCTTGGAACATCGAAGTCCGGTTTCTCCACCACTCCGGCAAACGACGGGCCGGCATTGGCTTTACCCGGCGTCGGCCCGGAAAGATAAACGTAGTCAGAACCACCCGGCTCAAGACCATAGGAATGAAAATCCAGCTGCCTCGGAAAGCCTCCCGAAAACTCGGTTCGAGGCGCTCCGGAGTCATCAAACAAGGCCAGATACTCTCCTCCGCGGGCGAGCTTGAAATTGGCGTGCAGAAAATTGGGACTGAGCCCGGTGAGATCGAGCTCATCTGCAAGGACAAGAAGATGTCCGTTTGCCGGGATAGTGGTGCCGGGAGGAAAAGTCCACTTGCTGGAATTCCCGCTATCATCGGTGAGCGACCACCCTGTGAGATCAACAGCAAAGGCATCGGTATTCTCCAACTCGATCCAATCCACAAACTCGGCCCGGTCGACTTCGAGAGCTGTTTCATAAACCCCGCCGGAGGGTTCCGCCGTCCCCGGGAAGTATTGCCAGTCGGCATTTTCCACGATGAGATTAGCACTCGCACCACCCTCGGTATAATCGACGCTATAGGAATCAAGGGTGAGGGTTTTGCCAGTTTCGGAATAGCTCTCTCCCCGAATCCGCAGGGCTGGAACAAACGAGGTAAGATTGTTGGAATTAAGGTGGTTAATGAACGCGGTCCTCTCCCCAAGATCCGCTTGTCCCAAATCCACTTCGTAGGTGGACCAAACCTCGGGTGCGCTCGTGACAACTTGAAGAAACTCGTCGGGATCGAGTGGCCGTCCGGTGTAGCGAACTTCGTCGATGAGCATCTCATACGCTGAGCTGAATTTCCCAAACTCGATCACGGCCGAAGGATGCACATAACCACTATTATCATTATCAGTGAGAGTCCGGGTCTGCATGAGTTCATAGTCAAAATAGAACTTTGCGACACCGGTCTCTTCGTCGAGCGAGAGCGCGACATGATGCCAACCGGGGCTGTCATTGATCCCATTGCCATCATTGGCCCAATCAGAGGGATCATTGTAGCTTGAAACTAAGCCATTCCCCGAATCGGTATCGACCCAAATTCTCTGCTCGGAAGGAACGGAAGAACCTCCGACAGGTCCGAGCACGAAATTTGTGTTGTCTCCGTCAGGGGTATCCATGCGGGAACGAATTCTCCCAAAAGCTCCCAAACGCGCATGATCAAAATCGATTTGCCAGCGTGATGATCCCGATAATTGACGCCTCAGGAATGAATTGTATCCCACTGGCTCCTCCTCGATCCTAATGGACATTTTAACCGTAAACGAGGTGTTGAATTCCGACGAAGTGGGCGCTGACATCCGACGACCCGAAGCCGAAACATCCATGGAAAATTGATTGCTCCGCGTCGACTTTGCGAGTGGATCAAAAATGAGGCTCCCCGGAACATCGGTGGAATAAGAGCCCGCGCCGCTCCCACTCGGATTGGCATCAAACCCATTGCCCGACGAATCCGCAGCCACCACAATGGTTGATCCGCTCGAGGCACTTCCCTCATCAAATCTCCAGTAAGCCAATGTTTCGTCGCTGCTTGCCTCCACAAGCGGAAACCCTGTTGCCGAAGCAACACCATCCGGTGACTCAATGATGAAGTCGTAGGCAGTTCCGGGGTCACCTTTGAATCGAAAAGAGACCCGGGTCTCACTGAGATTCGCGGCAGTCACCGCTCCACCCGACCAATGAGCTCCCATCGAGACCGGCGGAAAAGCAATAACCGCGTCGTCGGAGGTTCCCTCTGCTGAAACCGTATAGGAAACCGCCCCACCTCCAGCTTCTCCCCCTCCTGCTTCGGATTGCGATCTCACCTCAAGCTCCGTCCAATTGCTTCCACTCGAGACCAGGGGCGAAAGGTCGAGCCAACCATTGGGCACCGGAGTTCCGGTGGTCGTGTTGGTAATGGAACCCGATACGTTTGAATGAGTTTTGAACGCCCCGTTGGCATTCGAAAAATCCTCGGAAACAACATTCAGCAGAGTCACGCCGGCGTTGATGCGGAGTGACCCGCTGAAATACATCGGCGAGGAAGTGGTCCGGTTTGCCACCTGCACGGCGACGACATTTTCCCCCTCCACAAGAACATCGGAAGCTCTCCCGAGATTAAGGGAAACCGGGCTTCCCTCGGTGGAATCCTCATTGAATGCCACCTGATCAGAAAAGATAAACATTCCCGGCGCGCCGAGATTACACCGGGCCACTTCGATGCCATTCACGAACACAATGATCCCGTCATCAAATTCCGTAGTCAAAATCAGATCGGCCAGCGAAGCGGACTGAGCCGCCGAGGCGTTGAACGCTTTGCGAAGATAGAGGGAAGGAGTCTTTCCTTGAAGGGCAGAGGACAAGTTGGTCGAAACCCCGCCATACCCGAAACCAAATGGACTTGGTCCAACAAGCCACCCCGAGTCATCGTGCTCTCGGTCAAACCAAGGGATGCCAGGCCCGAGACTTGGCTGCCCAGATTCGGAATATTTCAAAAGTCGGTCCGACGAGGCACCGCTGATTTCACTGATCAGGACCTCCGCCGAACAGACGGACGATAGTATTACCAGAGCAGAGAAAGGTTTAATAATATTCATAAAAAAGCCCCCGGAGGCGCAGCACGGCCCGGGGGCTGAAGAAGAAAAATTCTATCGACGGCGACGAACCAGAGCCAATCCTCCCAGCAGCGAGAGGAGCGCAGAGCTCGGCTCGGGAATCGATGTTACCTGAAGAAACTGCGTTGGATCGAGAACTCCATCTGAATAGCGGACCTCGTCGATGAAAGTTCCATAGGTCGCTCCTCCTCCTTTACCGACTTCAATGAGTGCATCGGGGTGCACGTAACCGCTGGAATCGGTATCCACAAGGGTCCGAGTCTGCATGAGTTGGTAGTCCATGTAAAAACTCCACTCGTTGGTTACCGTATTCAGAGTGGCGGCAATGTGATGCCAGCCTGGAAGATCATTGGCTCCATCCCCTTGAGTCGCCCAGTCAGAGTCACCAGAGTAACTGGCAGGATTTCCATCGCCCAACGGAGTGTCCACCCAGAGACGATTGGCTCCCGCAATTGTAGCTCCGCCGGTCGGTCCGACGACAAAGTTCGAATTATCGCCATCCGGAGTATCAAGGCGGGCCCGCCCACGCCCAAAGGGACCTGAAGCACCGTGGTCGAAGTCAATCTGCCAGCGATGTGTACTGGATCCCACGCGCCTCATGAAACTATGATAACTGGCGGGTTCTCCGGTCAATTGGATAAACATTTCAGCCGTAAACGAAGTGTTGAAGGCCGCGTCGTTGACGGTCCGGATCCGCGAATTTGCAACCGAGGCATCGAGGGAGAGGGTATTGGGAGACGTGAGTCCGCTCACCGGATCAAAAATGTATGCTCCGGGAACATTGTCGGAGTATTTTGGGCTACCACCGCGAGATGACTGGCCGAAACCATTTCCAGAGCTATCGACGGCGGCGGTCACATCGGAGCCATTGGTACCTTCCTCAAGGCGCCAGTAGGCTGTCGTAGCAGCCGGCAGTGATGTAGCAAGTGTCAGGCTGCAAAGAACCATGCATTGGGGTGTTTTTTTGATAGTCATTTTTTAATTGTTTGGGGCTTATTCAATTTCGCGAACGCGATAGAAGATCTTTGGAGATCCTCCTTCAAGTTCGGTATCAACAAAGGTGTAGGCTTCTTCTGTGGCTTCCTCTTCCTCCAGCAACTCGAACCAAGTTTCAAGATCAGTGGAATAGTCGAGACTGTACTTTCGACCAGGAACGGTGCTCCAAATCACGGTCGCCTTGGGAGTAGCCGCATCGTAAACCAGAGAGGTAATTTCCAACTCAACAGTTGGAGGCGTGACGACCTGAAGGAACTGAAACGGAAGAAGGACTTCTCCGGAGAAACGAACCTCATCAAGCAACAAGCCATAGCCGGCGTTGGTAAGCTTTCCAAAATCGAAGGGAGCATCGGGATGAGTGTATCCATCAGCTTCGCTATCCGAAAGAGTCCTAATCTGCATCAACTCATAATCGTAGTAGAATCCCACCTCGCCGGTGTCCTCGTCGAAGGTAAGCGCCGCGTGATGCCAGGCCTCGTTATCATTGACTCCATCTCCATCGTTAGACCAATCGGCATCATCGTAGCTGCTAACAAGACCATCGCCCGGATCGGTATCAACCCAGATGCGGAGGTCGCTGGGAACGTTTGAGCCACCCGTGGGACCCACCACGAAATTGGCATTTTCAGCCTCTACTGCGCCCGGGGTGTCCCACCTGCTGCGCAGGCGACCAAAGGCTCCGGTGTTACCGTGGTCAAAATCAACCTGCCAACGAAGGTCACCCGCCTGATTTCTCCTCAAAAATGAATGATAACCTCCAGGTTCACCGATCACTTTCATGAAGAACTCCAGAGTGAACGAGGTGCTCAACGATGGATCACTCGCGACCCGGAGGCGTGAATTGGCTTCCGTCACATCGAGCGAGAACTGGTTGCTCAATGTTGTATTGGAGATTGGATCGAAAATTGCGGGAGAGGGCACATCGGATGAATACCGGGGAATCCCCTGATTTGGGAGGGCGGAATTGGTGGGCCCAGCGGAGTTCTCAGCCAAAATCACATCACCTCCGTCAACCGCTCCTTCTTCCTCAAGACGCCAGTGGGCAACGGTGTTGCCAGCGCCGACGATGGGTTCCCGCAGAAAATCTCCCGGTGTCAAAATGGCATTGGAATAGCGCAATTCATCCATCAAAAGGCCGTATTCGGACCCGGTCAGCTTCCCGAAAAAGATGGGCGCAGCGGGGTGGGTATAGCCATCGCCCTCCGTGTCAGCAAGCGTCCGGGTCTGGCTCAGGAGATAATCAAAGTAGAATTTAATCTCGCCGGTATCCTGATCAAACGACATCGCGACGTGATGCCACTCGTCAATATCATTCGCGCCATCTCCCTGAAGAGCCACATCGGCATCATTTGGATTGCCGCTGGCGGTGTTGTAAACGTAATCATTCGGGTTCCCGGTATTCTGAGGTCCCACATCCAGTCCCTCGGCATCCTTGGCTCCGGTATCGACATAAACCTTGGGAGCAGCAGCGCTGCCCAGCGGGCCTACCACAAAATTGACATTTTCATCCACGAGGGCATCGGCCACTCCGTCCACCACTCCACCCGGGGTGTCCCAACGAGCCCGACTTCTCCCGAAGACCGTTCCCGCACCGTGATCAAAATCAACCTTCCAGGACAGATCGGATGTTTGAACACGCTGCAAGATTGCCTCGTAGCTGCCCGGCTCTCCGACGTATTTCACGAAAAATTCAACTGTGAACGAGGAGTTGAAATCAACGGCATCCTCGATGCTCAGTTGGGAGCTTCCCGCCGAGGCGTTAAGCGAAAATTGGTTTGCATAAGTTGTTCCCGAAACCGGATCGAAAATCTCCGCTGCCGGGACATCGTCCGAGTAAAGAGGATTACCACCGGCAACCAAGGCATCAAAAGTTCCCGGTAAAGTCGTATTGATTGATGATGCAACCGGACTATCCAAAGCCGCATCAACTTCGTCAAACCGCCACAATCCAACCGTATCGCCTTGAGCCGCCAAACAGGCTGCGGTTGAAAATGTCACACATTTTTTGAACATTGTGTCGCCATCCTATTGACTCCAATCTCCTCCCCAAGCTAAAAATTAAGAATTCTTTTACACTCTGAAATCATGTCATAACGGACGCTTTCATGAAATTCCGTTGGCTTTTGCCACCTTGTCCGGCCTAGATTTCGATTTCTTTTCCCTGCAATCGAAAACCTCAACTATGGAACAAGCTCCTTCCCCCCCCTTCATTCCTTCTACTCCGGATTTTCGCGACCTTTCCGCCAAAAGCAATTTCCTAGCGGTCATGACTTAGAAACGAATTGGAGTGAGCAAAACGATCTCACAGGCAAGCATTTCGGAATCGGGGGGGGGATTGCAAACGGCGCTCGATGCCCGCTTTACTTGAATACCGAAAAAAATAGAACAGCATGATTCCAATGAAACAATACTCACTTAGCATCCTGCTTCTTTGCCTTTCCCTCCCAGCCTTTGGAATAAAAGTCTTCGACATGGAGGAAATCCGCGATCCCAGCACCCTTGAAATTAAAGTGTTGCAGGACTGGCACCGGGTCAAAGGCGCCATCGAAACCCGCCAGAAACTGGTCACCATCAACGTGGGTGACCTATGGCCCGGACAAGAATACCGCGTTCCAGTCCGCATGGTCGTGCCCGGCAAGGGCAAAGCCAAAGGGTTTCATCTCACTGGAGGAAGTTCTCCTTCCCGACTGCAAAAGGATGCCAGACCCAACCCCACCGAGCGGGATCTTCTGGAGGGTGGAGTCGGACTGGTCATCACTGTGGTTCAGGAACCCGGATCATACGGCCAAAGGGAAATGGCCAACGCTTCGGAAAAGAAATTCGCCGAAAGCCTCAACCCCCGGTTCAAAATTCAATACTGGGCTTGGCCCGCCACCTTAATGCGGGCCATCACCACCGCTTACGCCGAAAAAGATCATTTTGAAAAAGGTAAAGTTGCCATGTCAGGCGGATCGAAAAACGGAGCCTCTCCCTCCATGGCGATCATTCATGATGAGCGGATGACGGCCGTTCACGCCACGGTCTCTCCGATCTGGGATTCACCTTTGCGTCTCAATGACGATCAGGCGTGGAGAGAACTGCGGGCCCAAGGCGGGCGCAGCGGAGGATTTACCGGTGGGCATTTCGGACCCAACTTCAACCGGCGGGTTCTCGATTCCGGCGGCACCTGGAAAGATCTCCAGAAATTCACCCGAGACATTTCCGATCAAGTCTTCATCTCCCGAAACCTCAAAACATTACGAGAACGAGGAGTCGACATGCTCTTCCACCCCGGCACACACGACATGGTCGCCTTCGACATGGCGTGGGGGGGGAAGAACCATCCCTCGATTCCCGTCTATCTCGGAGCGAACTCCGGACATGGTAAAAGAGAGCATTCAAAGACCGAACGGGACCAGCAAAACAAG
>Ga0115013_10000335_pt1 | contig 28771 bp, 23 predicted proteins | sample SouAtlMetagenome_2_FD_88686 | JGI IMG/M metagenome (GOLD analysis project Ga0115013, IMG submission 88686) | Marine eukaryotic phytoplankton communities from Atlantic Ocean - South Atlantic ANT15 Metagenome | ecosystem: Environmental > Aquatic > Marine > Oceanic | place: South Atlantic Ocean...
CTATATTCTCACCAGATGCAACAAAAGAATTACCAAAACCCAGAGTTAAAGTAGATGACAAACCACGGATTGCCACTGTAGTTACTTGAATAATTCCTGCAGACCCACCCCCTGCAATTATTGCAAAAGACCATTGAATTATTGGGTCAATCCCTACTAAAGCCATGGAAGTCATACCAACACCTGAAACTACAGCTGCAGGAGTCGCGATTGTATCTAGTAGATTATCCAACCAAGGGACATAATATGCTCCAAATTCTGCCAAGCAAGCTATTCCAAGAATTAGAACTGCAGCGTTACTGTCAAAAGCAGCAAACTCTGTTCCTGATAAATCAAAATTAACAAAAGTATCTGTCCTAACTGCTAATGATAAAATAAATGGAGGTAAGAAAACGCGAAATCCTGATGCGGATGCAAGGCTAAGGCCCATTAAAGCGGCAAGTATTGTCGTTTCTATTCCCATGATTATGCCAAGACCTTGGATGTAATTAACCCACTCCCTGCATGATAATTGGTGAATTGAAGCGTAATAATGTACTAATCGCCTATTTCTACCAAATTTGCGCCCATATCCACTCTCTCACCTGTCTGGAAGTATACCTCTGTAACTTCACCAGCCCTTGGTGCCTGAATCCGATGCTCCATCTTCATTGCTTCCATGACCAATAATGTCTGACCTTCTCTCACCCTCTGGCCTTTCTTTACCATTACATCAAGAATTGTTCCAGGCATCGGAGCACTTAGACTGCCTTCTGATAATGAAGAGTCTTTACTTCCGGGTTCGTGCATGTTAGTAACATAAATTCTCCCTTGGAAATGTATCCACCATTCGTCGTTACATCTAGAAACATGAGCAAAACTTCTAACTCCATCTAATTCTACAAGAATTCTCCCTGATTGCTGATCTTTACTCAGTGAGATATCAGGAAAGTTAATTTCTTCGCCGTTAGAAATTAATTTAGAAAGTGAAAGTAGCCCCTCTTTTTCAGAGAAGTTTACTGTATATCTAGGTCCAGAATTATCTATACTCCATTCCATAAAATCACCTAAGGATAAGACCTCGTCAATGTTTTGAATGGGTCTCCTGAATGCCCACTATACTCATCTATTATTTCGGAAGTGACAGATGATAAATTACGATCTAATCCAAAACGACTTGCCCCTGCTGCAATCGAAATTAAAATTGAATCACTAATTTCTGGTTCCTTAAATTCTTCTAGAGATGTGTTATCGAGATAATCAGTTGTTACAAGACCCTTTGAGAATGCTTCACTTTGGGATACCTGGCGTAAGAATCCAACATTAGTAGTGACTCCCAAAACAACAAATTCTGACAATGCAGTATCTAGTCTTCTCAATGCTGCTTCTCTTGTAGGAGCATGAACAATTAATTTGGCTAACATTGGATCGAAGTCAATAGTAACTTCATCACCCTCTCTAAATCCCGAGTCCATCCTAACACCAGGAGTTGATGGCGGTCTCCACATTGACAGTTTTCCAATTGCTGGAAGGAATCCTTTGCTTACATCCTCAGCATAGATTCTGGCTTCAATTGAATGCCCAGTAATTCCTATTTCTTCCTGAGATATATTCAATGGAAATCCTGCGGCAACTTCGAATTGCTTCTGAACTAAATCAATTCCAGTAATTAACTCAGTAACTGGGTGTTCAACTTGTAATCGAGTGTTCATTTCAAGAAAGAAAAAATCACCTTTAGGAGTTAGAAGAAACTCAACTGTTCCTGCACCTTCATAATTTACAGCCTTGGCTGCCCTTATCGCTGCTTGCCCCATGTTATCACGAATCTCAGGTGTAACAGCTGGAGAAGGTGCTTCTTCGATTACTTTCTGATGTCTTCGTTGTAATGAACAGTCTCTTTCATTCAAATGTATTGAGTTCCCATATTGATCGCAAAGTACTTGAATTTCAACATGTCTTGAACCTGTCAATAATCTCTCAACATAAACAGTACCATCTCCGAAGGCAGCCGAAGCTTCACGGGCTGCTGCTTCATATTCTGTCCTAAGCATCTTAGGTTCGTAAACCGCCCTCATTCCCTTTCCGCCGCCACCTGCACTAGCCTTAACCAATAACGGATATCCTACTCTAGCAGCAGATGTTGCTAAAACACCGAGAGGGTTTGAACCCGATTCAATTGCCAATTCTTCACCAGGAATAATAGGGACTTTGGACTCAATCATTCTCCTACGAGCAGATATTTTATCGCCCATGGTTTCTATTGCTTCTGAAGATGGACCTATCCATATTAAACCAGAATCTTTTACTAATTTAGCAAAATTAGCCCTTTCAGATAAGAAACCATAACCAGGATGTATGGCTTGAGCTCCGGATTCTTTGGCCGCAGAAATTATAAGTTCCATATTTAGATAGGTCTCAGAGAGACTTTTTCCAGGCAAATGAACAGATTTATCGGCTATTTCTACATGTAATGAATTCTTATCTGAATCAGAGTAAATAGCAATTCCTTTGAGTCCTGATTCTTTGGCTGCTTTGAGTATCCTAACAGCAATCTCACCACGATTTGCTACCAAAACAGAATCGAATGGGGTTGGCGCATTAATCATCCAATCAGGTAACATTTCTTACACCACATTATTCAGAAGACCAATTGGGTTTACGGCGCTCTAAGAAAGATGAAAGGCCTTCTTGACCTTCATCTGAACCTCTCATTTGACTAGTTTTATCTAAAGTCCATTCACGAAGATCTGCATCATTACCATTCCATCTATCGAAAACCAATGTCAAATTCTTAGCTTCTGTAACTGCCATAGGTCCGGTTGTTAGAACTTCTTGAGCAATCATATTCGATTTATCCGCAAAATCCTCAGAAGATTCTACGACATAATTAATCAAACCTATTCTCATAGCTTCATCTGAATCTATTTTACTAGCCATCATTGATAATCGACGGAAATTAGAACTGCCTATTTTACGATAGACGTAGGGGCCAATAACTGCTGGCAGTATGCCTAATTTGGCCTCAGAAAGAGCGATTCTTGTTCTTGGTTCAGCAATTGCATAATCAAAACAAGATACTAGACCTGCACCTCCTCCTAAAGCCACACCTTGTATACAACCTATAGTGAAACATGGATGCGCCCAAAGACCATGGAATAAAGTATCTAATCTTTCAGAATCTAAACGATTTTCTGCAACTGAGCGTGCCCCAGCATCTCTCATCATATTGATATCTGCGCCAGCACAGAAATGCTTACCTTCACCTGTAAAAATTATTACTCTGAGGAATTTATTACCATCTGAATCTTTCAAAGAGGAGTTGGCATATACGCTTCTATCAGATGTCCATTTAATTAGCGATATTAACTCACTAATCAATTCGGTATTGAGAGCATTGTACACGTCACTACGGTTTAGATTAATTCTAGCAATATCGTCATCAATTACAAGTTCACATAGTTTATTTTCTGGAGGAGAATCACTCATTTTCATTTTAATCACCATTACATCCTGAATACGCCATAATTTTGTTCTGGTAGAGGAGCATTCAAACTAGCAGAAATACATAATCCTAGAACATCTCGAGTATCTCTTGGGTCGATTATTCCATCATCCCACAATCTCGCAGTAGAATAGTAAGGAGAACCTTCAGTTTCATATTTTTCTAAAATTGGCTTTCTGAGATTTTCTAGTTCATAATCACTCATTTCAGGTAGATTTTCTCTGGACATCTGATCTTGTTTGACCGTTGCCATAACATCTGCAGCCTGTGGCCCCCCCATTACAGAAATCCTAGAATTAGGCCACATAAAGACAAATCTTGGATCATATGCTCTACCGCACATACCGTAATTTCCGGCTCCATGGGAACCTCCGATAATCACTGTGAATTTAGGGACTGGTACGCAAGATACTGCTGTAACCAACTTAGCACCATCCTTTGCTATGCCTCCGGACTCTGCATCTCTACCAACCATGAATCCTGTAATATTCTGTAGAAATACTAGGGGTATTCCACGTTGACCGCATAATTCTACAAAATGAGCTCCTTTCAAAGAAGATTCTGAGAATAAAATTCCATTATTTGCGACTATTCCAACAGGATAACCATGAATCCTAGCAAAACCACAGACTAAGGTATTACCATATCTCTGTTTAAATTCATGAAAACGACTACCATCAACAATTCTAGATATTACTTCTCTAACATCATAAGGTGTCCTATTATCATCTGGAATTATTCCCATTAATTCTTCAACATCATGCTTAGGCTCCTCAACGGCCTCAACATCTAGTCTTTGTTTGGGCTTAATATTTAGATTTTGGACAACATTACGAATCATTCTAAGTGCTTCAGGTTCATCTTCTGCAAAGTGATCCGCTACTCCTGATTCACGTGTATGTAGATCTGCGCCGCCGAGATTTTCTGCAGATACCTCTTCTCCAGTTGCAGATTTTACTAATGGAGGACCTGCCAAAAATATTGTACCATTTCCTTTAACGATTATTGATTCATCGGACATTGCAGGGATATAGGCACCACCTGCAGTACAACTCCCCAATACAGCGGCGACTTGAGAAATCCCTTTACTAGAAAGAATAGCCTGATTTCTAAATATTCTTCCAAAGTGTCCTTTGTCAGGAAAAACTTCGTCTTGCATGGGTAAAAATGCACCACCGCTATCAACTAAATAAATACAAGTAAGATTATTCTCATCTGCAATTTCTTGAGCTCGGATGTGCTTCTTAACTGTCATAGGATAATATGAACCGCCTTTGACAGTTGCATCATTTGCTACAAATAAGCACTCTTTTCCATGGACAACTCCTATGCCAGTGATAATTCCAGCAGAATGAGCACGAGAATCATAAAGTCCATTTGCAGCTAGGGATGAAAATTCAAGAAAAGGCGTTCCTGGGTCGCATATTTCCTTTATCCTTTCTCTAGCAAGTAATTTTCCTCGACTACGATGGCGATCAACATATTTCTTACCGCCACCCTCCTTAACTTCGTTGATTTTTTGCTTTAATTCCTCGACAAGTTGGATATTAAATTCTCTTCGGCGATTGAAATCTTCACTATTCCGGTCGATTCGAGTTGGTAGCCTATCCATATCTCTCAGCTCTCCAGAGGGCATTCGAACTTTCAATTGAATGGGTTCATATTCATGATTTGGGCTTATCAAACACCAATTACAGCACGGCCAACATCTCTCAACCCAGGTGCCATTCCAACTACCAACATTGCTAAACCAACTAACAAACGAAGATGTCTCTGTCTATGTTCAAAATTTGCTATTGTGAAAAAGTATAGTATTAATCCAGCTAAACCAATTTTAACAAAGGTAAAACCAAAAGCATTACCAAAAATTTGTATTACTTTATCGGAAAGGACATGTTTCTCAGAATATCCTAGATATTCTAGACCAATAGCCGTTGCAATACCATCAAGAATTTGGCCAGCGACGGCTAGAAATACAACAGGTGAAGCAAATATTGCAGCTTTACGATGTTTTTCCATCAAGTCCTTCTCAGGACTTGTTGAAGCGAGATATTCATCTTCGATAACACCTACTGGTAAAACTCCAGATATCATTCCATAACTATCTAGAATTTCAGCGGACTCTTTTCCGTAATTATACATCTGCCAACAAATGATTATTGGTAAACCAATTACAAATATTAGGGGCCAAAGTACAATATCTGAGGAATCTATACTAAGTGAGTATGAGAATATTGCTCCAAGAAAAATCATTGAACCGCCAAATCCAGTTAGATACACAGATCTCTGTACTGTCGAGAAATTTTCTAAGGATTCACCGAAGAATTGTGGTGATAATATGGCAACTAAACCAAAAATAAATAACATTTCTAATCCAATAGCACTTTGAGGGCCGATTGAAATAGAATGAGCATACAAAATAAATTGGCAAAGAATTAGAATGCTTGCTATTGAATTGACCATGTCGGATTCATCTTCTTTCAGAATTCTAGAATTATTAGTTATTGAATAACCTAGTGCGCCCGAGATTACAACCCATGCTGCAGTCTGAAAATGAACTCCAGGGCTGACAAAGAGTGATGAAAGGCGACTATCAAACATTTCAGCATCTTCAACAACTTCTCCAGTTGCTGCCCATAAAACAAAAGGGAATAGTGCAATAATTGTATTATCACTGCCATCTATTCCAAGTCTACGTAACCAAGCAGAAAGTGATAGGACGAATGCACCTAATACAATCGCATATGTTGCAGTATTAACTCCATTGTAACCAGAATCACCGGTTGCTTCGCCTGAAATTGGATCTAAATAATATTCATAAATTGATTTGGTTAAAGGATTATCTATATCCATTTGATCTAAGGTAAGTCCGGCGAATAAAAGAGCACCTACAAAATACAGAAAATATGTAGCCCAAAGTTCGTAGTCTTCCATCTCTTCAAGTGGATTTTCCATAGCCATCGCAAACGGGCATCTCGCTTAGGTATAACGCATTTAAGATTAGGAAATTATTCTTCCTCAAATACTATTTTTTCATCTTCTGCTAACTCCATCATTTCTGAAATTGCTTCTTGATCCAAGGGGTCAACTTGTGAATTGGTAAACTTTCTTTCTCTCCGACGGCGTGCGTCGGCCAAACTAGGAACTAGAGCCTCAAAGCTCGAAGTATCTTCAACATCTTTTTCTTCATAAGTTTCGAGACTATAAGAACGAATACGGTGACGTTTTCTGTCCTGTTCTAAGCCAAAAAGAACGGTACCATGTTCAGAACCTTGGAGAATTCCTTCTATAGCAGGGGTTGCTAAAGCTAAAGATTCTTGATCACCGATTACTAAAACTGTTGAGCCATAAATTGCCATTTCCGTACCAGTTAATTCTTCAATTAAGCTCCTAATTCTACCATTGGTGCCAATTAGCCTACTTCTCATTCTTCTAGTTTGATTTGGTTGCTTACCAACCCACTCCCTGATATCATACATCCTCAAGAAAACATCATCTTCTAGAAGCTGGATTGCTCTTTTAGGAGCTAGTCCTCTTCCAATAGCAAATATTACATCAGGAAGTTTCATTTTTATTACAGGATCTACACCTTCATCTGGCCAGTTAACACTAACATCACCTGAATTTGACTCGATATGCAATGATGCCCCACATGCTTTCTCAATCATTTTTCTTGTAGAGCCACGTTTACCTATAAGCACAGCAATACGATTTTTAGGAATCCGTGCTAAATGCTCCATATGTTTAGGGGAGTGGCTGTTATGTTTTAACTTCCTGTATTTCAATTTCAATCGGATAAAGGAGGTAATTTGGGAACTGGATCTTCCAATACACGAAGTAAACTTTCACCAATATCCGCGTTATATCCTTGACGATTTATCCACTGAACCAGTCTCGTTACGTCTCTAACAAGAAATTCTTCTGAATGTGGATGTTGCTTTGTCACACTTTGACCAACATCAATTACCCATGGTTCACCATCTTTCCATAAGATATTGTACTCTGAAAAATCTGCATGAACAAGTTCAGCTGTTTGCCAATTAATAGCAAGAAAATCGAGTAGGTCTTCGAATACCTCATATGGCTCATCAATAATTACATCTTTCAATCTTGGGCTTACTCCTTCACCTTCACCTAAATATTCCATAATAAGAACATTTTTCAAATTAGAAATAGGTTTTGGAACTCTTAATCCATATTTTCTCATTCTTTTTAGATTTCTAAATTCTTTACGTACCCAGATATTCACTAACTCTCTATGTCTACGAGATAGCCCTCCAAATCTTGGATCTCCATCGATATATTTTGCTAATCCTTTGAAAACCGCGTTTGTTGTGTGAAATATTTTCACCGCTACAGGACCATGGTTAGATGTTGCATGAAAAACATGGGCCTCCTTACCTCTTGCAATTGGATAATCAAGCGTCTCAATCTCGCCTTTTTGCATTAACTTATGTAATGACATTAATGTAGATTTATCAAATACAGCATCGAAAACTCGTCGATCAACCCAATCATAAGTCCCCTTTCCTAAAACTCCCTGAAGACCATCTTCAATTTCTGAGAACATTTTCTCAAATCGGGGTTCGGATAACCATTCGTGTTTTTTTTCGCCTCGCATTAAAGCGTCGAGGTCGGGTAAATCCCAATCCTCTGAATCTGACATGATTTCACCCAAAGAAAGAATCAATGTCGTCGTCAAATGATGATGTTTCTTTTACAACTGATTCCTCAATTTCCAATTCTGATTCTTCTTCTACGGAATCTTCTTCTATAAATTCTAATTCTTCATTAGTTTCAGTTACTTCTGAGATATCTTCAGACATTCCAAATAAATCTACTATGTCTGGCAATACTCCTTTTCTGGACAAATATAGCGATTGAGTTTTTGTATATCTCATTACTACATTTGCTTTCTCGTCTTGAAAATCCCATGGTTGTACAACAATTAAGTCACCTTCTCTAACCCATTGTCTACGGCGCATTTTACCAGGTATTCGCGCTAGACGGCTATCGCCATCTTCACAAACGGCCCTTACCCTTCTTCCTCCTAGAATCTGATCTGCAATAGCAAACATTTCGTTGACTTTACGATTAGGTAAAGGTACTCTTATTTTGTCACCACTACCTGATTCTAACCTTGCTAAAAGCTCAGCGTCAACCTTCTCCTCTCTACGAGCCATGACTACCCGTCTAGCGTCACCTATGTGAAGTTGAGCCTTCTCGCTCAGTTAGAAACAAAGGAATTTATAGCATCTGCAACCATTTCCAATAATGAATCACTTAGTGGCCCAATTCCAACAATGACTGTGAGTATCGCACAGACTACAATTGCTAATCTTAGACTGAAGGCATCCTTCATAGCCCTACTATCTTCCGGTTCTTCAAAGAACATGACTAATCCAATTCTTAGATAATAAAACATTGACAATGCAGAATTTATTACAATTGCAAAAGCCAACCAAAATACTGGTTCAACACTGGTTAACCAGTCAAGAACTGAAGTTGCATCCGAGGCACCAGTACCAGCAGAAATATTCACTATTCCATTAATCATCAAAAACTTTGACAGGAATCCAGACAATGGCGGTACCCCTGCTAGTGACAACATAAACAAGAACATGGAACCAGCAACTAGTGGATCTCTTCGAGCAAGCCCATGTAGATCTTCCAATCTATGCCCTCTACCCTCAGTTTCTAAGAGAGATAATACCAAGAATGCTCCAAACTTGAAGATAACTAAAACAGCGAGATGGAATACTATAGCAGTTAATACAAGTTGAATTGCTTCTTCGGAGCCAAGACCACTCCCGATAGCTGCCAGACCCGCTAACATATATCCTGCATGGGACACACTGGAGTAAGCTAGCATTCTCTTTGGATTACTACTAGTTAGAGCTGCTAAGTTACCCCATGTCATAGTAACAACTGCAATGATAGCAATCGCAGTATACCAGAAAGCCTCACCTTCAATAGGCATTGTAACTGATACTAATATTCTCATTAAAGCAACAAATCCCATGGCTTTCGAGGCTGTGGCTAGTAAGCCAGCAATAGGAGATGATGCCCCTGAATAGGCATCGGGAGCTGCGAGATGAAAGGGCGCTGCACCTACCTTAAATCCAAATGCAACTAGCATTAAACCAACAGCTATTCCTGCTAGAGGATCAATTGAGGATGATTCTGCCCACTTTATTGACAAAGCATCCAATGAAAGATCTCCGCTCCAAAGATAAAGAAGTGACATACCATAAATTCCAACTGCTGAGGCTACTGAACCTACGATGAAATATTTCATTCCTGCTTCTCCACCAACCTTACTTTCCTTATGGAAGGCAACAAGAATATAGGACGATAATGATGCCAACTCAATACAAACAAATAGCATAAAGAGATGGGTGGCCATTGACATAAGGCTCATCCCAAGACCAACCATAATCAGAATAATATGAAAATCAACTTGACGACGATTATCAATTAAAGCATTAATTTTCTTAGTAGAAAGATTCTCGCTATCGTCATCATTTGGTGGTTTTACATTAGGTCTAGCAGGAAGTCTGTGTGTAGTTGCAATAGTCGCAAGGAGTAAAGCAGCAATGAATATTAGAGAAAATAAACGGCTGAACTCAGTGACCTCTAATGTATCTCCTATTGAACCATAAGAGTTCTGCATAAGTCCAAAGAATAAAGCAGAAATGAAAATAATTAATGAAACTTGATTTGGTAATTTAGGATTACTGGTTCTCTTGAAACGGCTACCGCCAATAAATACGGGAATATGAATTCTTGTTAGAGGGATACGGAAACGTGCATTCCCCAAATTAGGAATTAAAATTATGCATATTAAACCAAATAGCATTATTAATTCAGGAATAATCAATTCTGCCTCAGAATAATTAATTGGAAGATTCATGGACTCACCCCTTGATCAATTAGATAACTAAGTAATACTTCACTAACAAATTCAGAAGACCAATCAGACATCATATCGAAGAATATGAATGGGAATATACCGAAAGCAATTGTGAGAATACCTAAAATAAACATACTAGTATTCTCATTCCAAGTAATATCTCTAGGTTCTTCACCGTGTAATGACTCTGGAAGGATTCCATGATGTCTATCGTTTGATTCAAAAATAGTCTTCTGCATAGATGTTAGATAGTAGACTGCCGTAATAATTAGTGTCAATGCAGGTAAAATGACTAACCATCCAAAACTCATCCAGAAAGCAATCATAATTGCTACCTCAGCAACGAAACCGGCTAGTAATGGTAACCCTAAGCTACCCATCCAACCTAGCATCATATGAGCGGCCAAATATGGTGAGTGATGTGCAATACCTCTCATAGAACCTATTTCTAAGGTATGATAATGATGTTTGAAAGCACCCGCGACTGCGAATAATAGTGGACTAATTATTCCATGAGCGAACATCATGAATAAGGCGCCAGCGATACCCAATGGTTGCATTGTTGCAATTCCTAGGAATATTAATCCCATATGTGAAACTGATGAATAGGCAACCATTCTTTTCAGATTTGTTTGACCCATGCATACTAATGCGCCATAAACTAAACTTGCCATTCCAAGAATAATTAGAATGGGTGTGAAAACAACTGTAGACTCTGGGAATAATGAGACGGCAACTCTCAAGAAACCATATGCTCCCATTTTCAGCATTACGCCAGCCAATAACATTGATCCAGCTGTTGGTGCTTGAACGTGAGCATCAGGAAGCCAAGTATGCACTGGTACACTAGGCATTTTTGTTGCAAATCCAATTAATAACAAAATCCAAACCAAATGTCTGAGACCCTCTGATTGAATCATCTCACTATTCATCTCAATGAGACTAAAGTGATGTCCCGTTAATGTTCCAGATACTCCAGACACATCGCCGGTGTGGAAATACATTATTAAAATTCCAACTAACATAATTACACTAGCAGTGAATGTGTAAATGAAGAACTTCATAGAAGCATATTTTCTATCTTCGCCGCCCCAAACTAATATCAAAAAGAACATCGGTATCAATGTCATTTCCCAGAATACGTAGAATACAAACAAATCTAGAACAACAAACACACCAAGTAAGGCACCTTCCATAACAAGAATCAATGGATGGAAAATATGTCCTTCTTTAGCATCCCATTCTACCAACATTGATAGTGGAATTAATAGAGCTGTTAACCAGACCATTGGTAATGAAAGTGCATCAACACCGACAACCCAAGATACACCGATTGATGAGATAAGAGTAACTGGTTTGTCATTCATTAATTCATATTCACCCATATTAATGTCAAGCCAGTCAATACCACCGAAAGTAGTGAAGGAAAGGTAGGTTGCAAATGCAAATAGCGCCATTGAAACTCCAAAACTCACATTTCGAGAAAATTTACGTATTGAAGAGGCTAAGTTTCCAGGCAATAATTGAGGTAAAATTAGCAATAGCAAACCAACCCCAATCGGAGTTAATGTTAGAATTGTCAAGGGATCGTTCAGAAACTCACCCCCATTAATAGCACGAATATACAGAGAGCTCCTATAGTCGCCATTAAGATATAATCGCCAGCACTTCCTGTAGTAAATTTACGAATCTCAAATGAACTAAGAACTGATTTAGATTCTATTTGTTTAATGATGCCATCAATTATATTTCTATCAAACCAGGCAGTAAAATCAGCAAATGGGATTAGTGTACGTGCTAATACACCTTCATATAAATCATCGAAATAAAGTCTTTTATCGAGAGCCTCGGACAATTGTGATTCTGCTAACCATGAAACATCCTGTTTTCCAAACTTACCTGAAAGATTGACTAACCAGCCAACAAGGAAATTAGCTTTCTCACCTTCTTTGAGCCGACCTCCGTGTACTCTTGAAGCCATTATAGGACCGACTATGAAAGAAAGGAAAATTGTAATCCAACCTACAAAACGAAGTTTCATATCATCTGGCAAAAATGCATGTTCTAATTCATAGATAATTTGACCAAGCAATGAATCTGCATGACCATGTAAAGAAAGATTGTCTGACTTGTTTGAAAGGAAGTCAACTACTCCTAGAACAGCTAATGCAAAGCCGCCAATAGCAGTGATAACTGTAAGAATAATTAGTGGTTCCTTAATCCAAGGAGTTGTTTCATGAACATGATCAACAACTTCACTCTTAGGTTCTCCAGCGAAAGTCATGAACCACATTCTAGACATATAGAATCCTGTCATTCCAGCGGTTGCAAGAATTAGTAAAGCGGGACCTAGCATCAAAGTTTCACCATGGAAATATGCAGACCATGTTTTGGCAATTATTCCCTCTTTAGACCAAAAGCCTCCAATCAAAGGTATCCCAATTATTGACATTGAGCCAAACATCATTGCAGTAGCTGTTACTGGTAGCTTAGATGCGAGTCCTCCCATATTTCGCATATCTTGAGGGTCAAAATCATGATGCCCGTGATCAGAACCATGGTGGAGATGATCATGCGCATGATGAACTTCGTGAATTACTGAACCGCTGGCCATGAATAGCATTCCTTTTGCCATTGCATGATTGAATAAATGGAATAGAGATGCGCCAAGGACAAAATATCCCGCATAATATTCGTTTATATTTAAGAAATAAAGTGCTGAACCTAAGCCGGTGAATATGTATGCTAATTGAGACATTGTAGAATAAGCTAAAACTTTCTTAATGTCATTCTGGACAAAGGCAATCGAAGCAGCCATAAATGCCGTAATGCCTCCAATCCATGCTACAATCAATCCAAAGTCTTCCAATCCTGAGACTCCATGGTGATGAACATCTACAAATGGCATTAATCTTGCAATCAAGTATAAGCCAGCATTAACCATTGTAGCCGCGTGAATTAATGCAGATACTGGAGTTGGCCCCTCCATAGCATCGGGCAACCAAACATGTAATGGGAACTGAGCACTTTTACCAACAGCCCCGATAAATAACATCATTAAAGCCCAAAATAACTCTCCTGAATCAACTAAAGCACCACCAACACCTGTCGAAGGATCATCAAAAACAACTGCAAAATCCAGAGAACCGTAGATATCGTATAGAATCAACAATCCGATCATTAAGAATACATCACCAACTCTCGTAGTCAAAAATGCCTTCTTAGCAGCATAAGCCGCACTTTCTTTCCAATAATAGAATCCTATCAATAAATAAGAACACAAACCCATAACTTCCCAGAAAATAAATAGCCAGAGGAAATTATCTGCAAGTACCATACCAAACATACCAAGGCTGAATAAAACAAACTCAGCGAAAAAACGATGGTTACTGTCTTCATTTATTGGATCTGTAGTCATATAACCAATAGCAAACCAGCAAATTAAGAAACACAGAAATGTCGCTACGAATAGAAGCATCAATGTCAAAGAGTCGACCCACACACCTACACCAAGTACTCGATTTTGTGCCATTGTGTAATCTGATTGAAGGATATCAAAAGAAATCCACTCTAACCAACTTGTAACATCATTCTTATTGATATCTGCACTGCCTATCAAATAATCATAAACAATCCATATTGTAGTAGATAAGGATACTAGGAGTGCTGCTAAACCTAATATTCCTCCTTCCTTAAACGTATTTTTCCATGTTTCATTTTTATTATAGACTTGCCCAGTGATAAGAATAATCGGAAAAGCAATGAAAGGAGCTACGACTATCATCCAAGCAAAATCTGTTGAAGAATTATCACCTTCAAAAGCCAAGTAAGGAACTATTGCTAAGAATGGCAATAACGGTAGAAGAAGACGATACTCGTTTTTTGTTTCACCCATCAAAATCACCTTAGTTCCTCAGAATATTAGCTTCATCAAGAGAAATCGTCTCTTGCGTACTGTATAAGGAAAGTAAAATCGCTAAACCAATTGCAACTTCTGCTGCTGCAATTGCTATTGCTATTGCAGTAAAAACCCAGCCATCAACATCGCCATAATGCGATGCTCCTGCTACAAAGTTAAGATTTGCAGCATTCAACATTACTTCAATACACATCAAAACGATGATCGCATTTTTTCTTGTGAAAGCACCGAGAAGTCCTATTCCAAAGAGAATGACTCCAAGTCCAGAAATCCAGCTTGGATCTATCATGACTCATCTCCTCCCATATCCCAAATCAGATTAATTAGTCTTTCATCACGGACAAGATAAGATGCTCCTACCATAGCCATGGCTAACAAAGCACCAAGAATTACGGTTGCAACTGCCCACTCATCTCCATAGAGTGAAAGTGCGAAATCTACTGTTGAGGGTGGAGTAGATGATGATACCCCCCACATTGAATGCGACATAACTTCATTTAGCATTACTAAAATAAATGTAAATAGACCTAGTTTTGTTAATGCTGAGAGTGCTTTCACTGAATATCACCCTCTTGAATTTGACGACGTGTAAGCATTACTCCGAATTGTACAACAAGCATTACTGAACCAAGGTAAACTAAAATTTGTATTGCTGCTAGCATTTCTGCAGACGCCATTACCATTACTCCAGCAACTGCTAGGAATGTAAGCATTAGTGATAGAAGTGAATGAGCAACTCTTCTGGCATAAACACAACCAAGAGCACCAATAATTGCGGCAGAAGAAAGAAGAACAAAAACAATTGCTTCGAAATCTACTACCATAAAAATCATGCCTCCGATTTAGCAGCTGCAGCCGCTTTAGCAGCTTTCTTCTCGCGCTTAGTTTGCTCTTTCTGAGCCCTCTTAGCTAATTCCATATCTACCCTTTCCTGATGTACTACTGGAAGTAATCTAGTACGATCAGCATCAAACCAAAGGTCTTCTCTGGAGTATCCCGTCATACCATCATATTCATTTGACATAAAGAATGACTCGAAAGGGCACGCTTCTGCACACAAACCACAGAACATACATCTTCCAATATCAATTCGGCCTGACACAATATCTACTTCCGCTGGCTTTAGAGAAGACATTTCTACTGACTCAATACCAGAACCATCTTGCCAACGAACTGTTGCTTTATCTCCACTAATATCAATCACCTCTGCAAAATCATATTGTTGTGGAGGAGCAGTATGTTCATGCATTAAATCGAAATTCTCGATTTCTTCAAAAGTTTCTTTTCTTCTAGCAGCTAAACCGCCAGATTCTATTTCACTTCCTAGTCCATGCCATTCGTCTCCTTCATCAGTTGTATCAAGAACATTGACTCTGGTTTCTGAGGTCATATGAAGACAATCATTTGGACAAGCTTTCACACATGCCTTACATGCTGTACAAGTTTCCCAAACAATTCCTATCCTTCCATTGTAGTTTCCTGGAACGAAAAGCCAAGGCTCCATATCCTCGAGTCTTTCATATGGATACATGATAGTAACCGGTCTTTCTAGGAAAGGAAGAGCCGGTGATGATTCTCTGTCTGCAGCATATATTTGACCAGAAGAAGGATGATTTTCTCCGATTCTTTCTAAAGTAAATTCATCAGTCAGATTCGCTTTCTGTCCATGATAATTATTTTTCAAGAATTTTGCTTTACCGATATATGGTACTGTCCTAAGTGCTGTCTTCAAAGTAATCCACATAGGTTTGATTACTAAATTTCTAAAATTCGGTGTTGCGTGAGGGTGTCCTGTATTGTAATCCATTTTTTCACCTCCTAATCTCTTCTACTTCCTGGATATGCTTTATCCAACGTTTGAGTATTGTATGGCCTTCTTGAATACTCTAATGCATCTTTATCTTCATCTATTGCATACACAACAAACAAAATGATTCCTAGAACTGTGATTACAGGAGGAACCCAGATTGGCCAACTTGTACCAGTCCAGACCTCTAAACGCAAATACATAGCAATTGCGAGATTTAGGATAGATAGTGGGAGTAAGTATCTCCAACCAAATTCTAAAATCTGATCTGTCCTAATTCTATGTAGAGATGCACGGACCCAAACAAAGAAGGCAAAGAGTAACCATGCTTTGAGTAAGACAACTATTAAACCAGGGATTAAGTCAACAATAGTCCCAATCACTGGTATACCAGAAAGTGTATCTTGGAATGGAAATTCCCATCCGCCAAGGAAGAACATAGCAAATAGGATACAAGCAGCATAAGCTCTCATCATCTCTACAGCGAACATTAGACCCCAACGAATCCCTCCGTACTCAGTCCACCATCCTTCTACAAGCTCTGCTTCTGCTTCTGGCATATCGAATGGAATCCTTTCGACCTCAGCAATCATTGTGATTAAGAACAGCGCAGCACCCAAAGGAAGCATGAATAGGTTCCAAGTATCAGATGTTTCAATCTGGAAATCTACAATTTCAAGAATATTGAAAGAACCACTAATTACTGCAATCGAAAGTACTGTGATTAGTAGAGGGATTTCATAAGCTGTCAATTGCGCAGCAGAACGCATCCCTCCAATTAATGTATATTTGTTATTTGATGCCCAGCCAGCAAAGAATACTCCAAGAGGTGCAACTCCAAATATAGCCATCAGGAATAGTAGAGAAAGATCAGGATTAGCTGCCCAAATATGTGGGCCAAATGGAATGAAGGCATAACACATTATAGTTGTCGCTATAATAATTACAGGAGCAACTTCGAAGACTAATTTGTCGGCTTTTTCTGGAATTAGATGCTCTTTTGTAGCGAACTTCATGAAATCTGCCAATGCCTGGAAGAAACCTGGGAATAGAAACCAGATTCCATGATATCCTCGATTTCCAACTCTATCAATTGTTTCTAAGTGATGGCTATTCCCGAAAGCTGAATTCAAACTTTTATTCAGCATACCTATAGGGACTCCCATACCCATTGGTAATTTATTCCACCAATCTCCTGCAGTAGAAGGACCCTCTCCAATCCATAAACTTCTCAATGAAGTGGTAGCACCAATTCTATCCATTAAACGTCCTATGAACTTCCTCTCGATGTAAGGGACGACCATCAAGGTCAACATCATTGTAGTAAAAACTACTGTACACATAATCGTTGAAACAAAAAATGATTCTAAGGAGGGCTGTATATCTGCAAAACCGGACTGGAGATTAATTTCAGAACCGATCACAATTGGTTCCTCAAGGAACCATCTCGGCCTTGTAATAGAAAATTCTAGATCTATATCGTTTGAAGGAAGAACATCATGTGTTTTGTCCATTGACCAACCGATGAATGACTCAGTCCAACCACGGACATCTAACCAATCACTGCTTGCCATAGATTCACCTCACCTATCTGTCTCACCGATACAGGGATCGAATGAACCCATAATTGCTGGAATATCTGCTACCTTGTATCCAATCATACATTTTGAAGCATATGGAATAGTAATGAACATTGGAGATCGAATTGATACACGATAAGGCATTTTACCACGACCCTCTCCTCCACCGGCAATGTAGAACATTGATTCGCCCCTACTATCCTCAAAGTGGTGTGAACCTGATGTCCCTTCAGGAGCACGAGTTGGTGCCTTGCCAATTATCTTAGGATCTCCTGGCTCATGGTATGTTTCGGCACCTCCTGGGATCTTGTCTAATGCTTGCAATACTAGATTTGCACTTTGACGCATTTCTTCAACTCTAATTCGATACCTATCATAACAATCTGCACCCTTTATTGAAGAACGCTCTACTGCTGGCTCCCAATCTAACTCAGAGTAAACTGAATACGGGTGTGATGTACGAATGTCGTGATTAACTCCTGCCGCACGAATGTTAGGTCCTGAAACTCCATGATTAATCATTTCTTCAGGTTTAGCATAACCTACTCCCTGGCTACGAATTAAAAATACTGTTGACTCATCGAAAAGTGCCTCATATTCTTGTATCCTATCCAAAAATAGCTTTAATTTATGCCTAGCTCTTAGAGCAAAACCATGAGGTAAATCTCTTTTCACACCTCCTATGCGAGGGAAATTGTAATGCATTCTAGAACCACCTAACTCTTGTAATAGATCCATCATCATCTCTCTTTCTCTAAGACACCACACTAATACACTCAGGTTTCCGATATCAGGCCCATAAGCGCCAAGCCACATTAGATGACTTGCAATCCTTTGAATTTCCACTGCTACTAAACGAATATATTCAGCTCTCTCTGGAACTTCAACCCCCAGTAAGTCTTCTGCAGCATAGATATAGGCATGAGACCACGTATTTGCTGATGCATAACATAGTCTGTCACAATAAGTAGTAATTTGTGTGAAGTCGCGTGATTCACATATTTTTTCAACACCTCTATGGATATAACCAAGATCTGGTTCAGTATCTACAACCGTTTCTCCATCGACCTTAATTTTCAAAGTCCAAAGACCATGAGTCATCGGATGCTGAGGTCCCATAGAAATCCACATTTCTGCCATTTTTCCACCTACTTTACCCTACTAGAATCAACTGGTTTGCGCATAAAACCTTGAGCATCATCATACATTTCTTCAAAGCCATGATAACGTAATTTATGTTGTTTCTGAAGTGGATGAAAACCTACAGGAGATTCATGCGGATTTAGCACTCGACGCATCTCTTCATGCCCTTCAAAATCAATTCCTACTAAATCCCAGGTTTCTTTTTCATTCCAATCTGCTCCGACCCAAAGATCTTGTACGCTGGCAACTGAAGGATTTCGGGTATCTCCAATTTTAATACTAATTTGAATTTCTAAAGGTACATTCTTTCCTTTTACCTTTGAAAAATCTACAATATTTGGAATTACTAGGCCATCTTTAATAACTGGGTCCTTAATTCCGGTTCTCAAAAAATGATAAATGACTTCCCAGGTCTTATCAGAAGATTCTGGCCAATGAATACCAGTAATCATTGAACAATGATCGACTGAATGTTTTTCCTTCAAGTGTTCAGCAACCTTCCTCCAGTTTTCAGGAGAAACACTTGCATTAACAATAGGTCTATTCTGGGTACCACTGGTGCGAATATCTACAGATGATTCTACTCCGCCCATCTTATTCAAAGAAGATACTAATTTCTCAGCCGCCTCTTGTTGTGCTTTTTCCGAAACTATCCTCATAATAATCCCTCATGCATCTCCGATAATTACTGGAGCCTCACTTTCTAACCTGGAATGACTTGGCATGGCTCCAATTCGAATTATTTTTTCCCTCAATTTGCCAAAACCGTCGATTAGAGCCTCTGGTCTAGGAGGGCAACCAGGAATGTATACGTCAACAGGAATGATTGTATCAACCCCTTCTAGAATATTGTACGACTGGAAATATGGACCCCCTGAAATAGCACATTCGCCCATCGCTATACACCATTTCGGCTCAGGCATTTGTTCCCATAGACGGACTATTGGATCAGCAAATTTCTTACTAATAGGTCCATTTACGAGTAATACATCACATTGTCTAGGACTGGAACGAAAGAAAACTCCAAAACGCTCTGCATCAAAACGGCTAGCTCCTGCTGCAGCCATTTCCAGTGCGCAACATTTGATTCCTAAATGTAATGGAAAAAGAGATTTTCTTTGACCCCAATTAAAAATACGTCCTGCTAAAACTCCAATCACATCTTTCAACCTACTTGCCTTCAACGCTTCATCAGTAATATCTCCAACTGTTTCAACCAACAGTCTACTACTAAACATAGAATAATTTTGTGTATCGTCTGACATACAACCACCTCAAATGTATATTCTTCCTCTTTTTCTGAATACATGCCAAACACCTAGGCCCATAAGAAAAATAAAGATGGACATTGTAGTCAAGGCGCCCATGATTTCAGACCTAGATGTAACATCAACATCTTGAATAGATATTATCCCACCAAATGCTAGAAACATGAAAGCTATATCGAATACTAAGAATATAATTGCATACCAGTAGTATTGGAAGTGAAAATTAATGTGTGCTTCACCAACGGGTGCAGAACCACACTCATAGGTACTCTCACGACGAACATATAGTGATTGATCTACCTCATAACCTGGAAGTAACCAAGAACGTGTTTTTGTAGGATTATTTGGGTCTACCACTGGCCTTAGAAGTCTGGAAGCTATGAAACTCCCTACTGGAAATCCAATACCAACCAAAGTCATTACTGCTAGTGCAAGATAGGCTTCGGAGACGGATGTCATAGGGCTCACAACCCGGTCCCTACGGGACCGTTAGTGTGGTCCACTAAAATTAGGGCAATAAGTGTAACCTAACAGTGAGCCTCAAGTTAGTAGTTAACGTTCGGATTCAAGTTCAAGGGCTTTCATTATTCTTTGGCTCTCTCTTCTAGATCTGAAGAATAGAATAATGACGAGCAGTCCGCCGATTAAGATTCCCCCCCAGCCTAAAATCTGGACCATGTCATCGGAGAGGAAAGATATTCCGAGAGAAATCTCAGCAGTAACAGATAGGTCTAGAGGTTGCCCGGCCACTGGAAGTCCTTTAGGCATCACAATAATTGTAAAATCATAAGTATCATCTTGAATCAAATCATTGGGAGGTGTTACACGGATCTCTACTTCTCTTGTTTCACCAGGTGCTAATTTGAATTCATCATCAACTGCGTTTACTGACCAGAATCTTAGTGCCTCGGAAGATTCAATGACTACGGTTTCTTCTATATTGCCGTGGTTAGTAACAAAAATTGTAAAAATTGCTTTCTCAGGATATGTGACAGTCTGAGAGGTTTCTTCTTCAATAGTGAATTGAAGATCGTGTATGGTAATGACATCGACTAATAGATCAACATGTGTACTTTCTATAGCATTAAGTTCAGAAGAAGCAGAAACTTTAATCATCCCAGAAGCACCACTTTCAACGCCCTCTAGAACTTCAAAATCGAGTGTTATCATTACACGGTTCTCAGGACCTACATCAACATGGAATGGTTCATCTGTAGCTACACCACTTACCTTCAAAGTTCGCAAAACAGTAGATTCCATTCCAGTAACTGTAATCACCGCATTATCACCATTAGGAAAATCACCAATATTTTCAACCCAAAAAGAAACAGAGCCTATCCCTCCTGGTGGAAGTTGTACTTGTAACTCATCAGGAATTTCCCCTGGACTAACTGGCGTTATACTCATGCCATAATTAAAGTTTGAAACAGAGATTGTGAACTCATGGGATGAAGATTTGTCAGTTCCAAAAATTGTTATTACAGCAGAAACTGATGCTCTATCGCCATTTTCTTCTCCCTCAATCGTGACATCCAAATAAACCGTCTTTGTAACTCCAGATTCAATGTTTATCTGAGTAATTGTGGAACCTTGAGAATTAGAAAATGATGATTCCCATAGGGGGTCATTACAACCTGTTACATCATTTGGATCGCAGGCTTGTAACTTAAAATTATCATTTACATTTCCAGTATTTGTAATCTGAATTGGGAAACTAATTATTTGCTCTGATTTACCTTTTTGAGAATCCGAGATAATAGAGGATGTGAGATCATGAACTTGAGCTACAGATACCGTCAAAGTTTTCGAATCATAAGGTGTAGAGCCACCTCCATGCCCTACATTGAAAGTAATACTATCTGAACCTGCATCTGCGCCTTCAGGTACCGCGACATCAATGGTCACAGTCCCTTGATTACCACTTGCAAGCGTAACAGATGATTGTGAGAATGAAACTTGCCATCCAGTAGGAACATTTGCTGCATTAACATGTATTGTATCGACACCATTACCATCATTAGTGATTGTCATAGTCACAGATTTTGAAGTACCTGGTTCAACATTGGAAAGAGAAGATTTACTCAAGGATGCCGAGGCATCATATGATTGACCAACATTTAATGTCATTATCTTCTCACAACCAATCTCAGTACCTGATCTACCTTGTATCTTTATTGGGACTTGAGTACTTGCATCTACTGAATCATCTGGTGTCACTTGAAACTCAAATGTGTGACGATCATCTGCAGTATTTTTCTCACCGAGTAATGCATTAGAAGGAGGAGCAAAATCAACCCAATCCGATACATCAAAATTATCTGCTACTGCTCTAGCAGTAACTGTCCACTCGGTATTTCCAATATTCTCAACAGTAAATCTGTTATTCCCTGTTTCACCAGGATTTAGACTCATAGATGTGAATTGTAATGAAGGGTCACATTCCTTTACTTCTGGAATATTTACTGTCAACGTTAGATTGTCTTCAGCAGGATCGGCAGCATTGGGATCGTTGGTTACTGTAGCTTTGATTATGAAACAATGAATTCCGGCTTCTGTTGATGAACCATCGGGTAAATCAATTGTAACATCAACTGTTTCTGAGTCTCCTGAATCTAACTGAACGGTTGACGGGCTAACAGTTGCATCTAATTCATCTGATTCACAATCGTTATCCGAAGTCATTTCAAGTTGTATATTTTCTTGCTGTTCTCCAGTATTCTCTACATCAACTTCCCAAACTACTTCATCATCTTCGCCATCATAGGTTACTGTCTGATCATCAACAGTTAGAGTTACAGAATATAATCCCCCGTCTCCAGCAGTAGTAGTAACTTTTACATCATCTGTTTTTGGTTGGCCAGGAGTAGCCCCAGTTGCAGAAACTGTCACTGTTGTTTCACATTCTCCACTGGCCTGTTCATTCACGGATACTGTGAGAAGAACCGTTTCACTAGATCCGGAGTCAATAGTCCCACTAACTTGTTCTACGTTTGAAGTAAATCCATTACAATCAGCAGCTTGAGAGGTGGTAAGAGTTACAGTAATGTCGTCATCACCTGTATTTGACACAGTTATATCGTATTCAGCAGGGTTATCAGAGTCCGCTTCTTGAGAGTTAGGAGACGCTGAAATTGATACATCTACAGCCGCAGACACAGCAGGAGGAATCAAAGAAATTAACAATAAAATTAGAACCAAGCGAGTTGAGTCGGCTCTCTTCATGATTGACCCGGAGTAATCTTCCCTCTAAGGGCTTCGTGCTTGTCGTGTACTAAAATATCCTATTATCATACTTGTGTGAGTTGATCTATGTCTGCATCACAATGCAAACAATTTCCTCTTTCTATAATGCTACAACCCTGTACCTGTCCATCCATATGATACCTTGCACCGCATTCTAAACAAGCCCAAGCCTGACCTATGATAATATCAACACTACAGATCCAACAAGGAACTCCGCTCGATACTTCTTCATCTTCCTCTCGAGTCAAATTTTCAACTACTTTCTCAGGAATTAAAGATTGGATCTCTCCCCCTCTACGAACAAACATAGCTAAACCTAGACCGCCAACTAATAGAATCATAATTAGAACGATTAGAAGGACATTTGTCAAATTTATACCCTCTGAATCTCCGTTTGATAGGACATTGATCTGAACTTCTATCTTTGAATCTTCAATTGCATCCGAATTAGAGAGAGAGATGGTGATGACTCCATCAGAGCTTTTTGGAGGATTATATCCTATTTCTACAGACCTAGTCTCTCCCGGCCTTAAATTGACCCATTGACTATCTAAAATTAATTCGCCCCAACCAGAAGGAGCGCTTACCTCTAGTATCTCTGAAATATCAGAATTACCTATATTCTGTAGTTCTAAATGTAATTCATTGTTGAAACCTTCAGGAGAATCGAATTGTTGAGTAACAGTCCAAGTGACTTTAGAAATTGTTTCAACATAGAGGGAAATTGTGTCTTGCGCTACAATTCCTCCTCCATCTAAGATTAGTGAAATTGATGGTTCAGAACCTGCTTCGGCAGATAGAGGAATTATTATATTACAAATTACTGTTACAGTAGAGTCAACCATTATAGTTGGATCACTAGAACATGAATACTGCCAATCCTCATCTGGTAAATCCATTGAAATGCTAGGTCTCCAAGTCATTGTTCCAGAATTGGAAACCTGCCATAATAAATCAAATCCAATTCCACCTACTGGATGGGCATCAACACCCAATGGAGTATTCGCAGAAGTCCCATCAGGTAAAGCGACTTGGAAGAAATCAATATTAGGAATTGCTCCAGAAATGACATCTATTGTCCTATTCCAGTCAATAGTAAAACCATCATCTGTAACAAATCTAATCTTCAAATCACCACTCTTAGCAAGTCCATTACCGTTGAGTGATAAAGGTAATATGAATTCCTCTCCAGATATTACTGTAAATGAATTCTGAGTACCTGTCAATGACCAACCATTCGGTGTAGAAAGAACATAAGGAGTTAATTCTAAATCTCGATTTCCTTGATTATTGAAACTAACATCCCATTCTAATGTATCATCAGCAGAAACTTCACGTTCTACTCCATCAGAGGTTGGAGTTAAAGTAACGACATCTACATTCTCCACTACCATATTTATATCTTCAAACCAGGAATCTGAACTAACTCTAGAATGTACAGAGATGGAACCAGAAAACAGAGTCTCTGCGGGAATCATTGCACCGGGCGGATTTATTGTAACATCAATAATTCTAGTTTCTCCTTTATCCAAAGAACCTGTGGAACCATGGGAGGAACCAGCAAAAGACCCTATTGAATCTAGACCCAGACTCCATCCAGATGGAGAAATTAATTCGACATCGTATGTCTGAGGGCCATTTCCTTCATTCTTAACTTCTATCTGCAATGGTGTTGAGACCAGAGGGTTCACCTTTATCTGACCAGGAGGGAGTAAGATATCTGCGTTAGAAAGAAGAGGGACTTCTAGATATATCTCAAATTCAGATTGTATTTGATTCTCAGTATCGGTTCCTGTTACAATCATCCGATAAAGTCCTGGTTCAGGAGGAGCAGGATGAATAACTGATAGATCAACTGATGCTGATTCTGCCGGCATTAAATTAAATGTATTATTTGAAAATGATGAAAACCAATCAAATTCTATACCATCTTGCATCCTTACCGGTTCTGAAACTACAATGCTAGCATTGGTTTCAAAAAGTGCCGTATTTGATAATTGAAGGGACCAGGTTGTTGAACTATCTGTTGTACCTTCAATCAACATTGTAGGATTATCGCTAGTTACTCTAACTCCGGGAACACTAACAATTATCGTTTCAAAAAGCTGATTATTAGATTCTGATACTTCTTCGACATCGTCATTGGGATCAATATAGAATGAGATAATATTCTCACCGTCTTGGCTAGGTGTCCAATTCCAAGTTAATTCAGCATATTCCCCCGGAGAAAGACTGATGGTTTTTGTACTGATTGTTACACTATTAACTGCCGCCAAGACAGAAAGTTCGGGTACACTCCCAGCGCCCTGATTGATGAGTGAAATTGAAAACTCAACTTCTTCATCGACCTGAGGTATTGGAACTGATAAATCAAATGAATCAGATACGAAAGTTGGATCAGGGTCTAAATCATTAACATTAACTCCTCTAACTGCAAGAGAATAGGACTGATAGAAACTACTTCCGCCATGAGATGAGTCTTTCACCCTAACACTCCATGTGCCAACCATTGCATTATCTACAAGTACTACTTCAACATTATTTTTGGAATCCTTTTGTCCATTTGTTACGGATTGTCCATTAGTGAAAACATTGCCTTTGTAAAGAAGTCCGTTTGGATTAGTAATTTCTAAATCTAAATCATTTCTTAATTGAGTTGAAGATGAAGATGATCCTGGATAATCAGACCAAGCAAGTACTACTTTCAGAGGCTCTCCTGCTCTTGTGATTTCAAACGAATAGTCACTAATTTGGCCAGAGGACAACCGAGATCTATCGTCAACAAAAATTCCTACATCACTATCGGGAACTAAAGTATTGACTAGATTTACTCTTCCCCAGCCTTCATCATTATTCGGGATATTTCTGTTACCCATGTCTTCCGCGCCAAGAATTAGTAAAGCCTTGATTAGAGCTGCTTGAGGTGCAGGTCTTGAGGCTACTTCCATCAAGTATTCTCTAACCAATACCGCAGCACCTGCTGCTGCTGGAGTAGCCATAGAAGTTCCACTATATTCTAGATACCAATTATTACTCCAAGATCCTGAAGCACTACTTGCCTCTTGAGATTTGCAAGAACGGACATAGTCACCTGGAGCAACGAGATCAGGTTTAATTCGACCATCATCTGTAGGACCTCTACTACTCCAGTAGTACATATCATCAGGAGCCCCATTGTATCTATTTACATGGCCGCCAATTGTAATTACATTTTTTGCAGTCCCTGGAGAAGATATTCCATCATTTCTTTCATTACCTGCTGCAAATAATACTGTCATCCCTTGATATTGCCAGTATTGATCCCAAGTGGATACGCGATCATCAGCATCTTCAGATGATGTAGTGTAATCGCCACCGGTTGGAGATCCCCAACTGTTAGTATGGAGGCGAGCACCGGCATTGTAAGCTTCATTCAACATACTGTTAATGCCAATTGAATATAATGCTCCAGTATCATCATCTTCCATTGCTTGAAAGTAAAGGTCTGCTTCGGGAGCGATTCCTTGGTAAGTACCACTACTTCTCATTCCAGAGCCGAGTACAGTACATGCTACATGTGTGCCATGCCCATCAGAAGGATCTGCAGTAGAAGGATCCCCTGGAGTAACAGAATCTAGACCTGCGACTCTACCTGTAAAATCTCCATGATCATCATCTAAACCTGAATCACCAACTGCTATCTTTTGCCCAGAACCATTCAAACCAGTGATAAAGAAATTTTCTACAGTATTAATTCCCATATGGCCTCTGGCTTCATTATTCATTAATTCAAGTACTGGTACAGGAGCGATGTAAGAGACAGAAGGATGCTTAATGATTTTAGAAATATCATTTGTTTCTATTTCCCCCCAGAAGATTCCTGAATCAGGAGACCATGATTCTGACAACCACAAATCTGCAACATCTTGGAGATTATCATCTAATACCTCTAATTGACGCACGAGATCTGAATTCTTCCATCCTGTGATTTCAACCACGAGGCTTTGATCTTCAGGAGCATCGTAAAGAGATGGATGAACCATTAGACCCGCAGGAACATTGTGAATAGATTCAACAGATTGAATGTTCTTTAATTCATTAAACTGTTCTTCTGAACCCTGAACTAAGTAACCTGAGGGAGGGATAGTGGAGCGAATTTCTAGACCGTTTATTTCCATCAATTCCATTCTAGCATCCCATAAACCAGTATTTCCGTCTATTATAACTAAAGCAAGGTCTGCCCTAATTGTTGCAATATCTTCAGAGAAGTATACACTAGGAATAAGACCTGAATGTGTGAATACTCCAATACTAGAGTCGGCATGTTCAGAGCGTATAGATTCAACACTATCTGTGATTATTGGAGATCCTAAATCACTAATACTATTGGGATTGGGGGAGATTTCTACTCGTTCTATTTTATCATCCATATTTGTTCCAAATGATTCGTCTGATTCTTCAAAGAAATCAGTAGCAGGTATGTATGAAAGTAGAAAGAGCCCTAAAATTAAGCATACAGTACGCTTGCTCATGAAGTTCCCCCTACTAAAGATGGTTTTGAGTATATGGGTTAGTTGAACCCTGGAGGATTCATACATTGGATTCTAACGGAGTTAGAAAAAGTCAATACCAGTGCCATGGCTAAATTGTTCCATTTTCCATTCACCGACTACATACTCCAATTCTATCTTGGAATTATCATTGTTATTCTTTGTATATTCTAGATCAATATCAATAGTATAATCTTCCCAAACTGAAGGACCTATGACAATCAATTCTAAACTATCTCCAGAAACCGAACTATGGGCTGGAAGAGACGACTTATTGAAAGAAGTTCTATCAATCTCAATATTATTTGAGTCAAGGAATCGAATTACTAAAGCTAAATCAGAAACTGACCTACTTCCATCGTTATCTATCTCTGTTAGAATAACGTGACCAGCACTACTCTGAATGTAAACAACATCAACTGTAACCTTATCGTAAGGGACTATCCATGTCAAGGCGACAATTGTTGAAGTGATAATCATGAGAGCGACTGCAGAAACAATTACTACTCTAAACGGTGATATGTGACTCATAGTATCTTCTAATTTTACTAAAACATCGTGAGCATATTCCTCTTCAGGAGTTTCTTCAACATTCAGTTTCTTAGATTTCTCAAGTAACCCCATCTAATCACCTCCAGCAGATAATGTTGCAATTACGGTGAGTATTGCGGAAGTAAATGGCTCAGGTACTAACACATGATTTGTTGAACCACCTAAACCAGGAACTAAATTCAGTATGGAGAGATCCGAAGATAAGCCATTAACTCCGAGAGTTGTGCCTGTAGGGACGCCTCCTGTAGTTTGTGCATCAATTAGAACGCCTCTAACTTGAATTTTTTGACCTGCGAACTCAGTACTTGCCTTGGCTGAAACAATTATTTTACCGCC
>Ga0115013_10000336_pt1 | contig 28739 bp, 26 predicted proteins | sample SouAtlMetagenome_2_FD_88686 | JGI IMG/M metagenome (GOLD analysis project Ga0115013, IMG submission 88686) | Marine eukaryotic phytoplankton communities from Atlantic Ocean - South Atlantic ANT15 Metagenome | ecosystem: Environmental > Aquatic > Marine > Oceanic | place: South Atlantic Ocean...
ATATTTCTCTAAAAATAGTCCAAAAACTATAAATCGTTTGTGCATTGCTTCTGTTTTTAGATGAAATGGGTTGGTTCTACTGCTTGAATTATTTTCATGTATTCTATAATTTATACCAACTTTTGGTACATGAATAACCTCAGAAAAATATTTAATGTGCTCAACAGTCCATTTATCCTCGTTAGGTAATATCTCTGGTAGAGGAAATATCATATCAGCTAACGCTTTTGTAAACATAATTGTTCCACCTAACATTGAGCCTTTATCATCTGCCTTTGGAGTAATGATCCCATCAAACTTTTTAATCTCAGAAATAGTTTTAACTTTAGTTACCGTTGAAATAGCTTGATTATCTTTGTTTTCTATGGGAAAAACTCTGTTTTCTAGAGAATCATTGACCAATACATCATCTCCGGCAAAATAGCAGATAAACTTACCTTTTGAGGCTTCAAAACCCAAATTAAAAGCCTTATTCTTCCCTACTCCTTTAGTTTCAATTAACTTTATTCTTTTATCGCTGAACAATTTCACCTTTTCCGATGTAGCATCTGTAGAACCATCGTTAATGATGATTAATTCAAAATTAGAATAGGTTTGATTTAAAACACTATTTATTGCTGCCTCAATGAAACGCTCCTCGTTCTTAACTGGCATTAATATTGATATCATAGATTATGTGATTTTGACTTTATTGAATTGTAAATAAAATTAGAAATTATGTATAAAAAAATAAACCCAAAGTAAAATAAAAGAGGAATTGATAGACAAGTAAAAAATGCAAATAATTTAAAGTCTGCCGTAAAAACTAATCTAACAACAAAAGAAAAGTATAGTGGAATACCGATAAACAAATATCTTCTATACGAGAAAAACAATTTATGGATTAAAAAATAATTTAAGGAAACAATAAAAGGTCCTAAAAAATATCCTAAATAGCCATATGAAGCCCATGCTCCTGACATATAGTATGAGTTCATGACGCCTGTCTCAAGCGCGTTTCCCTCGATTCTAACCATTATGTCTCGAGCCGAATTTATGTCATCTAAACCAACTAAATTCAACAAGAAGGATGGTGCGCCCTGTAAGGTATATTGAAAAGTCTCAAATGCTGGAAAAAATTCAAAACTCAAAAACAAACCGGCAACTTGTGAAATAAAAATCCTCCTACCTACCCTGTAAAGAAGATACTCTAGTTGATCAAAACCAATACCTTTAGCTAAACCATAAATTACTATGGAAGCTATAATAATGTAAAAGACATAGCGGATAAACTTCATTTTAAATCCATTACTAAAAATGTTAATTAAAATAATGGAAATAATAAAGTTTAAAACAGGTGCTTTTTGAATATCATGCAATAGAAAGAATATGGTTATTACTAAAGAAAATCTATACAACCATTTGTATGAATTGCCTGTTTTTTTATTTATAAAATATAAAATCAAAGAAACTGAAGGAATATAATATTTTGCAAAAACATTATAAATCAAATTAATGCCATTAAAAGACTCTGTATTTTGTATCCTTAGAATTGCTGCTTTTTTATAATCTCCTGAAATTAGCTCCAACAATGGTATTTCATCTAAACCCATATATACATAAACGACAAGCAAAATATCGATAAGTAATAAAGTCCACAGGAAAATTGTTGTAGTATTTGTTTTTAGCTTAACTTCATTATTCACTCGAGGAATAGAAAGTTTAGAAAATAACTTAGAGTAAACCCACAAAAAAATGGCAAAAAGAACTAATGAAGAAAATAGTGAAAAAAAGGCGTGAATCCTAGATGACAAAGATGTCATCTTAAAAAAAATATCATCGTTTATTATCCCTGAAACGAATAGTACAGAGCCTAGCAAACAAAACACACCAACTTGTATATAAATGTTATATGAAATTATATTTATATCAGAAAATTTCATGCTTATCACAAGTTTGTCGATAAAATAAATGACAAAGCCGTAAATCAGAATCGATACAAGTAAACACAATAAAAAAGTTACAAAAAGCCCCATACAATTAAGCAAAGTTAAACTTTTATGAATCTAGTAAAACAAATTTAACATCTTAAAATAACAAAGACAGTTTAAATTTTAAATATTACATTCTAGAAAGCTTGTAAACAACTAAAAATATAGTAAACAAAAACCTTTTATAACGACTTAAGAGTTTTAGATTGACTAGCCATCAAAAAGAAATATTAAAAACAGCCTAATTAGAGGAATTAGATTGTTTATTATTTTGAATTAGCACAGGTATAGCAGTAAAAAACATCCATATACCACTGTAAAGAAAAGAACGTGCAAATAATGATAATATAAGACAGTGCACTCCAAAAAGAAACACAAATTGCATAGACTTACTCCAATTTTTATTCACCACTGAATAGAATAATTTTAAATAATTTCGAACAACAATTACAATTAAAAATAAAAATGGGAAAAATCCATATTGTCTAAGGTATGAAAGTATATTATGAATATATGTGCCAGTATTTTTTTCAATTAAAACATCTCCCATAAATTGACCCCATAACCAGTTTGCTTTAATTTCATTAAGTCCACTACTCAAAATATTAGCTCTAATATTAGCAGAGGCATCTTGTCCAAAGGTAACCAACCTAAACATTCTATTGTTTGAGTTCATTCTAAAAAAATCACTCCAATCGTAAGTAAATAAACTTATAACAGAAACTATAAAGATGAACCATAATAATTGTTTGTTCATTAAAATAAGACCAATAAGATTAATAACTAAAAAAGTATAAAGCGATGCTCTAGACTTTAAAAAATACAAAGCAAAAAAAGAAATTAGAATTACAGCAAATTTAAAAATTAACTTTCGGCCATTTGCTATGATAAAAAATGAAAGCATAGCATATGCATCGGACATCATCAAATAATTATTATGCTCTCTTGTCACTTCAATTGATGAAGTAAAAAAATCAGAGTTATAGTCTGTAAATAAAAATACAACCGTAGTAAAAATAATCCAATAAGACATAAATAAGTTATTTAGCTTCTTATTGTTAATAATGTTAAATAAGTAAAAGCCTGATATTAAAAATAATGACGCTCTAACAACTGACTCAGAAAAGTAAAATAGAAAAAAACTATCTATACGATATATTGCATGGGAGGTAATGTAAGGGAAATGAAATAATTCGTATAAGCCAATGAAAATAATTAAAATTATTGCTAAAGATTGGCTCAAATCTTTAGGAAAAATCAATCTTCTAGAGTGTAATTTTAATAAGATTTCGACTAATGCAATAATCAGCAAAATCGCGTAAATAACAGATATATTTATTCTAATTCCATCATGATGCCATTCGAAATATTTAATAATTGGTCTGAAACAAGTTTCTATAGATAAGTAAATAAAGGCGATTATTTGTAATAATGGACTTTGGATTAATTTTTCTGAATTATCCATAAAAATTAAATAATTAGAGTCAAAAACTTAACTGATTAAAAACAAAATTCCCAATTTAAGGAAAGTTCTTTGCAATATTAATAATTACTAAAAATCTTAACATATAAAAGAATACCATTGTAATAGAGTAGAGCTGTAAGAAATTTTCAAAGTTGAGCTCCATAATATACGCTATAAACATACAAAATACTGATAATACAAACATTAAAAACTGGAGTAAAAGTGATAATTTATGTGCTTCAAAAACACTATGTATTAAAGTTAGTGGGGATACAACAAAACGTATCATAAACATTGGGATTAAATATTTAGCATACCCTCCAGCAACCTTCCAGTCTTCACCAAAAACAAATACAAAGAGGTGCTCAACAATAAAGAATAAAAAACCAAACCCAAGAAATGAAATCAATCCCATTTTTTTAACTACTTTCCAAATGACATTAGATACGTCCTTATTTTGATTTTTTAGTTCTGAAATTTCTTTGAAAAAAACTTGACCTACCGATGAACTTATTAATGTAAATGGCAATACCAAAACTCTGTAGACCAAAGCAAAGAATCCCAATACAGTAGTTGAGTAAACAATTGGAATAACAAGGTTATTAAAGTGTAAAGCAAGGTTATTAAATAAACCAGCCCACATGGCAAACTTTGGAAAGTCTTTATACCTTCTAGCAACTGAATAAATTTTTTCTTTTTTAAATGTTATCCTCTCAGATTTTGAAAGTTTAAAAAATAAAAATAAGGGTGCAATTATTGCAGAAAAAATTCTTCCAACTACTAAACCAAAAGCTCCTGATTTTAAAAAATGAAAAAACGTCTGAGAGATTGACAAACCCAATGATTTTAAAACATTGGCTTTCGCCACTATTTGAAATTCTTTTTTTCTAGAAAAGTAATAATTTAGCGCATTTAAAAGACCAACGAAAAATAACACTAAGGGCATAAAATATAACCAAATTGATATTCGTTCATCTCCTAATAACTCAATTAAAAAAGAATGAAATATTACAATTATAACAAATAACACAAGGCTAAGCACTAAAGATATTAGAATACATAAAGCTACAATTGATCTTGACTTTTCATCCTCTTTGGGTAACATCACTGCTAACTCATACCTTCCTGTTACTACAGCACTAAAAATAGTAGTTAGTGATACAAATAATGCCAATACTCCAAAATCTTCAGGTCCATATATACGAGTTAAAATTGGAGAAATTGCAATAGGGATTGCCTGTGAGATGGTAGTGCCACTTATTAATGTTAATACATTTCTCGTAAAAGCTGATTTGGGAATTATATTTCTAAAAATTTTAAGCATCAGTACTTATAATAACTCAAATACCAATCAACAAATTTTTTGATACCTTCCTCTATTGAGGTTTTTGGAGTGTATTTCATATCGGAAATTAAACTCCTAACATCGGCATAAGTTAATGGCACATCTCCAGCTTGTATTGGCTCAAATTGTTTAATAGCTTTTTTGCCAAGCGATTGTTCAATAGTTTCTATAAAATGTAATAAATTAATTGGCTTACTATTACCAATATTATACAGTTTATAAGGTGGCGAATCTATTTTAGATTTAGGTTTATTATCAATCACTCTAATTATTCCTTCTACTATATCATCAATATAAGTAAAGTCACGCTCCATCTGTCCATTATTATAGACTTTTATGGGTTCATTGTTTAATATAGCTTTAACGAATAAAAAGTAAGCCATATCAGGCCTTCCCCAGGGGCCATATACTGTAAAAAAACGAAGTCCAGTAACTGGCATGTTGTACAAATGACTATATGTATAAGCCATCAACTCATTTGATTTTTTAGTAGCTGCATAAAGACTTATTGGGAAGTCAACATTATCTTCTTCAGAAAATGGAACTTTTTTATTTAAACCATATACACTTGAACTACTCGCATAGACAAGATGTTTAATTTTTGATTTTTTGGCAAGCTCTAATATATTAGCAAAACCAACAATATTTGATTGTATATATGTTGAGGGATTTTCCAGACTATAGCGTACACCTGCTTGTGCAGCAAGATGACACACTACATCAAAATCATAGTCAATAAATAATTTTTCAAGCGTTGATATATTTGAAATATCTATATGGTGAAATGTGAAATTCTCATATATAGTACTAGACGAAAATTTACTTTTAACTCCGAGTCTTTCTAATCTATCTTTTTTAAGTTTTACCTCATAATAATCATTGAGGTTGTCAATGCCAACAACTTTGTCACCCCTTTCTAATAAATAATGAGCAACGTATGAGCCTATAAAACCTGCAACACCTGTAACAAGTACTATCATTTAAATGCTTTTATTAAAGAAATTCAATTAATTAAAATTCTTTTTCAGATTTCATTCTATTGTTGAAATAACTAACAACACCTAATAATACCCCTATCATAAAAAATATAGCTGACATAATTCCAATTCTAATCCATAATCTATTGGCTGTTCTCTCAGGAGTAGCAAACTTTTCGAAAAATTCAATCGGTTTAAATAATGTGGTGTATTTAGAAATTTGTTGTTGTTTTATGAATAAATTAATAATTTGATTGTCAGTCTGCGAGTATTGATTACTCATTTTGATTTCACTATAATCACTGTTAGATTTCTCCCCTAATTGATCTCTTACTTTTCTTAAATCATCAATTTCAGAAGTTATTCTATTAACTAATTGATTACTTTGATCAAGATGCAACTGATAATATTGCTGAATATATGGATTATTATATACATAATATTCAATTCCTTTTTCAATTTCTTTTATAGAATTGTTATCATATACTTCTAACTTAATTTGAAATTTATCTCTTTTTTGCTGAATATTTTCCCCATCAACGTAAAATAATTCTTCGGCTTCTAAGAACCGTATACTTTTAGTTAGTTCAGTAGATAAATTCAACTTTCTAGCAACAACATCAATCTCACCTTCTTCAACTAGCCTAGAAATATCATTAATAATATCTACCATAGCTTGTTGGTCAAGTATAATTTTTTTACTCTTATAATCAACTTCGGCAGTTTCGAAGTAAGACAATGCCGAAGTTGCATAAGCTGTTGTCTCATAATAGGGACGTGAAACAGTATCATAAACGAAACCTAAAATTGCGCCCAAAACCATTGAACTTAATAAAAGCTTCCTATTTTTATAAAAAAATCGATAGATACTCGAAAAAAATATAGATAGATCTAATTCATTTGACTGTTGTTTCATAATTCTAAAAATATTGGACTATTGATAATTGTTGTTCTTCGCTTAAAAATGGACTCATTGGTAAAGAAAAAACTTCTTTAGCTGCCTTTTCTGAAATTGGGAAATCACCAACTTTATAATTTAAGGATTGATAACATTCTTGTAAATGTAATGGAGTTGGATAGTGGATTGCTGTTGGCACTCCATTATCTTTTAAGAGTTGAATTAATTCTTCTCTTTTTTCAGATTGTATTGTAAATTGAGCATAAACACTTTTTCTACCTTCTCTAACTACAGGCAGTTTAAGTTGTTTACCCTTTAATAAATCAATGTAGCGACTTCCTATTTCTTCTCTTTTTTGAACTTCTTCAGCAAAGTATTTCAATTTAACATTTACAATAGCTGCTTGAATAGTATCCATTCTACCATTCACCCCTATTACTTCGTGAACATACCTTTTCTTTGATCCATGAGCAAGAAATAGTCTTGCTTTGGCTGCAAGCTCATCATCGCTAGTAAATAATGCACCGCCATCTCCATAACAGCCCAAGGGCTTAGATGGAAAAAAGCTAGTGCAACCAAAGTGACTTAAGTTACAGCTTTTTTTACCCTTGTAAGAGGCCCCAAAACTTTGGGCAGCATCTTCGATAACAATTAAATTATTTCTCGATGCTATATCATTAACCACATCCATATCAGCAGTCTGACCATAAAGAGAAACAGGCATAATAGCTTTTGTTCTATCAGTTATCTTAACTTCAATTTCAGATGCGTCGATGTTGTATGTATCTTCTTCTATATCAACAAAAACCGGAATAGCACCCAATAAACTAATTACTTCACTAGATGCAATAAAGGTAAATGGTGTCGTAATAATTTCATCACCTGGTTTAATTCCAATAGCTAATAATGCAATTAAAAGTGCATCCGTACCACTAGCACAAGCTATAGCATGCTTAGCACCCGTATACTTAGCTAAATTAGATTCTAATTCTTTGATAGATGGCCCCATTATGTATTGTGAGGAATCAAGAACTGCATGTATAGCAGAGTCAATTTCTTCTTTATAAGATTGATACTGCGATTGTAAGTCAATAAAAGGTATTTTCATATTATGAGATAAGTTGAACTGTATTATTCAAAAGCTTGTATTTACTATTATCAAACGAGTCTTCAGCTATATTATTATCGTTAAAACTTAGTCTATTACCAGCTACACTAACCCAACCTTGATGTTTAGCAGGGACACCGTACACCATTTCAAAAGGTTTTATATCGCGAGTGACTACAGTCCCCGCGCCTATAAGAGAGTACTCTCCGACGGTCAACCCACAAACGATAGTAGCATTAGCACCAACAGAACAGCCTTTCTTTAGTAGTGTTTTTTTAAATTCTTCCTTACGAACAATAAAACTCCTAGGATTAATCACATTCGTAAAAACCATAGAAGGCCCTAAAAATACATCGTCTTCAATTTCGACACCTTCATAGATAGATATATTATTTTGAACTTTTACTCCATTACCAATATTTACTCGAGGGCCAACCACGCAATTTTGACCAAAGGAACATCTCTCACCAATGGAAGTTTCAGAAAGAATATGAGAAAAGTGCCAGACCTTTGTGTCAATACCTATTGAAACATTATCGTCAACAATTGATGTAGGATGAACAAATACACTCATAATTTACAAAATGGATGGTAGTCACCTTTAAGACCTATGGGCTCAGAGTTTCTAATGGAGTGAACAATATCAATTGACGTTTTAGCTTCTAACAAACCAAAACCATTTCCTTCGAGTATTGCTTCATAACTTTTCGTGTGTAAATCGGTAAAACCTCCGCTAAACTCTATCTCTTCACCTTCAACGGTAATTGAGCGATATGTTCTTTGTCCTGTTTCTTTTATATGTTCAGGAATTAAATCATAGTTTACACTTAAGAACCATCTTACTCGAGCTCTTTCCAAATCTAAAAATCCAGCGGCTCTGTCCTCCTGTGATAAATGGCAAACATTATTTTTAACACCACCAAAAATCCAAGTTAGCATATCGTAAAAATGAATTCCAATATTAGTAGCAATGCCACCAGATTTGGCACTATCACCTTTCCAAGATGTGAAATACCAATTACCTCTACTTGTTAGATAACTTAGGTCAATATCATATATTTTATCTTTTGGACCATTATCCACTTTCGCTTTAAGAGCTATAATAGATGGATGAAGTCTAAGTTGTAAAATATTATTTATTTTTTTACCATAATCCTTTTCAACTTGCTCTAATGCGTCTATATTCCAAGGGTTCAATACCAATGGTTTCTCACAAATTGCATGAGCTCCATTACGTAAAGCTAGTCTAATATGAGCATCATGCAGATAGTTTGGAGAGCAAATACTTACGTAATCTATAGCATTGGTTGAATTTTTGAGTTTGTAAATATGTCTATCGAATCGCTCTGGCTCAGTAAAAAAATGAGCATCAGGGAAAAAACTATCAATAATTCCTACGCTATCAAATCTGTCTAAAGCAGCAACTAAATTATTGCCAGTATCTTGAATAGCTCTCATATGTCGTGTAGCGATATATCCCGCTGCACCAATTAATGCAAAGTTCTTTTTCATCAGAGTCTCCAAATAGGTTCTTTAACAATTCCTTTAATATCTAAAACAATTGGATTACCATTTGAAATAGATTTGTAATCTTCAGTTTTTAAATTTATAAATTGATGATGAGAAACACAAACTACAATAGCTTCATACTTTTTGGTAGATTCAAAAGGGTTTGATATAATTTCTCTATTATGAGATCTATTTAGCTCAGAAATATCTACCCAAGGGTCATAAATATCAATACAACAACCATAATCTTCTAATTCTTCAATGATATCGAATACTTTAGTATTTCTAATATCTGGGCAATTCTCTTTGAATGTTAAACCTAAAATTAAAATATTGGCATCTTTGATATTCTTATCACTATCAACCAAAAAACGAATTGTTTTTTTTGCAATATAAGCTGACATACTATTATTAATTATTCTTGAAGAAAGAATAAGGTTTGGCTTATACCCCATTTTCTCGGCCTTAAAAGTAAGATAATAAGGGTCTACACCAATACAGTGTCCGCCAACAAGACCAGGCTTAAAATTTAAAAAGTTCCATTTGGTACCGGCAGCTTTAAGAACTTCATCTGTTGGAATATTCATTGTATCGAAGATTAAAGCTAACTCATTAACTAAAGCAATATTCACATCACGTTGCGTGTTCTCAATTACTTTAGCAGCCTCAGCTACTTTTATAGAGGTAGCCTTATATGTACCCGCAGTGATAATTGATTTATATAAAGAATCTACAAAATCAGCTACTTCAGGTGTTGAACCACTAGTGATTTTTAGAATTTTAGTTAATGTCTTTTCTTTATCGCCAGGGTTAATGCGCTCGGGACTATATCCACAATAAAAATCGACATTAAACTTTAAGTCTGAAACCTCCTCAAGAATAGGCACACACTCATCTTCTGTAACACCAGGGTAAACAGTAGATTCATAGATAACTATATCACCTTTCTTTAGTACACTACCAACTGACTGACTTGACTTTACCAAGGGTGTTAAGTCAGGCTGATTTTTACTATTTATAGGTGTAGGTACTGTAATAATATAAATGTTACAGTCTGAAGTATCATTGATGTCAGTAGTATACGTTAAGTGTATTGAAGACTCAAGGTCATCTTTTGACATTTCTAATGTTCTGTCAAAACCTGAGTTTAATTCATCAATTCTGTATTTATCGATATCAAGACCAATTGTTGGTGTTGATTTTCCAAATTCTACAGCAAGTGGGATACCAACGTAACCTAAACCAATAATTGCTATTTTATTATTCATTTTATACAGTCCTATTTATATTAAAAAAGTCTTCAAATGAAGACTTTTAAATTTACATGAGAATATAAATGACTAGTATTCCCAAAGATCGTGTTCTAAGTTAAAGATTTCTTCTTTAATCTTTTCAGCTTCTAATAACGCATCTATTCCTTCTTTATATTCAGATATTTTTCTGTCATATTTATTAGACTCTTTGACAATTCTACTACTGAAAAATCTTTTATGAAATATATCATCATAAGTTAAACGAGCTGCATCATTCTTTCTGTGATTAAATACCTCAGATTTGGACAGAATTTTTCTAGCTTCGGGGAAATATACCCAAAACAATGAAGTTTCACCAGTATAAACACCATCTTCATTTCTTCTATCAATAACTGGACAAATGCCGATAATTCTAACTTCCATTACAGAACGTTGCTTATCAAAGAACCACTCTTCTTTAATTCTGTATTTTTTTACATCATGTCTTTGAAAGATATTGTAAGTAGTATCTAAGTAATATTCTTGATTATCTGGATCAAACTTCTCTTCAACAGTCATTTTCTCACCTTCCATAATGCCAATCAAATCTACCTCTGCACGAGACATAGGAGATTGAAACTCATCATCATTAGTAGCATTACCATATGCAGTAATCGTTCCCTCGTCAATAGCTTGCATTAAGACATCAATTAGGTTTTGTCTATCATTTACTGGCAACAAAGGATAGTAGAAAACTTGATTCATCTTTTCTCTTAAATCAATTACTCTTTCAATTTTTGTTGACCACATTACATCAGCCTCTCTAACATATTGATAATCTTGAATCATTCTTTCCTTACCTCCATCTCTGATATCTTTATCGTAAGCTCCATCACGAGGTGTACCATCTAAAATATCTTGTGCAAACGAAAAATGTGAAATGCAAATTAAGGATAAAACTAAAATTAAATTCTTCATAATGTTTAGGTTTTAATTTATTGTTAATTTAACCGCTGGCAACGATTTAGGTGCACCATCGGGACCTTTACAAGTTATGTTAGTAAAGTATAATACTGAACCGACTTGCAGAGATTCAAACAATGATTTCATTTCTGGTGTTACTTTATTACCCTTAGCAAATTTAGTAACTAATTCTCCACGCTGAGTAACATCAACAGAAAAGCCTGTAATTCTGTATTTAATATCGAATACAAAGTTACTTAACTCAGCATATAACTTAGCATTGCTAGAAAGTAACTGGCTCTTTTTAACTTTTTTATTTTTAGATCCTAAAAACTTGGGCTCTGGCTTAGGAGTTCTCATTACTCTGTATTCTAAAGAGCCCATACTTCTTCTTTTACCATCAATTTCGGCAGTAACGCTAATTTTAGCCTTTCCCGTAGTTTTTGGGAAAACTTCCCATCCTCCACCAACTTTCTTTACTGTTCCATTATCACAACTTACACTTAACTTATCCTTAGGAACTCCTGGTACAGATACATCAATTGGGTTTCCTAATGCACCTTCTTTTAATGGATGACTAGCAAGAATATAAAATACATTCATCTTAGTAGGAGAAACAACTAAACTTGCTCTAGCTACTTGATATTCACCATCAAATGGATAAAGTTTTGTTCCAGCATCAGTCTTCATTGAAATAAGACCACCCCATTTTTTGTATCCTTCGGAGTTTGCCCTCACAGCATATTTTCCTTTTCCAGCAACAACAGGTATAGAGTCATAAATGCCTACCATTTTATATTTTCCATCTTCATCGACTTCATAGTCTCCAACATAGATTAATGGGTTTTGAGTTGTATCCTTTGCAGCAAGAAAAACATCAGCTTTGAAAGAATCTCCTAGAAAAACATAGTTCGAGGTTGCAATTTGTATAGCATCTGCTGAAGTAAACTTTAAAGAACCAGCATCTATTTCTTGTTTGAGATAACTAATAACATCAGATTCTGTATTTCGAACATCAGTTTGAACTTTAGAAAGAAGTGTTACTGCTGCAACTAGTGGCATATCAAAAAAGTTTCTTTCTAACCATGTTTGATCTGACTTTTTAGCTCCAACATTAACTTTTTCGACTTCAAAACTAAGAGTTTCAATAATGGAATTTTTTAAAAAATCATCGTCAATGAGTGAAAGTGAATAATCTCTAAATGACTCTAATTTATCAACAAGAATTTGTCCATTTGGTTCTTTGACAAGAAAATTACCAGAAGATAATCGGTCCTTCTTTTTCTTAATTTTTATTATACTTTTACTTTTTTGTGACTCAGTCAATTCATCAAAAGTAATATCTCTAATCGGTTGTGGTATACCGTCAGCATTCAAGTTTTCACCATCTAATGTTACCTTATCTTCTGCTAACATAACTAAAGAAAACTTTAAGTTTTGTATCATCTGAACAATGGAGTCAGACTTTGATTTAATACTAAAAGCTTTTTCCTTCCAAGGTCCAGCCTTAGTAGGGTTGGTCTCGGCTGCTAAATTGAACTCATTATAAATATCATCATTTTTAAGACTAAAATTTTTGGTTGTTTTAACAATTCCATTATTAATTTTTGAAAAAGCGTCTAGAACTTGTTTTGATACATTTAAAGCTAACAAGGCTGTTAGAACTAAATACATCATTCCAATCATTTTCTGTCTAGGTGATAAATTGTTTCCTGCCATTGGAGTGCTCTAATTAAATTTAAATGAAATTATTATTTGTTCATTGCGCTAAGCATGTTCGCATACATCTTATTGAGAGCCTCTAAATTAGCACCTAATTTAGAAATTTCAACCTGAAACTTCTCAGAGTCGCTTACTGAATTGCCCATATTTTGCATTGTTTTAAGCTGCAAATCATAATAGGTATTCATTTCAGCTAATTTTCTTGCTGCTTCTCGCATTTGATCACTGTAGTCTCCTGTAGCAGAAACTGCATCCATAGATTTATTGACACCTTCAACCGTTTCATTAAAGCTTCTTAAGTTATCACCTAATCTAGTTATAAGAGCTTGGTCAACATTAGCATTTTCCAACATATTGTCTAACTCCTGAACTGGTGTTTTAGGCGAGGATGATGCTTTATCATCTGGATCCTTCATGTATGCAAGTTCTGGATATACTAAACTCCAATCTGGATCTTCATGTGGCTTTTCAAATGCCGAGAAGAAAAAGATTATTGCCTCAGTAGAAAGACCTATTGTTAACATCGCTCCAGCTCCTGGCCAATCCATTAGTTTGAATAATGCACCAAGAATTACAATAGCTGCTCCAATACCATAGAGTTTTGCCATTAAATTTTTAAACTTCTTTGAATTAGGGTTGATTAATGCCATAATGTAGTTGTTCTATAAATTTGTTAAAATAATTATCTAAAATCTGCTTTGTCTCTACCAATAAATGATATTACATTTCTAAAACCAATGTAAGATTTTGCTGTATCTTGGAATTCGTAATCTCTAGTTCCAACTTGAATAAAGTGAGAAATATCTTTCCATGAACCACCTCTGATTACTTTACGCTTTAAAATCTCAGGATCAGAATCTTCGGCATCATAACTGAAATCAAAATTCATATCATGAGCAAAATTAAATGCTGATTCATCATAAGCGTTACTTGTCCATTCAGCAACATTTCCTGCCATATCGTACAAACCGAAATTATTAGGGTTGTATGAGGCCACCTTTACTGTTCTTAATCCACCATCGGCAGTGTAATTACCACGTCTAGGTTTAAAGTTTGCTAAGAAGCATCCAGCATCATTAGTCGTATAAGGGCCTCCCCATGGATAAGGGGCTAAATCATATCCTCCTCTGGCAGCATACTCCCACTCAGATTCAGATGGCAGACGAAATTGATCATGTAATGGTTCTTCTCGATCGTTAAGATAATTGTCTAAAATATGTGTTCTCCATTTAGAAAACGCCACAGCTTGTTTCCAACTTACACCAACTACAGGATAGTCATCAAAAGCTGGGTGATGAAAATAATTCCTAGAAAGAGGATCATTGTAGGAATAGGTGTAATCTGAAGTCCAAACTAAGGTATCAGGGAAAATGTTAATTTCGGGCTTCTCAATAAATATAGACCTATCTTCTTTTCCCTTTGCTTTATTTGCTCTAGAAGAGGCTCTTGCGATATCAACATCTTCATAGCGATAATTATATTTTCTTGTATCAAATTGACGTCTTGAATAGAAACGTTCATGCTCTGGAAGATACATTTCATCTTCGAGCACTTCTCTAACTTCTGCATCCTCCCATCGAATAGGTCTATTCCAATCAATGTTAGGTGGATCAATAAAATTACCATATTCGTCTTCTTCTATCAACTCATATCCCTCAACACCATTTTCACCAAGGATTACTCTAGCAATAGAATCACGCACCCAAGTAACGAATTGTCTATATTCATTATTTGTTATTTCAGTTTCATCAATGTAGAACGCTGCAACTGAAACCGTTTTGTGCTGTGTAACATGTGCATAAGGCACGTCTTGATCACCAGGCCCCATATTAAAACTACCTTGAGGAACAAAAACCATTCCATAAGGATCCGTTGGATTCCATATGGGTCTATTCTGAACACCAATCAACTCTCCGTTACCAGTTGTTGAGCAACTTACAAAAACAATTGCAATCAAAACGAGGATAAATAAATTTTTCATAATACTCATATTTTTATACCTCAAAAAGAGGATTTATTTTTTTTCTAAGCCACAAAATCACCACTGAAATAAGTGATGATTAAGTCTGAGAAAGTCACAAATATAACAATTTTATAGGAATCGAGGGTTTTTAAAACCTTTTACTACTTTGTTATAATCTATTTTAAAACAGTATCCAAGCATAAACTCGAAAGTCCCTGAAGCTGATACGTTTGTTGTTGGGACATCATATGAAAATCCAAATTTTAAATCTTCATTGATGTGCATTCCTAACAATAAAACTGCACGAGAACTCGGTCTATATGTAACTCCGCCCCAAAGCTTTTTATTGTATTCAAGCAATGAAGTTAAATCAATAGTTGTGGTTACACCTTCAGTTTTAACTAACAAGGAAGGTTTTAAATCAAGCTTCTCATTTAACTCATGTAGATATCCGGCTGTTAGATAATAATGCCTTTTAATATCAATTATATCTATGGATGTTGCTATTGTCGGTTCATTTACATGCTTTGAAGAAAGTCCAACGTATAATTTTTCTGAATTATAAAACAATCCCATCCCTAAATCCAATCCTGATGCCTTATCAACAGAAGTCGGTATAGATGGGTCAGGATTTTGTGTAATAATATTAGCCCCATCAATCTCATCTTGTATAACGCCTAAAGAAAGACCTATACCTAATTTTCCTCCTGAAAGATCAACTTGGTATGCATAAGAAAGATTTAACGATAAAAATTCATTTTGTCCAATTTTATCTGTCAAGATGTTTAGCCCTATGCCACCGTGTAATAAAGATAATGGGCTTTGAACTGCAAAATTAGTTGAGACAGGGGCATCTTCGAAGCCAACCCACTGTGAACGATGCAAAGCCGTCGCACAAATCGCTTCCTCGCTACCTGCATACCCAGGGTTGAAAGAAAGGTTATTAAAAATATATTGACTAAACTGAGGATCTTGCTGTGCTTTGGAATGCAAAGCAAAAGAAAACAACAAGAAAAGCAAAAAATATTTTTTCATAAAAGGTAACGTCAAAACGTATATCACAATTAATATTCGGCTAAAATAACTATTTTTTTTTACTAGAAAAATAGCTTGATTAAGTATTATTTAATGTTGATTCATTTTTTGAAATGCTTTCCACCACCTTTCAGGCATATCTCCCTTAACTGCTATCTGATAGTCGTTGTATGAACAAGGAATAAAATAATTTTCAAAAGGCAATGAAGAACTTGCTTTAATAATTGGGACCTCCATCCACCATTTTTCCAATTTTTTGTTTTTATAGAAACAAGTATTATACTCTCCTTCTCTCATAGAAACATAGTATTTGACCATATCATCATCTGTAGGTTTAAAAAGCTTCATTTTATGAAAAAAACCTTCAAAAAAGCACCAAATCATTTGCGCTATTAATTTTTCTGACTGCAATTTTTTATCCTCAAAATTGATGTAATTGAATATGCCTAGTGATTTTAAGCGGCCACTTATTCCGGCATAACGCATTATTTGACAAACTTCTTCAGCATAAAAACCATTAGGAGAACTTTTAAGCACTGACGGATTATCAGAAAGACGTACACATCCCATATCTAAGCTAACAAAGTCTGCATTTCTTAGCGAAGGCTCTACTTCTTCAATATTTTGTCGAATCTCTCCAAGTCTATGAGCATCAAAATAAAGTTTATTGATTAGCTTGATGGAATCTTGAGTATTAAAATAGGTTTGGTAACCAATATTTGTAAAATTAAATAGAACATTTGGCTGAATTTTGATGATTTCAGAGAGGTAAGACTCAGATACTAGAGTATTTTCATCTTCGCCAAAGTCAAAACGTGAATCAATACTAACCATATTGGATAATTTCCCTAAGTGCACACAAGCACGGTATTGTGAAAGAGTTAAGTCTTGTCCTCCGCCAATGATAAGAGCAAATAAATTTCGCTGTTCACACTCTACTAAAACATCAGTAAGTAATTGATAAGTATCGTTAATTTTTTCGCCCAATATCAATTGCCCTAAATCGGCTATCCTTAGTCTTTCTTGCCCCTCATACAATTGATATAATTCTGTTCGTATTTTGTCTAGAAAATCAGTCTTATTATCAAATGAAGTTCCTCTAAATTCAGAAACACTAAAAATAACTAAATCCGCTTCGGCAAGGTTTGGAAAGTCACCTTGAGTGTAAGCCATAATATTTCGTCCTAGCTGACTATTTTGGTAGTCTTCACTACGATGAACTAAAGGTTTAAAGCTTAACTCAAATTCCATTTACTTTTTCTTACTTTTTTCTGCCAACTCAAGACACATTACTCTAGACAAAGATTTGGGATCTACATTTTTGGGTATTTTAACGTTGGTTTTGTTTTTGCGAGCGCCCTCACCAATTTGAATAAAAGGACCATACCTTCCATTAAGTACTTGAACTAGTGGTTCACCTTCAAAGCGATTTATTATTCTTTCTGCTTCGGCCTTTCTGTGACCCAATATTAACTCAATTGCCCTATCAATTTCAATAGTTAATGGCTCGTCACCATCGTCTTTTTTAATGGACACAAACTTACCTTTGAATCTTAAGTAAGGACCAAAACGACCTATAGATGCCACTATTTCTTCACCCTCAAATTCTCCAACAGTTCTCGGCAATTTAAACAATTCTAGGGTTTCTTCTAATGTTATTGTGGTAATACTTTGCGATGCTAATAATGAAGCGAACCTAGGTTTCTTTTCATCACTAGCCTCGCCAATCTGAGCCATTGGGCCGAAACGACCTATTTTAACGTAAACATTTTCTCCCGATTTTGGCTCGGTTCCAAGAAGACGCTGACCTTTAGCCGAGTCAGAGGTGTCAGCAACATCATTGACCGTTTTAACAAAACCATCATAAAATTGACTAATCATTTCGTTCCAAACTTTTTCACCTTTTGCAATAAAGTCAAATTCTTTTTCTACATCAGCTGTAAAGCCGTAATCCATTACATCAGAAAAGTTGGTTTCTAAAAATTCAGTCACCACAATTCCAATATCTGTGGGTTTTAGTTTAGATTTATCTGAACCTGTTTTTTCAGATTTTTGTTCTTCTGTAATAGCTTTGTCTTTCAGTCTAAGACTAACATAAGGTTTTAAAATTCCTTCGCTTTGTCCTTTTTCGACATAGCCTCTGTTTTGTATTGTTGTAATTGTTGAAGCATAAGTAGATGGGCGACCAATCCCTAGTTCTTCTAATCGTTTAACCAAACTAGCCTCAGTAAATCTAGGCTTAGGCTTACTAAATCGTTCAACAGCATTTATTTCTCTATAAAATACGACTTCACCTTCATTTAATTTTGGCAACATACCGTCTTGTTCTTCAGAATCCTCATCGTCTGTACTTTCCATATAGACCTTGAGAAAACCATCAAACTTAATCATTTCTCCTTTGGCTACGAAGTGATTTGAGGCATTAGAAACTGTGATTTCAGCAGTAGTTCTTTCCAGTTGGGCATCTGCCATTTGCGAAGCGATAGTTCTCTTCCAAATAAGTTCATACAATCTTTGATGATTACGCTCTCCATCAACCTTAGCATTAGCTAAATTAGTAGGTCTAATCGCTTCATGAGCCTCTTGAGCTCCTTTGGATTTAGTAGCAAATTTTCTACTCTTAAAATATTCGCTTCCATAATTTGACTCTATAAAACCAACCGCAGACTTAATAGCATCGTCAGAGAGATTCATACTATCTGTACGCATGTAAGTAATTTTACCTGACTCATAAAGTTTTTGAGCAACACTCATTGTTTGACTAACAGTAAAGCCTAACTTTCTAGACGCCTCTTGTTGAAGGGTAGATGTCGTAAATGGAGCTGTTGGGGATTTTTTCGCTGGTTTTTTAGTCAGTGAAGAAATCCTAAAGGTAGAATTAGAACAAGCCTCTAAGAATGAAGCCGCTTCATCTTTTGATTTAAAACGTTTTGGTAAATCTGCTTTAAAAACTTTTTGGTCAGCATTTAAAAAATAGGCTGAAACCTTATAAGTCGATTCACTTACAAAATTGGTAATTTCTTTTTCACGCTCAACAATCAATCTCACAGACACAGACTGAACACGCCCAGCAGAAAGACCATATTTGACTTTTTTCCATAAAACAGGAGATAATTCAAAACCTACCAATCTGTCAAGAACTCGTCTAGCTTGTTGGGCATTCACCAAATTAATATCAATCTCTCTTGGGTTGTCTACGGCTTTAGTTATAGCTGATTTTGTAATTTCATTAAAAACAATACGCTTAGTTTTTTCTGCCTTTAACTTTAAGGCTTCTTGCAAATGCCAAGCGATGGCCTCTCCTTCACGGTCCTCATCCGTTGCGAGCCATACAGTTTCCGATTTTTTAGAAAGTTTACTTAATTCGTCAACAACTTTCTTCTTATCAGCAGAAACTTCATAGGTAGGTGCAAATCCATTTTCTATATCAATAGCCATTCCACCCTTCTTCGGCAAATCCCTGATGTGACCTACACTTGATTTTACTAAAAAGTCTTTTCCTAAAAACCCTTCAATTGTCTTTGCTTTTGCTGGTGACTCAACAATAACTAAATTTTTTGCCATAAGAAATAAGTTGTTTTCGTTTAAAATGAGTGCAAATATAGAACACCTTTTTTAAATTTTCCAAACGACTGACACCACCATATTTCCTTTATATTATAAATAATATAATAATTTTGAAAAAATATTTTTTTCTGTCAATTTGGCAGTTTTTATTAATTTTGCAATCTTTATTTAGTATAAATCATATGGAAGACACCGAAAAGTTAGTAGATATTGCCAGACAAGGCGAAGCCTTACAACTTAATCAAATAGAAGTAGGAGCTAAAAAGATGTATATTGAGAGTTATGGTTGTCAAATGAACTTTTCTGACAGTGAAATTGTGGCTTCTATTCTTACTAAGAAAGGTTTTTCCACAACACCAAACCTTGAAGATGCTGATGTAGTATTTGTAAATACCTGTTCAATTAGGGAGAAAGCTGAGCAAACCGTAAGAAACAGACTAAAAGTATATAATGCCATTAAGAAAAAACAAAACCCTAAAATGTTAGTTGGTGTTTTAGGCTGTATGGCAGAGCGTCTTAAAGATAAATTTTTAGAAGAAGAAAAACTTGTTGATATAGTTGTGGGGCCTGATGCTTATCGTGATTTACCTAATCTAATTGATGAAGTTAATGATGGGAGAAAAGCGGTCAATGTTATTCTTTCCAAGGAAGAAACCTATGCCGAAATTAGTCCTGTAAGACTAGGTGGAAATGGTATTACTGCTTTTGTGTCCATTACAAGAGGGTGTGACAATATGTGTTCATTCTGCGTTGTGCCTTTTACTAGAGGTAGAGAAAGAAGCAGAGACCCAAAAAGTATTGTTGATGAATGCAAACAATTAGTAGTTGACGGTTACAAGGAAGTTACCTTACTCGGTCAAAATGTAGATTCTTACCTATGGTATGGAGGCGGTCCAAAAAAGGACTTTAATAAATTAAGTCTAGAAGAACAAGATAAAAGTACCAATTTTGCAGAACTTTTAACTATGGTAGCTGAAGTTAGTCCCTATCTAAGAGTTCGTTTTTCTACTTCACACCCTAAAGACATGCAGGACGATGTCCTTCATACTATTGCCAAGTATGAGAACATATGCAATTATATTCACTTACCTGTTCAATCTGGAAATAGTAGAATTCTGGAGCTCATGAACAGAGGATATACTAGGAAATGGTATCTGAATAGGATTGAAGCGATAAGAAAAATTATTCCAGATTGCGGAATATCAATGGATATCATTTCTGGATTTTGTACTGAAACAGAAGAAGAACACAAGGATACGTTAAGTCTGATGGAAATCGTAAAATATGACTTTGGTTATATGTTCAGCTATTCTGAAAGACCAAATACACAAGCACAACGCAAGTTAAATGATGATGTTCCTGCCGAAACTAAAAAAAGAAGATTACAAGAAATTATAGATCTTCAGATGAAACACGCTTTTTTTAGAAATAAAGAACAAGTTGGCAAAGCACACAAAGTACTTGTAGAAGGAGTATCTAAGAAGTCTAAAGAGGAATTATATGGTAGAAATTCACAAAATACTGTAATTGTATTTCCTAGAGAAGAATATAAGGCTGGAGATTATGTTTTAGTAAATGTTGAGGACTGTACATCAGCAACACTCAAAGGTAAAGCTATTAAACTGGTATGATTATGCACCAAGATATTAAACAACGCTTTGGTATAATTGGTAATTCAAATAAATTAGACCGAGCCATCAATACAGCTATACAAATAGCACCGACTGACATTTCAACATTAATAACTGGAGAAAGTGGAGTGGGTAAGGAATCTATGCCCAAGATTATACACTACAACAGTCAAAGAAAACATAATAAATATATTGCTGTCAACTGTGGCGCAATTCCAGAAGGCACCATTGATAGCGAACTTTTTGGTCACGAAAAAGGCGCCTTTACTGGGGCAAGTGACAATAGACAAGGTTATTTTGAAGTCGCAGATGGCGGCACAATATTCTTAGACGAAGTCGGCGAATTGCCTTTAAGCACTCAAGTAAGGCTACTAAGAGTATTGGAAAGTGGAGAATTCATGAAAGTAGGCTCAAGTCAGGTAAAAAAAGTAGATGTTAGAGTCATTGCAGCTACCAATGTGAATATTGAAGAAGCCATCAATAAAGGCAAATTTAGAGAAGACTTGTATTACCGATTGAATACAATCAACATAAAAATGCCATCTTTAAGAGAAAGAATAGAAGATATACATTTACTATTTAGAAAATTTGCTTCAGACTTTGCTGATAGGTATCACATTCCTCCTATTCGCTTAAAAGAGGAAGCTATTGAGTTGTTACATAATTACTCTTGGCCAGGAAACATTAGACAACTTAAAAACGTAGCCGAACAGATATCTGCTGTTGAACAAGATAGAAGTATTAGTTTCGAAACTCTAAAAAATTATATTCCGAAACAAAATACAACACCCGTTTTATTTAAAGACGAGCAAGCTGAAAATGACATCTCAGAAAGAGAAATACTATATAAAGTTCTCTTTGACATGAAAAACGACTTAAACGATTTAAAGCGAGTGACTAAAGAATTGATGGGCGACAAACATCAAGAAATTGATAATGAAAAAGTCATCAACCATTTTATAGAAAAACCAGCTATCTCGATAAAAGAAGAAGTTAAAGAAAATGAAGAGGAAATTTTGTTAACACTTCAAGAACAAGAAAAAATACTGATTGAAAAAGCTCTACAAAGGCATCAAGGAAGAAGAAAAGATGCAGCAGAGGAATTAGGAATATCTGAGCGTACATTGTATAGAAAAATTAAAGAGTATCTGTTGTGAAAAGACTACCATATATCTGTTTAATTACCCTACTATTTGGAATTAGCTCTTGCGGAATATACTCATTTAGCGGGGCATCAATTTCCAACGAGGTAAAAAGCGTAAGTATTAATCCGTTTGAAAATGTAGCCTCTTTAGCGCCGCCGGTGTTATCCAACACCCTAACAGAAGCATTAAAAGATAAATTTTCATCAGAAACAAACCTTATACCACTAGATAGTGATGGTGATTTGATATTTAGTGGACGAATTACGAACTACAGCATTAATCCCATTGCTATACAGGCTGATGAAACCGCCTCTAAAAATCGACTAAGCATAACTGTTAAAGTTAAATTCGTCAATATTAAAGATGAAGAAAGTAACTTCGATAAAACTTTTAGTAGATATGCAGATTATGAGAGCTCACAAGATTTTACTACTATTGAAGAATCTTTAAACGAAGAAATTGTATCTCAATTAATAGACGATATATTTAACGAAGCATTCACCAATTGGTAAACCCTAAAGAAACATATTCAAATTGGCTCAGCAACCCCAATAAAATTGGCGGTGATGATACCAAAATACTTAGGGAATTGATTGACACTTATCCATTTTGCTCAACTACTAGGATATTACATTTAAAAGGTTTTCAAAACACAAATAGCATTCATTATAATCAGATACTTAAAAAAACTGCCGCATATAGTACAGATAGAAAACGACTTTTTTACTTTTTGACAGAAGAAAAAGTTAAAGAAGTTGAGCCAAAGTCAAACAAAAAAGAAGTTCTGAAAGACATCTCTAGTGAAACAACACAAATTAAACAGGAGTTAAACATTGGACAGCCTTTAGAATTTGACAAAGAAGAAACACATTCCTTTAATGAATGGTTAAAATTAAGTCAAGCTAAACCTATCCAAAGAACCAAAGAAGCTGAAAATAAACTTCAGAAAAAAGTAAATCTCATTGAAGACTTTATTGCTAATAGAGATAGAAAGCCTAAAAAAGAATTTTATTCTGCTAGTGCTAAAGACAAAGAAAGCGTAGAGTTTCACTTCGATATAGTTACAGAAACACTAGCAAAAGTCTATTTAGAACAAGGGCATTATGAAAAAGCAAAAGCAGCATATCATCAGCTTTCCTTGAAATATCCCCAAAAAAGTTCTTTATTTGCATCCCAAATTGAATTAATCGATCAATTGATCACTAAAAATAAATAATCTTATGTACACGATTTTCTCTGTTTTAATAGTAATAACCTGCGTTTTGCTAGTGTTAGTAGTATTGGTTCAAAACCCTAAAGGTGGTGGTTTATCTGCAACTTTTGGTGGTGGAAATCAAGTAATGGGAGTTAAAAAAACTGCTGACTTTTTAGAAAAGGCAACTTGGTATTTAGCCATTGCATTATTGGTTTTTTCATTAGCATCCAATTTTGCTATATCTTCTGCCAACTCTGGAGGAGTACAAAACCAGTCTATTATGCAAGAACAACTTGACGAAACAGCTATTCCAACTCAAGCTCTTCCTTCTCTTCCGATACAGGAAGCTCCATCGGAATAACAGTTTGTCAATTTTTCAGAACAAACTGAAAAAAAGTCATTTTATAAATAAGTGTGCCCTTGTGGCACATTTTTTGATTTAAGCTATAATTGAATATTAATCTAAACATTAAAAATATGAATGTGAAACCACTTGCAGACAGAGTACTTGTAGAGCCTGCTCAGGCTGAAACAACTACTGCATCTGGAATTATTATTCCAGATACTGCCCAAGAAAAACCACAAAAAGGAACAATTGTTGCTGTAGGAGACGGTAAAAAAGATGAACCTTTAACCGTAAAGGTTGGAGATACTGTACTATACGGCAAATATTCTGGGACAGAATTAAAATACGAAGGCAAAGATTACATGATAATGCGTGAATCTGACATACTAGCAATCATTTAAAATATAAACAAATGGCAAAAGAAATAAAATTTGATATAGAAGCAAGAGATGCACTAAAAAGAGGTGTCGATGCTCTTGCCAATGCAGTTAAAGTAACATTGGGACCTCAAGGTAGGAATGTTGTTATTGATAAAAAGTTTGGCGGCCCATCCATTACTAAAGATGGTGTATCTGTCGCTAAAGAAATTGAGTTAGAAGATACCATTGAAAACATGGGGGCTCAAATGGTCAAGGAAGTCGCATCAAAGACAGCCGATATAGCTGGAGATGGCACTACTACAGCTACTGTTTTAGCACAAGCCATCGTTTCTAATGGACTCAAAAACGTAGCCGCAGGAGCTAATCCTATGGATTTAAAAAGAGGTATTGATAAAGCCGTTTCAGTTGTTGTTGAAAATTTGAAATCGCAATCTCAAGAAGTTGGGGATAGCATAGAAAAGATACAACAAGTAGGCGCTATATCTGCCAATAACGACAACGCTATCGGCTCTCTCATTGCAGAAGCTATGGACAAAGTTAAGAAAGAAGGCGTTATTACAGTTGAAGAAGCTAAAGGAACTGACACCTATGTAGAAGTAGTAGAAGGTATGCAATTTGACAGAGGCTATCTTTCTCCATACTTTGTTACTAATGCTGAGAAAATGCTAGCTGATTTGGATACGCCATACATTCTTTTATACGATAAGAAAATATCGAATATGAAAGATTTATTGCCTATTCTAGAACCAGCAGCACAATCAGGAAAACCCTTATTAATTATTGCCGAAGATGTTGATGGTGAAGCACTAGCTACCTTAGTAGTTAACAAAATGAGAGGCTCTTTAAAAATTGCTGCTGTTAAAGCACCAGGCTTTGGTGACAGAAGAAAAGCCATGCTAGAAGACATTGCCATTTTAACAGGTGGAACTGTCATTTCTGAAGAAAGAGGTTTTAAGCTGGAAAATGCTACTATAGATATGCTAGGTACTTCTGAAAAAGTCACTATTGATAAAGACAATACAACTATTGTAAATGGCGCTGGTGACAAAGACAACATTATGGGTAGAGTCAATCAAATCAAAGCTCAAATCGAAAGCACTACTTCGGACTATGACAGAGAAAAATTACAAGAAAGACTCGCTAAATTAGCTGGTGGTGTAGCTGTACTTTATGTAGGAGCAGCCTCTGAGGTAGAAATGAAAGAAAAGAAAGATAGAGTGGACGATGCTCTGCACGCTACTCGTGCAGCTGTTGAGGAAGGTATTATTCCTGGTGGTGGTGTCGCTTTAGTAAGAGCAGCCGATGCACTAGCTCAATTAAAAGGCGATAATGCCGACGAAACGACTGGTATTCAAATCGTGACGCGTGCCATTGAAGAACCATTACGTCAAATTGTTGACAATGCAGGTAATGAAGGCTCAGTAGTGGTTTCTAAAGTGAAAGAAGGCAAAGCCGATTATGGTTACAATGCTAAGAAAGAAGAATTCGAAAATATGTTCGAAGCTGGTATTATTGACCCCACTAAAGTAACGCGTGTAGCATTAGAAAATGCAGCATCTGTAGCGGGTATGCTACTCACTACAGAATGTGTATTGGCTGATATTCCTGAAGAAACACCCCCTATGCCTCCAATGGGTGGCGGCGGTATGCCAGGCATGATGTAATACCTGACTTGAAATAAAATTAAAAAACCCTTGATAATTCAAGGGTTTTTTTAGATTATTAGTCCCTTAGTAATATATTATAATCATGTAATGACTATTAATATTACTTCACCAAACGCATTCTGAATACCATCATAAATAGTATTCCGAATAAGATGGTGGCGAATAATAGATGAGCATTTTGTATTAAGCCAATCATGTCTATATGAGCCAATAAAACACCACTTATAAGTTCAATAGCTAGAATTATAAATAACCATCGTATGATTTTGTACTTGGAATCTCGTTCGTTTTTGTAAGCCATATAAGCTAACAATCCCAATACCAACCAAGAAAAACTTCTATGAACAAAGAATGGCAATCCTAGATATTCTGTCCATTGCTCACGACCGATACCAAGGCGTGTTAAGGCATCTATAGATTCTCGGACTTGTGTGCCCAAAAACATTTGAACAGCCGTAATAACAAAACAAAGCCACACTAAAATATAAAGTTCTTTAGACAACTGGATATTATGAGTTTGAGAAGGGCTTACCAATCGTATGACGTACAACTGCAAACCTATTATAACTAAAGCAAAAAATAGATGCAAGGTTATAGTCCATGGCACTAAGTTAGAAGCCACTACAATAGAGCCAAACCAAGCCTGAAAAGCTATTAATATAAGATTCACAAAAGACACTAAGAATAAGCGTTTGTTTTTTCGGTAATACAAGACAATCCAAAAGAAAATAATCAACAAAGAATTACCAGCTAAAAAGCCAAACAACCTATTGATATACTCCGTCCACGTTTTGCGAACATTAAAATCTTCTTCTTTGAGTAAGTTTGGGTCATTCTTGAGTTGCTCTGCCACATCATACATGCCAAATACAGAAATTATATTACCAAACTTTTCTACCTTTTCAGCTCTTTGTTGACTGAACCTCTCTTTATAGTTTGGTGGTATTTGGCTACTATCAGTCGGAGGTACCCACTGCTCAAAGCACTTAGGCCAATCGGGACAACCCATTCCACTACCAGTTGTACGCACAAAACTACCAGCAATGACAACTAGATAGATGAACACCAAAGCCCACCAATTGAAACGGATAAAGCGCCTAGAGAATGGATTCATTGTTTAGTGGGTATCAATTTTTACTTTTTCAATCGTTTTTAAAATTTCTACTTCTACAGAAGCTACAGAATAAGCACTGTCTTTCAAAGAATTAATCGTACTTACAATATCGTGTTCGCTAATCAAACTGTTATCGTAGGTAATAGATGCTAACTTATTTTCGAAACTAACATCAGCAGAAATCACACCACTAACTTTTTCTAATTCTTCATCAATATAAGCAGCACAACCAACTTGACAACTCATACCATCAATCGTCATTTCTGCTTTAGCATCAGCTACAGCAAAAACTTCTTCTTTGTTTTTAGATGAATTAGACTGAGTGCAGCCTATCAATAAAAACACTAATAACGAGGGGGTAATAAATAATTTTAACATAATTAGATAGTTTTTTAGAGTTACAAAAATACTAACATATCTTTGCAAAAATTATTGTAAGTGGATTTATCTTCCAAAAAAATTTATCACTGGGCCTTAATGATTCTTTTAGCATTCATTTGGGGAAGTTCTTTTATATTGATGAAGAAAGGTTTGGTAGTATTTAACGACCTCGAAGTAGCACAGCTTAGAATGGGTATTGCCTGGTTGAGTCTTCTACCATTTGTTTGGAATAAGCTTTTTTCCATGGAGAAAAAGCATATTATTCCAATACTTATTGTTGGTTTGTTTGGAAACGGCTTTCCAGCATTTTTATTTACAAAAGCACAGACAGAATTGGATAGCTCACTCATTGGCATATTGAATGCCTTAGTGCCACTCTTCACCTTTGTACTAGCCATGTTGTTATTTAAAACCAAAGTAAAAATCAGTCAGCTGATAGGTGTTTTATTAGGGCTTTCTGGGGCTGTTTGGCTCATTGCAGGTGGTGGTTTAGTACTAGAAAATGCCAGCTATTCGTGGTATGTTATCATTGCTACCCTATGTTACGCAATCAGTTTAAATACCATTAAGAATTATTTACAAGACATGAGTGCCATAGACATTTCAGGTTTAGCCTTTTTTGTGGTAGGACCATTTTGTTTACTCGCATTAGGGTTTTCTGATTTTTCAAAAAAAATGACAATTGACGGTGCATATTTAGCCTTATTCTATGTGGTGATACTTTCAACGGTAGGTACATCTATAGCCTTAGTTTTATTTAACCAGTTGGTAAAGGGTACCACTGCCATTTTTGCTTCTTCAGTAACTTATTTAATACCTATTGTTGCTATTTTTTGGGGCTTTGTAGATGGCGAAATCATTAGCCTAAATCACTTTATTGGCATTGCCATAATTCTAGGGGGAATACACTTGATTAACAAAGCCTAATTTTTTTTTGTCAATTATATATTAATTACTACATTTGCAGCCCACTAAAAAATAGTGGATAAATTAAAACTTTAATAATGTACGCAATTGTAGAAATAGCAGGGCAACAATTCAAAGTTGAAAAAGACCAACAAATCTTCGTTCATCGACTAGAGGAAAAAGAAGGTGCTAAAGTTGAATTCGATAATGTATTATTGAT